>Ga0193726_1000116_pt1 | contig 120475 bp, 122 predicted proteins | sample H2c1metaG_FD_144928 | JGI IMG/M metagenome (GOLD analysis project Ga0193726, IMG submission 144928) | Soil microbial communities from a riparian zone of the East river system, Colorado, United States - H2c1 | ecosystem: Environmental > Terrestrial > Soil > Riparian zone | place: USA: East...
AGCGGCGCGGGCGGCGGCGCCTCGGGGAGCTGGTGATGCAGACCGGGCGCCTGTTCCGGCACACGATCGCGACGCATTGGCGCACGCGGAGGTTGTTTCCCAAAGCGACCCTGAATGCCATCGAGCAGGCCATCGCGCGCGCGGAGCAGAGCCATGCCGGGGAAATTCGCTTCGCCATTGAAACGGCGCTGACGCCGCTGCACATCGTGCAGGGCGTGACCCCGCGTGCCCGCGCGCTGGAGGTGTTTGCGCATTTGCGCGTGTGGGACACCGAACTCAACAACGGGGTGCTGGTCTACGTCCAGATCGCGGACCGCGACGTGGAAATCGTCGCGGACCGGGCCTTTACCGAGCGGGTCGCTCCGGCCGAGTGGGAGGCGGTGTGCCGCCTGATGGAGGAGCACTACCGGGCCGGGCGGTTCGACGCGGGTTCCGTGGCCGGGGTGGACGCGATCGCCCAATTGCTGGCCCGCCACTTTCCGCAGGGATCCGGGACGCCGGCGGCCTCCCGCAATCAATTGCCTGACCGCCCAACTTTGCTGTAGATAGAACGCATGAGAAATTCAACCAAAGCCGTTTGCATCGGCGTCTTGGCCCTGGCCGGCTGCTCGCTGTTCCGGCCCGTACCCAAGACTCCGCCGCCGGTGGTCAAGGAACTGCCGCCGCCCGCACCGCAATATCCCAAGCCCAGCGCCACGCATCGGTTCGAGGTCGACCCCGCCGACGACGTCGTCGGCTATGTGCAGAAGACCATCGTCGGCAAGGAGGACACGCTGCCCGACATCGCGCGGCGCTTCGACGTGGGCTATGAGGAAATGGTGACGGCGAATCCCGGCGTGGACCCGTGGCTGCCGGGCGTGGGCAAGGAAGTGGTCGTGCCCACGCAGTTCGTGTTGCCGGCGGCGCCGCGCGAGGGAGTGGTGGTCGACGTCGCGGCGATGCGCATCTTCTACTATCCGCCGCACAAGAAGGGCGAACCGCAATGGGTATTCACCCACCCGATCGGCATCGGCCGCGTGGGCTGGAAGACTCCCGAGGGCACGACCAAGATCATCAGCCGGCAGAAGGATCCGGTGTGGGTGGTGCCGAAGTCGGTGCGCGACGAGCACGCCAAGGACGGCGACATGCTGCCCGCCAAAGTGCCGGCAGGCCCCGACAATCCGCTCGGCGCTTATATGTTCCGCCTGCAATGGGACAGCTATCTGATTCACGGCACCAACAAACCCTATGGGGTGGGCATGCGCTCGAGCCACGGCTGCATCCGGCTGTACCCCGAGGACATTGCCGTGTTCTTCGACATGATCCCCATCGGCACCAAGGTGACGGTGGTCAATCAGCCCTATTTGTTCGGCTGGCACGACGGCACGCTGTACCTGCAGGCCTACAGCGTGATGGAGGACGATTCACGCGATTGGAGCAAGAACCGCAAGGCGCTGCTGGCCAAGCTGCTGAACCCGAAGCAGCAGAAGAAGGTCACGGACCACGACAATGAGATCGATTGGCAGCGGGTCGGCGATCTGGCGCATAGCCCGCGCGCGGTGCCGGTGCCGATCACGGGCGGCTTGGGCGGCATCGACGATGTGCTCGGCAAATCCTTGATGGTGGAGAACACCCTGCCCGAGGGCTCCAACTGGGACGGCCAGACGGGCTTGCTGGTGGACGAAAAGACGTACAAGGAATTGGTCGGCGGCCGCGCCGAAGCGCCTCCTGCGACCGCGCCGCCGCCTCAAGCCACCGCCGTTCGCTGATGCCGCAATACCCCAGGCGCGAGTCTATGGCGGGCGCGACGCTGCTCTGCGCCCTGGGCGCGATGCTTGCCGCGGCCGCGTGGGGTGCGGATTCCTCGCCCATCGAGCCGGGTTTCGACTATCACTCCTTCGCCAACGTCGACCAGTTCCGGGTGACGCATCTGGACCTGGACTTGCGGGTGGATCTCGACCTCAAGTCGATCAGCGGCGTCGTCACCCTGGTGATCAAGCGGCTCGATCCGCGCGCGACGCAATTGGTGCTCGACACCAAGGACTTGAGGATCAATGACGTCACCCAGGAATCCGGGGATGTCCTAGGCGCCACCCAGAAGAATCAAACCATCTGGGTGAGCCGGCCCTTCCACCTGGAGAAACCCGATCCCATTCTGGGCAGCGCGCTGGTCATCGACCTGCCGCCGTCGCGCAAAGCCCTGGAGTCGGTGCGCGTGGATTACGATACCGGCGCCACGGCCGGAGCCCTGCAATGGCTGACGGCGAAACAAACCGCCGGCCACCACAAGGGATTCTTGTATACCCAGTCGGAGCCGATCGGCACGCGCACCTGGATTCCCCTGCAGGACACGCCGCAGGTGCGCGCCACCTACAAGGCGGTGGTGCACACCGATTCGGGCGTGCGCGCGGTCATGAGCGCCGAGAATGATCCCAAGCACAAGCGCAACGGCGAATATTCCTTCGTGATGCCGCAGGCCATCCCTTCCTACTTGATCGCGCTGGCCGTCGGCGATCTGGTTTTCAACGAGACCGGGCCGCGCACCGGCGTGTATGCGGAGAAACCGGTGGCCAAGGCGGCTGCGCTGGAATTCGCGGATACCGAGTCGATGATTGCGGCCAGCGAAAAATTGTTCGGCCCGTACCGCTGGAGCCGTTACGACATCCTGGTATTGCCGCCGAGTTTCCCGGTCGGCGGACAAGAGAATCCACGGCTGTCGTTCATCACCCCCACCGTGATCGCCGGCGACAAAAGCCTGGTGTCGGTGATTGCGCACGAATTGGCGCATTCCTGGTCGGGAAATCTCGTCAGCAACGCGACCTGGCGCGACGTCTGGCTGAACGAGGGAATCACGGATTTTCTGGAGAGCCGCATCATGAATGCGGTGTACGGCGAACAGCGCGCGTCCATGGAGGCGGTGCTCGGCTTGCGGGCGCTGCGAGATGAATTGCCGACGCTCGCGCCGCAGGATCAAGTGCTGGCCATCGACCTGCGGGACCGCGATCCGGGCCTGGCATTCAGCACCGTGCCCTACGAAAAGGGCCGGCTATTCTTGAGCTTCCTCGACGCGAAATTCGGGCACGAACGCTTCAACGCTTTTCTGCAGGGCTACTTCGACCACTTCGCCTTCAAGAGCATCAGCACCGAACAGTTCAACGAGTATGTTCGCGAATCTCCTGGATCGTTTTCCCGGCATCGTCAGCCGCGATCAGGTGTCGGCCTGGGAGCATGCGCCGGGCATTCCGGCGGATGCGGTGCTGCCCACGAGCAGCGCCTTCGAGCCGGTGGATGCCGCCCGTGCGGCATGGCTCGGCGGCACGCTGCCGGCCAAGAAAATCGGACCCGATTGGGTCACCCAGCAGTGGCTGTACTTCCTCGACAAACTGCCGGCTGCATTGAGCGCCAAGCAGCTGGCCGAATTGGACGACGCCCGCGGCTTGACGCACAGCCAGAACGCCGAAATCGAACACAGCTGGCTGGCCATCGTGATCCGCAACAATTATCAGCCGAGCTACGCGCGGCTCGAGGACTACTTGAAGACCATCGGCCGCCGCAAGTTGATCGCGCCGCTGTATACCGACCTCATGAAGACTGCGTCGGGAGCGGAATTCGCGAAGCGCGTGTACGCCAAGGCGCGCCCCGGCTACCACCCGGACACCGTCGCGGCGATTGAGGCGATCGTCAATCCCACCGCGGCGGAAACAGCGGAATGATCAGCGAATGGATGAACGTCATGCTCGAGGAAATCGCCCGCAAGAAGGCGGAGGCAGAGCAAGCGCGCATGGAAGAACAACGCCGCCTCGGAGAACGACGCCGCCTCGACGAACCAGGGCGGCAGGATGATTCCGCTCAAGGATGATTCGCCGTCCGCGCTGCAGCCCGCCGTGACCCTGTCGCTGATCGCGGCCTGCGCCGTGGTGTTCCTCTGGCAGCGATCACTGGATGCGGCGGCAAGCCGGCAGGCGGTGGCGGCGCTGGGCGCGATACCGGCGGTGCTGCTCACCGACGCGCGTCTGCCGTCCGATTTGCAGTGGATCCCGCGCGCCGCCACGCCGTTCACGTCGATGTTCCTGCACGGCGGCTGGATGCATCTGCTCGGCAATATGCTGTTCCTGTGGATTTACGGCGATAACGTCGAAGATGCCCTGGGACATGCGCGCTATCTCGCCTTTTATCTGCTGTGCGGCATCGCCGCGCTGTTCGCGCAGGCCCTGTCCAATCCCGCCTCGCCCTATCCCATCATCGGCGCGAGCGGCGCGATTTCCGGAGTGCTCGGGGCCTACTTGGTGCTGTTTCCCAAGGCGCGCGTGCTGACCCTGGTGCTGCTGCCGTTCTATGCCACGACGCTGCGCATGCCGGCCGTGCTGCTGCTGCTGCTGTGGTTCGCGGTGCAGTTGATCAGCGACCTCGCCGTCCCCGGCGGCGGGGCCGGCGCCGGCGTCGCGTTCCGCGCGCATATCGGCGGCTTTCTCACCGGGCTCATTCTCGCGCCATTGTTCAAGCGGCGCGACCCGCAGCGCCTGTGATAGAGTCGCGCCCGTGACGCCGATAAACTTTGGGATTAAGGTCGACCAACAAACCGGCCCTGATCACGCTATTTCGCGCTTGGGTTCGGGGCGCGTAGCGTTCGTCGGCCGCACTCTGCGCGGCCCGGTCAATCGTCCCATCCTGATCACGACCTTCACGGAATTCCAGCATGTGTTCGGCGGGCTGTGGCAGCCGAGCCCCTTGGGTTATGCGGTGGAGCAGTACTTCGACAACGGCGGCCGCGAAGCGCTCATCGTGCGCGTGGTCAACGGCGCGCGCTGCGCGACGCTCACCTTGAGCGCGGGCGCCGGCGTCCTGCGGCTGCGGGCCTTGCGTCCGGGCACGCGCGAATTTCTGCGCGCCAGCGTCGACTACGACAACCTTCAGTCGGAACAGGAATTCAATCTCACCGTGCAGCGGGTGCGCGCCCAAGGCACCGCCCTGGTGGAAGATCAGGAGATTTTCCACCAGCTGTCGCTGGACCCCGGAGCCCCGCAGTATCTGCCGCGGGCCATCGCCGAGTCGGCGCTGATCCGCCTGGCCGACGGATTGTCGGCGCAGCGACCCGACAAAACCATGGATGCGACCAGCGGCCTGGCAACCGGCTACGTCAATTCGAATTCCGACGGCGACGACGGCGCGCCGCTCACCGACTATGACCTGATCGGCCGCGAGAGCGACAGCACCGGCCTGTTCGCGCTAGATCAGGCGGACTACTTCAATTTCCTGTGCATCCCGCCGCTGTCGCGCGACATGGATGTGGGGCCGAGCGCGCTGTTGATCGGCATCCGCTATTGCAAGGAGCGCCGCGCGCTGCTGATCATCGACCCGCCGTCCGGCTGGCTGACGGCGGACGATGCCCTGCGGGGCATCCGCGACTGGAACTTCCGCAGCGAAAACGCACTGATGTACTTTCCGCGGGTGCTGGCGCACGACAAGCTGCGCGGCCATTTCGAATCCTTCGCGCCCTGCGGCGCCGTGGCGGGGATGCTGGCGCGCTGCGATGAAGCCACGCCGGTGTGGGTGCCGGTCAAGAACGACGAGGCGGTGCTGCGCCCCGGATACCGGCCGACCTGCCTGGTGAGCGAAGACCGCCGCATGCGGCTCGCGACTCTCGGGGTGAACACCATTCAGGCGGTGCGATCGGCGGCGCGAATCGGCGTCGCCGCGCGCACCCTGGCCGCGGGCGCGGCGGCGAATGCCGACTGGCAGTATCTCGCCTCGCGCCGGCTGGCGCTGTTCATCGTCAACAGCATCCTGCACGGCACGCGCTGGATGGCCGAGCCCCAGCCGCTCATGGCCGATGCCGCCGAGACGGCGGCGGCGCGGGCGCGCGCCTTTCTCGAGGCGCTGCACGAGATGCAGGCGTTCGGCCCGCGCGCCCTGCGCGATGCCTGTTTCGTGATCGCCGATCACCGTCAGGAGGGCCAGCTGGTGATCGGCTTCGCCGCCCAAGCCAGGCCCGGGTTTCACACCTTCCGCATCTCGCATTCGGGGTCGGGCAGCAAGGCGGTGCCGATCAGCCTCAGCCGGATCAATGCCGCGCAGTTGAGCCCGGCGGAGCTCGAGTGGGTGGAAGAGCTGGCCCAGAGTCTGTCGCCTTAGAGCCGCGGCGCCGATCGCGATCAGGTCGTGGCCGCCAGCCGGCGTTCCAGTTCCGCCACCAGCGAACTGCGATGCGGGCGCTCCGCGGCAGCCGGCAGCCGCGGAATCAACGGCAGGGACTCGAGCGCGGAGCGCGCATAGTCGTAGCCGGCCTGAATCGCCCGATCGAACGCCTGCCAATTGAGTAGATCGACATTCTCCAGGGGCGGCTTCAGCAGCACGTCGGCGAGCTTGCGCTGCTCGGCCGCGCTCGACGCGTTGTTGATCATCCCGGCATGCATCAGGATCTGGACAATATTGATGCGCCGCTTGCCGCCGCTACCGAGGGCGAAGCGGTCCGCGCCCACATCGCTGCCGATCACGAAGCCGGGAGCGTGGGATTGCATGATGTCGACGGGGAGGTTGTTGATGGCGGCGCCGTCGACCAGCACATTCTCGCCGCAGTAGATGGGGGGCATGACGCCCGGTATCGCCACCGAGGCGCGCAACGCCTCCGCCAGCCGGCCCTCGCGATGTTCGAGCACGCGGCCCGTGGTGAGATTGGCGCTGACGCAAAAATACGGCTGGGGCAGATCTTCGATCAGTACATCGCCGTATTCCCGCTGCAGCAGCCGCGACACCTTGCGGCCCCGGGTCAGCGCCACCAAGGGGAAGGTGTAGTCGTTCACGGGGTTGGAATCGACGAAGCTGCGGCGGTAGCGCAGGCACATTTCTTCATCGCTCCAGCCGACCGCGACGCCGGCGGCGATGATGGAGCCGATGCTCGAGCCGCCGACGAAGTCGATGGGCACGCGCGCCTCGCGCAGGGCCCGAATCACGCCGAGATGCGCAAAGCCGCGCGCGCCGCCGCCGGACAGCACCAGACCGACGCCGCGGCGGGCGAGCAGGCGGGCGAGCCGGCCGAGATCCGCGGAGTCGACAATGTGGTGGTGCTGGGCAACCGGCGAGCCCACCAGCCAGCGCTTGGCGGCGCCGGCTTGGATGCGTTCATCGTGCAGCAGCGCCAGCTCGACCCGGGCGCCGCGGTCCAGCGCCGCGTCGGCGATGCCGGCGGGCCAGGGTTTGGGGGAGACGTCGGCGGGCGCCACCAGCAGCACGACATCGGCCTGGCGGCAGCATTGCCGCGTCCAGCCTGACAGCTCCGGATCCGCGGCATACACCACGTAGTCGTTCGCTTCCTCGATGCCGTTGAACCAGGCGGCGGTGTGGGTGCTGGCCCGCGCATCCCACACCAGCTCGGCGCGGCCCGCCCGCGCGAATTCGGCGACCAGCCGCGACGCAAAGTTCGCGACATCGATTTCGACGCAGTTCGGCACAATGGCGAACACGCGCGCGCGCTTCTGCCGCGGCTCCTGCCGGTTGCTGCGGCGCATCCGCCGGGCGCACAGCCGCGCCAGCGCCAGTGAAAAATGCGTCGATTGCGCCGCAATGGCGTCGAGCACCGCGTTCGGCACCTGCAGCAGCTCGCTGTCGCGCAGCGCGACCACGGTGGCGCTGCGCTGCTCGTTCAACAGCCAACCCGCCTCGCCGACCAGTTCATTGCGCTCGATTTCGGCGATCAAGCCGGAGTTTCCCGGGGATTTGACGCCTAGCCGGCCGCTGATGACCAGATATACTCCGTCCGGAGCGGAGCCCGTCTCGAACAACAGGCTGCCGGCCGCCAGTGAAAAATGCACGGCGCCCAGGCTGAGTGCCTCGAGGCTGGCGGAATCGAGCTCGGCGAGGTCGGCACAGTCGCGCAGACAGTCGATGGCGCGGCGCATCTCTTGCGCGGCGCTCGATTGCTCTTCATCCAGTGCCATCCTTGGGTTAACGGCAGCAACGGGGAGTTTCTTGAGTGGGCATGGTGGTGTTTTCGCATGGCAAGGAAAGCGGTCCGTGGGGCTCAAAAATCACGGCCATGGCCGCCGTGGCGCGCGATTTAGGCTGGGGGGTGGAATCGGTGGACTATCGGGGTCTCGACGACCCCGCGGCCCGGGTCAGCAAGCTCCTCGACTATGCCGGCACGCTGGAGGAGCCCCCGGTGCTGGTGGGATCGAGCATGGGCGGGCATGTGGCGGCGGCCGCCGCCGGCCGGCTCAAGCCCCGCGGCCTGTTCCTGTTGGCGCCGGCGTTCTACATGGCCGGCTACGAACAATACACTCCGCAGGAGGTCGTCTGTCCGACGGTCATCGTGCACGGCTGGCACGATGACATCGTGCCGGCGGACAACAGCATTCGCTGGGCGCGCGAGCATGCTGCGGCGCTGCACCTGCTCGACTCCGACCATCGGCTGGAGGATCAGATCGAGGCCATCGGTGTGCTGCTGCGGGCGTTTCTACTTGGCCTGCACCTGCGCCAGCTCGCGTAGGCTTTCGCCGAGCTGCTCGCCGCAACGCCGGCCCATGGCGTCGAAACCCGCGCCCAGCGAGGCGATGTAGGCGGTCACGTAGCGTTTGCCCGCCGCAGACTCCATAAATGCCAGCAAATGCTTGAGGTCGGCATCGCTCATGTCGCGATAGCTGTAGGCGAGATAGCGCCGCAGCGGTTCGCGCATGTTCTGTTCCAGCCCGCCGCGGCTGGCTTCGCCGGATTTGCGCGCGCTGGCGGCGACGGCGGCCGAATCGCTGCCGGCGCCCACCGCGGTGCCGATGGCCACCGCCTGGCCCATGCTGATGAATATCTGCACCGTGGATTCGGTGGAGCGGGTGGCGTGCTCCAGCTTGTCGAACAGGGCATCGCGCTGCGCCGTCGACGGCGCGGTGAGCTCGCCTTTCATGATCTTGTCGATGGTGGGTTCGTCGAGCGTGGCGGTGGCGACATCCGCGGCCACCATGCGGCGGCCGAGGTCGCTCATGAGGAAGGCGTCGGCCTTTTTCACCGTTGCGGCATCGAGATTGGCGGCGAGCGCATTCAGGGCGGGCGCCTCGAATACGTCGATGCGAAAGCCGCGTTCGGCGGCGGCCGTCACCGCATTCAACTGCTGATCCGAGAGCTGCGCCGCGCTGTCGGCCGAGAACATCTGCCGGATGTGCGCCGGCATGGTTCCGAGCGAGGCCCGCACCTGTTCGCGCATGGAGGCATCATGATAGAGAGCGGACGCGGTCTCGATGTCGACGGGCTGTGCGGCCACGGGCTGCACGGCCACCGCTTCGGCAAACAGGAGCGCAACGAAGGCAAAGCGAAACATGAGCGAACTCCGAGTGACTGCAAGTCCGGAACGATTGTACACTCCGGGGTTCAACCGGCCGGCGGTTCCGAGGTGCACATGGGCCATTGGAAGTTTTCGACATTGTCGCTATCGGTTTTGTTCATCCTAAGTTGCGCGGCGCCGGAACCGCCGCCCAAAAAAACCGTGTTCGATCCCCTGCTGCAACCGATACAGCGCGCGAAAGACGTGCAAATCACCGTTGACAAGCAGGCCGAGGAGACGCGCAAAGCGCTCGAGTCTCAAGAGCGCGGCGAAACAAGTCCCTAACTTGCGCCAGGCCTGGCATTGGATCGTCCGCAAGGTCCTTGGCCGGTGGGTGCGGGTGACCATCCGACCCGACGATGCCGCCGCCGCGATTGCGGCGCGGCCGCGCCCCGTGTGCTATGTGCTGGAGCGCGAAAGCCAGACGGATCTCGCGGTCCTGGGGCTGGTGTGCGCCCAACTCAAGCTGCCGAGTCCCGATAGGGCGCACATCGAGCTGGCGGCGCGCACGCCGCGCTACTTGACGCAGCTGCTCGCCGCGGCGGCCGCGGACCCGAAGGTCGATGCGGATCTGCTGCCGGTCGCCATTTTCTGGGGCCGCGCGCCGCGCAAGGAGGCCAGTCTGTGGCGCCTGCTGTTCGCCGAAGATTGGGTCCTGGTGGGGCGTTTCCGCAAGTTCCTGGGCGTGCTGGTCAACGGCCGCAACACGCTGGTGCACTTCGGCGAACCGCTGCGGCTGCGAGATGGCTTGCAGGAGGGCATGAGCGAGCAGCGCGCGGCGCGCTGGCTCATGCGCAACTTGCGCGCCGGCCTGCGCGCGCAGCGCGCCTCGACCATCGGCCCGGATCTCTCGCATCGGCGCACCATGGTGACCCAATTGCTGAAGACCGCCGACGTGCGCAGCGCCGTGCGGCGCGAAATGCAGGTGCGCGGCGTGACGCGGCGCGCGGCCCTGCTCGCGGCAAGGAAGCACGCCATCGAGATTTCCGCGAACTATTCCGAGGCCTTCGTGCGCTTCATGTCGGCGGTGCTCGGCTGGCTGTGGAACCGGCTGTACGACGGCGTGGATTTCGAGCATGTGGAGAAGCTCAATGAGATCGGCGACGGCGCCGAGATCATCTACGTCCCGTGCCACCGCAGCCACATGGACTACCTGCTGCTCTCCTATGTGATCTACCGCAAGGGATTTGCCGTGCCGCACGTGGCGGCCGGCGTCAATCTCAATCTGCCGGTCATCGGCCGCTTCCTGCGCAAGGGCGGCGCGTTCTTTTTGCGCCGCACCTTCAAGGGCGATGCCCTGTATGCGGTGGTGTTCGCCAAGTACCTGGGCTTCATGATGGCGCGCGGCCATTCGCTGGAATATTTCATCGAGGGCGGGCGCAGCCGCACCGGCCGGCTGCTGTCGCCGCGCACCGGCATGCTGTCCATGACGCTGCGCGCCTACTTGCGCGATCCGAGCCGGCCGGTGGTGTTCATGCCGGTGTACTTCGGCTACGAGCGCATCGTCGAAGGGCGCACCTACATCGGCGAGCTGTCGGGCCGGCCCAAGGAGAAGGAAAGCGTCTTCGGCCTGCTCAAGGCCACGGTGTCGGTGCTGCGCAGCAAGCTGGGCAAGGTGCACGTCAATCTGGGCCAGCCCATTGCGCTCGACGAATTGCTGGACCGGCACAATCCCGATTGGCGGCGCGCCGCCGCCGACGAGGCGCAGCCGCGCTCCGGCTGGCTGGACCGCGCGATCAGCGACCTGGCCGTGCGGCGGCCGCCGTGACGCCGATCAATCTGGTGGCGATGGCCATACTGGCCACGCCGCGCCAGGCCCTGGCCGAGGCCGATCTCAAACTGCAAGTCGAGCTGTACCAGCGGCTGCTGCGCGACGCACCCTATGGGCCGATGGTGACGGTCACCACCGACAGCGGCGCGCAAATGATCGCCTATGCGGAGGCCTTCGGACTGCTGGAGAGGCAGAAGCATCCGCTCGGCGACATCATGCGCATGAGTGCCGAGAACACCGTGCTCGCCACCTACTACCGCAACAACATCCTGCATCTGTTCGCCATGCCCTCGCTGCTCGCCTGCTGCTTCGTCAGCAATGCGGCGATGCGAACCGCGGACATCCACAGAATGGTGTGGCGGGTGTATCCCTATATCTCGGCCGAACTCTACCTGCGCTGGGACGAAGCAGCGGTGCACGAGGTTGCCGACGCACTGCTCGAGACCTTCGCCCGGCTGGGGCTGCTGCAGGCCAACGAGGATCGCAGCGAATGGCGGCGGCCGTCCTCGACCTCGCTGGACGCGATCCGGCTGTCGGTGCTGGCGCAGGCGACCATACAGATCTTGGAGCGCTACTACCTGGCCATCGCACTGCTGCTGCAGGCGGGCAGCGGCAACATTACTCAGGAGGCGCTGGAGCAGCGCTGCCATCTGATGGCGCAGCGCATGTCGGTGCTGTATGGACTTAATTCGCCGGAGTTCTTCGACAAAAGCCTGTTCCGCAACTTCATCGACTTGTTGCGCCGGCGGAACGTCATTCAGGTCAGCGCGGACGGCAAGCTCAAGTACGGCGAGCCGTTGCTGGCGGTAGCCGCGGATGCACAGCTAGTGCTGTCCGAACAGATCCGCCACAGCATTTTGCAAGTCACCCTCGGGCAGTAGCCGGCGGCGGCGTTAGTCCCAGCCCTGCCGGCCGCGGCCCTGCTTGGCTGCGCCGCGGCGCTTCTTGGATTCGATGCGCCGTTCCTGTGAACCCTTGGTGGGGCGGGTTTTCCTGCGGATCTTGGGTTCCACCAGGGCCGAGCGAATCAAGGCGGTGAGACGCTCGAGCGCGGCGCGGCGATTGCCTTCCTGGCTGCGCTCGCTCACGGATTTGAACAGGATGCTGCCGTCGTCGATGAGCTTCTGACCGGCGAGCCGACGCAGGCGATTTCTGGCGTTCACCGGCAGGCTGGTGTTTTGCGGCAGCAGGAAGCGCAGCTGCGCGGCGCTCGCCACCTTGTTGACGTTCTGGCCGCCCGGCCCGGAGGAGCGGATGAACTTCCATTCCAGCTCCTCGTCGGGAATGACGAGGTCCGGCGCGATGATCAGGGCCATTGTGAGGAGTTGTGGACGATGATCTCGCGCTGCGCCACCGGGATGGTGATGCCGTGTTCCTTGAACAGCCGCCAGATGGCGCGATTCACTTCCGAGCGCACATTGTTCACGCCCTCCTGCGGATCGGAAATCCAAAACCGCAGCTCGAGTTCGATGCCGCTGTCGCTGAAGTGCATGAGCCGCGACACCGGCGCGGGTTCGCCTGGCCTTCACAGGCGGCCAGCAGAATGCCCAGCGCCAATTCCGGATCATCGCGGTAGCTGACGCGGATGGGCAGCTTCAGGCGGATGCGCGGATCGGTGTAGCTCCAATTGATCACCGCATTGGAGATGAGCTGCTGATTCGGCACCAGCATTTCCACGCCGTCGCGGTCGCGCACCACCACGTAGCGGCCGCGCAATTCCTGCACCCAACCGAAGTTCTCGGTGCTGGTGCCGCTTTGTCCGGAGAGGCTGATGACATCGCCCGGCTTGATGGAGCGGTCCATGAGCAGCACGAAACCGCTGACGAAATTCGCGGCAATGGACTGCAGGCCGAAGCCCAACCCTAAGCCGATGGCGCCGGTGAGCACCGTGAGCGCGGTCAGATCGACGCCGGCGGCATTCAGGCCCATGAGAATCGACAGGCCGATCAAGAAGGCATTGGCGAACTTGCCGATGCCGATGCGCGTGGAGGGCGCGAGATTGCTCAATCGCTTCAGCCGGCGTTCGACCCAGCGGCTGATCCAGGCCGCGACCAGCACGAACAAGGTCAGGGTGAACAGCAGCTTCAGCACCGACCAGACGGTGACGCGGTTCTTGCCGGTGGCGATGCCGATGCTGTCCAAGCCCGCGATGATGGGGTCGAGCCAGCCCAGGTATTGGGCGGCAATCGCCAGCCAGATGAGCAGCGTCAGGCGGTTTTCCCAATGCTGCATCCAGGATTTGTTGCCGAGGCTGGCGGCAAACAGCAGCACGCCGAGGCGCACGATGATGTAGGCGCCGATCAGGTGCACCGCCGCGTCCAGCACCGTGACGTCGAGGTGCGCCGCCATCATGCTGCGGGCGACCACCACCAGGAACAGCGCGATGACCACCGGGAGAATCACCACGCTGCCCTGCGCCGAGAAATATTTCCAGGTCAGCGCCGTGGGTTCCTTGATGCGCCGCTGCCGATGGCGGTTGCGCAGCGGCACGCCGGCCAGCCAGCCGCCGAGCAGACACAGGGCGACGACGCCGATCTCGATCAGCACATTGCGGGTCGACAGGATCTCGAAGAAAGCCTCAATGCGTTGCACGATCTCCGTCATGCGTTCAGATCCGGAATCAGCTGACTTTCCAGTCTGGCAATCTGATCCTTGAGCATGAGCTTGCGGCGCTTGAGACGTTTCATTTGCAGCTCGTCGATCTTGAAATCCATGGTGAGGCGGGAAATGACGTCATCGAGATCCCGGTGTTCGATGCGCAGCTGGCGCAGGCGCTCGATGTTCTTGAACAGATCGGTATTGACGTTGCTGTCGTCGTCGCTCACGGGTCACGTTTCTAGGTAGCTGCGCCACACCGGGATGACGCAATCCGGTAGCTTAAGGGAGCGGCCGAGGGGATTCCACGTGAGTTCCGGATCATGGAAGTCGGAACCCACCGACCCCATGAGCCCATGCTTCACCGCCATCACGGCCAGGGCGTCGACATGCTCGGCGCCGTTGGCGCCGGACACCACTTCGAGCGCGGCACCGCCCGCCGCGACGAAATCGGCGATCAATTGACGCCGGGCCCCGGCCGACAAACTGTAGCGCAGCGGATGGGCGAGGGCGGCGGCGCCGCCGGCGGCGCGGATCCAGCCCACCACGACATCGAGCGCGGGCCACTCGGCCGCGACATTGGCGGGCTTGCCTGACCCCAGGTACTTGCGGAAGGCATCGTCGGCGCGTTCGACATGGCCGCCGGCGAGCAGAGCCTTGGCAAGGTGCGCGCGGGTCGGCAGGCCGGGATTGGCCTGCACGGCGGCGAGCAGCGCATCCCCGGGCAGGCCGAGCTTGCTCAAGCGCGCGCATATCTTGCGCATGCGCTCGCGGCGCCGTTCCTCCTGCGCCATGAGCGCGCCGCGAAAACACGCGTCGGCGGGATCGATCCACAGCCCCAGCACGTGAATGGACTGCGCGCGCCACGCGGCAGAAATCTCAACTCCGGGAACCAGGCGCAGCCCGAGGCTGCCGGCACTCAGCCGAGCCGCCTCGAGGCCCGCCACCGTATCGTGATCGGTCAGCGCCAAGACCTCGACCCCGGCCGCCGCCGCCCGCTTCATAAGGTCGGCCGGGGATAAAGTGCCGTCGGAACAGGTCGAATGCATGTGAAGATCAATGTTCATCACGACACATTGCCCGCGAGGCCCACGGCCTCCAGACGCAGGCCCGCCAGCACGATGAACCCCTGGGCGCGCTCGAAGCCGTCGTGGGTGTAGTCGAAGGTATAGGTGCGCAGCAGCCGCCGGCGGCCGGCGGGGTCGCGGGTGAGGCGAAAGCCGGCAAAGGCGACGGTGCCGTCGAGGAATTGAACTACCGCGCGCGAGCAGGTGTCCTTGGCAATGCGATTCGCGGCCTCGCGGGCATCCAACGAGCTTTGCCACAGCCGGTAGCCCCCGGCCAGGAGGGCGGCGGTCATGATCAGCCAGACGAGATCGGCACTCATATCCACAAGCTTACCCTGGAATTCCGGGCGGGACGCCCCATACAGAGGGTTATGAACGACAACACTCAACCCAATCTTGCCGTCCGCGTCGATCCCAACGAAATGGTGCGGTACGTTCTGGATTTAATGGCGGCGACCCCGGACAGCGCCGACGCACCGGCGAGGTCCATGGCGCTGGCCCAGCGTCAGTGGGGCGGCGATACGCCGCTGGCGCGCGCCGCGCAGCTGCGCTGGAGCGCGCTCAACCGCGCCTTCCGCGATGCACGGGTGGGCACCTGGACGACGCACCCGATGCGCGACCAGATTCACGTTCCGGCGGCGCTGATCGCGGCGGCCGGCGTGGCGCGATTGACCATGGCCGAACAAGAAGTGGTGTTCGATATTCCGACCCTACTGGATGCCACCCTGGAATTGTGCGAGCCCGTCGGGCACGCCTGAGCCGCAACTCACGAGGCCGGCAGCACGCTCGGGTGATTGAAGGCGAGGAAGTCGCCGTTGATGAGGCTCTCGCGGCAGTTATAGCGCAGGCGGTGGCCGTCCAACCGGGTGACGTGGCCGCCCGCCGCTTCGAGCACGGCCTGACCGGCGGCGGTATCCCACTCCGAGGTGGGGCCGAAGCGCGGATACAGATCGGCCTTGCCTTCGGCGATCAAACAGAATTTCAGCGAACTGCCCATGCCCGTCATGACATGCGCGCCGAGCTTGGCCAGGTAGCCGGCGGTGTCGCCGCTCAAGTGTGAGCGGCTGCCGACCACACGCACGGGGTTTTGCGGTGCGGAGACGCCTATGTCCAAGCGGGCCGCGCCCTGGTGTTGACTGAAGGCGCCGACGCCGGCGGCGCCCCAGTACAGAAGCCCGAGGGCGGGTGCCGCCACCACCCCGAGCACGGGCTCATGCTGCCGCACCAGCGCGATATTGACGGTGAATTCACCGTTGCGCTTCACGAATTCGCGCGTGCCGTCCAGTGGATCGACCACCCAGAGCTCGTCCCAGGCGCGCCGTTCGCTCCAGGGCGCCTGCGCCGACTCTTCGGAGAGCACGGGGATGTCGGGGGTGATGTCGGCAAGCCCCTCGAGGATCACCCGCTGCGACTCCAGGTCCGCCAGGGTCAGCGGCGAATCGTCCTCTTTGCGCTGCACCGCCAGGTCCGCGCCGCCGTAGACGCGCATGATGGCGGCGCCGGCGCGGGCGACGATGGGCATCAGGGCCTGACCTAAGTCGGGAAGGTTTCGCATCGGTTGGTATCATACCCATATGAATACTTCGTCCGCGCTCGACTGGTCGGCCATCGACACCGTGCTGCTCGACATGGACGGCACCCTGCTCGACCTGCGCTTCGACAATTGGTTCTGGCTGGAGGTGATTCCGCGCCGCTACGCCGCCGCCCACGGGCTCGACGTGGAGGAGGCGCAGCAGCGGCTGACCCTGAAGTTCGTGGCGGTCCGCGGCACTCTGCAGTGGTATTGCATCGACTACTGGAGCGGGGAACTCAAGCTCGACATCGCGGGCATCAAGCGCGAGACGCTGACCGAGGTGCGCTTTCTGCCGGGAGCCGAGGAGTTTCTGACCCGGCTCAAAGCGAGCGGTAAGCGGCGGGTGCTGGTCACCAACGCGCATCCGCAGACCTTGGCGCTCAAGAACGAGCGCGTCGCACTGACCCGGCACTTCGACGCCTGCTATTCCACGCACCCGTTCGCGGCGCCCAAAGAGCACGCGGCGTTCTGGCCGCGGCTGGCGGCCGAGGAGAAATTTGAGCCGCGGCGCACCTTGTTCGTCGACGATTCCTTGAGCGTGCTCAAGGCCGCGGATGACTTCGGCATCGGCTGGCTGCGCGCCGTGCGCCGGCCGGACTCGGGGCTGCCGCCGCAGCCCACGGGGGAGTATGCGGCGGTGGACCGGGTCGCCGACTTGATCTAGCGGCGGCGCTTGTGGCCTTGCGCGGAGGTTTCGGCGGACGGGGGGCCGCGTCGCGGGGGACCGCTGCGCCCGGGGCCGCCCCCGGAACGTCCGGACCCGCCGCGGCCGGGGCCTCCACGGCCCGAACCGCCGCTGCGGCCGCCACCGCCGCTGCCGCCGCCGCGAGACTGGCCGTGACGCGGCGCGCGCTCGCGCCATTCGGCGGGGGGCGGTGCGGTCACCGCGGCCAAATCCGTAGGGTGGATCGCGGCGCGCGGAATCTGGTGGCCGATGTAGCGCTCGATGTCGGGCAGCGCGATGGCGTATTCCTCGCAGCCGAAGCTGATGGCATCGCCCTCGGCGCCGGCGCGCGCGGTGCGGCCGATCCGGTGCACGTAATCTTCGGCATCGTTCGGCAGATCGAAATTGAACACGTGGCTGACGTCGGGAATGTGCAGGCCGCGGGAAGCGACGTCGGTGGCGATCAGCACGGCGATCTCGCCATTGTGAAAGTCGCGCATCATCTTCAGGCGCTTGGTCTGCGGGACGTCGCCGGAAATGGCCTGGGCCACGAAGCCGTTGGCGGTCAGCGTGCGCTCCAGCACTTCGGCAACGCGCTTGGTATTGACGAACACCATGGTGCGGCGTGCGTCGATCCGGCGCAGCAGTCCCATCAGCAGCGGGATCTTTTCTTCGGTGGACGGGAAGTACAGCACCTGCGTCACGCGGTCGACCGTCATCTTGTCCGGCTCGATGCGAATCAGTTCGGGATTGTTCATGTGCTCGTAGGCGAGCTCCATCACGCGGTGCGACAGGGTTGCCGAGAACATCATGGTCAGGCGCAGCGTGGGATGCGGTAAACGCCGTAAAATGAAGCGTATATCCTTGATGAAACCGAGATCGAACATGCGGTCGGCTTCGTCCATGACCGCCACTTGGATATGCCGCAGATCGAAGACATGCTGCTTGAAGTAATCGATGACGCGGCCGGGCGTGCCGATCAATACGTCGACGCCCTCTTCGAGAATACGCCGCTGCTTCTCGTAGTCCACGCCGCCGAACACGATGGCGAGCTTGAGGCCGGTGTGCTTGCCGATGCCGAGCGCGTCGGAGTGAATCTGCACCGCCAGCTCGCGCGTCGGCGCGATGACGATGGCGCGCGGCGCATTCAGCGGCTTATTCGCCGCGGCAGGCTCCGTCAGCAGCTTGTTGAACAGCGCGATGAGAAAGGCGGCCGTCTTACCGGTGCCCGTCTGTGCCTGGCCCGCGACGTCGCGGCCGGCGAGCGCCACCGGCAAAGTCTGCGCCTGAATGGGGGTGCAGCGGGTATAGCCCAGTTCGGCGACGCCCCGCTTCAAGGATTCGGTGATGTGGAGGGATTCGAACGTGAGCTGACTGAGATGGGCGTCTGACATTTTCTCTATGTGGATTGCAGAAACTTGCAAAATAATGGGGACCGGATAACAATACAGTCAATCCGGAGCCGGTCTATCCGCTCCCATCAACCGTATCATCGGTACCCTTTTAAGGTAATCAAGACCGCTAAAGCCGCTGTATTGTGCCCGAACGGCCGCGCATCGTCACTTCGCGCGAGTTTTGGCAGTACTTTTCAACTATAAACCCGCCCTTCATTTTCAATCGAATCTCCAAAAGGAGGTATTTCCGCAGTGAGTAACCCCAGTATCGTCCACACCAGCGACGCCACGTTCGACAAGGACGTTTTGAAGTCCGACAAGCCCGTATTGCTCGATTTCTGGGCTGAATGGTGCGGACCGTGCAAGATGATCGCGCCCATTCTCGATGAGATCGCCGATCAATACAAAGACAAGATCCGGATCGCCAAACTGAACATCGACGACAATCCGGCGACTCCCCCCAAATTCAATATCCGCGGCATTCCGACGCTGATCCTGTTCAAGAACGGCACCGTGGAGGCCCAGAAGGTCGGAGCGGTCACCAAGTCGCAGCTCGCGGCCTTCCTGGACAGCAACCTGTGAGGGGCTACTTAGGAAATCAATCGCGCGGCGGCGGCCAGGGCGGCGGCGGCGGCCAGCAGGGCGGCGGCCAGGGCGGCGGACGCTCCAATCGCTCCAATCGCGGTCCCCGCAACGACAACCGCAACGGCAATACCAACGGCGGACGGCCCCCGCAGGAAGATTACGGCGACTTGCCGGAGGGCGGCGATGACCTAGAAATCATTGCGCCCACCGATCTTGCGCGCAGCCGCAGCTCGATGAATCTGACCGAGCTGAAGAAGCGTCCGATCAGCGATCTGGTCAAGCTGGCCGAGACCATGGGTCTCGAGAACATGGGCCGGTCGCGCAAGCAAGACATCATTTTCGGCGTGCTGAAAGCGCACGCCCGCAAGGGCGAGGACATCTACGGCGACGGCGTGCTGGAGATTCTGCAGGACGGCTTCGGCTTCCTGCGCTCGTCCGACTCCAGTTATCTGGCCGGCCCCGACGACATCTATGTCAGCCCCAGCCAGATCCGCCGCTTCAATTTGCGCACCGGCGATTCCATCTCCGGATTGATCCGCCCGCCGAAGGACGGCGAGCGCTACTTCGCGCTACTGAAGGTCGGCGAGATCAATTACGATTCGCCGGAAAGTTCGCGCGGCAAGGTATTGTTCGAGAACTTGACGCCGCTGCATCCCACCGAGCGGCTGAAGCTCGAGCGGGGCAACGGCTCGACCGAGGACTTGACCGCCCGCGCCATCGATCTGGTGGCGCCCATCGGCAAGGGCCAGCGCGGCCTCATCGTCTCGCCGCCGAAAGCCGGCAAGACCATGCTGCTGCAGAACATTGCGACCGCGATCACCGCCAATCACCCCGAGGTGTATCTTATCGTGCTGCTCATCGACGAGCGGCCCGAGGAAGTGACCGAGATGGCGCGCACGGTGAAGGGCGAAGTGGTCTCCTCGACCTTCGACGAACCGGCCAGCCGGCACGTGCAGGTGGCCGAAATGGTGATCGAAAAGGCCAAGCGCCTGGTCGAGCACAAGAAGGACGTGGTCATTCTGCTCGATTCCATCACGCGCCTGGCGCGCGCCTACAACACCGTGGTGCCGAGTTCCGGCAAGGTGCTCACCGGCGGCGTGGACGCCAATGCGCTGCAGCGGCCGAAGCGCTTCTTCGGCGCGGCGCGCAACATCGAGGAGGGCGGCAGCCTCACGATTCTCGCCACCGCGCTGGTCGATACCGGCTCGAAGATGGACGACGTGATTTTCGAAGAGTTCAAGGGTACCGGCAACTCCGAAATTCATCTGGACCGACGCATTTCCGAGAAGCGTGTGTTCCCGTCGATCAACATCAACCGCTCGGGCACGCGCAAAGAGGAACTCATCACTGAGCCTTCGGAGCTGTCCAAGATGTGGATTCTGCGCAAGCTCCTGCATCCCATGGACGAACTGGCCGCCATCGAGTTCCTGCTCGACAAGATGAAGGACACCAAGACGAATACGGACTTCTTCGACGCCATGAAGCGCTAGGGTCAAGCTTAGGAGCGGGATATGCAGTGGTGGGCGTGGATTGCGGTCGGCGCCATACTCTTGGGGTCGGAGCTGGCCTTTGTCGATGCGCAGTTCTACCTGGTGTTCGTCGGCGCTTCCGCCTTCGTGGTGGGAATGCTGCGGCTGAGCGGCTGGGAGATCAGCGTTTGGCTGCAGTGGCTCACGTTTGCGGCTCTGTCCCTGAGTTCGATGCTGACGTTCCGGCGGCGGATCTACGAGAAGCTGCGCGGCAATCTGCCGGGCGTGAAGAACACCCCTGCCGGCGACACGCTGACTCTGCCGGCGGCTCTGCCGCCGGGTGAAACCTGCCGGGTCGAATACCGCGGCAGCTCATGGAGCGCGGTCAACGGCGGCACCACCGGGATCGAGGCCGGGGCGCGCGCCAGAATCGACCGCATCGATGGTCTGACCCTGATCGTTCACGGTTTATAAACCAGGAGAGTCTCGTGGAAATCCCCTTGGGCTACGGCGCCATCGCGATCGCGATCATCGTCGTGATCATGTTGGCCAAGACCGCCACGGTGGTGCCGCAGCAGAGCGCCTTCGTGGTCGAGTATCTGGGCAAGTACAGCCGCACGCTTCAGGCCGGGTTTCACATCTTGATCCCGTTCGTCGAGAGGGTCGCCTACCGGCATAGTCTCAAGGAAATTGCGATCGACATTGCGGAACAGATCTGCATCACCAAGGACAACGTGCAGGTCGGGGTCGATGCGGTGCTCTATATGCAGGTCATGGATCCGCATCTGGCGTCCTACGGCATCACCAATTTCGGCTTTGCCATTTCGCAGCTGGCGCAGACCACGCTGCGCAGCGAAATCGGCAAGATCGAACTCGATCGCACCTTCGAGGCGCGCGGCACCATCAATACCAACGTGGTCAGTGAATTGGACAAGGCGTCGGTGGCCTGGGGCGTCAAGGTGCTGCGCTACGAAATCAAGAACATCACGCCGCCGAAGGACGTGCTGCAGGCGATGGAGAAGCAAATGCGCGCCGAGCGCGAGAAGCGCGCGGTGGTGCTGACCTCCGAAGGCGAGCGCGATGCCAAGATCAATGCGGCGGAGGGCGACAAGCAGCGCGTGATCAAGCAGTCCGAAGCCAGCAAGCAGCAGCAGATCAATGAAGCCGAGGGCCAGGCGGCGGCCATTTTGGCGGTCGCCACCGCCACGGCCGAGGGCCTGCGCCAGGTCGGCATCGCGCTGTCCGACCGCGGCGGCATCGAGGCCATGCAGCTGCGCATCGGCGAGGAATACGTGAAGCAGTTCGGCAAGCTGGCGCAAGCCGGGACGACCTTGGTGGTGCCGGCCAATCTGACCGACCTCGCCTCCATCGTCACCATGGCCACCAGCATCGCCAGAAAGCAGCCGGCCGCCCCGGCAGGCTAAGTTTTGCTGTCGAAGATCGGCTTTACCGAATTCGTCGTGCTGGCGGCGGCGATGATGTCCACTCAGGCCATCGCCATCGACGCCATGCTGCCGGCGTTCCCCGTCATCGTGCGCGCGCTGCAGATCGCGAACGAGAATCACGTGCAGTGGGTCATCACGGCCTACATGGCGGGCTTAGGCGTCGGGCAGTTATTTTGGGGACTGATGTCGGATCGCTTCGGCCGGCGGCCGATATTGATGACCGGCCTCAGTCTGTACGTGCTGGCCGCGCTGCTGTCGGGGCTCGCCGGCAGCTTCCATACCTTGCTGGCGTGGCGCTTCGTTCACGGATTGGCGGCGGCGAGCGTCGTGGTCACGCGTTCGGTGATTCGCGACTTGTATTCCGGGCGGCAGATGGCGCGCGTGATGTCGCTGACCTTCATGGTATTCCTCATGGTGCCGATCCTGGCGCCGAGCCTGGGCGCCCTGATCCTGATGGCCGCGCCCTGGAGGTACATTTTCATCGTGTGCGGCGTGTTTGCCGCCATCGTGTGCAGCTGGGCGATGGCGCGCTTGCCGGAAACACTGCACCCGGAATACCGCCTGACGTTGACCCGCGCGCACATCGCCGGCGCGCTCCGGTTGGTGCTCTTCAACCGCAGTTCCTTGTGCTACACCCTGGCCATGACAGTCATGTTCGGCGGAATTCTCGCCTACGTCGGCATGGTGCAGCAGATTTTCGGCGAGGTGTTTCACCGCGCCGGTCTCATGCCCATCATGTTCGCGCTGTGCGCGACCACCATGGGAGTGGCGGCGTTTCTGAACTCGCGAATCGTGGAGCGACTGGGCATGCGGAAGATTTCGCACTCGGCGCTGCTGATCTACCTCATCATCACCGGCCTGCACTCAGGCGTAGCCGCCTTCGGCAGCGAGCCGCTGTGGCTGTTCGTGGTGTTTCAGTCGGCGACCATGGCCTGCTTCGCGCTGTCGATCTCCAATTTCGGGGCGATGGCGATGGAGCCGGTCGCGGCGGTGGCGGGGATCGGCGCCTCCCTGCAAGGATTCATCTCGACCCTCAGCGGCGCACTGGTCGGAGCCCTCATCGGCCGGCAGTTCAACGGCACCCTGCTGCCGCTCGCGGCCGGCTCGCTGTGCTGCGGATTGGCGAGCCTGCTATTCGTACTCCTGGCGGAAAAGGGCAAGCTGTTCAGGGGCCAGCACTCGGCGGCGGGGGCGGCTGCGCAAATCGTGGGCGGTCATTGATTCAAGGGTGACCGACGCGGAAGAACGCGTCGACTTCACTGTGAGAGGCGGCGTTGCCGAAGCCGTCGAACTTGCCCTGTTCGGCAATCAGCTTGGCGGCGCGGATGAAGCCGCCCCAGGCGGAACCCGCCAGCGCGCCGCCGACGCTGATCCGGCGCACGCCGAGCGCCGCGATCTGCTGCAGGTCGAGACCTCCCGGCCAGCCGACCAGCAGATTGACCGGTTTCGGCGCCACGGCGGCGACCACGGCGCTGATGTGCTCGGGTGTGCGGATGCCCGGCGCGTACAGGCAGTCGGCGCCGGCCTGGGCGTAGGCCTTGAGCCGCTGGATGGCGAACTCGATGTCGGGCTTGCCGTGCAGGAAACATTCGGCGCGGCCGACCAAGATGGTGTCGCCGCCCGCCTTGTCGATGGCCTTGCGCGCCGCGCGAATGCGCTCGACCGCGGCGTCCATGTCGTGCAGCGGCCGCGACGCGTCGCCGGTCGAGTCCTCGATGGACAGTCCCGCCACGCCGGTGGCGACGGCGAGCCGGACGCTTTCGCCGACGCCGGCGGCATCGGGCGCGAAGCCGTTCTCGAAGTCGGCATTGATGGGCAAATCCGTGGCCTCGACCATTTGCGTCAAGTGATCGAGCACGCGGTCGCGCGACATGGCGCCGTCGCGGTGGCCATGCGACCACGCGAACCCGGAGCTGGTGGTGGCGAGCGCCTTGAACTTGAGTCCCTGCAGATAGCGGGCGCTGCCCACATCCCAGGGATTGGGAATGACGAAGCAGCCGGTCTCGTGCAATTTATGAAACGCGCGGCGCTTATCGGCGATACTGGGACGGACATGGGACATTGGGGTACTCCTTCGTAGTGAGCCACAGTAGCACCGCATTATCACTCGAGGAAATCGTCGAAGGCGGCCTGTGCATCGGCTGCGGATTGTGCCGGTCATTGGCCGGCCCGCGGCGGATCCGCCTGGTGCTGACCCCGGAAGGGCGCGAACGGCCGGTGGCCCAGGAGGTCTTGGACGCGGCGACGCTGGCGCGCATCAATGCCGTCTGTCCGGGCACGCGGGTCGAGGGCGCGCGCGCCGGGGATCAAACCGCCCAGGCGACACACGACGTCGTCTGGGGGCCCGCGGAACATCTGGCCATCGGCTACGCGAGCGATCCTAAGGTCCGCCATCGCGGTTCCACGGGCGGTCTGTTGACCGCGTTGGGCCAGTTTTTGTTGGCGAGCGGCCGGGTTAAATTCATCGTGCACGTCGCGGCATCGGCGCGGGAGCCGCTGCGCACCGAGCGCACCTTGAGTTTCGATGCAGCCTCGGTGCTCGAGGGCGCGGGCTCGCGCTACGGGCCGGCGGCGACGTTGGTCGACTTCACCGCGCTGCTGGAGCGCGCCGAACCGTTTGCGCTGATCGCCAAGCCCTGCGACATCGCGGCGGTGCGCAATCTGGCGCGCATCGACTCGCGGGTGGATCGATACCTCGAGTACGCGCTGACGTTCGTCTGCGGCGGCGCCTCGGATCTCACGAAATCCGAAGAGGTCGTGGCTGAATTCGGGATCGACCTCACGCAGATTTCTCTATTCCGGTACCGCGGCTACGGCAATCCGGGTCCCACCCGCCTGGAGACCCGGGACGGACGCTCGTTCGAGCTGACTTATCAGGACATGTGGAAGGAGGAGGCGACCTGGCGCATTCAGCCGCGATGCAAGATATGTCCCGACGCCATCGGCGAAAGCGCGGATCTCGCCGCCTCCGATGTCTGGCCCGGCGGCTCCCCGGCCGGCGAAAATCCCGGGTTCAATGGAATCATCGTGCGCACGCAGCGGGGGCTCGAGCTGTATCGCGCGGCGCTCGCCACGGGCGCGATCGCGGTGGAGGGGCGCGCAGTGAGTTTCCGCGACTTCGACGATTTCCAGCCGCATCAGGTGTACAAGAAGCGCGCGGTGTGGGCCCGCTTGGCGGGCATGCGCGCCGCCGGCAAGCCGGTGCCGGAGACGCACGGCCTGCGCCTCGAGGAATGCGCGCGGCTCAACACCTTGGCGGAGAATCTTGCGGAGGCGCGCGGCGCCCGCCGCCGTGCCAAGCAGGGGACCTTGAGCGAGCCGCCCGCGACTGAGCGTCCCGCGACCGATCGTCCCGCGATCAAGCGTCCCTAGCCGACCTCGAGCGCACGAATTCGAACGCGAATTTCACGGCGGTCTGCACCGCGGCGTCGAATCTCAAGCGGTCGTCGTCGCTCATATAGAACATGGTGTCGACGTCGTGGCGGATGTAGCGCGGCGGCAAGCGGTTGAGGGCCACGCAGGCCACGTCGGCCAGGAGGTCGGGCTGGCCGGAAAACGCCGGATACAGGCTTGCCGTGTCGATGATCAAGCGGAAAACGGCATCGTCGTTGTAGTTATGGACCGTCTCGAAACGCGATGTCATCGAATCTCCTGCTCGCGGGCGATGGCACGATAGCCGATGTCGCGGCGGTATTGCACCAGATTCCAGTGGATCGCGTGCACGAGCTGGTAGGCCTGGGCCTGCGCAGCGGCGACGCTTTGCCCTAAGCCGACGGCGCACAGCACCCGTCCGCCGGCCGTCACGATGTCCTTGCCCTGCGCCTGGGTCCCGGCATGAAATACTTTTCCGGGCAGCTGGGCGGCGGCATCGAGTCCGCTGATGGCGTCGCCCTTGCGGTAAGTGTCCGGGTAGCCGCCGGCCGCCATCACCACGCCGAGCGCCGCGCGTGGATCCCAGCGTGCCTCGCTGCGTTCGAGCGCGCCGGCCAGCGCCGCCTCGCATAGATCGAGCAGATCGCTTTGCAGCCGCGCAAGAATCGGCTGAGTCTCGGGATCGCCGAAACGGCAGTTGAATTCAAGCACATTGGGCGTGCCGTCGGCGGCGATCATCAATCCCGCGTAGAGAAACCCCAGATAGGGATTGCCGTCGGCGCGCAGGCCGCGCAGGGTGGGTTCGATGACGTCGCGCATGATGCGCGCCTGCAATGCCGGCGTGACGATGGGCGCCGGCGAATACGCGCCCATGCCGCCCGTATTGGGTCCTTGGTCACCGTCGTCGCGGCGCTTGTGATCCTGCGAGGTCGCCAGCGGCAGCACCGCTTCGTCGCTTGCGATCACGATGAAGCTGACTTCCTCGCCGGCGAGGAATTCCTCGATCACGATGGTGCTGCCGGCGGCGCCGAAACTGCCGCCGAGCATGGCCTGGGCGGTCTCGATCGCCGCCGCATGAGTCTCGCAAATGACGACGCCCTTGCCGGCGGCAAGCCCGTCGGCTTTGACGACCACGGGCAAACGCTGCGCCCGGACGTACGCCGGATCAAACGTGGCGGCGGTGAAGGTCCGGTAGGTGGCCGTTGGGATGCGGTGGCGCTCGAGGAAATCTTTGGTGAAGGCTTTCGATCCTTCGAGGCGCGCGGCGGCGCGCGAGGGGCCGAAGCAGGCGCGGCCCGCGGCCGTGAATCGATCGACGATGCCCGCCACCAGCGGACCCTCGGGACCGATGATGGTGAGTGCGATGTCCATACGCTGCGCGAATGCCAACAGTGCGTCGATGTCGTCGGCGGCAATGGCGACATTGCTGACTTTGGGTTCGAGCGCGGTCCCGGCGTTGCCGGGCGCGACGAAAACTTCAGAGGCGCGCGGCGACTGCGCGCACTTCCAGGCGAGAGCGTGCTCACGGCCGCCGCCGCCGACAATGAGTATCTTCATCAGTGGCGGAAATGCCGCATGCCGGTGAATACCATGGCGATGCCGTGTTCGTCGGCCGCCGCGATGACTTCCGCGTCGCGCTTCGAGCCGCCCGGTTGAATGACTGACTTGACGCCGAGGTCAGCAACCGCATCGAGACCATCGCGGAAGGGGAAGAAGGCGTCGGAGGCAATGCTGGCCGATTGCATGTCAAGACCCGCGTCTATGGCCTTCAGCGCGGCGATCTTGCTGCTCACCACGCGGCTCATTTGCCCGGCGCCGATACCCACGGTTGCCTTGTCCTTGACGCAGACAATGGCATTGGATTTGACATATTTCGCGATGCGCCAGGCGAAGATGAGATCGTCGAGTTCGGCCAGCGTCGGAACGCGCTTGGTCACCGCGCGCAATTCCTGAGCTTTCACCAGGCCATTGTCCCGGGTTTGCACCAGCAGCCCCCCGGCAACACTCTTGTATTCGAACAATTGGGTGACCGGCATGACCATATCGCCGACTTGCAGCACCCGTACATTGTCCTTGAGGGCGAGCAGGGCCTTCGCCTCGGCGGACACGCTCGGCGCGAGAATCACTTCGACGAACTGCCGCTCCAGAATGGCGCCCGCCGTCTCGGCGTCCAGCTCGCGGTTGAAGGCGATGATGCCGCCGAAGGCCGAGGTGGGGTCGGTGCGGTAGGCCCGCGCGTAAGCCTCGGCGACGCTGCCGGCGCGGGCGGCGCCGCAGGGATTGGCGTGCTTGACGATGACGCATCCGGCCGTATCGAACTGCCGCACGCATTCCAGGGCGGTATCGCTGTCGACGATGTTGTTGTACGAGAGCTCCTTGCCCTGAATCTGCCTGGCCTGCGTGACCGATGCGCCGATGGCGCGCGGATCGCTGTAGAACGCGGCCTGCTGGTGGGGATTTTCGCCGTAGCGCAAATCCATGTGCTTGCGGAACGACAGATTCAGATCGTCGGGAAAGGTCGTTGCGCCGCCGCCGATGGCGCCGGTGAAATAGGCCGACACCATCGCATCGTATTGCGCGGTGTGCGCAAAGGCCTTGGCGGCGAGTTTCTGGCGCATGACGATATTGGTCGCGCCTGAGTTCGCCGCCAATTCGTCGAGCAGCGCGCGGTAGTCGCCGGGATCCACGACCACGGTTACCGAGGCGTGGTTCTTCGCGGCGGCGCGCACCATGGCCGGCCCGCCGATGTCGATATTGTCGACGGCATCGTCGTAGCTGCAGCCCGGCCGCGCAACCGTGGCGGCGAAGGGATAGAGATTGACAGCCAGCAAGTCGATGGGTTCGATGCCGTGCGTGCGCATCACCGCTTCATCGACGCCGCGCCTGCCCAACAAGCCGCCGTGTATTTTCGGATGCAGGGTCTTGACCCGGCCGCCCATGATTTCCGGAAAACCGGTGTGCTCGGCCACTTCTTTGACCGTGATGCCGTGACTGACCAGGAGCTTGGCGGTGCCGCCGGTCGACAGGAGTTCGATGCCGCGTTCCCGCAACTCGCGCGCAAATTCGACGATGCCGGTCTTATCGGAGACGCTGAGCAACGCGCGGCGGACGGGCGTGAGCAATGGCGGCCCTACTCGTGAATGCCGAACTCTTTGAGTTTCTTGCGCAATGTGCCGCGATTGATGCCGAGAATCGTCGCCGCGCGGCTCTGGTTGCCTTGCACGTGGCCCATGACCACCTTGAACAGCGGCTCTTCCACTTCGCGCATCACCAGGTCGTACAAATGCGCAGGCTTGTGGCCGTTGAGCGTCTCAAAATAGCATTGCAACGCTTCCTCGGCCTGCGAACGCAGGGGCACGCCCTTGCCGTTCACCTTCAGATCGCGGCCATTGAAGGCCGGCGGCATTTCTCTGCGTTTCGCTTTCTTTTTAGCAGCCATGATCCCGTCCAAATTTCCGGCAATCGTTGTTGTTATCCAAACGCCTAGGCGGCGCGGTGCACTCTCGTATCGTAATGTTCCAGCAGCGTCGACAGTTGCTCCCGTGGCGTCTCGATTTGCACGAGACGATTCCGCAAGTCCTCTTGTCCCGGATGCTGCCGGAAATACCAACTCAAGTGTTTACGTGCAACTCGAACTCCCGTCTCATCTCCGTAAAAGGAGTACAGGTCTTCGAGGTGGGCGCGCATAATATCACGGACTTTTTCCAGCGCCAGATTTGCACGCGATTTGCCTTCGGCGAGGAAAAAATTGACTTCGTCGAAAATCCATGGCCGGCCTTGCGCCGCTCTGCCGAGCATGATCCCGTCGCAGCCGGTGGCCCGCAGAATTTCCGCAGCTCGTTGCGGCGAGTCCACATCGCCGTTCGCAAACACCGGTATCTTGATCGCCGCCTTGATGGCGGCCGCGGTTTCGTGTTCAGCCTCGCCCTGATAGAGATCCGCGCGCGTCCTGCCGTGAATCGCAAGTGCTTGAATACCGTTGTCTTCCGCAATCCGCGCGATGCGGATGCCGTTCTTGTGGGCGCGGTCCCATCCGGTGCGCGTCTTGAGCGTCACCGGCACGTCGACTGCCTGCACCACCGCATGCAAAATTCGTGCAACCAGCGCCTCGTCCTGCAGCAGAGAAGACCCCGCCAGCCGATTGCAGACTTTTTTCGCCGGGCAGCCCATGTTGATGTCGATGATTTGCGCGCCGGCATCGACGTTGCGGCGCGCCGCTTCGGCCATCATCGACGGATCGAAGCCCGCGATCTGCACGACGCGGGGGCTGGGTTCGCCGGTGTGGTCCATGCGCCGCCGCGACTTCGGCGTGTCCCACAGGCGCACGTCGGCGCTGAGCATTTCCGAGGCCGCGAGTCCCGCGCCGAAACGCCGGCAGAGAATTCGAAAGGGCCGATCGGTAACGCCGGCCATCGGCGCCAGCACCACCTTGGAGGGCAGGGTGTAGGGACCTATTTTGAGGGTCATTGCTTGCTCTGCGGCGCAACATCATTGGCACAGGCGATCCGCTGCTCGGCACCGCGGACACACACATCGATTTCAAACCCTTCTGCGTTCTTACCCGGATCCAAAATTTCCAAGGTTGCATCGGCGCGCTCGCCCGGCGCCAGCAGGCGCGCCGTGGGCTTCCCCAGATACTCTCCCGGTTCGAAATCGCGCGCGCCGATTTTCTTGCCGAACCGATCGGCAAGCGTCACGCGCAGCAGCGGATAGGGCTGCAACTGGGCGGCGGTGTTCAGAATGCTGGCGCGCAGCCGCAGCGTGCCGTTCGCATCCGGATCGCCGGTCACGCCCCACTGGCGCAGTTGGTAGGCGGACAGATTCGCGGGCGCAGGCAGCGGCGAGCCGAGCATTCCGAACAGAGTCCGCGACACGGCCCACTCTCGATTCTGGTGAACGATTTGCACCAGCAGCAGCAGCGCCAAAGCAACGGCCGCGCCCAGCCAGGCTCGAAATACTTCACGGCGCACGGGCGGGCGGGTCATGTAGTGCACCGCGACCGCCGGTTCAAGATCCTCGTCATTTTCCAAACCCGCCAACATCTCGCGGCGCACGTCGTCGGGAACGTCGAGACCGCTGATGCGCTGGCGCATGCGCGGCAGTTCGGGCGGCGCTTCGGTTGGTTCCTCGGCCTGCTCCTCAGCAGGCGGCTCGGGCGGTGATTCTGGCGGCGGCGCCTTGGGCGGTGACGCCTTGGGAGGTGCTTTAGGCGGAGATTCCGGCGGCGCTTTGGGCGGCGGCGTTTTTGGGTCGACTGCCGCTGGAGGTTGCGGCTGCAACGCCGCCGGGAGCTTGGTTTCGACGAAGATCCGATCCAGCTCGCCCGGGGGCAGCGTGAACTCCATCGAACGGTCGATCTCTACTTCCTGGACGTCGTCCGCATCCTCCGGGTCGTCGTCCACAAATTCGAGCTGCGCGATCTCGACGCCCGGCGGGACGAATTCCTCCTGCTCCTTGGCCACCGCGCGGACTACTTCGAGCGATTGCGTGGATTCCAGAATGCTGTCGGCGCGCGTCTCCAATTCGAGCGGCGACTCGCCGCCCGCAAAGGCGGTCGAATCCTCCGCAAGACGCGCCAGGGCATTGAACAGCTCGCCGCATCGTCCGCAGCGCACCTGGCCGCCCGCCGCGCGCAGCACTTCCGCCGACAATTTGAAGACGGTCTCGCATTTTGAACATTGCGTGTACACCGCTTAGGCGCCTCTCCGAGCGTAGATGCAGCACCACTCATCGCGTTCAACGACCTGCACCATAGCAAAAGCCGCGGAGTACGCGGCCTTTACAGCGAACGCCTGCGTCTTCAGCAGTCCCGACAGCACCAAACACCCTCCCGGCTCGACGGCCTGGGTCAAGATCGGCGCCAATTCGATCAATGGGCCGGCAAGAATGTTGGCCAGCACACAGTACGCCGGCTGCAAGCCGCCCGCCGGGCCGCCGGTGCCCGGGTCGACGCCGCGCACATCGATGTTCGCGGCAACGCCGTTGGCGGCGGCATTGTTGCGGGTCGCCATGAGCGCTTGCGGGTCCAAATCGACGGCGGTCACGTGCACCGCGCCCAGCTTGAGCGCGGCAATGCCGAGAATGCCGGAGCCGCATCCATAGTCGATCAGCGTGCGGCCGTCCAGAGGCAATGACTCCAGGATCTGCAGACACAGCGCCGTGGTGGGATGCGTGCCGGTGCCAAACGCGAGACCGGGGTCGAGCCGCACGATGACCGCGCCGGCATCCGGCGGCGCTTCGGCCGAGTGCGGGCACACCCACAGCCGCCGCCCGAAGCGCATGGATTTCCAATCAGCGAGCCACACGCGCTCCCAATCCTGGTCCTGCACCGCGCGCACCCGTGCCGCGGAGCCGATGTCGGCGCCGAGGCGGCTTGCCAGGAAACCGATGCTGAATGCCGCATCGTGGGATTCATCGAACAGCGCTCGAACCAGGGTATCGCTCCACAATCTGAACTCGCCCGGTTTGGGTTCGAGTACGGGCTCATCGCCGCGATCGACGAAAGTGATGGATTCCGCGCCGATTTCCAGCAGCGCTGCCTCGACTGTTTCCGTACTTAAGCGCGCGAGCGGAAATTCGATTTCAAAGAACGACATCGTCAGCACGCGTCAGGCGGTCACTTCAGCCCCAAGCGCCGCTCTAGGTAGTGAATGTCGGTGCCACCCTGGCGAAACGCAGAATGATTGAATATCTCTTGATGCAGCGGAATATTGGTCTTGATGCCTTCGACCACCATTTCCGCGAGGGCGTTGCGCATGCGCGCGATGGCGGTGTCGCGCGTGTCGCCGTAGGCGATGACCTTGCCGATCATGGAATCATAGAAGGGCGGCACGTTGTAGCCGGTGTACACATGGCTGTCGACCCGGATGCCGGGGCCGCCGGGCGAGTGCCACAGCCGGATGGGCCCGGGCGAGGGCACGAAGGTCTTGGCGTCTTCGGCGTTGATGCGGCATTCCACCGCGTGGCCGCGTATCTGGATGTCGTTCTGGCTGTAGCCCAGGGGTTCGCCGGCCGCGATCAGCAGCTGCGACTTGACGATGTCGATGCCGGTGACAAGTTCGGTCACGGGATGTTCGACCTGCACGCGGGTGTTCATCTCGATGAAGTAGAACTCGTTGTCCTGGTACAGGAACTCGAGAGTGCCGGCATTACGGTAGCCGAGTTCGCGCGACGCCCGGGCGCAGCGCTCGCCCATGGTCTTGCGCTGCTTGGCCGTCAAGCCGGGCGCGGGAGCCTCCTCGATGACCTTCTGGTGGCGCCGCTGCATGGAACAGTCGCGCTCGCCCAGGTGCACCACATTGCCGTAATTGTCGGCGAGCACCTGGAACTCGATATGCCGCGGCTTTTCCAGGAACTTCTCCATGTAGACCTGGGCATTGCCGAAGGCGGCGAGCGCTTCGGATTGGGTGACGCTGATGGCATTGAGCAGCGAGGCGTCGGTATGCACCACCCGCATGCCGCGGCCGCCGCCGCCGCCGGAAGCCTTGATGATCACCGGGTAGCCGATGTCCTTGGCGATGCGGAAGTTCTCGTCGACGTCGTTGCCGAGAGGTCCGTCCGAACCGGGCACGCAGGGCACTCCCGCAGCTTTCATGTGTTTGATGGCCGACACTTTGTCGCCCATCATTCGAATGGTTTCGGCACGCGGGCCGACGAAGATGAAGCCGCTCTTCTCGACGCGTTCGGCGAAATCGGCGTTCTCCGACAGAAAGCCGTAGCCCGGATGAATGGCGACCGAGTCGGTAACCTCGGCGGCGCTGATGATGGCGGGCATGTTCAAGTACGAGAGGGCAGATTGCGGCGGCCCGATGCATACGGTCTCGTCGGCCAGCAGCACATGTTTGGTGTTGAAGTCGGCGGTGGAGTGCACCGCCACGGTCTTGATGCCGAGCTCGCGACAGGCGCGCAATATCCGAAGGGCGATCTCGCCGCGGTTAGCGATGACGACTTTTTCGATCATCGCGGCTATTCGATGATGAACAGCGGCTGGCCGAACTCGACCGGCTCGCCGTTCTTGGCGAGTATCGCGGTGACCCGCCCGGCCTTGTCGGACTCGATTTGATTCATCATCTTCATGGCTTCGATGATGCAGAGTATCTGGCCGACCTTGATTTCGGTGCCGATCTCGACGAAGGACTTGGCGCCCGGCGAGGCGGCGGAGTAGTAGGTACCCACCATCGGCGAGGTCACGGTGTAGTCGTCGTTGCGCGGCTTGTGCTCGCCGGCCGCGGTGGCGGGGGTGGCGGGCGCGGCCGGCGCCGCCACCTGCATCATCGGGCCGGCCACGCCCATGGGGGCCTGCATGGCGATGCGCGGATGACGGCTGATGCGCACCGACTCCTCGCCCTCGGAGATTTCCAACTCCGAGATTCCGGATTCCTCGAGCAGCTCTATCAGCTTCTTTACCTTGCGAATATCCATCCGAGAACCCCTTTAATTTTCTTTGGTGCCGGTCAGGCGGGCGCAGGCGGCGTCGAGCGCGAGCTCGTAGCCGATGGGCCCCAATCCAACGATGCAGCCGACCGCAACATCGGACAAATAGGAGTGGTGACGAAATGTTTCTCGTGCGAACACGTTGCTCAAGTGAACCTCGATGAAGGGCAGGGCTACGCTGAGAAAGGCGTCGCGCAGAGCCACGCTGGTGTGCGAGTAGCCCGCCGGATTGATGATGGCGAACGCGACGCCGTCGCGTTTCGCCGTGTGTATCTTGCCAATCAGCTCATGCTCGGCATTGCTCTGGAAGGCCGTCAGGGCATGGCCGCGGGCCCGGGCGAGCCCCGCGAGCTTGGTCTCGATGCTTTGCAGGCTTGCAGAACCGTAGATCTCCGGTTCGCGGGTTCCCAGAAGATTCAGATTCGGACCGTTGAGCAGCAGAATTCCAGCCATCTGTCGTAGGGTCCGTCCGTGCCGGATTGGAAAGGTCCGCGATAATAACCAGAAATTGGGGTGAAATGGCAAGCTTCGGCGGCGAACTTCTCCCTACGTGCTGGAGTGCAGTGCACTTAGTGCCGCCGTGATGGCGGCGCGCGCGGCCGGCAACTCGGTCCGCCCTTGGTTCAAGCTCTGCACCTGCGAGAGGATGAGTTCCGCCTGCGGCTTGTGCAACTCTCCGATAAAGAGAGCGACCACCTCGCCGCGGCGGTCGGTGAACACCGTGAAGGGGAACACCGGCGTAGCAACCCCCAGCGCCGCGGCCGCATCGAGGGCATCCTGCTCGCCGATGAGCAGGGGATAGCCAATCTTGAAGCGATCGGCGAATTCCAGCACTTTGTCGCGCTGGTCCACGGCGATGCCGACCACGCTCACGCCGCGCCCGGCCCATTCCGCATGCAGGGCCTGAAGCAGCGGAATCTCGCTGCGGCAGGGCGCGCACCAGGTAGCCCAGAAGTTGATGATCAAGGACTTATCGCTGAAGGACTCGATGGAGGTGGGCTTGCCCGAACGGTCCGCCAGCGAGAACTGCGGCAATCGGTCGGGAATCTTCGGCGGCGGCAGCGCGCCCGCGGTCAGCGGAGCGGCGAAATCGGCGGGATTGGGGGCGCTGGACTCACCGGCGGGCACTTTGACCCAGTGCTGGGTCAGGATGTGATCTCGAGACAGATGAACCGCCACTCCCACCAGCAGGCCCAGCACCACGCATCCCGCGGCCAAAGCGATACGCGCGGTATTCATGCCGCCGGCAGGTCGAGTTTGCGCCCCTTGCGTAGCATGGCCCCGGCCAGGAGAAAGGCCAAAACGCCGGCGACGATGGCGGCGCCCTCCCAGGGGTGAGACGCCGCGGCCGCGACGACCGGCGCGGCGTGCGGAAAGATCACCTTGGTGATGGGCGGGTAGCAGAGGCCGGCATCGGCGCAGCCTTGATAAGTGACCTTGATCTGCAGGGGGTGGGCGCCTGCATCCAGCCGGGTGTAGGCCGCCGTGGCCTGCACTTGCTGCCGATAGATTTCCTGGCTGCCGAAGTAGGGGTCGACCTTGGTTTGACCTGCGGGCAGAACCGGCGCGGCCAGAATGAGGTCGGGGCTCTCTGCCTTGATCTCCATCTTGTGGCGGTAGAGATAGTAGCCGTCGGCAATGACCCACCGCACCCGGATGAGGCCCCCATCCTCCACGGCCGCCACCCGAAACGCCACATCGGGGGGCAAAAAGTCGGCTTCGTTGGATTCAACGCCGCGCATCCACCAGGGCTTGGCGGTGGCCGATGCGGCAAAGAGCACGAGGGCCAGGACCGGTAGCGAGGTTTTCATGCGCGCACTCTATAGCAGCCGCAGTGTGCTGCGATACAGCAAAAAAATCGTGATTCAGGTCTTGAATCGGGCGAATTCGCCGCTATCATTAGCAGCCACAGGTGGAGAGTGCTAATAACCTCTCCTTCTTCAAACCCCGTATTTCAAGCATCAGGAGTCTTGTCTTATGAAGATTCGTCCCCTTCATGACCGTGTGATCGTGAAAAGAGAAGAGGAAGAGCGTAAGTCGCCCGGCGGCATCGTCATTCCGGATACGGCCACCGAGAAGCCGATCTTCGGCAAAGTGGTCGCCGTCGGCAAGGGCAAGATTTTAGAGAACGGCGAAATTCGCCCGCTGGACCTCAAGGTCGGCGCCACGATTCGTTTCGGTAAGTACAGCGGCACCGAAGTGAAGATGGATGGCGATGAACTGGTCGTCATGCGTGAAGAAGACGTCATGGCCGTGGTCGAAGGCAAGTAATTCACTCGCCGCTATCACTTCCCGCTAATTAATTTATAGAGGTATCAGCAAATGGCAGCAAAAGACGTACGCTTCAGCGACGACGCTCGGCAACGCATGTTCAAGGGTGTGAATATTCTGGCGAATGCCGTGAAGGTCACGCTGGGTCCCAAGGGCCGCAACGCGGTGCTCGACAAGAGCTTCGGCGCCCCCACCGTCACCAAGGACGGCGTGTCGGTCGCCAAAGAGATCGAACTCAAGGATAAGTTCGAGAACATGGGCGCTCAGATGGTGAAGGAAGTTGCTTCCAACACCTCCGACGAAGCCGGCGACGGCACCACCACCGCCACCGTGCTGGCGCAAGCCATCATCCGCGAAGGACTGAAGTCGGTCGCCGCAGGCGCCAATCCGATGGATCTGAAGCGCGGCATCGACACTGCGGTCATTGCGGCCACTGAAGAGCTCAAGAAGCTCTCGAAGCCCTGCAAGGACCCGAAGGCGATTGCGCAGGTCGGCACGATTTCCGCAAACTCCGACGAGAGCATCGGCAAGACGATTGCCGACGCGATGGCGAAGGTCGGCAAGGAAGGCGTGATCACGGTTGAGGAAGGTTCGGGTCTCGAGAACGAACTCGAAGTCGTCGAAGGCATGCAATTCGACCGCGGCTACCTGTCGCCGTACTTCATCAACAACCAACAGAGCCAGAGCGCCGAGCTCGACAAGCCGCTGGTGTTGTTGGTGGACAAGAAGATCTCCAACATTCGCGAATTGCTCCCCCTGCTGGAAGCCATTGCGAAGGGCGGCCGTCAGCTGCTGATCGTCGCGGAAGATGTGGAAGGCGAAGCGCTTGCCACGCTGGTGGTCAACACCATCCGCGGCATCGTCAAAGTCGCCGCCGTCAAGGCGCCGGGCTTCGGCGATCGCCGTAAGGCCATGCTGCAGGACATCGCGATTCTCACCGGCGGCACGGTCATTTCCGATGAAGTCGGCCTGTCGCTCGAGAAGGCGACGCTGAACGATTTGGGCGAAGCCAAGAAGATCCTGGTGGAGAAAGAGAACACCACCATCATCGACGGTGCCGGCAAGGCCGCGGACATCAAGGGCCGCGTCGAGAGCATCCGTCAGCAGATCGAGGAAGCGACCTCCGATTATGACAAGGAAAAACTGCAGGAGCGCGTTGCCAAGCTCTCCGGCGGTGTGGCCGTGATCAAAGTCGGCGCCGCGACTGAAATCGAAATGAAGGAAAAGAAGGCGCGCGTCGAAGACGCCCTGCACGCAACCCGTGCGGCCGTCGAAGAAGGCGTGGTCCCGGGCGGCGGAGTCGCGCTGGTCCGTGCATTGAAGGCCATCGAGAAGCTGGTCGGCAAGAACGAAGATCAGACCACGGGCATCAAGATCCTGGCCCGCTCGATCGAAGAGCCGTTGCGGCAGATCGTGGCGAACGCCGGCGAAGATGCCGCGGTGGTGCTGAACCGAGTCCGCGAGGGCAAGGGCACCTTCGGCTACAACGCTGCGACCGGCGAGTACGGCGATATGATCGAAATGGGCATTCTGGATCCCACCAAGGTGACACGTCTGGCTCTGCAGAACGCCGCTTCGGTCTCGGGCCTGCTGCTCACGACGGAAGTCATGATCGCCGAGTCGCCCAAGGACGAAGACCACTCGCACGGCGCCCCGGGCGGCGGCATGGGTGGAATGGGTGGTATGGACATGTAATACCCCCTCAAGGGTATTTGGTCAAAAGAGAGCGGACTTCGGTCCGCTCTTTTTTTTGGGCGGCTGCAATGGTAGAAATGCCCCCTGCACCAATGGCCCCGCACCACTCAGGATGTCACCCATGAAAGCCAGCTACCTCGCCTTGCCTTTGGCCCTCTCTCTATGGACGAGCGGCGCCGCATTCGCCAACGATGCGCCGCCCAGCGATGAGTCGCTCCGCGAGATGTTCACGCTGGCGCACACCGAGGAGACCATGAATGGCATGAAGCCTCAGCTTGACGCGATCATCACGTCGTCGACGAAGGAGGTGTCGCAGGGCAAGGAGATCACGCCCGAGCGCCAGGCCATCATGGACCGCATGCGCGATAAACTGGTGGCCGCGTACGGTGAAACTTTCAGCTTCCAGCCGCTGCATTTGTTGCTCATGCGGGTCTACCAGGCGACCTATACTCAAGACGAAGTCGACGGCTTGATTGCGTTCTACAAGACGCCGGCCGGCCAGGCGCTGATCAACAAATCGCCGCTGATGGCGCAAAACTTGATGAGTGAAATGCAGACCGCCATGAGGCCGTTGATGCAGCGAGTCGGGCAGATCAAGCGCGAGGCCGACCAGGAAATCAAGGCGCTGCCCGTCAAGAAATAATACTCGAGGAACCTCATGGAACAACCGGCGCCTCCGCCGTCGGGAAAGACCGCCCTGCCGCTGATATTGCTGGCGGCCGTGGTTCAGGGCTGGTCCTTGTACGGCCTGCATCATGCGATCACGTGGAATCACTGGCCGGCGACCCATCACTCCTGGCTGATCGGGCTGTACGCGCTGGCGGTATTCATTCCGCTCACCATGCAGCTTTTGGCGGAGCACGCGCGTGCCGCAGCATTGTGGCGTCTCCTGGCGGTGCTCGCGGGCGTGTATTTCTATTTTGGATGGCAGTACGGCAGTGCGGTTTTCTCTGCGGTGCCCGACCCATTCCGGGCTGTCGCGCATTTCTCGTTCGCCTTGGAGTTGAGCGTTCTATGGCTGATCGCGCTGCCCTTTGCTCAGGTCAGACTGACGGCAGGGCATTGGACGATCCAATACCCGCTGCTGTTTGCCACTGCCTGGCGCAACAAACTGGCCCTCGCGGAAGCGGCGCTGTTTACCGGCCTGTTTTGGTTGCTGCTGTTTCTGTGGCAGATGTTGTTCCACATGTTGGGGATCGACTACTTCCGGGAGCTGTTCCAGGAACCCATCTTCGCCTATCCGACGACTTCGCTGACTTTCGGCTGCGCACTGCACCTGATCGGCTCGATCGAGCGATTGACGTCCGTCGTGCTCGAGCAGCTGCTCAACGTGCTCAAGTGGTTAGGTTTGTTGGCGGGGGTGATCCTCGCGTTGTTCACCGTGGCGCTGGTACTCAAGCTTCCCAGCGTGGTTTTCACCGGCCAGAAGGCAATCGGCGCCGCCTGGCTGTTATGGCTGACGGCTGTCGTGGTGCTGTTGGTGAACGCAGCCTATCGAGACGGATCGGCGTCCCAGCCCTATCCTCAGTGGATCGCGCAGTCGTTCAGAGTGGTGGTGCCGCTCACGGTCATCATCGGCGCGACCGCGATGTACGCATTGGTGATGCGCGATCGGCAATACGGGTTGACCGTCGAGCGGGTTTGGGCCTTCATCGTGGCCAGCGCGGCGCTGCTGTATGCGGTGGGATATTCAGCGGCCGCCTGGCGCAGCCGTACCTGGTTCGCGGGCATTGCGCGCGTCAACGTGGTTGTCGCCATGGTGCTGATGGCGTTGATTGCCGCGGCATTGACTCCGCTGCTGTCGCCGTATCGTCTCGCGGCCAATAGTCAGTTTCGATTGATTCGGGAAAGAGGCCTCGCGGCCGTGGAAGACAAGCACAGCAAAGAGCCCGGCTACTTCTGGGTTACACCTTTGCAATACTTGCGGTTCGACTCGGGTCGATACGGGCGCGCGAAGCTGCAGGAGCTAGCGGGGCTGCAGACGGGCAAGGATGCCGCCGATATTCGACAATTGGCCAATCGATTGCTGGCGCAAACAGGCCGCTGGGAGTTGCCGCCCAAGGCGGACTCCATCGTGGAAGTTGCCAAGCTTCGGGTCTTTCCGGCGGGCCGCATTCTCGATGTAAACCTGCGGGACGTGCTGAGCGCGGATCTGGCCTCGCCGAGCAGAGGGTTCGGTTTCCTGGACTCAATGGATAAAGCCGCCGGTCTATTTGTCGACTTGAACGGCGACAAGGCCGAGGAATTCGTGTTCATGAACGACCGCAGCGGATACGTTTATGAAAAGCGTGCCGGTCAGTGGGTATTGGCGGCTTCGCTTGTCGCAGATCCCGCAATTTCTTCCAGCCGATACGGTTGGGATTTGTTCCGCGAGCTGGCCAAGGGCAACATTGCAGCGACCCCGCCGAGGTGGAACAACCTCTCGATTGGCGATCAGAAATTCGTGGTGAATGCTCATTAAAGGGGATGTCCGACAATGATCAGCCTAGTCTTCGCCGGTGCGGCGCTTGCCGCGAATTTCCAGCACCCGACGCCCACGCCGCCCGCCGACCTTCCGGCCGCGGTGTATCGGGAGCGCCGTGAGCGGGTGATGAAGTCTCTCGACGGTTGCATCGGCATACTCGCCGCGCAGGGCGAGGTGTCGGGAATCACTGAGGACTATCGCCAGGACGCGGACTTCTATTGGTTGACGGGCATCAACGAGCCGGGCGCCTACCTGGTGCTGGCACCCAAGGCGCCGTTCAACAAGGTAACGCTGTTTCTCAAGCCGCGGGATCCGGAAGCCGAGCGCTGGACCGGGCCGCGGGAGGCGATCTCGCCGGATCTGATCGAGCGTTATGGCGTCGATAGGGTGCGGCGCGGCTCGCCGGAGACGGCTCTGGAAGGCATCGGGCAGAACCATGATTGCGTCGCGGTGATCGCGCCGGCCTCGATGGCCAGAGAAGACCGCAACGATGCGGAGCTCGCGTCGCGCACGGCGCAGCGCTTCGGGCTGCGCACCGTCTACAAGCGTGCGTTGCTGGCGGGCTTGCGCGAAGCGCATGCGCCCGAGGAAATCGGGCGCATGGAGCGGGCGATCGCGATAACGCGGGCGGGCCATGAGGCCGTCGCCAAAGCCACCGTCGCCGGCGTGTCCGAGCGCGACGTGCAGACGCAGTTGGAGTACGCCTTCTTCGCGGCGGGCGCCACGGGCCTGAGCTATCCGTCCATCGTCGGCGCGGGGCCGGACGGCGCGGTGTTGCATTGGGACAAGAATTCGCGGGTGCTCAAGGACGGCGATGTGGTGGTGGTCGATGCGGCCGCCGAGTACGGCCGCTATGCGGCCGACGTCACCCGCACCTATCCAGTGTCGGGACACTTCAGCGAAGCACAGGCGAAGGTCTACCGAGCCGTGTACCAAGCGCAAGAGGACATTTTCGCCGCCATCAAGCCCGGCGTATCCATGGCGGATCTGCAGCATGCCGCGGAGGCGTCGTTGCGCCGCGCAGGGTATTTGAAGGATTTCATTCATGGCTTCGGACACTTCGTCGGCCTCGACGTCCACGACGCCGGGCTCTATGAGAAGCCCCTGCCGGTGAACGCGGTGTTCACCGTCGAGCCGGGCATCTATCTTCCCGAGCTGGGCTTCGGCGTGCGCATCGAGGACGAGGTGATCGTCACGCCCACGGGCTATCGGTTGCTGACGAAGGATTTCCCGCGCAAGCTCGAGGATGTCGAGGCATGGATGGCTGACGCGCGGCGCTAGTGAGGACAGTATGACTAATCCCAAGGGAATGAGAACGGTTCCATTTGCGATCAATGAATCAGACGCCATTCACGTTTACAGTGATGACACACATATCTGGCTTCAACTGCGACGAAATGTCGCGACCGAATTGGATATTGGCAGATCATCATTCAAGGTTGCTCTGTGCCTTCAGTCCGGAACGGCACATAAATTGGGCCTTGAGTTAGTGAACCTCGCCGCTGAGAACAAGGCTCGGGTCAAGGTCAAAGCCGCCGTTCCTCCCGCGCAAAAGGCAACAAAGAAGGCTTGAGCGTCAGTGCTAGATGTCAAACGCGTCCAACGGTGAGAGCGAGGGGGGCGCAGCAACGGAAGCGCTTCAAGAACTGGTGGCAAGGGTCACGCTAAGGATCATCGTCGATGTCAGGCATGGACGTTTCCGCGGCAACGTCACCCGGGCCGTCAGCGCGGTTGGGCGCGCCATCGCGGCCTCGCTCCGCCTGCTGGCATAGCACCCAGACACCGAGGTCGTAGTCCATGCGCTCGCCCTGCCATCGGGTCGCCGCCGTCTTGCTGTCGATCTGAATCCCGAGTTCGGCGTGCGTCTGCTCCAGATCCTCCCAATCGCACTCAGCGGGCGGTGAGCAGCGGATGACCTCGAAGTGCCGGCCGTCCGGATGCAGGAAGCGCCAGCCTCCTTCCGGCGGCGTCTCGATGAGGATCTCGCCCTCGTGAACCAGGCGGTGGTGCAAGCGGCACAGGGTGACGAGATTCGAGAGCTTGGTCTCGCCGCCGTCGGCCCAGTGTTCAATGTGGTGGGCGTCGACGTAGCGTTGGTGGGTGCAGCCCGGGAAGCGGCAGCCGGCGTCGCGGGTGTTGAGCGCGCGGCGGATGGCGGGCGGAATGCTGCGGGTCTTGCGCCCCACATCGAGCGGCTCGCCGTGCTCGTTCTCGAGCACACTCAGCAGACTCGAGTCGCAGGAGAAGCGGCGCGCGGTCTCGGCGGGGATGGCGGGTCCCTGCTCGATCTCGCAGCGCCCGGCCGCATGGATGTGCAAGGTTTCGGCGTCCACGTGCACCACCACTTGGTAGCGGTCTGCGGTAGTGGATGAGGTGTCGGGATTGGCGAGAAAACTTTCGGCCAAGTACGCGAGCGCATCGGCGCGGCGTGACGCGTACGAGATCGACAGCTCTGCGACCACCTTGGTGGAAATCTCTTTGTCGGGAAGGGCGGCAAGGGCGGCGTCGAGCGCCTTCCTCAACAATGCGCCCGTCACGGCCGGGAGACGGGCCTTGAGCATCAGGCTACCGTCCTCCGCGTACCAGTAATTCACGCGGCGATTCGTGTGCTGCTGCGCTTCGCGAGACAGCTCTTGAGCTTCCTGCGCTCGCCGAAAGCCCTGCACCAGACGTTCCACATGATGCGCAGTGCCGTGCAGTGCGATCATCAGAAGGGCGTCCTCGGTGGCCTCGCAAGCGACACGGGTCAGCGCCCGCGCTTTCGAATAGCTCAGCTCGCCGCGGGACATGGAGGCGGCGATCTTCGGCAATCCGACGAGCGCGTGCGCGACCCGCACTTTCTCGCGCGCGGCGCCCAAGTTCAGGCCGCATTTGAAATTCAGCCAGTGAGCGCAGGACGGCAACTTGCCATCCGCCCAGCCATTGCGGCGATCGAACTCGGCGATCAGAGTGAGCCAGCGATAGTTCGCGGCGTTGAGATGACCGGCGAGCTGGGTGATTTCCGCCTCCAACGCTTGCAGCGGAATCGATGGGCCTGCAGCAGTGGTTCCCCCGTCCATTGACGTCTCCTCATACTGGGTTTATATCCAGTATTGTACGAGATTTCGGGCCCCGAATCACCCCCGAGAATATGGTGTTTTCCCTTTATTTCTAGATAGTTACGCCGTACGATCGACACCGTGACCTGGTCCGCCAAGCAATACACCACCTTCGAGGAGGAACGGACCCGCCCGGCGCGGGACCTGCTGTCTGCCTTGCCGGCGATCGAGGCGCAATCGGTGGTGGATTTGGGCTGTGGGCCGGGAAATTCCACCGAAGTGTTGGCGGCCCGCTTTCCGAACGCGGCGGTGCAGGGACTCGACAGTTCCTCGGACATGATCGCCGCCGCCCGGCGGCGCCTGCCGCTGGCGCAATTCGCCATCATGGGGGTCGAAGACTGGAAAGACCCTGGCCCCTTCGATGTGATACTCGCGAATGCGCTGCTGCAATGGGTCCCCGATCACGCCGCGCTGTTGCCGGCGCTGGTCGCGAAGCTCGAGGCCGGTGGCGCCCTCGCCATCCAAATGCCCGACAACCTCGATGGTCCCGCGCATCAGCTGATGCGTCAGACGGCGGCGTCGGGGCCGTGGGCGGGCGCGTTGGCCGAGGCGGCAGCGAGCCGCACCCCGATTGGCAGCGCCGATGCGTACTACACAATGCTGCGTCCCCGGTGCGCCAAGGTGGATGTCTGGCGCACCACCTACAATCACGCGCTGGCGGGCGGGGCCGGCGCCATCGTGGAATGGTTCAAGGGCAGCGGACTGCGACCTTTCCTGGAGCCGCTGGACACCGCGTCGCGCACGGCCTACCTCGAGCGCTATACGGCAGCCGTGGCGGAGGCCTACCCGGCACACCCGGACGGCACGGTATTGCTGCCGTTCCCGCGATTGTTCATGGTGGCGATTCGCTAGTGCTATGAAGCCCATCAACCTCGCCGACAAACTGGCGACATTTTCAGATCATTGGCAGCCGCGCGTGGTCGGCCAGTTCAACGGGCATGACCTGATGGTCGTCAAAGTAAAGGGCGAGTTTGCCTGGCATAAGCATGATGACACCGACGATTTCTTTCTGGTCTTGAGCGGGCGTATCCGCATTCAATTGCGGGACGGGGACGTGACGCTTGGCCCGGGCGAAATATTCGTCGTTCCCAAAGGAGTCGAACATTGTCCGGTGGCCGACGAGGAAGCGCATGTTCTTCTCATCGAGCCGCAGGGCACGCCCAACACGGGAGATGCGGCCACCTCGGCCGCCCGCAGAGTCATTTGATCCCGACGCGCGCCAGGGCCATGTGGGAAAAGCGCGATGGGCCGCCACGGTTCAGGTCCGATCTGGCGTAGCGCGCGGTGACCTGGGCATTGTCCAGATCTTCCACCAGGGTGAGACCGCAGCTGCGCAGCTCCGCGGCCATGGTGTTGGGGTCGAATCCAAACAGAAAGGGCTCGCCGATGGACGCGACGGCTTGCGCGAGTTCGAGAAATTCCTTCGACGTCGAGTTCAGCATCCCGGCGTAGACGTAGGTGAAAGCCAATTCACTGCCCGGATGCGAGCACGCGGCAATCGAGCGCAGAGTGGCGTAATTCGCCTCCCGGGTCAGATACATGGTCACGCCCAGCCAAGAGAAGAACGCCGTCTGGTCTGAGCGAAACGGTGAATCGGACAAGGTTTCCGCCACGCTGCGGCGGCTCAGGTCGGCGGCGATGAAATGTACCGATGCCGGTAGTGAAATGCCGCATCGGGCGATTTGCGCGGTTTTCAAACTCTGCGTGGCCGGATGGTCGATCTCAAAAATGTCCAAAGCCGACGCGAAGGCCGGCCGCCGCAAGGCGAAGCTGTCGAAGCCGGCGCCGATGAGCACATACTGGCGGACGCCATGGGCAACCGCGGCCTGCAGCGCGTCCTCGGCGAATCGGGTGCGGGTGATGACATTTACATAGGCGGGACTCGCCAGCAGGTAGTCGTCGTCGGCGCGCAGCGACTCACGCACGGCCGCAGGAACGATGCGATCGCCCCAGGGATCGTCGATGAGCGGGTGCGGATCAAGCCGGGTATGGGCAGCGCGCATCAGCGCCGTCGCCAAGGCCGTCCTGCTGGCGGTGGATTCCTGCACGCAGCATCATTGCATACCGGCCGCGGTAAGATCCACGGGTGAAAACGATACCCGAGATCTTGCGCGAGCCGCTGGTGCATTGGCTGGAGCGCGTGAGCGCCGATGCCGCGTTTGTCGACACCCAAGCGGCGCTTCCCGAGTCCTTGCGCGAGGAACTGCCGCGGATCGCCGCCGGCAGCGAATTTGTCGCTGCCGCCCTGATCCAGGACCGCCAAGCGCTCCGCTGGTTTGCCCGGCACGAGGAACCCGCCGCGGCGCGTGCCGCGAACGCCGAGTATGAAAGCCGCGCAGCGGCGGCATCGACGGTGCCGGAGGCACAGCAGATCCTGCGCGAATGGCGGCGCCGCGAAATGCTGCGCATCGCCTGGCGCGATATTGCCGGACGCTCCCCGGTCACCGAAACCCTGCGCGCCCTGTCGGATTTTGCGGATTCGGCCATCCGCGCGGCCGCTGCCTGCGCGCAGCGGCAACTGCAGCCGATATTCGGCGTCCCGCGCGGCGCCGACGCGGAGCCGGTGCCGCTGATCGTGCTCGGCATGGGCAAGCTCGGTGGCCGTGAATTGAATTTCTCGTCGGACATCGATCTGGTGTTTCTGTATTCGCAAGGCGGAGAGACCGACGGGCCGCGCCAACTCGACAATGAGGAATATTTCAACCGCCTCGGCCGCGAGCTGATCCGGCTGCTCGATGCCAGAACCGAGGACGGTTTCGTCTTTCGCGTGGACATGCGGCTGCGTCCGTTCGGCGACAGCGGCCCCCTGGTCGTGAGTCTGGCCTCGCTCGAGGCCTACCTGCAGGAACACGGCCGCGATTGGGAGCGCTATGCCTGGATCAAGGCCCGGGCCATCGTCGGGCTCGAACCTTACGCGGCCGCGACGCAGGAATTCGTACGGCCATTCGTCTACCGGCGCTATCTCGATTTCGGGGTGATCGAATCCCTGCGCGACATGAAAGCGCTGATCGCCCGCGAGGTGTCGCGGCGCGAGCTCGATCAACACTTGAAGCTCGGCCGCGGCGGCATCCGCGAGATCGAATTTATCGTGCAATCCATGCAGCTGGTGCGCGGCGGCAGCGACCGCCGCCTGCAGAATGCCGCGCTGCTCGAGGTGTTGCCGCTGCTGGCGGGCTCGAAACTCATGTCCGCGGCCGACGTGGCGGAGTTGACGGATGCCTACCTGGTGCTGCGCAAGGCTGAAAACGCCGTACAGATGATTCGCGACGAGCAGAGTCATTCGCTGCCCGCCGGGGCCATCGATCAGGCGCGAGTCTGCGTGAACGTGGGGGTGGCGGATTGGGCCGCCACGAGCGCGCGCATCGACCTGGTGCGCGATCGGGTGGCGCGGCAATTCGAGGCCTTGCTGTCCGATGAAACGGGCGCCGACCGGCAGGCGTCCGCTGATTGGCTGGCGTCCGCCGCGGCGAAAATCGACGAGGAACTCGAGCGCGGCGGGTTCCCGAAAGCCGACATTGCCGAGTTGGCGGCGACCTTGGAGGTCTATCGGAATGCGGCCGCCTACCGGCGTCTGGATGAGGCGGGACGCCGGCGGCTGCATCTCATCGTCGGCCGATTGCTGAAAGCGGCGGCGCGGCTCGCCAAGCCGGCCGTCGTGGTGCAGCGGGTATTGCGTGTGCTGGAGGCGATCGGCGCGCGCTCGTCCTACCTGGCGCTGCTGACGGAGCAGCCCGCGGCGCTCAATCGCTTGATCGAGGTGTGCTCCATCAGCGGTTTTTTGTCGCGGCAAATCGCCGACTTCCCCTTGTTGCTGGACGAGCTGATCGATGCCAAGGCATTCGACGAGATGCCGTCGCGGCAAAACTTCGTCTTGGAACTCGCCGCACGCACCGAGCGGCTGCCCGCCGACGATCCGGAACGTCAAGTGGAGGCCCTGCGGCAATTCCAGAAAGTGGCGGTTTTCACGGTGGCGCTGGCCGACCTCACCGGCCGCCTGCCGCTCATGAAGGTGAGCGACCGGCTCACCGACATCGCGGAGCTCATCGTTCAATGCTGCATGGATCTCGCGTGGCAGCAGATGACCGCGGTTTACGGCATCCCCTACTGCGGCGACCAAGAATCGAACCTGCGCCAGGTACGCGTCGCCGTCGCCGGCTACGGCAAGCTGGGCGGGGTGGAACTCGGTTATGGGTCCGATCTCGACCTGGTATTCCTGCACGACTCGAGCGGCGAGATCCAGCAGACCAAGGCGGCGCGGCCGCTCGACAACGGTGTTTTCTTCCTGCGCCTGGGACAGCGCATCGTGCATCTTCTGACCATGCATTCGGCGGCCGGCCGGCTCTACGAGGTCGACATGCGTCTGCGGCCGAACGGCAAGGGCGGATTCCTCATGACCGGCATCGAGGCCTTCGAGCGCTACCAGCGCCAGGATGCCTGGACCTGGGAACATCAGGCGCTGCTGCGCGCGCGTCCCGCGGCCGGAGACGAGAGTCTTTGCAATGCCTTTGCGGCGGCCCGGCGCCGTATACTCTCAACGGCGGTGCACCGCGACACTCTGCGCGGCGACGTCGCGGAGATGCGGCTGCGGATGCAGCGCGAGTTGTCCAAGGCCGGCGCGGGACAGTTCGACATCAAGCAGGATGCGGGCGGCATCGCGGACATCGAGTTTCTGGTGCAATACTGGGTGCTGGCGGCGGCGCATGAGCACCCCGATCTGTTGACCTACACGGACAATATCCGGCAGCTCGAAGGGTTGGCAGCGGCGGGCGTGGTCGATGCGGCGACGGCGCAATGGCTGACAGACGCCTACATCGGCTATCGTACGGTGCTGCATCACCTGTCGCTCGAGGGCCAGGGAGAGCGGGTGGTGGAGGCGGCGCCGTATGCGTCGCCGCGCGCGCGGGTGGTTGAGATCTGGCGCAAAACTTTCTTGGGGGAATGATGGCGGCAATGATTCAGGCGAATGCGCAGCACCAGTACACCGTGACCGCGGCGGATCTACCGCTGTCCTGCCCCATGCCGGGCATGTACCTGTGGAACTCGCATCCCAAAGTTTATCTGGCGATCGAGGCGAGCGGCTGGGCGAAGTGCCCCTACTGCGGCGCCGAGTACACCCTCAAGGCTGAGTAGCCTTGTATTCCCGATAGGATTTCTCTTCGATGATGCCGGAGCCGAGGGCGGTATTGATGCGCCGCTTGATGGCCGCCCGCTCGTCATTCTCGACATAAACCGCACGCGCCAGCCGGATGAACTCCGCATCGAAGGCCTGCGCCCGCTCCTTGTCGCGAATGTCGTCCTCGATGACCCACAAACGTTCGTTGACGGCGAGCAAGGCGGCAACATCGGCGGCCACGTCGTAGGTCGCGAAGACCGAGCCGCCCCACGTCTCCTCCAGCATGCGCAGCTCGCGGCGCACGTTGGACACTTTTGCCGGGTCGCTCATGCGCTGCGACTTGATGCGCAGAATGGTGATCTTGTCGAGCAGTTCGCCGGGGGAGATGGGCACCTTGATTTCGTTCATCTATGCATGGTACCCCATGAGCGCGTCGAGCTTGGCGGTCACGTCGCTCACGCCGATCAAGTCCATGACGCCGTCGCGTTCGATCTTGGTGGTCCAGGGCAATTGCGCGGCGGGCTTGCCCAGGTATTTCTGCGCGGCCGCGTCGTACTTGTCGACGCACCATTGCCGGCTGTAATAGGGGCCGGCACGCGCCGGGTTGGTCGCGGCATACAGACCGATCACCGGCAGTCCCACCATGGTCGCCATGTGCGCCGGACCGGAATCCGGCGACAGCAGCACGGTGCTGACCGAGAGCAACCCCAGCAGCTGCGGCAGCGTGTCCTTGCCGATCTGGTTGATGACGCCGGCGCGGGCCGCGGCGGCGATGCTCGAGCCGTATTGATTCTCGAGGGCGCTGCGGCCGCCGGCGAGCACGACGCGCATGCCGTGCGCGGCGGCCGCGTAATCCGCAACCGCGGCGTAGCGCTCGGCCGACCAATTTCGCGCCCTATGGCTGGAGCAGGGACTGATCACCAGCGTCGGCCTGCCGTCGGCGACGATGCCGCGGGCGTAGTCGAGCGCCTCGGCGGGCAGGGTCAGGTCCCAGCACGGCGCCCCGGGTTCGATCCCGCAGGCGCGCGCGAATCCCATGAATGAATCCAGCACATGCTCCGCGGCCGCCGGCGCGATGCGCGCATTGGTGAACCACCATTGCAGCTCGCGGGCGCGCGGCCGATCGAAGCCGAGTTTGATGGGCGCGGCAACCAGGCTGCTGACCAGGCTCGCGCGAAACGCCAATTGCAGATCCAGCAGCAAATCGAAGCGCCGTCCGCGCAGCAGCTTGCGCAATCGCCACAGTTCCCCGAGAGTTGCGCTCTTATCGAAGGTGATAAACTCGACCTCGGGCAAAATCGAGGTCATCAGCTTGGCCTCGAGCTTGCCGATGATCCAGGTGAACCGAGTCTCGGGCCATGCCGCTTGGAAGGCTCGAAGCGCCGCCACGGCATGGCAGGTATCGCCGATCGCGGAAAGACGCAGTAGACACACACGCTGCAGCGGCGGTTTGAAATTTAGGGTCATCGTATACAGTGATTCAGTCCCAACGCGTTGCCACCCTCAGCGGCGCCATGCTGTCTGATCCCGCCTGCCTTGGCAATCTGCCGCAGAACGCCGAAGAGGCGCTGTTCGATCCGGAATATTGGCGCAGGCGCGGCGAGTTGCAGGAGGTGAGCGGCGGCCGCGGGTCGGCATGGTTCATTGCCTCGGGCACTCGTCAATGGGCGCTGCGGCACTTCCGCCGCGGCGGGTTCATCGCGCGGCTATCGCAGGACTGCTATGTGTGGACCGGCGAGAGCAGGGTGCGAGCGTTCGCCGAGTGGCGCCTGCTCAAGCTCCTGACCGAACGCGGCTTGCCCGTGCCCAAACCCGTCGCCGCTCGCTATCACCGCCGCGGTCTGTGCTACCGCTGCGATTTGATCACCCAGCGCGTCGCGAACGCCGAGCCGTTGAGCAGCGTGCTCGCGCGCGCGCCTCTGGCCGAGACGCGCTGGCGCGCGGTCGGCGCCGCCATCGCCAAGCTACACGGCGCGGGCGTGGATCATGCGGACCTCAACGCGCACAACATATTGATCGACGCGAAGGGCGTGGTGACCGTGATCGACTTCGATCGGGGCCGGCTGCGTGCGGCGGCCGGTGCCTGGAGCCGGCGGAACTTGCAGCGCTTGCAGCGCTCGCTCCTCAAGACCGGAGGCTTTTCGGACGCATCATGGCAGTGGCTCATGGCGGGGTACGGCGGCGCGTGAGCAGACGCCTGTACTCGCTGCTGATTTATTGCGCCGTGCCCTGGGCCACCGCTGTGGTGTTGTGGCGCGCCTTGAGCGACCGCGGCTACCGGCAGGGTTTGGGCGAGCGCTTCGGGTGGGGCCGGCGCAACCCAACACCCACGCTGTGGCTGCACGCGGTCAGCTTGGGGGAGGTGGCGGCGGCCGCGCCGCTGGTGCGCGCGCTGCGTGCGCGCTATCCGGACGAACCGCTGGTGATGACCACCGCAACCCCGACCGGAAGGGCACGCGCCGTGAGTCTGTTCGGCGCAGCGGTCGAGGTGCGCTTCCTGCCATACGACATGCCGGGCGCGGTCGCGCGATTCTTGGACCGGGTCCGGCCGCGGCTCGCCGTCATCATGGAAACCGAACTCTGGCCCAATCTGTTCGCCGGCTGCGGACGCCGCGGTGTGCCGGTGGTGCTCGCCAGCGCGCGCTTGTCGGCGAAATCGGTGAGGCGCTACCGCCGTCTGCGCAGCCTGTCGCGCGGAGTTTTCTCCGCCGTCTCGTTGATCGCGGCGCAGACCGGTGAGGATGCCGAGCGCTTCATCGCCATCGGCGCGGACGGCGCACGGACGCGCGTGGCCGGCAATATCAAATTCGATCTGGAGCTTCCGGCTGGAGTGGTGGAGGCGGGCAGGGAATTGCGGAAATTCCATGGGGAGGCACGGCCCACCTGGATTGCCGGCAGCACTCACGCCGGCGAAGAAGAGCAGTTGCTCGCCGCGCATGCCGAGCTGCCGGACGATGCGTTGCTGCTGCTGGTGCCGAGACATCCGGATCGTTTTGATGACGTGGCTCATTTGCTGGCGGCCCGCGGGGTGACGTTCATCCGGCGCAGCGGCGGCCGCGCGCCGGACGGCGCCACCCGGGTGGTGCTCATCGACAGCGTGGGCGAACTCGCCGCGCTGTATGCGGCGGCCGATGCCGCGTTCGTCGGCGGCAGCCTGGTGCCGATCGGCGGCCACAATTTGCTGGAACCGGCGGCGCTCGGCCTGCCGGTGCTCACCGGCCCTTCGCATGCGAACAGCAGGGAGATTGCGCGGCTGCTGCTGGACCAGGGCGCAGCCCTCGAGGTCAAGGATGCGCGCGAGTTGGCGGCGGCGCTGCGCCGGCTGCTGGCCGACCCGGCGGAGCGGCAGCGCATGGGGGCGATCGGACGGCGGATCGTCGAGTCGAACCGCGGCAGCGTTCAGCGGCTGCTCGGCCTCATTGAATCTTTGCGGTCGGATCCGGCGGCGGCTGCGGCGCATCCGTCAGCAAGGCGTTGAGTTTCTCCAGACTCTGTTGAGAAAGGGTGCCGGCGGCCTGCTGCAGCTTGAGCACGTTCACCATGTAATCGTAGCGGCTGCGGGAGTAGTCGGTCTGCGCCTGCACCCAGAGCTGGCGCGACTGCAGCACATCCACGGCGGTGCGGGTGCCCGCCTCGTAACCCGACTCGGTCGCGCGCAGCGACGTCGCATTCGACTCGACCGCCCGGCGCAGCGCCTTGACCCGCGAAATCTCCGACAGCACGCCGAGATAGGAATCGCGCGCGTCGTGCTCGGTCTGGCGCGCCACCCGCTCCACTCTTTCCTTGGCCGCGCGATGTTGGTAGACGGCCTGGCGCACCTGCGAGGAGACCATGCCGCCGGAATAGATGGGAAAGGTCAATTGCAGGCCGATGGTCCGCTGCTGCTGATCCAGGGTCGTGCCGCCGGCGGAGGTGCCGTCGGTGAAGGTGTCGACGCCGTTGCTGGTGGCTTTGTAGCGGCTGCCCACCAGGTCCAGCGAGGGGAAATGGCCGCCGCGCGCGGCGCTGACGTTCTCGCGGGCGATGTCGGCCGCCAAGCGGCTGGAAACCAGCGCAAGATTCTGCTGCAAGGCCATTTCGACCCAGCGGTCCTCGCTGACCGGGTCGGGGCTGGCCAGCTCCATGGGTTCGATGGGCCGCGCCAGCGTATCGAAGGCATCGCCGGTGATCTCGCGCAACAGCTCCTGAGTGGAGGCGAGGGTGCGCTTCGCCGCTATCACCGCCGCCGCGCCGCTGTCGTGGGCGGCCCGTGCCTCTTCGACGTCGGTGACGGCGATCAGGCCGATTTGAAAGCGCGACTCGGCTTGTTCGAGCTGCCGCTGAATCGAGGTCAGCGCGACCTGCTGAGCTTCGAGGTCATCCTGGGCCGCGAGAACATCGAAGTAGCGCTGTGAGACGCGCGAGATCAGGTCCTGCTGCGCGGCCTGATAATCCGCTTCGGCCTGCGCCACCTGGGAGTCGGCGCGCTGCAATGCGACCCAATTCTCCCAGCGAAAAATGTTCTGCCTAAGGTCGACTCCGTAGCGATGAGTGGTGGTGGTGACCCGCCCATCGAAGGGAAAGCTCTCGAGAACGGTTGTCGTGCCGGTGGCGTTGAGACTGACCGGTTCGGTGGTATTGGTGGACCCGACGTCCTTTTCACGGGTCACGACCCCGCTGCCGGAGAGTTGCGGCAGCAAGGCCGAGAGTGCCTGCGGCTTGGCCTCGAGGGCCGCCAGACGATTGGCCTCAGCCTCCCGCAGCTGCGGATCGTTCTGCAGGGCGCGTTGATAGACGGCAAGCAGGTCGGCTGCCGGTGCGGAGCCGGCGCCAGCGCATAAGGCCAATAAAACCAGTAGTTGCTTCATGGTTATATAGTGTTATATATAACTATATCACCTGTCAATACTGCGGAATCCCAGGGTCCAGGTCGCGCGACCAGGCCAAGATTCCGCCCGCCAGGTTGAACACCGAGACAAAACCGTGGGTGGTGAGGAAATGCGCCACTTCCAGGCTGCGGCCGCCGGAACGGCAGATGACCACGGTTTCCTGCAGGGGGTCGAGTTCGCTCAGGCGGTCGGCAATCTGACCCATGGGTACATGAATGATATCGGTGGGAACCGGCGCCAGCTGGATTTCCCAGTTCTCGCGCACGTCCAGCAGCAGCATGTCGGCGCCGCCTCTGCGCCGCTCGAGGAATTCCCGAGGAGTCATGTCCTTGACCATCAGAACACGAATTTGGCGGCGGCGGTGGCGTTGATCAGCGGCTCGATGACCGTCTCAAACAAGCTCTCGCGGATCCATTCGTTCTGGTCCACGCGGCGCACCAAGACCGCGTCCATTACCGGCGCCGTGCCGACTACGGCGAACAGCCGGCCGCCGATCTTAAGCGATCGTTCAAAACGGGTGTCGTACACCGGCAATGAACCGGTCACCGCGATCACATCGAATTCGCCCAAGGGCGCCGGATCGAAGGCATCGCGCACCTCGAATTGCACCCGCGCCCCGGGCACCGCGCGCAGATTCGTCCGGGCATGCTCGATGAGACCCGGGTGAATGTCGATTGAGCGCGTGGCGGCGCCGAGCAGCGCGAAACAGGCGGCCAGGTAGCCGGTACCGCTGCCGATCTCCAGCACGCTGTCCTTAGGCTCGACGCCGAGCGCCTGCAAAATGCGCCCCTGAACCTTGGGCGGCAGCATCGATTGTCCGAAACCGATGGGTATCGGCGCATCGGCAAACGCAAGCTCCCGGTACTCGGCAGGCACGAAGGCTTCGCGCGCCACTTCCGAGAATGCATTGAGCACGCGCGAGTCGAGAACCTCCCACGTGCGTATCTGCTGATCCACCATCTGCCGGCGAGCGGCTACTGTATCCATGATTTCTCGAGTGAACTTAAGCTACCTAAGGCCGTTGATTATGGTCAATTTCGACAGGGTACGCGAGCCCCTTGAGCTATTCTTCGCCATACGATGATCGGCGACGTGCACAACCCAACATGGGTTCTAAGATCAAGCGTCGCTGAAGTCCATCGTTATCGAGGTCCGCGTTGATCTTGTCTTCCTTCGTGATGTGGTTCCTGGCCTCGGCCGTTCTGGCAGTGGGCGTTGCCATGCTGTTTGCGTGGAAGAGGCGCCAGGAACGCGCGGTGAGCGAGTTCTCTGCACGGGTGTGGGAACTCGCGCGCGACACCGGCCCGGCCGCCCGCATCGGCCTCGCGGAGGGCCCCAAGGGCCTGGGGCAGCTCGGCTCCGCGGTCAACCAACTATTGGAGAATCTGGAGCAGCGCGGCGCCCGCCTGCTCGACCGCGAGCAGCTGTTTCAACGCCTGGTGGAGACGGTGCACGACGCCGTGCTGGTGCACCGGGAGCGGATTCTGTTCGCCAACTCGCGCTTTCTGGCGCTGCTCAATATGAGCGCTCCCGAGGTCATCGGCCGGCCATTGACCGATTTCGTCGCCGCGGAATACGTCGAGTTGGTGCAGAACAATCTGCGGCGGCGCCTGCAGGGCGAACCGGCCGCGGCGCGCTACGAGGTGGAATTGGTCGGCGCACAGGCGCAGGTGACGCGGGTGGAATTGTCGAGCAGCGTCATCGACAGCGCGGGCGAAGCGGCGCTGCTGCTCACCGCGCTCGAGATGCTGCCGGAATCGGGACCCGTGGCTGTGACGTCGAAGCCGCGCGCCATGGTGACGCTCGATGCCATGGGTGAAAGCGTCATCACGGTCGATGCCGAGGGGCGCATCGACTACATCAATCATTCGGCGGAAGTCCTCTTGAGCCAGCGCTTCGATCAGGTCATGGGCAGAGCCTTCTCGGACGTGGCCGCGCTGGTCGATGAGAACGATCGCCGCTCCCTGGGAGATCCCGTGCGCAAGGCGCTGGCCACCGGCGGCCGGGTGACCATGGGCCGCCGCGCCGTGCTGGTGCCGGCCGGCGCCGGCCCCGAACGGTCGGTGGAAATCAGCGTCACGCCGCTGCGGCTCGACAGCAAGGAAGTCTCCGGGCTGGTGCTGGTGCTGCACGACACCAGTGAATTGCGCGGGCTGACGCGCCAGATGACCTATCAGGCGAGCCATGACGCGCTGACCGGCCTGGTCAACCGCCGCGAATTCGAACGGCGGCTGCAGGAGGCGATGGACTCCGCGCAGACCGGCAACGTGGCGCATGCCTTGTGCTACCTCGACCTCGATCGGTTCAAGGCGGTGAACGACACCTGCGGCCACACCGCCGGCGACAACATGCTGCGCGAGGTCGCCTCGCTGATCAAAGAGGCGGTGCGCGACTCGGACACGGTGGGGCGCATCGGCGGCGATGAATTCGCGCTGCTGCTGGTGGGATGCCCCCTGGAAAAGGCGCGGCAAATCGCCGACGACGTGGTGCGTTCGGTGAACGACTACCGCTTCGTCTGGAAGGACAAGATCTTCAATGTCGGGGTCAGCATCGGGTTGCTGGAGATCGGGCGCGGCGGCGGCGCCATCGAAGACATCATGAGCTCGGCCGATTCCGCCTGTTATGTCGCGAAGAAACAGGGCGGTCTGCACGTCCATGTGTATTCGGCACGGGAGGAGGCGAGCGCGCGGCACAGCGGCGAGATTCATTGGCTGCAGAAGCTGCAGGGCGCGCTGCGCGACAACAAGTTCGAACTGTACTACCAGCCCATCATGCATGCCCGCGTCGGCGGCCTGCGCGGTCCGGCGATCGAAGTGTTCGTACGCCTGGTGAGCGAGGACGGCCAGCCCGGAGCGCCCACCGCGGAATTCATCCGCGCGGCCGAGCGCTATCGTCTGATGCCGCACATCGATCGCTGGGTGGTGCAGACCGTGCTGTCCGCGCTCGGGCGCGGCGGCATGCGACTGCCCGCGGGCCGCAGCGTCGCCATCAACATCGCCGGACAGACGCTGGGGGATTCGGAGTTCCTGGAATTCGTGGTCGACTGCTTCGATCACACCGGTGCGAATCCCGGCGACATCTGCTTCGAGGTCACCGAGAGTTCGGTGGTGGCCAATCTGGATCACGCGCAGCGTTTCATCGCGGTGCTGCACGGCATGGGCTGCGAGTTCGCGCTGGATGATTTCGGCAGCGGCTTGAGTTCGTTCTCCACGTTGCGGACGCTGCCGATGGACTATTTGAAAATCGACGGATCCTTCATCAACAACCTCGCCGGGGACACCGTCAATCAGGCCATGGTTGCGGCGATGATCGACCTGTCCCGCAGCTTGAATTTTCGCGTGGTCGCGGAACAGGTCGAGGATCAGCTGTCGCTGGACACCGTGATCGGCATGGGCATCGACTTCGTGCAGGGCTTCGTCGTGGGGCGCCCGTTGCCGCTGTCGATGGCGCCCTTATAACCGCCGAACCCTTATAACCGCCCGATAGGGGCTCATAACAACTTGCTATGGCATATCCTGCGCGCTTAGGAGGAAAATCCTATGTTAGCCAATGAGGTGCCCTATGCCTGTGTATGACGACAACACGAAATCCATCGGCCGCACGCCGCTGATCCGCATCAACCGTCTGGATGCCGGCCATGGTGCGACCATTCTCGCCAAGATCGAGGGGCGCAATCCGGCCTACTCAGTGAAATGCCGTATCGGCGCCGCCATGGTATGGGATGCCGAAGAGCGGGGAGTGCTGAAGCCGGGAATGTCCATCGTCGAGGCCACCAGCGGCAATACGGGCATTGCGCTCAGCTTTGCGGCCGCGGCACGCGGCTACGGCTGCGTCTTGACCATGCCGGAGACCATGAGCATGGAGCGGCGCAAGGTGCTGGTCGCCTTCGGCGCCAAGCTGGTGTTGACCCCCGGGCCCAAGGGCATGAAGGGAGCGATCGCCAAGGCCGAGGAGTTGGCCGCCGCGGATCCCAAGAAGTACCTGTTGATGAAGCAGTTCGAGAACCCCGCCAATCCGGCCATCCATGAGAAGACCACAGGACCGGAGATCTGGGAGGACACCGACGGCAAAGTCGACGTGTTCGTGAGCGGCGTCGGCACCGGCGGCACCCTCACCGGCGTGTCGCGCTACATCAAGGGCACCCGCGGCAAGAAGATCCTCACCGTCGCCGTGGAGCCGACGCTGTCGCCCGTCATCGCCCAAACCTTGGCCGGTCAGCCATTGACCCCGGCGCCGCACAAGATCCAAGGCATCGGCGGCGGGTTCATCCCGAAGAACCTGGATTTGTCGCTGCTCGACCGGGTGGAGCAGGTGACCAATGAGGAATCCATCGAGATGGCGCGCCGACTGGCGCGAGAGGAAGGCCTACTGAGCGGAATCTCCTGCGGAGCGGCCATGGCCGTCGCGCTGCGTCTGGCCAAGGAGCCCGCGCAGAAGGGCAAGACCATCGTGGTGATACTCCCGGATGCCGGCGAGCGATACCTGTCGGGGGCCTTGTTCGAGGGCCTGTTCGAGGAAGTCGAGAAGATGCAGGCGGTTGCTTAATCAATGAAGACTGCCGCTCAGCCACCGCCCCCGACGGTGCTCGAGGACTTGACCGAAGAGTTCCTCGCCGGTTACCTCGGGGATGAGCGCGCGCGCCGCATTTCGCACCGCTATCTACCCTCGCGCGAAGCCATCGTCGAGATCTTGGAGTCGGTGCTGGATCTGATGTACCCCGGCTACTTCGGCCGGCGCGACTTGAACCGCGACAATCTCAGCGAGCACGTGGCGCAGGCGGTGGCGGTGCTCGCGCCGAAGATCGAGCGCGAGATGGAGCATTGTCTGTGCTACGGGCGCGAGCGCGAGTCGGGGCGGTCGGAGCCCGGCGAATGCGCGCCGCGGGCGGAGCAATTGGCGCAGATCTTTCTCGGCCGGCTGCCGCAGATCCGCAGCATGCTGATACGCGACGTGCAGGCGGCATTCGACGGCGATCCGGCGGCGACGAATCTGGACGAGGTGATTCTGGCCTATCCCGGCGTGCTGGCGGTCAGCGTGTACCGCATTGCACACGCCTTGTACGACCTGGGGGTGCCCATGATGGCGCGCATCATGACCGAATGGGCGCATTCGAAGACCGGCGCCGACATTCATCCCGGCGCCACCATCGGTGAGGCGTTTTTCATCGACCACGCCACCGGCGTGGTGATCGGCGAGACCACCCACATCGGCGACGGGGTCAAGCTGTACCAGGGCGTGACCCTGGGCGCGCTGTCGTTTCCGCGAGACGCCAGCGGACAGATCATCCGCGGCAAAAAGCGCCATCCCACCGTGGAGAGCGGCTCCACGCTGTATGCGAATGCCACGGTGCTCGGCGGCCAGACGGTGGTCGGCGCCGACAGCGTCATCGGCGGATCGGTGTTCCTGACCCGCAGTGTGCCGCCTCGCTCACGCGTGTCGCTGAAGGAGCCGGAATTGCGGGTGGCGACGCGCGATGGCGCCGTGGAACACGACGCGATCTACTTCGACATCTGACAGTCGGAACTGTCAGCAACCCGAGCTGATCAGGCGCTCAGCCGCGTCGCGCGCGGCCCGCGGGGCGCCAAGATCTTGGTCTAAGTACGCCGACATGGCGGCGCCGTCATACAGAAGCGCGAGTTGTCTGCCCAAGGAGTCGGGATCAGGCGCGCCGGCCGCGCGCGCGAGTTCGGCGAACTGGCCGCGCAGCCAGGCGCGTGAGTCGTCGCAGGTGCGCTTGACGGAGCTGCCGGCTCCCGCCTCGGCGCCGGCGCGTTGAAACACGCAGCCGCGGTAATCCGGGTGTGCGACGGTCTCGGTCAGGCCGTCGTACACACTCAGGATCTTGTCGCGCGGAGTCTGAAACCGCGCCATGCGCTCGCGGACGCGTGCCTGGCGCCGTTCGGCGCGGCCCTGCAAGTAGCAGCGGATCAACTCCTCCTTGCTGCCGAAGATGTCGTAAAGCGACGCCTTGGCGACGCCGGCGCGTTCAATGACGCGGTCGATGCCGACCAGATTGACCCCATGTTCATAAAACAGCTCGTCGGCCGCCGCCAGCAGGCGCTCTCGGGCCGAGACACGGGGGGAGGCAGAACTGGGTGACATGGCTTGACTCTAACAGACAGGTCTGTATAGTGCAAATAACTAGACAGATCTGTCTGTTCGGAGTGACCCATGTACCCATCGACCGCCCCGGCCGCCGCCGCCGCGACACGCCATCTATCGCCCGCCGCCTCCTTCTATCTGCTGGCGTCCCTTACGGTGTCCTTCCTGGCGGGTTCCGCCGCGCCCACGCCCCTGTATCCTCTGTATCAGGCGATGTGGGGCTTCTCGCCGGTCATCCTGACCGTCATCTTCGGCATTTATGCCTTGGCGGTGCTGGCGGCGCTGCTGGTGGCAGGCCGCTTGTCCGATCATCTGGGGCGCCGGCCGGTGTTGATTGCGGCCTCGGTCGGGCAGGCCGTGGTGATGCTGATGTTCGCCACCGCCGCCGGCGTCACGGGATTGCTGGTGGCCCGCGTCGTTCAGGGAATTACCACGGGTGCGGCGATCGGCGCGGTCGGCGCCGCCATGATCGATCTCGACAATTACCGCGGACCCATTGCCAATGCGGTGGTCCCGCCGCTGGGCACAGCGCTCGGCTGTCTGATCGGAGGGATCTTCCTGCAGTACTTGCCCGCTCCCACGCACTTGGTGTTCGCGGTATTGGCGGTGGTCTTCGTGGCGCAGACCCTCGGACTCACCTTCATGAAGGAATCCATTGCGGCGCGGCCCGGGGCCCTGCAATCGCTGGTGCCGCGCTTCAATCTGCCGCGGGCCACGCGTAAGCCGTTGTTGCTGGCACTGCCGATTCTGCTCGCGGTGTGGGCGCTCGCCGGTTTCTACGGCTCGTTGGGGCCTCTGTTGATTCGCGGCATGCTGAACACCCAATCCCCACTGCTGGGCGGCATGGCGCTGTTCGTGCTGGCGGCGAGCGGGGGCATCGCCATCCTGCTGCTGCAACATCACGCGCCACGGCGAATGATGCTGCTGGGCGCGGGCAGTCTGCTGGCGGGAGTGGGGCTGACCGTGGCCGCGCTGCCGCACGGCATCATCGCGTTGTTCCTGCTGGGCACCACCGTCGCCGGCATCGGCTTCGGCACCGGCTTTCAGGGCGCCGTGCGCACCGTCGTGGCGACGGCCGCTGCGCACGAAAGAGCCGGCACCCTGTCGATTATTTTCATCATCAGCTATCTGGCGCTGGGCGTGCCGGCGGTCGCGGCGGGGTCGATGTTGGCGCACCACGCCGACATGATCGAGACCGCTGAAGTCTTCTGCGCGGTGATCATGGCGCTGGCCGCGGCTGCTCTCGCCGCCGCGGCCAGCGCCGGTGTCGCTACATCATTTTCCCGAGCACCGGCACCAACAGCAGCGCGACGATGTTGATGATCTTGATCAAGGGATTGATGGCCGGACCCGCCGTGTCCTTGTAGGGGTCGCCGACGGTGTCGCCGGTGACCGCGGCCTTGTGCGCATCGGAACCCTTGCCGCCGTAGTGGCCTTCCTCGATGTACTTCTTGGCGTTGTCCCAGGCGCCGCCGCCCGTGGTCATGGAGATGGCGACGAACAGGCCGGTCACGATGGTGCCGATCAGCAGGCCGCCCAGGGCTTGCACGCCGGTGCCGGGTCCCATGAGGAAATTCACCACGAACACCAGCGCGATGGGCACGAGAATCGGCAGCAGCGAGGGCACGATCATTTCCTTGATCGCGGCCTTGGTCAGCATGTCGACCGCGCGCGAGTAGTCGGGCTTGGCCGTGCCTTCCATGATGCCCTTGATCTCGCGGAACTGGCGGCGCACTTCGTTGACCACCGCGCCCGCGGCGCGGCCCACGGCTTCCATGGCCATGGCGGCAAACAGATAGGGCACCAGACCGCCGATGAACAGACCGATGATCACGGCGGGATTCGACAGGTCGAAACTCGTGGCGTGACCCAAGGTTTCACTCAGCTTGTGAGTGTAGTCCGCGAACAGGACCAGGGCGGCGAGCCCGGCGGAACCGATGGCATAACCCTTGGTGACGGCCTTGGTGGTGTTGCCCACGGCATCCAGAGGATCGGTGACATCGCGCACTTTCTTGTCGAGGCCGGCCATTTCGGCGATGCCGCCCGCGTTGTCGGTGATGGGTCCGTAGGCGTCGAGCGCCACGATCATCCCGGTCATGGACAACATCGCGGTCGCGGCGATCGCGATGCCGTACAGGCCTTCCAGGCGATACGAGGCCCAGATGCTCAACGTCACCGCGAGCACGGGCAGCGCGCAGGCCTTCATCGACACGCCCAAGCCGGCGATGATGTTGGTGGCGTGCCCGGTCTGCGAGGCCGCGGCCACATGCTGCACGGGCTTGTATTCGGTGGCCGTGTAGTACTCGGTAATCACGATCATGGCTGCGGTAAGCGCGAGGCCGACCAGGGTGCACAGCCAGATGCCCATGGCCTGCTCGCCCATGAAGGCCTGCGAGACGAAATAGAACGCCACGCCCGAAATCACGGCGGAGACGATGACCCCCTTGTACAGGGCGTTCATGATCTTGCCGCCTTCGCGGGTGGACACAAAGAACGTGCCGACGATGGAGGAGATGATGGAAATCGCGCCCAACACCAGCGGAAACAGAATGGCGCGCTCGCCCATGTTCACCATGACGAGGCCGCCCAGCAGCATGGTGGCGACCAGGGTCACGGCGTAGGTTTCGAACAAGTCGGCCGCCATGCCGGCGCAGTCGCCGACGTTGTCGCCGACGTTGTCGGCAATGACCGCCGGATTGCGCGGATCGTCCTCGGGGATGCCCGCTTCCACCTTGCCCACCAGGTCCGCGCCCACGTCGGCGCCCTTGGTGAATATGCCGCCGCCCAGACGCGCGAATATCGAAATGAGCGAGCCGCCGAAGGCGAGACCGACCAGGGAGCGCAGAGCGGATTCCGGATCGCCGAGCATGCGCAGCATAGCCAAGTAGTAGCCGGCCACGCCGAGCAGCCCGAGGCCGACCACCAGCATGCCGGTGATGGCGCCGCCGCGGAACGCGACCTTGAGCGCGGCGTTAATTCCTGAATGCGCCGCCTGCGCGGTGCGCACGTTGGCGCGCACGGAGATGAACATGCCGATGTAGCCGGCGAGTCCGGAGAGCAGGGCGCCCACGGCGAAGCCGCCGGCGGTGGGCCAACCCAGGGCCAATCCCAACGCGACAAACAGAATGACTCCGACGACGGCGATGGTGGAGTACTGCCGGTTCAAGTAGGCCTTGGCGCCCGCCTGAATCGCCGCGGCGATCTCCTGCATGCGCGGGTTGCCGGCGGGCTGCGCCAGAATCCAGCGCACCGAAATCACGCCGTACAGGATGGCAACAACACCGGCCGCAATAGCCAGCCATAGCGCACAGTCAAGGGTCATGGGTCAAATCTCCGGTGGGATCTTATGTTGTTGATATGTTTAAAGAAACGGCCGCGACTATACCACAAACGGGGTCCGCAATCGTTTGACAACGCTGACACCCTTGAGCGTTACATAGGTGGGCAGACCGTCGCGGTAGGGCGGGTAGTCCTCGCCGCGGATGAGCGGCTGCAAATAGGCGCGGCAGGCCGCGGTGATGCCGAACCCGTCCGCCGTGATGAAATTGCGCGGTACCTTTTTTTCCTGGTTGGCGACCGCCGTCAGCGGCGCCTCGCCGATGCTCCAGCGGTAGGGCTTGGCGGATTTGCGGATGATGACGGGCATGGTGGCGTTCCTGCCCTTCAGGGCCAGTTCCACCGCCGCCTTGCCGACCGCATAGGCCTGCTCCACGTCCACCTTCGAGGCGATGTGGCGTGCCGAGCGCTGCAGATAGTCGGCGACCGCCCAGTGAAATTTGTAGCCGAACGCTTCCTGGGGCATTTGCGCGACCACCGGTCCCACGCCGCCCAATTGCGCATGGCCGAAGGCGTCCTTGGTGCCGGCCTCGGCGAGAAACTTGCCGCTGGAATCGCGGACACCCTCGGAGACCACCACCACGCAGTAGCCGTGCTTTTCAACCGCGGCCTTGACCTTGGCGAGGTACTTCTCGCGGTCGAAAACGATCTCCGGAAACAGGATCACATGCGGCGCATCGCCGGCTTTCTCTTGGCCTAAGCCGCCGGCCGCGGCCATCCAGCCGGCGTGCCGGCCCATCACCTCGAGCACGAATACCTTGGTCGAGGTGCGCGCCATGGACGATACGTCGAGCGCCGCTTCGCGGGTGGACACGGCGATGTACTTGGCCGCGGAACCGAATCCCGGGCAGCAGTCGGTGATGGGAAGGTCGTTGTCGACGGTCTTGGGAATCCCGATGCAGGTGATGGGATACGACATCTGCACGGCGATTTCCGACACTTTCTGCGCCGTGTCCATGGAATCGTTGCCGCCGTTGTAGAAAAAATAGCCGATGTCGTGCGCGCGGAATATGTCGATCAGGCGTTCGTACTGGGCGCGGTTCTTGTCGATCCCGGCCAGTTTGTAGCGGGCGGAGCCGAAGGCGCCGCCGGGCGTGTGGCGCAGGGCGCTGATGGCGGCCCGGCTTTCCTTGCTGGTGTCGATCATGTCTTCGGTCAATGCGCCGATGATGCCGTGCCGCCCGGCATAGACTTTGCCGATTTTGCCGCGGTGTTTGCGCGCCGTCTCGATCACGCCGCAGGCCGAGGCGTTGATGACGGCGGTCACACCGCCCGACTGTGCATAAAACGCGTTTTTCATTGGGACCCCCTTCGGCGCAAGGCGCGCAGAATAGCCGATCTCCCTAAGTTTGACGACCGCGCCGCCCAAAGGTACGGTAGCGCGCTTTCGGCCATTAAGAGAATCATGCGAATAGTTCTATTGGGAGCGCCGGGGTCCGGCAAGGGCACACAGTCGCAGCTGCTGGTCAAAGCCCTTTGTGTACCTCAAATATCGACCGGCGACCTGCTGCGGGATGCAGTGGCCAAGAGCACCGAACTCGGGCTGCGGGCCAAGACCGCCATGGACTCGGGCAAGCTGGTCGACGACGACACGGTGCTCGGCATGATTCGCGAGCGCCTGCGGCTGCCGGACGCCACCCGGGGCTTCATCTTGGACGGCTTTCCCCGCAACCTCGCCCAGGCCGAGGCTCTGCAAAAAATGCTGGCGGAGATGGGCACGCCGCTCGAATCGGTGGTGCTGTTGAATCTTGATCTGGGCGTCTTGTTCAAGCGGCTGACCGGCCGGCGCATTTGCCAGGAATGCGGCAAGGTGTTCAATGTATATACGGCGCCTCCGCCCGAGGGCAAGCACAAGCTGATCCAGCGGCCGGACGACAAGGAAGAGGTCATCGGCAAGCGCCTCGAGGTGTACGAAGCGCAGACCAAGCCGCTGATCAAGTTTTACGAAGCGGCCGGATTGCTGCGGACGGTGGACGCCGACGCCGACGTGACGACCGTGTTCAAGAGCATCGAGCACGCCGTGTTCAAGCACAAGCTCAGGCACGAGATCAAGCACGAGCTCAAGACATAGCCCGAGCTCAAGACATAGCCTCGAGCAGCCGGCTTCCGATTTCTTCGCGCCGCCAGCCGGCGAGGGCATGCGAGTCGCGGAGCTGCGGAGCGCGCGGCGACATGGCCAGCGCCTTGAGTTCGCCGCGCGGCGCAAGAATTTCCGCGCTCACCTCGAGTTCCTCCGCGCGCAACGCTACGATTTTGGCCAGACGCTCGATCAAGACTTTTTGCTCAGGAGTCGGCCGCGCATCCTGGCTGGGCTGCGAATCCTCGGGATCATCGGCCGCGTCTTCGAGCGCACTCGCCAGACTCGCCGCGAGACTGTCATTGAGCGGCGGCGGCGCGCCCTGTGCGGCGGCGAAGATCGCCGGGTCGGCGAGTATCCAGGCGCGCGGCAAATCGCGGGCGCGGGCCAGCTTTTCGCGCCACACGGCAATCGCCTTGGCCCGGGCGCGCTGTACCGGCGCCAGCTGCGCGAGACCCCGCAGCCTCATCCATGCGTGGCTCGGATCAGGCTCGTACAGCGACAGATCGGCGAGCGCCAGGCAATCCTCCAAGACCCAATGCTCGCGCCCAAGCTCGCGCAGCCGCCGCGTCAAATGATCCGCAACGTCGCCGAGATACAGGACATCGTCCGCGGCGTACTCCAGCTGTTCCTTCGACAGCGGGCGCTTCGACCAGTCGGTGCGGGTCTGGCCCTTCGGAATGCTGACCCCCAACAGAGTCTTGACGAGTTCGGCGTAGCCGACCTGGGGCTTGAGGCCGATGCAGCCGGCGGCGATCTGCGTGTCGAACACCGGGGTCATGACGCGCTTGGTGGTCAGATACACCGCCTCCAAATCCTGGCGCGCGGCGTGAATCACCTTGCGCGCCGCGCCTGAGGCGAGGGCGGGCATCAGGGGATCGAGGCTGCCGAGCCGCAGAGTATCGATGCACCAGATGCGCCCGCCGGCCGCGATCTGCAGCAGGCAGAGCTTGGGGAAGAAGGTGCGCTCGCGCAGAAATTCCGTATCGACGCCGAGCCATGGCTGCGATTGCAAAGTCTGCGCCAACGCCGGCAGCTCGGCCTCTTGATCGATCCAAATCGCGTCGGGCATACCATTGATCCGCGTGTACAATTTGAAACGGGATTATGACTGAATCGAACGATGCTGCGACTCGTAAAAGCATTTTGGGACATTGCACTGTGGCGCCGCACGCCGGCGCAGCTGCCGGCGTCGGTGTTGTTGTTGACTCTGGCCGCGGCGGCGACCGCGCTGCTCGAGATGGTCGGCGATTTTCTGCCGCCCGCGTCGAATGACCGGCTGCTGGTGCGGATGGTGTTGAGCGTGGCACTGCCGCTGGGATTTGCCTGGGCGGTGTTGGCGCTGGCGCACCGTCCGCAGCGATTCCTGCAAACCGGCGCCGCCCTGCTGGGGGTCGGCGTGCTGGCCGGCCTGGTGCTGTATCCCATCGGCTCGCTGGTGCAGTGGGTGGGGTCGGAGAGTGCCGCGTCGCTGCCGCTGGGAATTCTGATGGTGGCGGGTTTGGTCTGGTACTTGCTCGCCTGCGCCAATATCTGGCGCTCCGCCCTGGATTGCGGGATCGCGCTCGGCGTCACCGTGAGCTTGAGCTATGTATTGCTGGAGATTCTGCTGGGGCAGGAGCTGCTGCCGACATGAGCCGGCACGTGCATATTTTGGGCATCGGCGGCACCTTCATGGGCGGCGTCGCGGCGATCGCCAAGGCGGCCGGATTTCGCGTGACCGGCGCGGATCTCAACGTGTATCCGCCCATGAGCACTCAGCTCGACGCGCTCGGCATCGAGTTCTTCCAGGGCTACGGCGCGGAGCAGCTGGATCTGAAGCCCGACATGATCGTGGTCGGCAATGCGCTGAGCCGCGGCAGTCCGGTGATCGAGGCCATGCTGGATCGAGGCATGGCGTATACCTCCGGGCCGCAATGGCTGGCGGAGCAGGTATTGCAGCAGAAACACGTGATCGCCGTGGCGGGAACGCACGGCAAGACGACCACCACGGCCATGCTGACCTGGATACTCGAGGACGCGGGACTCGAGCCGGGATTCCTGATCGGCGGCGTGCCGAGCAATTTCGACGCCACGGCGCGCTTCGGCAAGGGAAAATACTTCGTGATCGAAGCGGACGAATACGACACCGCGTTCTTCGACAAGCGCGCGAAATTCGTCCACTACCGGCCGCGCACCGCGATTCTCAACAATTTGGAATACGATCACGCGGACATCTATCCGGACGTAGCCTCCATCCGCCGCCAGTTCAATCAATTGCTGCGCACCGTGCCGGGCGCCGGCCGGCTCATCGTCAACGGCGCGGATGCGGAGCTTGCGGCCACCCTGGCCATGGGTTGCTGGACGCCGCGCGAGACGTTCGCCTTGGACGGGGCCGACTGGAGCGCGACCATGGCGGCGGGATCGGCGGCCGGCCGCTTCGCGGTGCTGTTCCGCGGCAAAGCCCTGGCCGAGGTGAACTGGCCGCTGCTGGGCGAACACAATGTCATGAATGCGCTGGCGGCGATCGCAGCGGCGCACCACGCCGGGGTCGAGCCGGCGCACGCCGCCCGCTCGCTCGAGCGTTTCCGCGGCGTCAAGCGCCGCATGGAGATTCGCGGCGTCGTGGGCCAGGTCACCGTGTATGACGACTTCGCGCATCACCCCACGGCCATCGATACCACCGTGCGCGGCTTGCGCGCGCGGGTCGGGGGCGCGCGCATCATCGCCGTGCTGGAACCGCGGTCGAACACCATGAAACTGGGCGTGCACCGCGAGCAGTTGGCGCCGGCGCTGGCGGCGGCCGACCGCGCGTGGTTCCTGAATTCCCCGGACATGGGGTGGGATCTGCCGGCGGCCGTGGCGCCGCTCGGCGGCCGCGCAGCCTTTGCGGCGACGGTGGATGAGTTGGTGAAGGGACTGGCTGCGGACAGCCGCCCGGGCGATCACATCTTGGTGATGAGCAACGGCGGCTTCGGCGGCCTGCACGACAAGCTACTGGCGGCGCTCAAGGCCGGGCAGTGATCGCGTTGTTTCCCTTGAACATCGTGCTGTTCCCGGACGGCCGGTTGCCGCTGCGGATATTTGAAACCCGGTACGTCGACATGGTGCGGCGCTGCATGCGCGAGTCACAACGCTTCGGCGTGGTGTTGATCCGGGAAGGCGGGGAGGTGGGTCCCGCCGAAACCTTCGATGTCGGCACGCTGGCCGACATCGTCGACTTTCATCAGCTACAGGACGGCTTGCTCGGCCTGTCGTGCGTCGGCCGGCAGCGCTTTCGAATTCGCAGCCGCAGTCGTCAGGCCGACGGCCTCAACGTCGCGGAAGTCGACCCGCTGCCGCCGGAACCCAAGGTGCCGGTGCCGCCGCGCCATGCGCGGCTGCCGCAGCTGCTGGAGAGCGTTCTGCCGCAACTGGGCGAAGTGTACGAGGGAATGGAAATGCATTTGGAGGATGCCGCCTGGGTGGGGCATCGCCTGGCGGAAATTCTGCCGATTCCGCTCGCGGACAAGCAATCGTGTCTGGAGCTCGATGACCCGATCGCGAGATTGGACGTGCTCAACCCGCTCGCGCCGGAGGTACCCACCGCGCGCGCGTGAACCAGAGCGCGGCGGCAATGCTCGCGCCCCACGGCAGCAGCCAGTAGCCCAAGAGTCCGTCGAAGCGGCCCACCCAGACAGAGCCGGCCGCGGCGCTGCCGCCGGTGGTGCTCTCCTGCAGCATGCGCAACACCACCACCCAGCCGGCATGCAGGCCGATCGCCACCGCAATATTCCCGGTGAGCACGCGCGTCAGGCTCAAGATCAACCCCACCGTCAGCCAAGAAAGAAAAGAATCGGCCACCAGCGCCGGAGACCCTAAGGGTGCGAACGAGCGCTGCAGCAGATCGAAGCCGCTGCCCCAGCCTATGCTGTCAGCCGGAATTCTGACCTTGGCGAAAAAATGCAGCACCGCGAACAGCGGCGCGGTGCCAAGGGCCGCGGCCCAGGGACCGGAGCCGCGCTCGATGGCGGTGTGCATGGCGCCGCGAAACACGGTTTCTTCGAGCAGTGCGACGCTGATGCCGGAGAGTGCTGCGATCAAGACGATGCGCGCGAAGGCCCAGGCGCCGGGGATGACATCGGACGCCGCGACGCGCAGCTGCGTCGTCAACAGAAACGCGGCCCCCACGCCGGCGCTCGCCATGCCGAGCGCTCCCCACAGCACACAGAGCTTGAGAAAGCGGCGCCAGGGCAGGCCGTAGCCTAGGTCGCGTTTGCTGCGAACCTGCAAATGCCGGCACACCCAGATGAGCGACGCCGCCAGAACCAGCATGGCGAGCCGGCTCACGACGCGATGGAACGGCCACGCGGCAAAGGAAGACGTGAGTACATAAACCGGGTAAGCGATCGCGCCGCTGATCAGCCCGGTGAACAGCAATGCGGCCAGGAACCAGGCGAAGGCCTTCATTGTAGGTGGGTGAAGACGCGGGTGGCTGCGGCGATGGTGGCATCGATGTCGGCGTCGGTGTGCGCGGCCGAGAGGAAACCGGCTTCGAAGGCGGAGGGCGCCAGGTAAATTCCTTGGTCCAGCATGCCGTGGAAGAAACGCTTGAAGCGCTCGACGTCGCAGGCCATGACCTTGGCGTAGCTGTCGACGCTGCGCTGGTCGGTGAAAAAGAATCCGAACATGCCGCAGACATGGTTCACGCTGAGCGCAATGCCGGCGCCGCGCGCGGATTCCGCCAGCCGCCGCATCAGGCCATCGGTGGCGGCTTGCAGCCGCTGATGAAATCCGGGCGCGCTCAGCAGCTCGAGGGTGGTGAGCCCGGCGATCATCGCCACCGGATTGCCGGACAGCGTCCCGGCCTGATACACGGGTCCCAAGGGCGCGAGCCGCTGCATGATGTCGCGGCGTCCGCCGAAGGCGCCCACCGGCATGCCGCCGCCGATGATCTTGCCAAGCGTGGTGAGATCGGGCCGCACGCCGTAGAGCGCCTGCGCGCCGCCGAGGGCGACGCGAAAGCCGGTCATGACCTCGTCGAAGATCAGCAGCGCGCCGGCGCGGTCGCATTCGCGGCGCAGCGCGTCGAGAAATCCCGGCGCGGGGGGCACGCAATTCATGTTGCCGGCCACGGGTTCGACGATCACGCAGGCGATCTGCGCGCCGATCTGCCGGAACACCTCGGCGACTTGCCCGGCATCGTTGAAATTCAGGGTGACGGTGTGATTGGCGAGCGCCTTGGGCACGCCGGGCGAGGTGGGAACGCCCAGGGTGAGCGCGCCGGAGCCGGCCTTGATCAGCAGGGAATCGGAGTGTCCGTGATAGCAGCCTTCGAACTTCACGATGGTGTCGCGTCCGGTGAAGCCGCGCGCCAGGCGGATGGCGCTCATGGTCGCTTCGGTGCCGGAGCTCACGAAGCGGATTAATTCGAGTGACGGCATGAGCTCGATCACGCGGCGCGCCAGCTGTGTCTCGAGTTCGGTGGGCGCGCCGAAGGAGAGTCCGTCGGCGGCGACTCGTTGCACGGCCTCGATCACCTGCGGATGCGCGTGGCCCAGTATCATCGGTCCCCAGGAGCCGACGTAGTCGATGAAGCGGCGGCCGTCGGCCGCGGTCACGTGGGCGCCGGCGGCTTTCTTGAAGAAAATCGGCTCGCCGCCGACGCCGCGAAAGGCGCGAACGGGCGAGTTGACGCCGCCCGGTATGTATTTGCAGGCTTCTTGGTACAGGCTCATCCGACCAATCTAAACAGCGAGCGCCCTCAACGGCAAGCTGAGACGGACTTCGAGGCCGCCGGCCTCGGCATTGGCGGCCGCCGCGGCGCCGCCGTGGGCTTTCATGACCTGGGACGTGATGGCGAGCCCGATGCCTTCGCCGCCGGTATCGCGGTCGCGCGATTCGGCGACCCGGTAGAAGGGCTCGAAGATGCGCTCCAGATCGCGTTCGGGGACGCCGGGCCCACGATCGCGGATGAGAATCGACACGCCGCCGTCGGGACGGGACACTGACACGTCGACGGGCGCATCCCGGGGGCTGTAGCGCACCGCATTGCGCAGCACGTTCTCGACGGCGCTGCGCAGCAGATCGCGGTTGCCGTTGACGGTGGAGTACGCCACGCCGTCGAGCCGCACCCGGCAATTCTTCACGGCCGCCTCGAAGTTTGCGTCGCGCACCACTTCCTCGATCACTTCATCGAGATCGAACGGCTCGCGCGCCAGGGGCGCATCGGTGCCGTGCAGCCGCGCCAGCTTCAGCACCTGCGAGATCAGCGAATCGAGGCGTTCGATCTCCCGCTCCAGGCGGTCGAGCTGGCGCGGCAGGTCGGCCGGCGGCCGGCGCGCGAGGCCGAGCGCGACGCGCATGCGCGCCAGGGGCGAACGCAGCTCGTGCGAGATGTCGCGCAGCAGTTGGGTGACGGCGCCGCGATTGGCGCGCAGCTGCTCGGCCATGGCGTCGAAATCACGGGCCAGCACCGCGAGCTCGTCCCTGCGGCCTTCGAGCCCCGCGCTGACCCGCACCTCGAGATTCTCGGAGGCCGAGGCGAGCGCGCGCGCTCCCTCCTGAATGCGGCGGATGGGCGCGCTCAGGTGCTCGGCCAGCCACCAGCTGGTGAGCGCGCTCACCAGCAGCGCGATGGCGAGGATGGCGAGGGATATCTCCGGCAGGCTCAGGGCGCCGAATATGCTGGGCCGCCGCGGCACCAGCAGCACGGTGTAGCTCGAGCCGTCGGGGGCGACGATCTGCGGCGCGGCGCGCGGCAGACGGCGTCCGGCGAACTCGTCGCGATTGAAGAATTCCAAGCGCCGCACCGCGCCCTCGGACAGGCGCCGGCTGAGGATGTCGGCGCCGTCCGCGCCGACGATGAACAGATCGCGGTCCGGAATGGCGTTGCGGTTCGCACTCAGCCAGGTCTTGAGCGCGGGGACGCCGCCGCGGCCCAGAACATCGGCTGCCTGGACCGCCACGGACGGACGGCGCTGCAATTCCGGCGCCTCGTACTCGCGGGCGGCGATGGTGAAGGTGATGGCGATGCTGCCGCCGACGATGAGCGCCATCGCGACCCAAAACAGCATGAAGATGCGCAGGAATAGGCTATGCATGGGCCCACGTGAGCGTGTAGCCGGAGCCGCGCACGTTTTTGATCTCGGGATTCTTGCCGGCTTCGAGATCGAGCTTGCGGCGCAAATTGCTGATGTGGGTGTCGATGCTGCGATCGTAGGCCACGAGCTTGCGGCCGAGCGCCTGCTCGGTCATCGCATCACGCGAGATCACTTGTCCGGCGGAGCGCATCAGCAGCTCGAGCACGCGAAATTCAGCGCCGGTGAGCGCCACGGACCGGCCCGCGACGTGCACCAGATGAGTCCCGGTGTTCAGCATGATGGGGCCCACGGTGAGTTCATCCGGCACGGCGCCGCGGCCGGTGCGGTGGTTGGCGCGGCGCAGAATCGCGCGAATTCGCGCCACCAGCTCGCGCGGATTGAAGGGCTTGCTGAGATAATCGTCCGCGCCGAGCTCCAGGCCCACGATGCGGTCGACGTCATCGCCGCGCGCCGTGAGCATGAGGATGGGCGTCTGATAGGACGCCCCCAATTTACGCAGCACGTCGAAGCCGCCGACGCTCGGCAGCATCACGTCGAGAATCAAGATTTCATAGTTGTTGGCGCGCAGCTCTTCCAGGGCATCGCCGCCGTCGTGCACGCTCTTCACGTCGAAGTGCTCGGCATCCAGATATTCGGCGAGCATCTGGCAGAGCTCGCGGTCATCATCGACCAGCAGCACCCGCGCTTCGGGATTGGGGGAAGTCATAAACCCATACTCTGGCACAGTCGGCGGCCGGCAATGGCGCCAACACCGGAATTCACAATTCTTAACAGATCGTTGCTCTCATTGCGACACATGTTTGCACAGGGCGGGCCTAGGATAGGGCCGTGACATCCCTATCCAATTCGGAGCTGAACATGAAATCGATTCGCAAATTGCTGTGGCCGACGCTGCTGGCGGCCGGAGCGGTGCTGACGGCCGGCGCCGGTCTGTCGGTGGCGAGCGCGGCCGATGTGGCGGCGACGCCGGCGCCGGGTGCGCAGGCCCCAGGGCCGCATCAGTGGCATCATCATCGAGGACCGTGGCGCCTGCTCGGCAAGCTGAACCTCAGTGCCGATCAAAAGCAGCAGGTCAAGGACATCATGACGGCGGCGCGCCCGCAGATGCAGAGCTTGCATGAGCAAATGCACGCGAACATAAGTAAGTTGCAGCAGATCAAGCCGACCGACCCGAACTACAACAGCGTCGCCTCGCAGGTGAGCCAGACTCACGGCGCGCTGTCGGCGCAGGCCTTCACCCAGCATGCCGAGCTGCGGGCGCAGATATTCAAGGTGTTGACTCCCGAGCAGCAGACCCAGCTCGGCGCTCTCGAGGCGCAGATGGGGGCTCGCAAACACGGCGGATAGTTTGACCGGGGTCGGCGGCTATCGTTGGGTGGCGCCGATCCCGTCTTTTTTCAGCAGCTCGATCACGCTTCCCTGACCGACCAGATGGCCGGTGCCGACGATCACCAGATAGTTCTTGTCCTCGGTGAGCAGCGCTTCGATCTTCGGCAGCCACTTGCGGTTGCGCGCGGCGATGATGGATTCATAGAGCCGCGTATCGCGGCCGAACTCTGACTGCATCTGGCTCGCAAACCATTGGGTATCGCCGTGCTGCCAGGCGCGGACCATGGAGTCGACGTCCTTGGGGAGGGTCTCCGCCTGCTCGAGGCTCGACACCAGGTAATCTGCCTGGGTGTCCAGCGACATGTTCTGAAACAGCGCTATTTGATCGTGCACGGTCTCGAGGCCCGTCACGCTCTTGCCGTCGCTGCGGGCCTTGCCCATGAAAAACATTTCGACCCCGGATTCGGCCTGAAATCCGAGCTGCGTGAGCTGCAATTGCGAGATGGCCTCGGCGGCGAACCAGGGGGCGAATTGATCGAACATGGTCAGCTCGACACCGACCCCGCGCGCCAGCCCATCGGCGCGCCCGTAGCGCTCCTTGCCCAGAACGTCGGTGAGGGTCTTGCCGTCGGGAAGCGTGGCGCTGCCGAGCATTTCCGCCTGCACTTGCTCGGAAGTGATCTCGTCGAGATTCACCTCCATGACGAGGGATTTCGCATCGGCGTAGGCCGCGAGCACCACCGGCGACAAGGGGTAGTCGCTGGGCCGCAGCACATGAATGGAGCCGAGCAAGTAGACGGTGTTGTGCTTGCCGTGCAGCTCCCACAGCGTGTGCAGAGCGCCGTCCGCACGCGCGGTGACGCAGAGCAGCAGGCCGCACAGCAGCAGACTCAGACGGGCGGGGCTAGCGCGCAATGACGTGCTGCAGGGCGAGCGAATCGATCCAGTGGACTTCGGTGTCGATACGGCCATCCGCGTGCAGCTCGAAGCGCCGGTAGGCGGGAGGACGCGAGTCGACCGCATAGCGATCGCTGCCGGGCAGGAATTGCGCGCCGGTCGACGGGGTCGCCAGCAGCCGAACCGCGCCGCGGCGGCCGTCGTAGGCCTGGTGCACATGTCCCCACACCACGGCGCGCACATGAGCGTGCGCATCGATGATCTGCCAAAACGCTTCGGGCTCGGCGAGTCCCACGGTGTCCAACCAGCGGCTGCCCATGACTATCGGATGATGGTGTAAACACACCATGGCGTGTTGCTGCGATCCCTTGAGCGCGTGGTCGAGCCGCGCCAGCTCGTTGCGGGTCAGCCGGCCGCCGACATGCCCGGGAGAGTAGCTGTCGAGCATGATGAATTGCCAGTCGCCGATCGCATGCGTGCCGCAAATTTGAAACGGCGCGCCATTGAGTTCGCGGCGCATGGCCTCGGGCTCGTCATGATTGCCGGGTATGCATAGCACCGGTTTCTGCAGGTTGCCGAAGATGCTGCGAAATCGCAGATAACCGGAGGTGTCGTCCTGCACCAGATCGCCGGTGACCAACACCGCGGCATAGTCCGGCACGCGCGCGAACGCGTCGTCGAGCACGGCATGCAAACTCGGATCGGTTTCTACGCCGCGCAGCCGGCCGCCGGCGCTGCCGTAAAGGTGTGGATCAGTGATTTGTAGAATTTGCATCTTGGAAATGGTAGCAAAGCACCTTTGCGATGACGGTGAACTGGGTCATGGCGGCGTTCATACGCGTTATACATAAAGGGACCGCCTTTGTGTGAACGCGTTCCGTCGTCATTCCGCGACCTGCATCCCGGTTTGCCGACGGGGGGCGCATCGGGGACAATACGCGCCCGGTTCCCCGTCACACTTGTTAAATAAGAAGCCTTTCATGCCCACTCGCCGCGAGCTTGCCAACGCCATTCGTGCCCTGTCGATGGACGCCGTCCAAAAGGCCAATTCGGGCCATCCGGGCGCGCCCATGGGGATGGCGGACATCGCCGAGGTGCTGTGGCGGGACGTGCTTAAGTTCAATCCCGGCAATCCGCTGTGGTGGGACCGCGACCGTTTCGTGCTGTCGAACGGCCACGCCTCCATGCTGCTGTACTCGGTGCTGCACCTCACCGGCTATCCCTTGTCCATGGATGAAATCAAGAATTTTCGCCAGTTCGGCTCCAAGACCGCCGGCCATCCGGAGCGCGAACTGCACCTGGGGATCGAGACCACCACCGGGCCCCTGGGCCAGGGTGTCGCCAATGCCGTGGGCATGGCCCTGGCCGAGCGCTCGCTGGCCGCCGCCTTCAACCGGCCCGGCCACACCATCATCGATCACCACACGTACGTGTTTCTCGGCGACGGCTGCATGATGGAAGGGATCTCGCACGAGGTCGCCTCGTTCGCCGGCGTACAGCGCTTAAGCAAGCTCATTCTGGTCTATGACGACAACGGCATCTCCATCGACGGCAAGGTGGCGGGCTGGTTCGGCGACAACACCGCCGAGCGCTTCAAGGCCTATGGCTGGCATGTGCTCGCCGGGGTGGACGGGCAGGACAGCGCGGCCATCGCCGCGGCCTTGGCCGCGGCGATGGCCGAGACGGCGCGTCCGTCGCTGATTTGCGCGAAGACCGTGATCGGCTGGGGGGCGCCGAACAAGCAGGGCAGCGCGTCCATGCACGGCGAAGCCATGGGCAACGAGGAGATCGCCGCCACCCGCAAGAACCTGCATTGGAGCGCGCCGCCGTTCGAGATTCCCGCCGACATCAGCGCCGCCTGGGACATGCGCGCCAAGGGCGCGCGCGTCGAGCAGGAATGGAACAGCCGGTTCGCCGCGTACCGGGCCGAATTTCCCGCCTTGGCGGCCGAGCTCACCCGCCGCATGGAAGGCGATCTGCCCGGCGGCTTCGCCGAGCTCGTGAATGAATACATCGCCCGGACTCAAGCAGAGGGCAAGGCGCTGGCGACGCGGCAATCCTCGCAGGCGGCCTTGAACGCCTTCGGACCGGCGCTGCCCGAGCTGCTGGGCGGCTCGGCGGATCTGACGCCGTCGAACGGTACCCTGCGCAAGGATTCGACGTCGCTGACGGCGGATGTGCCCGGCGGCAACTACCTGCACTTCGGCGTGCGCGAATTCGGCATGTCGGCCATGCTGAACGGCATCGTCTGCCACGGCGGGTTCATCCCCTACGGCGGCACCTTCCTGACCTTTTCCGACTATGCGCGCAATGCCGTGCGCATGTCCGCGCTGATGAAATTGCGCGTGATTTTCGTCTACACCCACGATTCCATCGGCCTCGGCGAGGACGGCCCGACGCACCAGCCGATCGAACACATCGCGTCCCTGCGCCTCATTCCGCAGCTGGATCTATGGCGCCCCTGCGATGCGGTCGAGACCGCCGCGGCCTGGGGCGTTGCCCTCGAGAATCGCAACGGCCCCGCCTGCCTGATATTCACGCGCCAGTCGCTGGTGCACCAAGCGCGCGACGCGGCGCAGGTGGCGGCCATCCGGCGCGGCGGCTACGTGCTGATCGATTCGGCGGGGACGCCGGAGGTCATCGTGATCGCCACCGGTTCCGAGGTGGGCATTGCCGCCGACGCAGTGCGCGCCGTGGCCGCCAAGGGCAGGAAGGTGCGCTTGGTGTCCATGCCCAGCACCCACACCTTCGACGCCCAGGACGACGCCTACCGGCAAAGCGTGCTGCCGGCCGCGGTGAGCCGGCGGGTGGCGGTGGAAGCGGGCGCCACCGCGGGCTGGTGGCACTATGTGGGATTGCAGGGCGCGGTCGTCGGCATCGATCATTTCGGCGCGTCGGCGCCGGCCAAGGATTTGTTCAAGGCCTATGGCTTCACCGCCGAGCACGTGATCGAGGCAATAGAGCGCATAATTTGAGTAATACTCGCGCAGCGGGCAACTAACGGAGACATGATGGCGATCAAGGTGGCGATCAACGGTTTTGGGCGCATCGGCCGCAACATTCTGCGGGCGCTGTACGAGGGCAAGCACACAGGCGAGATCAAGGTGGTCGCGATCAACGATCTGGGCGACGCCAACACCAATGTGTATTTGACGCGATTCGATACGGTACACGGCCGCTTCCGCGGCGATGTGCACGTGGACGGCGACTCGATGGTGGTGAACGGCGACCGCATCCGCGTGGTTGCGCAGCGCGATCCGTCCAAGCTGCCCTGGGCCGAGCTCGGCGTCGATGTGGTGCTGGAGTGCACCGGCTTGTTCACGAGCAAGGCCAAGGCATCGGCGCATTTGACGGCCGGCGCCAAGAAAGTCGTGATTTCCGCCCCCGGCGGCGATGACGTCGATGCGACCGTGGTGTACGGCGTCAATCACGGCGTGCTCAAGTCCAGCCACACCGTGATCTCGAACGCCTCCTGCACCACCAACTGCCTGGCGCCGCTGGTCAAGGTGCTGCATGACAAAGTGGGCATTCTGGCGGGGGTGATGAACACCATTCATTCCTACACCAATGATCAGGTGCTGACGGACGTGTACCACACGGATTTGCGCCGCGCGCGCTCCGCCACCATGTCGATGATCCCGACCAAGACCGGCGCCGCCGCCGCCGTCGGCCTGGTGCTGCCCGACCTTGCGGGCAAGATCGACGGCTTCGCGATCCGCGTGCCGACCATCAATGTGTCGCTGGTCGATTTGAGCTTCACCGCGGCCCGCAAGACCTCGGTGGAGGAAATTCACGGCGCCATCAAGGCCGCCGCCGCCGGCGCGCTCAAGGGCATCCTCGCCTACAACGACGCGCCGCTGGTGTCGGTGGATTTCAATCACGACCTCGCCTCCTCGACCTATGACGCCACGTTGACCAAGGTCATCGAAGGCAATCTGGTCAAGGTGTGCTCGTGGTACGACAATGAGTGGGGCTTCTCCAACCGCATGCTCGACACCACTCTCGCCTGGTCGAAGGCCCCTTGAGCTCGACTATCATTAAAATGACCAACCTGGATCTGCGCGACAAGCGCGTGCTGATCCGCGAAGACTTGAATGTGCCGATTCTGGACGGCGTGGTAAGCAGCGATGCGCGGATTCGCGCCTCGTTGCCGACCATCCAGGCGGCGCTGACGGCGCGGGCGCGGGTGCTGGTGATGTCCCATTTGGGCCGGCCCGAAGAGGGTAAGTACGCCGAGGAATTTTCGCTCGCCCCCGTGGCCAAGCGCATGGCGCAGCTGCTGGGGGTGCCGGTGGCCCTCAAGAAGGATTGGCTGGAGGGGGTGGAGGTGCAGCCCGGCGAGGTGGTGCTGCTGGAGAACGTGCGCTTCAACAAGGGCGAGAAGAAGGACGCGGACGAGCTGGCGCGGAAAATGGCGGCGCTGTGCGACATCTATGTGATGGATGCGTTCGGCACGGCGCACCGCGCCGAGGCCAGCACTCACGGCGTCGCGAAATACGCGCCCATCGCCTGCGCCGGACCGCTCCTGGTCAGCGAATTGTCGGCGCTGGAAACGGCGCTGGAGAAGCCGGCGCGGCCGCTGCTCGCCATCGTCGCGGGGTCGAAAGTGTCGACCAAGCTCACGGTGCTGGAGTCCCTGCTCGGCAAGGTCGATCAGCTGATCGTCGGCGGCGGCATAACCAACACTTTTCTGGCGGCCCTGGGCTTCAATGTGGGCAAGTCGCTGTATGAGCCGGCCATGCTGGACATCTGCAAGCGCCTGCTCGAGCAGTCGACCAAGCGCGGGATCGCCATTCCCATGCCCACCGATGTGGTGGTGGCCACGCAGTTCTCGGCCAAGGCGGAGGCCGATGTGAAGGCGGTCGGAGCCGTCTTGGACGATGAAATGATCCTGGACATCGGCCCGGATTCGGCCGAGGCCATGAGCTCACTGATCGAGTCCGCGGGCACGATTCTTTGGAACGGTCCGGTCGGGGTGTTCGCGTACGAGCAATTCGGCGAGGGCACCCGCACGCTCGCCAAGGCGATCGCGCGCAGCAAGGCGTTTTCCCTGGCCGGCGGCGGCGACACACTGGCCGCCATCGAAAAGTACGGCATCGAGGACAGCATTTCATACATATCGACCGGCGGCGGCGCCTTCCTCGAGTTCGTCGAAGGCAAGAAACTGCCCGCGGTCGAGATTCTGGAGCAACGCGCCGCATGAGTGCCGTCCTTCGACAGACCAAGATCGTGGCGACGCTGGGGCCCGCGACGGATGATCCTTCGATCCTGACTGAAATCGTGCGCGCCGGGGTGGACGTGGTGCGGCTGAATTTCTCGCATGGCGCGGTCGGCGATCATGCGCGGCGCATCGAGCTGGTGCGCGAGGCGGCGCGCGAAGCAGGCCGCTATGTGGGCGTGCTCGGCGACCTGCAGGGGCCGAAAATCCGCATCGACCGCTTCGTGAGCGGCAGGGTGCAGCTCGCCGACGGTGCCGAGTTCACGCTGGACGCCGCGCTCGCCGTCGATGCCGGCACCGAGCGCAGCGTCGGCATCGCCTACAAGAAACTGCCGACGGATGTGTTCGCCGGCGACGTGCTGCTGCTGAACGACGGCCAGATCAGCCTGCAGGTGCTGCGCATCGACGGGCCGCGCATTTTGACCAAGGTGCTGGTGGGCGGCGAACTCGGCAACAGCAAGGGCATCAACCGCCAGGGCGGCGGCTTGTCGGCCGGCGCGCTGACCGACAAGGACCGCGAGGATATCGTCACGGCGGCGAGGCTCAAGGTGGACTATCTCGGCGTGTCCTTTCCGCGCGACGCGGCCGACATGGACGAGGCCCGCCAATTGCTGCGCGACGCGGGCGGCCATGGACTGCTGGTGGCGAAGATCGAACGCGCCGAGGCCATCAAGAATCTGGCGGAAGTGGTGCGGGCCAGCGATGGGGTGATGGTGGCCCGCGGCGACCTCGGCGTCGAGATGGGCTACGCGGAACTGGCCGGGCTGCAAAAGCAGATCATCCAGGAGGCGCGCCATCAGAACCGGGTCGTGATCATGGCGACGCAGATGATGGAATCGATGATCACCAATACGATACCGACCCGCGCCGAAGTCTCGGATGTCGCGAATGCCGTCATGGACGGCACGGACGCCGTGATGCTGTCGGCCGAGACCGCCTCGGGCAAGCATCCGATCAAGGTGGTGGAGGCGATGTCGCAGATCATCGTCGGCGCCGAAAAATACCAGGTGAAGAATGTGCGGGTCCGGCAGCGCAACAGCGGCTATTTCGGCCATACCGACGAGGCCATCGCCTCGGCGGTCATGTACACCGCCAATCACCTGCACGTGAAGGCCATCGTCGCGCTCACCGAGTCGGGATCGACGTCGCTGTGGATGTCGCGGGTGCGCTCGGATATCCCGATCTACGCCTTCACCCGGCACGAGAACACGCGCCGCCGCGTGACCCTGTACCGCGGCGTGTTTCCGGTGGCCTACGACGTCACGCACAAGGGCGAGGCGTTCTACTTCTCCATCTTCCGCCTGCTGCTGGATTTGAAATTGGTGGAGGAGGGCGACTCCATCATCCTCACCAAGGGCGAATTGAGCGGCGTGGCGGGCGGCACCAATTCCATGCAAATCCTGCAGGTCACGCGCAAGTAAAATGGCCGCCGAATTCCGCGGTACCGACCGTTACATCGCCACCGAAGAGCTGATGGCCGCGGTGAACGCGGCCATGGTGCTGTCGCGGCCGCTGTTGATCAAGGGCGAACCCGGCACCGGCAAGACGCTGCTGGCCAATGAAATCGCGCGATCCTTGGGCAAGCCCTTCTACGAGTGGCACATCAAGTCCACCACCAAGGCGCAGCAGGGCCTGTACGAATACGATGCCGTGTCGCGCCTGCGCGATTCGCAGCTCGGCGATCCGAAGGTCAAGGACATTCACAACTACATCGTGAAGGGCGATCTGTGGGAGGCCTTCGACAGCGACGTGCAGCCGGTGCTGCTGATCGACGAGATCGACAAGGCCGACATCGAGTTTCCGAACGATCTGCTGCGCGAGCTCGACCGCATGGAGTTCTACGTGTACGAGACGCGGGAGACGGTGCGCGCCAAGCACCGCCCCGTCATCGTGATCACCAGCAACAACGAAAAAGAACTGCCGGACGCGTTTTTGAGGCGCTGCTTTTTCCACTACATCCGATTTCCGGATACCGCCACGATGACCCAGATCGTCGACGTACATTTCCCCGGACTCAAACGCGAGCTGCTGCACGAAGCGCTGACCACCTTTTTCAAGATTCGCGACACGCCGGGGTTGAAGAAGAAGCCCACCACCTCGGAGCTGCTGGACTGGATCAAGCTGCTGGTGACCGAGGACATTCCGCCGGAAGCCCTGCGCAGCGACGACGCGAAGAAGCTGATTCCGCCGCTGTACGGCGCGCTGCTCAAGAACGAGCAGGATGTGCACCTGTTCGAGCAGCTGCTGTTCCTGCACCGCCGGAATGCTCGTTAGATTTTTTTTCCTGCTGCGCGGCGCCGGCATACCGGTGTCCATCACCGAACTCCTGTCCCTGCTCGAAGCCCTGAAAGCGGGTTTGGGCGACTTGAGCGCGGAACGCTTCTATTCCTTGGCGCGCACCTGTCTGGTGAAAGACGAGCGCTACTATGATCGCTACGACAAGGTGTTCGCGGCGCACTTCAAGGGCGCGGAGGACATCTTTGCGCTGCTGCAGAGGGAATTGTCGGAGGATTGGCTGGCCAAGCTCGCCGTGCGCGACTTCACCGACGCCGAGAAGGCCGAGATCGAGGCCTTGGGCGGCTGGGAGAAGCTGATGGAGACGCTGGCCCAGCGTCTGGAGGAGCAGAAGGAGCGGCATCAGGGCGGCAACAAATGGGTCGGCACGGCGGGCACGTCGCCGTTCGGCGCCTACGGCTTCAACCCCGAAGGCGTGCGGGTGGGGCAGGCGGGCGGACGCAACCGCAGCGCCGTGAAAGTCTGGGACCGGCGGGAATTCGCCAATCTCGATGACAAGGTCGAGCTCGGCACGCGCAACATCAAGATGGCGCTGCGCAAACTGCGGCGCTTCGCGCGCCGCGGCGCGCCCGACGAGCTGGCGTTGGCGGATACCATCGATGCCACGGCGCGGTCCGGCGGCTGGCTGGACATCCGCATGCAGGCCGAGCGGCACAATGTGGTGAAAGTACTGCTGCTGCTCGATATCGGCGGCTCGATGGACGATCACGTGAAAACCTGCGAGGAATTATTCTCGGCGGCGCGCAGCGAGTTCAAGCACCTCGAGCACTATTACTTTCATAACTTCACGTATGAGGCGTTGTGGCGCGATAATCGGCGGCGCTTCAATGAACACATCGGCACCACCGAGGTGATGCGCACCTACGGCAAGGACTACAAGCTGATTTTGGTGGGCGATGCCACCATGAGCCCGTATGAGATCACCCAGGCCGGCGGCAGCGTCGAGCATTGGAACGCCGAGCCCGGCAGCGTGTGGCTGACGCGCCTGATCCGGCACTACCCCAAATTCGCGTGGATCAATCCGCAGCCGCCGTCGCGCTGGCGGCACAATGCCTCCATCGAGATCACCCGCGAGCTGCTCGAGGGGCGGATGTATCCGCTGACCCTGGCGGGGCTGGATGACGCCATCGATGCGCTGAGTTAGCGGCGGAGAAAAGTAACATATACTTGACTGTATAGCTGCCTGACAGTAAAGTATATGTTATGACCAAATCATCCGGTGCTCTGACCCAGATGCCTCCCTCGACCCTCGCGGCGCTGGCCCAGCTGGGGGCGGACCTCGCGGTCGCGCGCCTGCGCCGCAAAGAGTCGCTTAAGACCTGGGCGAAACGCATGGGCGTGAGCGTCCCGACCTTGCTGCGGCTGGAAGCGGGCGAGCCCAGCGTCAGCTTAGGCGTGCTGGCGACTGCGCTCTGGCTAATCGGCCGCGATGCGGCCCTGGGGGTTCTCGCCACGCCCAAGGAGGACCGCGGCGCGCTGGAGCTGGATGTACGCCAAGCTAAAACACTGGGCGAGGACCGCGTGCGTGCCACGGCCCAGGCGAAGCTGCGAAGGCGGAAAGTTTCGTGAAGTACGACGAGCTGCATCTATGGTACCTGGCTGACCCCTCTCAGCCGCGTCACATCGGCCGGCTGCGGCTGGTCGACGCCGGCAAGGGCGTCTCCCTGCAGTATGGAGCCGATTGGCTGGCCGACGGCTTCCCCTTGAGCGAAGACCTGGTGCTGACCGACATCGAGCAGCTGCCGCGCTGGAAGGGAATGGCTGTCGGCGCCGTTGACGATGCCCGCCCCGACCGCTGGGGTGAGCGGGTCATTCAGTATCTCGACAAGCCCGATCGCCTATCTCTCATGGAGTACTTGTACTACGCGGGCGACGAGCGCTTTGGCGCGCTCGGTGTGTCGACATCGCAGGCGGCGTACATTCCTCGTACCAGGAGTCCGCTGCCCCGGTTGGAGCAGGCGCAGCGCTTGAGTGAAGTCGTGCACAAGGTCAGTGCCCGGGCGCCGGTCAACCATCTGGAACGCCAGATGCTCAATGCCGGCGGCAGTTTCGGCGGGGCCAAGCCGAAGGCGCTCATCGAGATCGGCGCCGCGCAATGGGTCATCAAGTTCTTTGACAATGAGCCCGTCGACGTCCCGCTCATCGAGCATGCGTCGATGACGCTGGCCAAATTGGCTGGCATCGAAGTGGCCGAGACGCAGGTGGTGCCGCTCGCCGGTGAGCACGCGGTGGCGGTGCGCCGCTACGATCGAGATGGGCTCAAGCGCATTCATTGCATTTCAGCCGGCACCGCGCTGCGGGCGCAGACCATCGCCGGAGAAGAACCGGAACTGGGCTACCCGAGCCTGGCGCAGCTACTACGTAGGGCCGGTGCGGCGGACGAGGACCTCAACCTGCGCGACATGCGCGAGCTGTTTCGCCGCATGGTGTTCAACATCCTCATCGACAACACCGATGATCATGAGAAGAACCATACGCTGCAGGTGGTGGCGCCGACGCGGCAGGGCCGGTATCGGCTGGCACCCGCCTACGACATCCTGCCCACGAACTCGGGCCAGGGTTATCAGGAGTTCATTGTCGGAACCGATCAGCGCGATTCAACGCTGGTCAACGCCATGTCGCAATGCGAGCTGTTCGGCTACACGCCGGCGCAGGCGGCGGCCGACGTCGTTCGCGTCATCCGGGTGGTCGACGGATGGCAGCAGCACTTCGCTGCGTGCGGCGTCACGAGCGCGGATATCAAGAGCCTGGCGGAGCGCATCGACGGTGAACCGTTGCTGGGCCAGAGACGCGCGTTCAACCCGGCGAGCCACGCGGCCGCGCGAGCGTCAAGGCGCCGCCGGTTCCCATAACTCGATCGGATTGCCTTCCGGATCGTGCAGTCTGGCGAAGCGGCCGTTGGGATACTTTTCAGGATCCACCTTCACCTCTATATTGGACTTCTGCAGCTGCGCGACCATGGCGTCCAAATGTCGAACTCGAAAGTTCACCATCCACGCCTGCTGCTTCGATCCGAAATAGTCCGTATCCATCGCAAATGGAGCGAATACGGTGGGGCCGGCGGCTTGTTGCCATACGGGCTGGCCATAGTCTGTGGGCACGGGGTCAATCCCGAGATGGAGTTGATACCACTGCGCCAACTTCTTGGAGTCGCGGCTGCGGAAGAATAGGCCGCCGATGCCAAGTACACGTTCCGTCGGCAAACTCGTCTGCGCCTCCGCTGAACCTACGGCGGCCAACGCGGCCGCGCCCATAATCACTGCTCTGCGGTCGATCTGCATAGGCGAAATATCATAGCAAAATTTCATTGCCCAGGCGTCGCCGGGTACGCGCGGCACAGGGTTCAGCGAAGAGTGCGGGATAACCCGAGCCCTTTCGCGCAGGCACGGAACTGGTGTCTATTTTGGGCATGCGCTTCTACCTGCAGATGTCGTCGAGTTCTTTGTAGGGTTTGCTGTTGGCCGGAAACGGAAGCTTCTTCTTCTGCAGCACCAATTCTAGAAATGCACCGCCGGTCGGCTCGCCGATATCCGGATCGTCCCGGTAGGCGGGATCGGACATCGCTGCAGGCAGGCTGATGAAGGTGACCCCCTTGCGTCGGTACAACGCCAGGAGTTCGGGCAGCATCTTTGCGTCGAATGCGCCGACATGCATCAGCAGCACGTACTTGAGGTCGCGCCCATAGACCATTTGTGAAAGCTGCCGGAACACGCCGTAGTACTGGTCCGCCACCGACAAATAGCTATCGTGCAGCCTGCCAATGGAGGCGTCATCGTGCTTGTCCATGCAGCGCGCATAGGGCGCGTTCCAGAGATAGTCCTCGAAGTCCATGCTGACTTCGGCGATCCGGTAGCCGTTGGCCGCCAGCCATGCGCGCGCCGCCCGCCGCTTCGGTACGGTGTCGCCTTCGTGCAGGTAGGGATAGCGGAACCAATGCCAATCTTCATGCCCCATCAGCTGTTGCAGCAGCGGCTGGAGCTTCGCCGCGTCCGCTGCGAATTGCTCCGGGGTCACTTTGTCGAAGTCCACGTGCGACCAGGTGTGATTCCCCAAGGGCTGACCCGCCGCGCGCCAAGCGTCAAGGACGGCCGGCGACGAGGCGTCTTCCTCGGCCCGTTTGCCGTTGATGAAACCATACGAAGGCGGCATCCGCTCCTGCTTCAACGTGGCCAGGATCGACTGCGCGATGTCGAGCCGAGTCATCGCTGCCGGCTTCTCCCCATGCGCCGGAAGATCGTCGAAGGTGACGGCCATCTGCTGACCCTGCGCCAGGGCGGCGGAAAACAGCAGCAGTCCGACGAGCAAAAGCTTCGCGAGCACTACGTCGTTCCCTCGCTCAATTTTTCGTAACCCAACGCTTTGCTGGGGCCACCCTCGCTGGGTCCATATATCGCCAGCAGACGGGCATACTTGGGCGCCGAGTACCTCCCGACTGCCCCGGCAGGCACTCGCACGACGTCGCCGGTCCGCGCCTCGACGGTCACACCGCCGCACTCCACGAACAGCTGACCCTCGATCACGAAGTTGTACTCGCTATGCGGATGCTCATCGGTCCACGATTCCGCCGTCAGCTCCCACTCAAACAATACCGGTTCGGTCCAGCCGCCCTGCCGCGGCGGCATGATGACTCGGCATTTCGGTTCGTCGTGCCGGTCAAATTCGGTTCGCGGGTATTTCATCGGCGTGTGTGCAGCCTCGGCCATTGCCCCGTTCTCCTGTGTTGGCGGCTCGGGACCCGGATTATAGGGGAGTACAATGCGACCGGAGGTGTTGCTCCATTGAAGACTCCGAATGATCCAGGTTCCGCAAGCTCCACCGGTCAATGGCTGGCCACCAGCGTCGTCACCCTCGACACGCCTGCGCTCGGCCTGGTGCTGACGGGCGGCGGCGCGCGTTCCGCCTACCAGGTCGGGGTGCTGAAGGGCGTGGCCGAACTCCTGCGGCGCGGCGCCGCCTGTCCGTTTCCCATCATCACCGGCACCTCCGCCGGCGCTGTCAGCGCGGTGGCGCTGGCCTCGGATGCGGCGCATTTCCGGCGTTCGGTGTACGCCATCGAGCGCGTCTGGCGCGACTTTCGCGTGCATCACGTGTTCAAGGCCGATGCCGTGAGCATGCTCCGGTCAGGATTGCACTGGATGCTGGCGTTCATAACCGGCGGATGGCTGGTGCATCCGCCGCACTCGCTGTTCGACAACACGCCGTTGTGGGATCTGCTGCGCGAACAACTGAACTTCGACGGCATTCCGCGCAGCTTGTACAAGGAACATCTGCGCGCGCTCGGCATCTGCGCCACCTGCTATGCCGATGCGGACTCGGTGACGTTCTATGCCTCGTCCTCGCCGATCGAACCCTGGGCGCGGGTGTATCGCAAGGGCGCGCGCGTGGCGCTGACGTTGGATCATTTGATGGCCAGCCTGTCCATCCCGTTCCTGTTCCGGCCCGTGCTGCTGCATGATCAATATTTCGGCGACGGCGCCATGCGCCAGACCTCGCCCCTGAGCCCGGCGATTCACCTGGGCGCGAACCGTCTGTTCATCATCGGGGTCAACGATCCCCCCCCCACCGGGGCGACACCGGTACGGCGCGACGTCGAACCCAGCTTCGGGCAGATGTTCGGCTTCATGCTGGATTCGCTGTTCATGGATCAGCTGGAGGCGGACCTCGAGCGCATCAGCCGCTACAACGAGAGCAACACGGCGCGGCGGGTCGAGTTCCTGGTGATGACGCCGTCGCAGGACGTCAACCAAATCGCGCGCCGGCACATCGGCGAGCTGCCGCGCAGTCTGCGCGCCCTGATGCGCACCATGGGGGCGAGCAGTGCCGCCAGCACGCTGCTGCTGAGCTATCTTTTGTTCGAACGCGGGTTCACCCGCGACATGATCGCCCTGGGGGTGGCGGACGCGCGCGCGCGGGCCGACGAGATACGCGAATTCCTGGATGTCAGGAGTTCGCGCCGACAGCGCGCCGGCTAGTGTTCTTGCAGGGAGTCGTGCCGGGTCAAAACCTGCGGATACTCCTGGCGAAAATGCGCGGCGAGCTGCTCGGCGATGAACACGGAGCGGTGCTGGCCGCCGGTGCAGCCGATCGCAATGGTCAGATAACTGCGGTTCGCTTGGGCGAAATCGGCGACGCGCCGTTCCAGGAAGCCGATCAGATCCGCGATCATTTCGCGGACACTGGAATGCCCGGACAGAAATTCGATCACCGGCGGATCGCGCCCGGTCAGGTGGCGCAGCGCCTGTTCCCAGTAGGGATTCGGCAGGTTGCGCACGTCGAAGACGAAATCCGCATCGCCCGGTATGCCGTGCTTGTAGCCGAAGGACTCGAACATCAGCGACAGCCGCCCCTCGCGCCGGCGGTCGACCCGCTCGCGAATCAGTTCGCGCAGATCGTGCACCCCCATGCGCGAGGTGTCGATGACCAGGTCGGCCGCGGTGGAAATCGGCTCGAGCAACCGGCGCTCCGTGGCGATGGCCTCGCGCAGACTGACCTCGCCGGTCACCAGAGGGTGTTTGCGGCGCGTTTCGGCATAGCGTTTGAGCAGCACCTCGTCGCCGGCATGCAGGTAGAGGACCTCGCAGCCGATGCCGCTGCGCCGCAGCTCGCCGACGAGCGCCGGAATGGTCTCGATCTCGTTGGGCCGGTTGCGCGCATCGAGCCCCACCGCGGTTCTGGGATAGGTGTCCCCCATGCCGCGGACGGTGTGTGAAATGAAGGGCTTGAGCAACGCCGCGGGGATGTTGTCCACGCAATAAAAGTCGATGTCCTCGAGCATGTGCAGAGCTACGCTCTTGCCCGAGCCCGACAGCCCGCTCACGATGATCAGCCGCATCGACACGCGGGCGGTTAACTGGACAAGCGGGCCTTGATCACGTCCACGGCGTGGTGATCGGCGGCTTTTTCCTTGTGCTTCTTCACGCACCGGTCGAGCTTGTCGGCCAGCGCGTCGATCGAGGCGTACATGTTGGTTTCTGTCGCATCGGCGTAGATCTTGTTTCCCCGCAGCATGAGAGTGGCTTCGGCCTTGTGGCCGAATTTTTCGACGGTGAGCACGCAGTGAACATCGATGAGCTGTTCGAAATGCCGTGAGATGCGCTCGAATTTCTTGATGACGTAAGCGCGTAGTGACTCTGTGACTTCAACATGATGACCGCTGAGATCGAGCTGCATGTTTCCTCCTACCACTGTTACGATGCGCGGGCAGCCGCTCGCTTCCGTTCGTTGGACGGCGCGATCTGCATGCCTTCGCGATACTTGGCAACGGTGCGCCTCGCCACCGGTATGCCTTCCTGGGACAGAATCTCCGCGAGCTTGCTGTCGCTCCAGGGATTCTCCTGATTCTCTTGTGAAATCAATTTCTTGATCTTGGCGCGAATGGCCGTGGACGACATCTCGGTGCCGTCCGCGGCCTCGACGTGACTGGAAAAGAAATACCGGAACTCGAACACGCCGCGCGGGGTGTGCATGTACTTGGCGGTGGTGACGCGGGAAATCGTCGATTCGTGCATTTCGACCGCCTCGGCGACGTCCTTGAGAATGAGCGGCTCCATCGCTTCCTCGCCGAGTTCGAAAAAGCTAGTTTGCCGCTGCACGATGCAGCGCGCCACCTTGATCAGCGTGTCGTTGCGGATTTCCAGGCTGCGCATCAGCCAGCGCGCCTCCTGCAGCTGGGTGCGCAGCATGGCGTGATCGGGGGACCGCGATATCAGGTTGGCATAGGTGTTGTTGACGCGCACGCGCGGCACGGTGGCCTGGTTGATCTCGACGATCCAGCCATGGTCCGTGCGGCGCACGAACACGTCGGGAATCACGTATTCCGCCTGCGCCGGATTGACCGCGGCGCCGGGGCGCGGATGACAGGAGCGCACCAGCGCCAGCGCCATTTCCAAATCGCCTTCGCTGCAGCGAAGCTGGCGGCGCAGCAGCACCAATTGTTGGCCGGCAACCAGGTCCAAATGCTCCAGCGCCACGCGGATCGCGACGTCCCGCGCCGGCGTATCGGGATGCAGCTGGCGCAGCTGCAGTGCAATACACTCGCCCAGGGTGCGCGCGCCGACGCCGGCCGGCTCCAGCGATTGCACGGCGTGCAGCACACGCTCGACCTGCTCGGTGGTGGCGTCGATCTCGGGCAGCAAACTCAAGCGGATATCTTCGAGCGAGTCCTTCAAATAGCCGTCGTCGGTGATGGCGTCGGTGATGACGCGCGCGATCGCCATGTCGATGGCGGACATCTTGGCGAGCTCCAGCTGCTCGATGAGCTGTTCCTGCAGGGTTTGGCCGTGCTGGTCGCTGAAGTCGCTGCTGCGGTCGTCATCGCCCGACCAGGGGGTATCCGACGGGCCGCTGGTCTGCTCGCCCCAGGCTTCGTCGGCAATTTCCACCTCGGGTTCTTCGCGCTGATCGCCGGCCGGGCCGTTGCCGTCGAGCTCGACGTATTTTTCTTCCGCAGGGGCCTCTTGCACCGCTTCTGCGGGGACCTCCAAGGTCTCCTCTTCGGCCTCGAGCATGACGTTGGTTTCGAGCGTCTCGCGGACATGCGCCTGCAAGTCGAGAGAGGGAAGCTGCAACAGGCGGATGGCCTGCTGCAGCTGCGGCGTCATGGTGAGCTGCTGGCCGATGCGAAGCTGCAGACTTGGCTTCAACATATTGCTTTGCGGTCCAAGCCTACAGTTTGAAATCCTGACCCAAGTACACCTCACGGACCTGCGGGTTGGCAAGAATCTGATCCGCAGATCCGGAGGCGAGCACCGTGCCCTGACTGACGATGTACGCCCGGCCGCAGATTCCCAAGGTCTCCCGGACATTATGATCGGTTATCAGCACGCCGATGCCCTTGTCTGACAAGTGTTTGATTATTCTCTGAATATCGACGACCGATAGAGGGTCGACGCCGGCAAATGGTTCATCCAGCAAGATGAACCGGGGGTCGGCGGCCAGGGCGCGCGCGATCTCCACCCGCCGCCGTTCGCCGCCGGAAAGGCTCAAGCCCAAGCTGTCGCGCACGTGGCCGATATGCAACTCCCCCAGCAGCTCCTTGAGACGGGCGTTGCGCCCCGCGTCGTCGAGCCCCGGGCGCGTTTCGAGAATCGCCATGATGTTGTCCGCCACCGACAGCCGGCGGAACACCGAGGGTTCCTGCGGGAGATAGCCCAAGCCTAATTGCGCCCGCCGGTGCATGGGCAGGCGGCTGATATCGCGGTTGTCCAGATAAATTTCGCCGTGCTCGCAGCGGGTGAGGCCGACGATCATGTAGAAGGCGGTGGTCTTGCCCGCGCCGTTCGGGCCGAGCAGGCCCACGACCTCGCCGCTGTCGACCTCCAGCGACAAATCCCGTACTACCTGCCGTGACTTGTAACTCTTGGCGAGGTTGAGAGCCCGCAATACGCTCATGGTTTGGGTTTGGCCGGCGGCGTGATGATGATGTGCACGCGCTGGGAACCCTGTTCCGAGCCTTCCGCGATGATGCTCTGCGAAAGCACGTTGTATTTCAGGGACTCGCCGCGAATCTCGGTCCCGCCGTCGCTCAACCAGGCGTTCTTGGACAAATGCACCACGCCCTTGGTCACATCGTAGTCGATGGAATCGGCGTGGCCTTGCGCCAGCTTGCCGGTTTTCGCGATCCGCTGCTCGAATGCAGCGGGACGGCCGTTGACGACGGCTTTGGCCAGGAGCTTCTTGGCAAAGGTGAGATCGGCCTCGTCCGACGTGAGCTGTCCTTGATCCATATTGACCTTAACATTGCCGCGAAATACCCAATGGCTGTTGTCGAAATCCAAACCGGTGCCCTGCCCTTGATCGGCGAGGACCGACATCGTGCCCTGTGAGATGTGCACCTTGTGATAGATCACATTGTTGCTCTTGAGGTCCATCTCCAAGTACGCCGCGTCCAGCACGATCGATTGCTGTTCCACATGCGCCGGACTCGCCGCGGCAGCCGGCAGAGCAAGCGCGGCGAGCACGACAACCTTAGGGGTGAAAGCGGCCATTGACCTTTGATTCCAAGCGCAGCGTGCGCTCCTTCAAATTGGCGACGAGACCCCGTGCGGTCAGGGTATGACCTGCGAAATCGATGCGCACGTCGCCCTTGGTGCTGGCCACGGAGTTCGGCACATCGTAGCTCATGGTATCAGTGTGCAGCACGGCGGGGGCTTCGCTCCCCGGGGCCCCGGCCTCGCCCTGCAGCCGCACATTGCCGGTGACGTCGACCACCTTGCCGCCGGGCTGCACGTGCGCGACGTCGCCGACCATCACCCAGGCTTGACCGCCGGGCGCCTGGTAATTCACCCGGACGTTGTACAGAGCCACCTCGTTGCCATGCGCAATTTGATCGATGCGTTCCGCCTCGATGCGGATGCTGGGGTCGCCGGCCAGATCATAATCGGTGAGCACGGCGTTCTTCAGATAGTAGCCCGGCAAGTCTGCCTGCGCGGCGTTCGGCTGGGTCTGCAGCCGGCGCGCCGGCGCACTCAAGATCCAGGAAACGACGGCCAGCACCAGCAGCGTCAGCAGCGTGACAATTCGAAACACCATCAGCGTTTCCCTGCGCGGGCGCGAAGTATGGCGTCGCACAGTTCGCGCACGGCGCCTTCACCGCCGTTCGCCTTGGCGATCCAATGCGCCGCGGAGCGCACCACCGGATGCGCGTCCGCGACCGCCGCGGCCAAACCGACCGCCGACATCAGCGGCAAATCGGGCGTGTCATCCACGATGCAGGCGCAATGCAGGGGATCGATAGCCAAACGCTGCGTGAGGCGGTGCAGGGCCGCAACCTTGTCCTGGCAGGCTTGAACCAGGTGGCGCACGCCGAGCTCTCGCATGCGCACCGCAACCGCGCGCGAACGCCGCCCGCTGAACGCGGCCACGCCGACGCCCGCGGCCAGCAACAATTTGATGCCGTGGCCGTCGCGTACGTGAAATACCTTGAGAGCCTCGCCCTGGGCGGAGAAGTACAGCCGCCCATCGGTGAGTACTCCGTCGACATCCAGGATCAACAGCCGGATTCGCGCCAAGGGCGCCGCCTTGCGCGCTCTCAAACCACACCCGCGCGCAATAGATCGTGCACATTGAGGGCACCCACAATCTTGTCCTCGGCATCCACCACGACCAGCGAGGTGATGCGGTGGGTTTCCATCAGGAGTACGGCCTCTGCGGCCAAGGTGCCGGGCCGCACGGTTTTTGCGTGGCGGCTCATGACCTGCTCCATGCGGGTGCTGCGCAAATCCACGGAGGCGTCGAGCGCACGCCGCAAATCGCCGTCGGTGAACACCCCGAGCACGTGCTGGTCGGCATCGACGATGGCCGTCATGCCGAGGCCCTTGCGGGTCACTTCCAGCAGCCCCTCGGCCAACGGCGTGTCAGGCCGCACGGTGGGCACATCGGAGCCGGTGCGCATCACATCCTTGACGTGCAGCAGCAGGCGCCTCCCTAAGGTGCCGGCCGGATGCGAGCGCGCGAAGTCCTCTTCGGTGAAGCCGCGCGCCTTGAGCAGCGCCACCGCCAACGCATCACCCACGGCCAATGCCGCCGTGGTGCTGGCAGTCGGGGCGAGGTTGAGCGGACAGGCTTCGGCCGGGACGCCGATATCCAGATGCACAGTGGCGACCCGCGCCAGCGCCGAGCCGGGGTTGCCGGTGAAGGCGATCAGCGGCACCCCGAGGCGCGCGATCACCGGCACGATGGTCAGGATTTCGTCGGTTTCGCCGGAATTGGACAGGGCGAGCACCGCATCGTCCCGCGTGATCATGCCCACGTCGCCGTGGCTGGCCTCGCCGGGATGCACGAAAAACGCCGGCGTGCCGGTGCTGGCCAGGGTGGCGGCGATCTTGCCGCCAATATGGCCGGACTTGCCCATGCCGGTGACCACGACCCGCCCACGGCATTCGAGACAAATGCGGCAGGCGCGTGCAAACTCCGAGCCCAATCGCGGCACCTGCGCGCGCAAGCCGTCGATCTCGACGTTGAGCGCCTGGCGGCCGACATCGACCAGCCTTTCGTCGGTGAACTCGAGAATCATGCGCGAATGATACAGGGTAAGCTTAGGGAATTTTCGGGAGCGTAAGCCATGAATCCACAAGAGGTGGCGCGAATCATAGAAGCCGGTCTCGCCGGCGCCAAGGCGCTGGTCAAGAGCGAGGATAACGTGCATTTCGAGGCCGTGGTGATTGCCCCGGCGTTCGCCGGCAAACGCTCCGTGCAGCGCCATCAATTGGTCTACGGCACCCTGGGGAAGACGATGGGCAACGAAATTCATGCGCTCGCGCTGCAGGTGTTCACGCCCGAGGAATTCGCCGGCCAGGGACATGGATAAGGCCCGTGGATAAACTGCAGATTCAGGGGGGGATTGCGCTCGAGGGCGAGATCCGCATTTCGGGCGCGAAAAACGCGACGCTGCCCATCCTCGCCGGGTGCCTGTTGGCGGACGGCCCGGTCACCGTCTCGAACGTCCCGCATCTGCAGGACGTCACCACCATGATCGAACTGCTTGGCCGCATGGGCGTTTCGGTCACCATCGACGAGAAGATGCGCATCGAAGTGGACGCATCGACGATCAAAGAGTATTTCGCGCCCTACCAGCTGGTGAAGACCATGCGCGCGTCGATTCTGGTGCTCGGACCGCTGCTGGCCCGCTTCGGCCGCGCCGACGTATCGCTGCCGGGGGGCTGCGCCATCGGCGCCCGCCCAGTCAATATCCATGTCGCGGGCCTCCAGGCCATGGGCGCCGACATTCATATCGAGAACGGCTATATCAAGGCGCGAGCCGACCGCCTCCGGGGCGCGAGCCTGGTGCTGGATACCGTCACGGTCACGGGCACGGAAAATCTCATGATGGCCGCCTGCTTGGCGGATGGGGAAACTGTGCTGGAGAATGCGGCTCGCGAGCCCGAAGTGGTCGACCTGGCGAGTTTTTTGTGCGCCATGGGGGCAAAGATCAAGGGCGCGGGCACCGACCGGATCGTCATCGAAGGAGTGAAGCGCCTCAACGGCACGTCTTACGAGGTGCTGCCCGATCGCATCGAAACGGGCACGTACCTGGTGGCCGGCGCCATCACCGGCGGTCATATCCGGGTCAAGAACACCCGGCCGGAGCACTTGGATGCGGTGATCGGCAAGCTCAAGGAAGCCGGCGCCAGGGTCGGAGTCGGGGATTCTTGGATCGAAGTCGACATGCGCGGCTCGCGCCCCCAGGCGGTCGACATCCGCACGGCGCCCTATCCCGCGTTCCCGACGGACATGCAGGCGCAGTTCGCCGCGCTCAACACGGTCGCCGACGGCGTCGGCACCATCATCGAGACGATTTTCGAGAACCGCTTCATGCACATGCTGGAAATGCGGCGCATGGGCGCGGAGATCCGGCTCGAGGGCAACACCGCCATCATCAAGGGAGTGCAACGGCTGACCGCGGCGCCGGTGATGGCCACCGATCTGCGCGCCTCCGCCAGCCTGGTGCTGGCGGCGATGGTGGCCGACGGCCGCACCGAAATCGAGCGCATCTACCACATCGATCGCGGCTACGAGGCCATCGAGGAAAAGCTGCAGCAGTTGGGAGCGAAGATCCGGCGCACGCCGGCTTAACGGCCGGCGAGGTGCTGCAAGCGCCGACGGCTACTGCGGCTGCACCTGGCGGGTCGGACGTTCCAGCACTTTCAGTTTGACCTTGTAGGCTTCGCGGCCGTGCCGGCCTTCGAGATCGACGACGGCGTTCGGCGGCAGCGCCGCCACGCGGCTGACCAGATCCTGCGAGTTGCGCACCGGCTCTCCCTGCAGGCCGGTGATCAGATCGCCGGGGCGCACGCCGGCCTCGTAGGCGGGGCTCTTCACCAGAATGTTCACCACGGTGACGCCGCCCCCCGCGGCGATCCCCAACTGCGCGGCCTGTTCATCGGACAGATCCTGGGGCACGAATCCGAGCCAGCCGCGCACCACATGACCCTGCTTCAAGATCTGTTCCATGACGCCGCGCACCAGGTTGACGGGAATGGCAAAACCGATCCCCTCGGGTCCGCCATAGGCGCGATTCAGCACCGCCGTGTTGATGCCGACCAGATCGCCGTAGGCATCGATGAGCGCGCCGCCGGAATTGCCGAGATTGATGGCGGCATCGGTTTGAATGAAATTTTCAAAAGTCGCGAGACCCAATTGGCCGCGGCCGGTGAAGCTGACGATGCCCTGGGTGACGGTCTGACTCAGGCCGTAGGGATTGCCGATGGCCAGCACAATATCGCCCACGCGCAGCATGTCGGAGCGGCCCATCGGCATGACGGGCAGCTTGGCCAGCCCCAAATGCAAAATCGCCAGATCCGTGTCGGGGTCCTGTCCGATGATGGTGGCGTCGGCGATGCGGCCGTCCGCGAGCTGCACCCGGATGGAGTCCGCGCCCGCGATGACGTGCTGGTTGGTGACGATGGTGCCGGCGGCATCGACGATGACGCCGGAGCCCAAGCTGCGCTCGACGCGCTGCCGGTAGCTCGGCCAAAAATCACCGAACAATTGGTTGAGCGTGGGGGCCTGAGTGCGTTCCGTGACGACGCGCGCGGTGTAGATATTCACCACGGCCGGCGCGGCCCGCGCCACGGCATCGGCAAAGCTCTGCATGACCGCCACCGGGCGGGCGGAGGCAATGGGCGCGCTCGGCGCCGGAGTCGCGGGCTTTCCCAAGAGCGCAGGCCTCCACCAGACCACGAGAAAAGCCGCCGCCAGGCCGACCACCGCGGCCCTGATCAAAAAACCCACGAGAACGCGAGCGTGCTGCATCTGTGTATAATGCGCTCCCATTATTCTTTGGGAAACACTACCGCCAAAGGGGTTTGCGTGAAGATTTGTCAGTATGTTTTGGGGGCATTCGCATGAGTGAGCAGGTTGACCACAGCCGGCGGCGCCTGTTGACGGCGGCCACGGTCGGCACCGGAGTGATCGGCGTTGCGTTCGCCGCAGTTCCTTTCCTGGCATCGTGGAAACCGAGCGCGCGCGCCAAGGCACTGGGCGCGCCGGTCGCGGTGGATGCGTCGAAGCTCGACGCCGGGCAGATGCTGAAAGTGGTATGGCGCGGTCAGGCCGTATTCATCGTGCGGCGGGTCAAGGGCATCATCGATCAGCTGGGCGGCCACGACGACATGCTCGCGGACCCCAAGTCAGAGGATTCGGAGCAGCCCGACTACATCAAAACCAGCGGCGCCGTGCGCGCCCGCAATCCCGAATACTGGGTGGGCCTGGCGGTGTGCACCCACCTCGGCTGCTCGCCGTTGGGCGCATTCGAGGCGAACAATGCGTTTCAGGTCGCCGGCGCCGACTTGGGCGCGAATTGGCCGGGCGGATTCTACTGCCCGTGCCACGGCTCCAAGTATGATTTGTCGGGCCGGGTCTTCAAGAGCATGCCGGCGCCCAAGAATCTGACCGTGCCGCCCTACGCCTTCGCGAATGAGGCGCGCATCGTGATCGGCGTCGACGACGCCGCCAAGACAGTTTAGCTACCAGAGGTTTACGCGATGGCCGCAGCACCTGAATCCGCCGACAGCAGCCAAGGCGGAGGTTTGATTGGCTGGATAGACCAGCGTTTTCCGCTGACCAAATTGTGGAAGGAGCACGTCGCGGAGTACTACGCGCCCAAGAACTTCAACTTCTGGTACTACTTCGGCTCTCTGGCACTGCTGATCCTCGTCAACCAGCTGGTGACGGGGATTTTCCTGACGATGAACTACAAGCCGTCCTCCGCCGAGGCGTTCTCTTCGATCGAATACATCATGCGGGACGTGGATTGGGGCTGGCTGATCCGCTATCTGCATTCAACCGGCGCGTCGGCATTTTTCATCGTGATTTACCTGCACATGTTCCGCGCGCTGCTGTACGGCTCGCACCGCAAGCCGCGCGAACTGGTGTGGATTTTCGGCTGCCTGATTTTCCTGCTGCTGATGGCGGAGGGCTTCATGGGCTACGTGCTGCCCTGGGGCAACATGAGCTACTGGGGCGCGCAGGTCATCGTGTCGCTGTTCGGCAGCCTGCCGGTGATCGGTCAAAGCCTGGTGGAATGGATCCGCGGCGACTACTACATCGCGGATGCCACCTTGAACCGCTTCTTCGCGCTGCACGTGGCCGCGCTGCCGCTGGCGCTGATTTTCCTGGTGATCGCGCACATCATGGCGCTGCATGAAGTCGGCTCCAACAATCCCGACGGCATCGAGATCAAGAAGTACAAGGACGCGCAAGGGCATCCTCTCGACGGCATTCCTTTCCACCCCTACTACACGGTGAAGGATCTGGTCGGCGTCGCCGGATTCCTGCTGCTGTTCTGCGCCGTGATCTTTTTTGCGCCCACCTTCGGCGGCCTGTTCCTGGAATCGCCGAATTTCGAGGCCGCCAATCCGCTGCAGACCCCGCCGCATATCGCGCCGGTGTGGTATTTCACGCCGTTCTACGCCATGTTGCGCGCCGTGCCGTCGTTTGCGGGGACGCAGGTCTGGGGCGTGCTGGTGATGGGCGCCTCCATCGTGGTGCTGTTCTTCGTCCCCTGGCTGGACCGTTCGCCGGTGAAGTCGATCCGCTATCGGGGTCCGATATACAAGGTGATGCTGGCCATCTTCGTCCTGTCGTTCATCGCGCTGGCGATCTGCGGCCTGAAGCCCCCCTCGGGCATCTACCCGACGCTGGCCAAAGTCTGCACGGTTTTGTATTTTGCTTTCTTTTTGCTGATGCCCTGGTACACGAGATTCGACAGCGTGAAGCCGGTGCCGGAAAGGGTCACAGGACATGCTTAAAAGCTGCGTATTGATCACGATTGGGCTCCTCTCCGCCGCTGCGGCCCTGGCCGACGAGGAGGGGGGCATCGCGCTGCTACCGGCGGGCACGGACATCAGCAACACCGAGTCCCTGCAGCGCGGCGCCCGCAATTTCATGAACTATTGCTCGGGCTGCCACTCATTGAAATATGTCCGCCTCAACCGCTTAGGTCAGGATCTGCGGATCCCCGAGTCGGAACTGGGTAATCTGATGTTCACCGCGGAAAAGACCTCGGATACCATCAATTCGTCGATGCCGAAGGATTCCGAAGCCTGGTTCGGCAAGCAGCCGCCGGACCTGTCGCTGGTTGCCCGCGCCAAGGGGACGGACTACATCTATTCGCTGTTCCATGGCTTCTATGCCGACAATACCCGCCCCTGGGGCGTGAACAATTTGTACTTGCCGAGTGTTGCGATGCCAGATGTGCTGGCCCAATTGCACGGATTACAAAAGCCGGTGTTCAAGAACGTGGCGGACGAGCGGGGCAGCTCCAGAATGGTGCTCGACGGGGTCGCGCCAATGACCCCGGGCGCCATGAAGCCGGAAGAGTATGATCAATTCGTTCGGGACATCGTGAATTTCCTCGATTACGCGGGTGAGCCCGTCAAAGAGAAGCGCCAATCGATGGGCGTTTTCGTCACGCTGTTTTTGCTCGTGTTCTTTGTGTTCGCCTACCTCCTTAAGAAGGAATACTGGAAGGACGTACACTGACGCAGCAACCGGGAGTCCCTTTTGTTCCTAGGAGATCGCGTTAGTGGCACGTCGCTCGGTGATGACACTGTTTTCCGCACCGGCTGACCCTTGGAGTCACCGGACGCGCCTAGTGCTTGCCGAGAAGGGAATCGCGATCGAATTGGTCAACGTCGACCTGAACGATCTGCCCGAAGATCTGCTCGATCTGAATCCCTATCACAGCGTGCCGACCTTGGTCGACCGGGACCTGGTGCTGTACGACTCGCGGGTCATCATCGAATACCTGGACGAGCGCTTTCCGCATCCGCCGCTGATGCCCATCGACCCGGTGACCCGGGCGCAATTTCGCGTGGCTCTGTACCGCGTGGAACGCGATTGGTATGCTCTGGCGCGCGACATCGAATTGGACCCGCAGAGCAAGACGGCGGCCCATAGCCGCAAGGTGCTGGGCGAAGCGATTTGCGCGAGCGCCGACGTGTTCAAGGCGAAGCCGTTCTTCCTCAGCGATGAGTTCTCGCTGGTCGACGCCAGCATCGCGCCCATTCTCTGGCGTCTGCCGAGCTACGGCATCGAGCTGCCCGCGCAGGCTCAGCCCATCATGAAATACATGAATTCGATATTTGCGCGCTCCACGTTCCGTGCCTGCCTGACCGAAGCGGAACGGGGCATGCGCCATTGAAACCGCGCAGACCCTATCTGCTCCGTGCCTTGCACGAATGGATCTCGGACAGCGGCGAGACTCCGCACATCGTGGTGGACGCGGGCGCGGAGGGCGTGACCGTGCCGCGCCAGTACGTGAAGGACGGCAAGATCGTCCTCAATGTGAGCTTCTCGGCGACGCAGATGCTCAAATTGGGCAATGATTTCGTGAGCTTCGAGGCGCGCTTCAGCGGAGTGGGATTCGCGGTGCAGGTGCCGGTGCGCGCCATTCTGGGCATTTATGCGCGCGAGACCGGTCAAGGCATGATTTTTCCCGAAGGCGATGCCGATCCTGATCCCACCGACGGGCCGCCGGCGGCACCCACCGCCGCAAAGGATGGCCAGCCCAAGGCTAAGCGCCCGAAGCTGCAGGTGGTCAAGTAGCGCGGAACGCGTCCTTGAGCCACAGCGTGCGGTGCGCGCCGTCCGGCGGGCCGTCGAGTGCGAGCACATCGAAGCGCATGGCGCGGGAACGCCACGCGGCCTGCCGCAGCAAGAAATAACGGGCGGCGCGAATGATCCTGCGCCGCTTGGCCAGGCTGACCGAGGCGAGCGCGCCGCCGAAACGGGCGCCGCTGCGCTGCCTTACTTCGACGATCGCCAGCACCTCGCCGTCGAAGCCCACCAGGTCGAGTTCCCCGGCCCTGCATCGACAATTGCGCAGCAAGAGGATGAACCCTTGGGTTTGCAGGTACTCGAGCGCCCGCTGCTCGGCCGCGGCGCCGCGCTGCAGGGAAGAATCGCCGGGTGACATGGAGGCGATGGTGACCGGTCTCGGGTCCGGCCTGCAGCAGCCATTTGCCGCGGGTCCGTGGCAATATGCGCCGATCGGAGGTGAGAAAATGACAACATCGCTTCTGGCGGAATGGGATAACTTTTACGTCATCATCGGCTCGTCCGCCGCGGGCCTCACGGGACTGACCTTCGTCGTCATCGCCCTGGCGGCCGATTCGAAGGGGGTCAATGTTCGGGGCCTGCGCGCCTACGTGACGCCCACCATTGTTCACTTCGGCACCGTTCTCGCCCTGGCCGCCTACCTCAGCATGCCGCATCTCAGCGTGCTGTGCCTGAGTGCGGCCTTCGGGGCCGCCGGTTGCGGCGGCCTCGCCTATGTGACTCTGATCGGCGTCACCATCGGGCGCGTCTCCAGCGAGTACGTTCCCGTGCATGAGGATTGGCTCTGGAATGTGGTGCTGCCGGCCCTCGTGTACGCGGCGCTGTGCGGCTGTGCCTTTTTCATTTGGAGGCGGCCGGAGCAATGTCTGTACTGCGTCGGCGCGGTATCGCTCGCGCTGATGTTCATCGCCATTCACAACGCCTGGGACATCGCGGTGTGGAACACCGTGCGCAACCAACGCGAGTCGAGTTGATGTCTCGATTCGACGACAATTTGGCGATTCAAGCGAGTTGCGGCAGAATTTATTCACACCATGGGCAACTCACTTGCAAACGCAATGCATCAGCTGCAGCTCGGCGAGGAGTTGTTGACGGCCGGCGTCGACGAATTAGTCCGCCGCTGGCAGGCTTCTGCGAACGCGTTGGGCAAGCTGTGCATCGGCCCGGAGCGCTGGCAGGCGGCGTTCCGCCAGATGCAAGCGCCGTTGAATCTGGCCGAGATCCTGCGGTCCCGCACGATTCTATAAGCTGTTCGGCACTCCGTTCCTGATCTGCGCCCACTCCAAATCGCGATGGATGCGGTTGCGCTCGTCCAGGCGCAGCTTGCCGGTCACCCCGGAAATCTGGCCGCCCTCGGCAGCGGTATTGGAGCGCAGCATCGGCAGCAGGCGATAGGCGTCGAAGCCGAACGCGTACAAACGGTCGCGGCGCGCGGCGCGGGCCGGCCACGCCGCGCGCACCGAGTCGCGAATCTGCGAAGTCACCGGGTCGTCCGCCACCATCCACGGCATATCCGGAAAGAGCATGCCCTCGACGTCGCTGTTCGCGGTCGCATCGGGCTCGAAACTGTCGGAGGTGGAGTACACCGGCACGTCCCCCACATAGTGGAATTTCAGCTGCGGCAGAATCTGGCGCGCGACCCCCGCTGAGCCTGCGGCCACGAATATGAAAGCCGCGTCGGTGCGGTGCGTGACCGGCTCGCCCTTGACGACATGCACCTGCATGACCTGCTTGATGATGTCGGAGAAGTCGACTTGCGCGGTCTCGTAGCGCTGGCTGTCGAGCACCGCGCCGCCGTGATGGGACAGCTCATCGGCGAAGGCGGCGGCGACGCGATTGCCCCACTCATTCGCGGGCACGATGGCCACTCCATTGAGTCTGCCGTCGGCCACGGCGCGCCGCGCGACATTGCGCGCCTCATCTTCCGGCGATAGCGCGAACTGATAGAAGTTGCGCGGCGTGCTCACCGTGTCGCCCAGGAAATTCAGGGCCAGCACCGGTGTGCGTCCGCCGCTCAAGGGCACGACGGCGGCAACATCTTCCTTGGTGAGCGGACCGACGACGAAGCCGGCGCCGTCGGCGATGGCTTGCGTGTAGGCGCTGGCCACCGACTCCGCGGCCACATCGTAGATGCGCAGCCGCGGCCGGGTGGCCGCATCCTGCTCGAGATAGGCGGCGATGAAGCCGTCGCGCACCGCGACGCCAGGCGCCTCCGAGCGGCCCGACAACGGCAGCAGCAGCGCGATCTGATCGGGAAATTCGGTGGCCTGAGCGATCTGCGTGCCGGCGCCCGCAAGCACGCTGTCGTTCGCCGGATGATTGGGATAGAGGCGCTTCCAATTGCTCAACGCGGCGGCGGCGCGCATCGGATCGCGGGCGAGTCCGACGGCGACGGGCCCCAATTCCAGCCAGCCGACGACGATGGGATCGGTCTTGGGGGGCGGCTTCAAGGACTGGCCGTGTTCGGCGGCGTTGCGAATCTTGTCATACAGTTCCGCGCGGCTGGCGCGCAGCGCCGCGGTATCGGTGAGCCAGCGCTCGCGCTCGACCATCGCACGCGTCCCCTCGACGGGATGTCCGGTGAGGAAGGCGCTTAAGGCCCGCACGCGCCAGTAGTTCTGCGCCTGGTCGGCGGCGGCGGGTACCGGGATTTGATCCAGCTCGTGAATGGCGCGGGCGCCGTCGTTCTCCGCATAGGCGATTTCCGCGGCAACCAGCGCGCGCGAGGTCGGCAGGCGCGTGCGGGCGTCCGCCGACACGCTGTCGAACGCCTGTTTGGCGGCGGCGACGTTGCCGGCGGCCAGCCATTGTTCGGCGCTCAGCAGTTCGTAACTGTCATGTGCCTCGGGTTGCTGGGAGGCGAGCTCCGCATAGGCCCGCGCCGCGTCCGCATGCTTGCCGGCCTGCGCCAAGGCTTGAGCGCGTTCCTGCTTGTTCTCCGGCGCCTGTTCCTGCTTCACCAGGCTGCACGCAGCCAGTATCAGTGATGCCGCAAGCGCCGCGAACAGCGGCAGCCGTGGACGTCGAGCGATTGCTGCCATAACCTCAACTCCCGGAAATTCCATACAGGCGCAGATTATAGTGGCTATTCAAACGGCGGGGCGGCTGTACGTGGTGGCGACGCCGATCGGCAATCTGGGCGACCTGAGCCCGCGCGCGCGTGAAATACTGCAAACCTGTTCCTTGATCGCGGCGGAGGACACGCGCCACACCGGGATTCTGCTCAAGCATTTCGGGATCGCGACGCCGCAGCTGTCGCTGCATGATCACAATGAGCGGCAGCGTGTCGGCGAGATCGTCGAGCGGCTGCGCCAGGGCGCAGCGGTGGCGCTGGTGAGCGACGCGGGCACGCCCGCCATCAGCGATCCGGGGTTCGAGCTGGTGCGCGCCGCGGCGGCCGCGGGCGTCGAGATCATCGCGGTTCCCGGGCCTTGCGCGGCGATCGCCGCGCTGTCGATCGGCGGATTGCCGACGGATCGATTTTGTTTCGAGGGCTTCCTGCCGGCGCGCGGCGCCGCCCGCCGCAAGCGCCTGGGCGAGCTGGCCGGTGAATCGCGCACGTTGGTGCTGTATGAAGCGCCGCATCGCGTGCGTGAGACGCTCGAAGATTGCGTCGCGGCGTTCGGCGGCGAGCGCGTGGCCGTGGTGGCGCGCGAGATCACCAAAATGCACGAAACGACCTATCGCGGCACCTTGAGCGAACTGCTCGAGCGCGCCGCGGCCGAGGCTGATTTCAGCCGCGGCGAAATCGTCCTGGCAGTGACGGGCGCGCCGCAACAAGCCGACGATGAGAGCGGCGCCGACGGACATGGCGGCGCGCTCGACCGCGTGCTGAAAGCCCTGTTGGCGGAATTGCCGCTGAAGCAGGCGGCGCGCCTCGCCGCCGTCATCACCGGGAGCCGCGACAACGAGACGTACAAGCGAGCGCTGCAGCTCAAACAACCGCTATGAATGCGCGGCGAACCCAAGTATGGTGCACGCCAAGAGTCGGCCAGGCAGTCGCTGTGTGCGCAAGCACATGGAGGAAAGTCCGGGCTCCAGAGGGCGCGGTGCCAGGTAACGCCTGGGGGGCGCGAGCCCACGGAAAGTGCAACAGAAAGATACCGCCTAAGCGCCGCGCAAGCGGCGACGGTAAGGGTGAAATGGTGCGGTAAGAGCGCACCGCGCGGGTGGCAACACTCGTGGCACGGCAAACCCCACCGGGAGCAAGACCAAATAGGGAAGCACGCGGCGCCTGTCGGCCGCACCATGTGGCCCACATGAGGCTTCCGGGTAGGTCGCTAGAGCTGCGCGGCGACGCGCATCCCAGAGGAATGACTGTCCAAGACAGAACCCGGCTTAACGGCCGACTCTTTTCTTCGCGCTGACGCGCCCTATCAACGGGGTCGAGGACGACCCCGAGCGATAGTCGCTCGCGGAGCGAGCGAAAAGATGCAAGATAAACGCAAGATCGGCGAAGTTTCGCGGAGATCACGACTTATTGCTCCTGCGGACTGTTCCAGGAAACTCTCCTAACAGTCTGATTCAAAACAAAGTCGAACCCCACGCCTTCCGGCGCTGTGCAAAATGTGACCTAAGTCACTGTCGGTACGGGTTTTTTTTAACTTAACCCGTTGACAGTGCGACTTAGCGCTCCCTATAGTGGTGCCCGGTGGGAAATTGTGGGAGAAAATGGGTTTTCGGACCCATCCAATCATGTTTCGGGGTGCCAATAAACTAACTTTGGACGCTAAGGGCCGCCTGGTGATGCCCACCCGGTACCGGGAGCGGCTGCAAGAACGTTGCGGCGGGCACCTGGTGGTGACGGTTGACAAAGACCAGTGCCTGCTCATCTACCCCCTGCCTGATTGGGAAGACATCGAGCGCAAGCTCACCAAATTACCCACCTTGGACCCCCGCACCCGCGGTTTGCAGCGGTTGATGGTGGGTTATGCAACGGATTTGGAGCTCGACGGGCATGGGCGGCTGTTATTGCCGGCCAACCTGCGGGAATTCGGCCAGCTGACCCGCGACGCCATGCTGATCGGTCAGGGCTTGCGGTTCGAACTGTGGGACGAGGGGCGCTGGAATGAGAGGCGGGACGAATGGCTGGCAAGCGCCGACGGCGCAGGCCATTCGCCGGGCGGCGAACTAGACACGCTGTCGTTTTGACCGGCCGGCGCGGTGAGTGACACGACAGCGGAACATACGCCGGTACTGCTACCTCAGGTACTGGCCGCGTTGAGGATACGGGGGAGTGGCACCTACTTGGACGCCACTTTTGGTCGAGGCGGACATGCAGGGGCGATTTTGCAGAACCTCATCGCGAACGGTCGTTTGCTGTGCCTCGACCGTGATTCCGCGGCCATTGCCGAGGCGCGGGTCAAATTCGCAGCGGATCCGCGGGTGGCGTTCTTTCTCGCGCCGTTTTCTTCGCTGGCGGATTGCGCGGACCAGGTCGAGCCGGATCTCAAATTCGACGGCATCCTGTTCGATCTCGGCGTCTCCTCGCCGCAGCTCGACGACGCCATGCGCGGCTTCAGCTTCATGCAGGATGGGCCGCTGGACATGCGTATGACGGCGGGGGTCGGCGAGAGCGCCGCCGACGTCGTCAACGGCGCCTCGCTCGATGAACTCGTGCGGATCTTCCGCGAGTACGGCGAAGAACGCGAGGCGCCGCGCATCGCGCGCGCCATCGTGAAAGACCGCGAGACGCGGCCGTTCGAACGCACCTTGCAGCTCGCGGAGATGATTGCGCGGGTCGCCCGCAGCAAGGAGCGCCACAAGCATCCCGCGACCCGGGTGTTCCAGGCGCTGCGCATCCATGTGAACCGCGAACTCCACGAACTCGAAGCCGGACTCGACGCGGCGCTTGCGCGCCTGGCGCCCGACGGCCGCCTCGCCGTGATCAGCTTCCATTCGCTCGAAGACCGCATGGTCAAACAATTCATGCGCCGCCACTCGCTGCCTGACCCCATGTACGCGGGCCTGCCCGACATCCCGGCGCACGCCCGGCCGACGCTGGCGCTGGTCGGCAAATCGATCCAGTCCGATGCGAATGAATCATCCGCCAATCCGCGCGCGCGCAGTGCCCGCTTGCGCGTCGCCCAACGCCTCGACCCAGGGATAGCCGCATGAAATACCGTCGATTGCTGCCGCTCGCTCTGCCCTTGCTGTGGCTCGCCGTGCTCGGTTCCGCTGTGCAGGTGATTTACGCGCGCCACAAGGCCCGCGACATGTTCGTGCACCTGGAGAAACTCAATGCCGAACGCGACGCGCTCGACATGGAGTGGGGACGCCTGCAGCTGGAGCAGAGCTATTGGTCCTCGAACGCCTTCGTCGAAAGAGTCGCCAACGCCAAGCTGCAAATGAACCTGCCGCAAACCCGCGACGTGCGGATCGTGCGGCCGTGAAATTGCGTTCCGGCGACAACGACGCCCAGGCAAGGAGTTACCGCTGGCGTTCGACCGTGATCCTCTCGCTGGTGCTGTTGTGCGCGGCGGGATTGGTCGCCCGCGCGGTGGAATTGCAGCTGCTGGATCACGGCTTTCTCGCCAAGCAGGGCGATGATCGGTCGATGCGCGTGGTCAAGATCGCGGCGCACCGCGGCGCGATCACGGACCGCAACGGCGAGCCTCTCGCGGTCAGCACGCCGGTCGACAGCGTGTGGGTCAATCCCCAAGAGATCAACGACAACATCGATCAGCTGCCGAAGCTCGCGCGGGCGCTGAAAGAGGATCAGCAGACCCTGGCGCGGCGGATCACCAGCAATCTGGACCGCGAGTTTCTCTATCTGGTGCGGCACATGCCGCCGGAGCAGGCGGCGCACATCAAGGCTTTGGGCATTCCCGGCGTGTATCTGCTGCGCGAATACCGGCGCTACTACCCGGCCGGAGAGGTCTCCGGGCATGTGGTCGGCTTCACCACCGTCGATGACAAGGGCCAGGAGGGCCTGGAGCTCGGCTTCGATCAATTGCTGAACGGCGAGGACGGCGCGAAGCGCGTCATCCAGGATATGTACGGCCGCTACGTCGAGAACGTCGAGAGTATCCGCGCGCCGCGTCCGGGCCGCGATCTGGTGACGAGCATCGACTTGCGCATTCAGTACCTGGCATACCGCGAGCTGAAATCCGCCATGCAGGAGTACCGCGCGCGCGCCGGCTCCGTCATCGTGGTCGACGTCGACACCGGCGAAGTGCTCGCCCTGGTGAACCAGCCCTCGTACAACCCCAACGATCGCGAACAGCTCAAAGCCGGCCTGTACCGCAACCGCGCCGCCACCGACATCTTCGAGCCGGGATCGAGCATCAAGCCCTTCATCATGGCGGCGGCGTTGGCCTCGGGTCAGTATCAACCCGACAGCGTGGTCGACACCTCGCCGGGATTCCTCAAAGTGGGCAGCAAGGTGTTCGAGGACGAGAGCAATCTCGGCGCGATCGACATGGCGACGATCCTCGCCAAGTCGAGCAATGTCGGCACCGCCAAAGTCGCCCTCTCGCTGCAGCCCGAACAAATCTGGAGCACCTTGACGGGGTTAGGGTTGGGGCAGGTGACCGGCAGCGGCTATCCCGGCGAATCCGCCGGCATGCTGAGCCACTATTCACACTGGCGCCCCATCGGCATCGCCACGATGTCGCACGGCTATGGGCTGTCGATCACCCCGCTGCAATTGGCGCATGCCTACGCGACCATCGGCGCCGGCGGCATCAAGCGTCCCATCACCTTCGAGCGCGTCTCCGGCCCCGTCCATGGCGAGCAGGTTCTCGATCCCAAGGTCGCGCATGCGCTGGTGCAGCTAATGGAGCAGGTGGTCGAAAAGGGCGGCACGGCGACCCGCGCCTCGCTGATCGGCTATCAGGTGTCAGGCAAGACGGGTACCGCGTTCAAATCCATTGCCGGCGGCTATTCCACCGACCGGATCATGGCGGTGTTTGCCGGCTTGGTGCCCGCCTCGCACCCGAAGCTGGCCACGGTGGTGGTCATCGACGAGCCGAGCCGGGATCTGCACGAGATGGGCGGCGTGCTGGCCCAGGGCGGCACCGTGGCCGCGCCGGTGTTCGCGAGCGTGATGTCGGGCGCACTGCGCCTGATGGACGTGCCGCCCGACGATTTGCAGAACGTGCCGGCCGCGACGCTGGTGCGGGCCAGCGATCTCCAATGAGCACTTCGCTCACCTGGCTGCTCGACGGGATCGTGGCGGCGCCCGCGAACGATTCACGCATCGAGGATCTCACCCTCGACAGCCGCAAATCGCGTCCCGGCAGCCTGTTCTTCGCCTTGCAGGGCCGCAGCACGCATGGACTCAAGTTTGCGGCGGACGCCGCGGCCCGCGGCGCACGCGTGGTGTTGTGGGAACCGAGCGCTGAGGCGGCGCCGCCGAAGCTGCCGCCGGGCGTATTCTCGGCCCCGATACCGGGACTCGGCGCCGTGGTGGGGCGCATCGCCGACCGATTCTTCAACTGGCCGTCATCGCAGCTGCGCATCACCGGCATCACCGGCACCAACGGCAAGACCACCTGCGCCTATTTGCTGGCGCAATGTCTCGACAAGCTCGGCCTGCGCGCGGCCTACATCGGCACCGTCGGTTGGGGCCGGATCGCGGCGCTCGAGCCGCCGACGCTCACCACGCCCGACGTGGTGACGATGCACCGGGTGCTCGCGAGCCTGCGCGCCTCCGGTGTGCGCGAGGTCGCGATGGAAGTCTCCTCGCAGGCGCTCGATCAGGACCGCATTGCCGGCGTGCGGCTGCATTCGGCGGCATTCACCAATTTGAGCCGCGATCACCTGGACTATCACCAGACCATGGCGGCCTACGGCGCCGCCAAGGCGCGCCTGTTCGATGCCCCTGATCTGCAGCACATCGTCATCAATGTGGGCGATGCCTTCGGCCGGGAATTGGCGCAGACATACGCCGGGCGCGTGCCGCTCACCGCCGTCTGGATCGGTGCCGGGGGTTCGGGATGGCTGGCCGAACGCGCGCTGTGCGCGACCCAGGTGACCTTGGATCTGCATGGCATTTCGCTGCAGCTGGACGGCAGTTTCGGCAAGACCGAAGCCACGACCCGCCTGCTCGGACGCTTCAACGCGGAGAACTCCCTGGTGGTTCTTGCCTGCCTGCTGTCGTTGGGCGCTAAGCTCACCGACGCAGTCCGGGTGCTGGCCGATTGCGTGCCGCCGCCGGGACGCATGGAAGTCGTGGAACCCGCCGGCCGCGGCCAGCCGGTCGCCGTGGTCGATTACGCGCATACGCCCGACGCGCTGGCACAGGCATTGCGCGCGTTGCGCGAGCACTGCAAGGGCGCCCTGTGGTGCGTGTTCGGCTGCGGCGGTGATCGCGATCCCGGCAAACGCCGCATCATGGGCGCCGTTGCCGACGAGCTGGCCGATCAAATCATCGTCACCGACGACAATCCGCGCTCCGAAGATCCGCAGGCCATCACCCGCGACATCGTCAGCGGCATCGCATCGCGCGACGCGCGGGTCATTCACGACCGCGGCGAGGCCATCGGCGTCGCGCTCAAAGAAGCGCAGGCCGCGGATGTGGTGCTGATCGCCGGCAAGGGTCACGAGGATTATCAAATCTACGGTGAAACCCGGCGCAGCTTCAGCGACCGGCGCGAAGCGCAGCGCTATTTGGGGGTGGCGGCATGATGGGCGGCTTGCCCATGAAGCGCACGCTGCGCGATGCCGCCGCCGCGGTGGGCGGTGAACTGGTGGGCGCGGATCGTCCCTACGGCGCGGTGGCCACGGACAGCCGCACGCTCATGCCGGGATCGCTGTTCGTCGCGCTGCGTGGTCCGAACTTCGACGGCGGCGCGTTCGTCGCGGCGGCGGCGGCGCGCGGCGCCATCGGCGCCATCGTCGAACGCGCCGTGCCGGACGCGTTGCCGCAGGTCGTGACGGCCGATCCGCTGCGCGCGCTGCAGAAATTGGGTCAGGCCTGGCGCGCGCAATTCAACGTAGCCCTGGTGGCGATCGGCGGCAGCAACGGCAAGACCACCACCAAAGAAATGACCGCCGCCATTCTGTCGCGCATGGGCCTGGTGATGGCGACGCACGGCAACCTCAACAATCACATCGGCGTGCCGGTGACGCTGATGCGGCTCGAGGCCGAGCATCGCAGCGCCGTGGTCGAAATGGGCGCGAATCGCCTCGGCGACGTCGCCGAACTGGTGCGCCTCGCGCGCCCCACCGGCGGTCTCATCACCAACGCCGGCGCCGAACATCTCGAGGGCTTCGGCAATCTGGACGGCGTCGCGCAGGGCGAGGGCGAGATGGTGTCCTGCCTCGACCCCGGCGCCACGGCCATCATCAATGCCGACGATGCCTACGCCGGCTATTGGCGAAAAACCGCCGCGGCGCGGCGCATCCAGACTTTCGGCATTCATGCGGACGCGGACTTCATGGCGAAGAATCCGCTGCAGGCGATCGAGCGCGGCGAGTTCGCCACGCGCTTCACGCTCATCTGCCCGCTCGGGGAACGCACCGTGACGCTCAAGGCGGGCGGCATGCACAACGTCGCCAATGCCTTGGCCGCTGCGGCCGCGGCCGCCGCCGCCGGTGCCTCGCTCGATGAGATCGCCGCGGGGTTGGCCGACTTCCGCGCGGTGGCGGGCCGCCTGCAGCTGAAAGCCGGCACGCGCGACAGCTGGATCATCGACGACTCCTACAACGCCAACCCGAGCTCGGTGCGCGCCGGTCTCGAGGTGCTGCGCGCGCTGCCGGGCGCGACCTGGCTGGTGCTCGGCGACATGGCCGAGCTCGGCGAGTACGCCGAGGACAGCCATGCGCACATGGGCGCCTATGCGCGCGATTGCGGGATCAAGCGCCTGTTCGCGGTGGGCGCGCAGAGTTCGCGCGCGGTCGAGACCTTCGGCTCCGGCGCCGAATGGTTCGCCGATGCCGACTCGCTGACGCGCCGCCTGCAGGCCGAGCTCGCGCCCGGCATCACCGTGTTGATCAAAGGGTCGCGCGTCAATCGTCTGGAGCGCGTGGTGCAGGCACTCACCGGCGGAGCGAGCTAAACGCGATGTTGTTATCCCTCACCGAATATCTCGCGCGGTTCTACAGCGGGTTCCACGTCTTCCAATACCTCACGCTGCGCGGAATATTGGCGGCGGTCACCGCGCTGGCGCTGGCGCTGTTCATCGGTCCGACCATGATTGCGCTGCTCAGCCGCTACCAGATCGGGCAGCAGGTGCGCACCGACGGCCCGCAGACCCATCTGGCCAAATCCGGCACCCCCACCATGGGCGGCGGACTCATCCTGGTGTCGATGGTTCTCGGCACGCTGTTATGGGCCGATCTGTCCAGCCGCTTCGTCTGGATCCTGCTGGCGACCACCTTGTGCTTCGGCCTGATCGGCTTCTACGACGACTATTTGAAATTGGTGGTGGGAAATTCCAAGGGCCTTCCGGCCCGCTACAAGTATCTGGCGCAATCGGTGCTGGGTCTGGCGGCCGCCCTGTCGGTGCACAACCTGCACCAGTTCTCGGGCGAGGCCACGCTGTACGTGCCCTTCTTCAAGACCGTCGCCGTGCCCATGTCCACCGCCGCGTTTCTCGCGCTGTCGTACTTCGTCATCGTCGGCACCAGCAATGCCGTCAATCTCACCGACGGCCTCGACGGTCTCGCCATCATGCCGGCCGTGATGGTGGCCGCGGCGCTCGGCGTGTTCGCCTACGTCACCGGCAACGTCAAATTCGCGACCTACCTGCAGATTCCCTACATCCCCGGCGTCGGCGAGGCGCTCATTTTCAGCGCGACTCTGGTGGGCGCGGGTCTGGGGTTCCTGTGGTTCAACTCCTATCCGGCGCAGGTGTTCATGGGCGACGTCGGCGCGCTGGCCATCGGCGCCGCGCTCGGCACGCTGGCGGTGATCGTGCGCCAGGAAATCGTGCTGTTCGTGATGGGCGGCGTGTTCGTGCTCGAAACCGTGTCGGTCATGCTGCAGGTGGCGTCGTTCAAGCTGACGGGCAAGCGGATATTCCGTATGGCGCCGATTCACCATCATTTCGAACTCAAGGGGTGGGCGGAGCCCAAGGTGATCGTGCGCTTCTGGATCATCAGCTTCGTGCTGGTGTTGGCGGGTCTTGCAACCTTGAAGATACGCTGATGCACAGCGTCGTGGTCGGTCTCGGCAAAACGGGCGCGTCCTGCCTGCGCTATCTCGCGAAGCGCGGGATCCCGGTGCGCGCCACCGACTCGCGCAACGCGCCTCCCGGTCTTACCGAGCTGGGCGCGCTCGCCGGTTCCGTCGACCTGCGGCTCGGCGGCTTCGATTTGTCGCTGCTCGATGGCGCTTCGCAGCTGTTGATCTCGCCGGGGGTGGCGCTCGAGGAACCCATTGCCCGTCTCGCGCGCGATCGCGGCATCGAGGTGCTGGGCGATGTGGAATTGTTTGCGCGCCACGTGCAGGCGCCGGTGATCGGCGTTACCGGCACCAACGGCAAGAGCACGGTCACGAGCCTGGTGGCGCGCATGGCCGCGGCCGCGGGGCGCAGCGTGCTCGCCGGCGGCAACTTAGGAACTCCGGCGCTCGACCTGCTCGAGCAGCCGGTCCCCGATCTGTACGTACTGGAACTGTCGAGCTTTCAACTGGAGACCACCTCGTCGCTGCATCTGCAGGCGGCCGTGGTGCTCAATGTCACCGCCGATCATCTGGACCGCTATCCGTCGGTGGCGGCCTACGCGCGCGCCAAGTCGCGGATCTTCGCCAAGGCGGCCACGGTGGTGTTGAACGCGGACGATCCGCTGGTGTCGGCCATGCGCGCCCCGCAGGGCCAAGGCGGCCAGACGCGCACGGTGACCTTTTCCATCGAGCGTGCGGATGCCGATTTCACGCTGCTGCGCAGCGGCAGCCGGATCGAGCTGGCGCGCCGCGGCGAGGGCGTGCTCGACGTGTCGCGCATGAAAATCACCGGGCTGCACAATGCCGCGAATGCGCTCGCCGCGCTCGCCCTGGGTGAGGCGGCGCAACTGCCGATGTCCGCCATGACCGCGGCGCTCGAGTCGTTTCCCGGACTGCCGCATCGCTCAGAATGGATTGCGGACTTGTCCGGCGTGCGCTTCGTCGATGACTCGAAGGGCACCAATGTGGGGGCGACCATCGCCGCCGTGGCCGGCATGCCGGGACCGCTGGTGATGATTGCGGGAGGCTTGGCCAAGGGCCAGGACTTCACGCCGTTGGCGCAGGCCTTTCGCGGCAAGGTGCGGCACGCCTTGCTGATCGGCAAGGATGCCGCGGTCCTGGCGGCGGCGATCCAGGGCGTCTGCCCCATCGCGACCGCCGCGACCATGCAACAGGCCGTGTTCGCCGCAGCGCGTGCCGCGCAGGCGGGCGACACCGTGCTGCTGTCGCCGGCCTGCGCCAGCTTCGACATGTTCCGCGACTATGGTCATCGCGGCGACGCCTTCGCCGCCGCGGTCCGTGAGCTCGGGAAGGGCGCGCAATGACCTCCGCCACCATGTCCGCGGGCTTAAGGGCGCGCGAGCGCATGCCGTTCGCCTGGGATCCGATCACTTTGGGGCTGGTGGCGAGCCTGTTGTTGGTGGGCCTGATCATGGTCACCTCCGCGTCCATGTCCATCGCCGCGCGCGATCTGGGCAACCCCTTCTTCTTTCTCGAGCGCCAGTTCATTTTCGGCGGCGCCGGACTCCTGTTTGCCTGGGTCATCACCCGCGTACCGGCCGAACTGTGGGACAAGTACAGCCTCGCGCTGCTGTGCCTGGGGCTGCTGCTGCTGTTGCTGGTGCTCATTCCCGGAATCGGCGCGATGGTGAACGGCGCGCGGCGCTGGCTGCGGGTCGGCCCGATCAATTTTCAGGTCTCGGAACTCGCCAAGGTGCTGGTGCTGATCTGGGTGTGCAGCTACTGCGTGCGCAAGCGCAGCGAGCTCGAGCAGACTCTGCCCGGCCTCGCCAAGCCGGTGGGACTCTTGACGGTGACCGCCCTGTTGCTGCTGCTGGAGCCGGATTTCGGCGCCGCCACGGTGCTGTTCGCCACCGGCTTCGCCGTGCTGTTCGTCGCCGGCGCGCGTCTGCGCTACGTGCTGCTGCTGGTGGCGGCGGCGTCGCTGTCGTTCGCGGTGCTGGCGCTCACCTCGGCCTATCGCCTGAAGCGACTCACCGGATTTCTGCATCCCTGGGACGATCCCTTCAACGGCGGCTTTCAGCTGACCCAGTCGCTGATCGCCATCGGCCGGGGAGCCTGGTTCGGCGTCGGTCTCGGCAGCAGCGTGCAGAAATTGTTTTATCTGCCCGAGGCGCACACCGACTTCGTGTTTGCCGTGCTTGCCGAGGAACTGGGGCTGGTCGGCGTGCTCGGCGTGATCACCCTGTTCATGGCGCTGGTGTGGCGCGCGTTTCAAATTTCACGCATGGCGGCGCAGGCCGGCATGCGCTTTCAATCCTACCTGGCGCTGGCCTTCGGTGTGTGGCTGGGCCTGCAGGCCACGGTGAACATCGGCGTCAACATGGGCGTGCTGCCGACCAAGGGACTGACCTTGCCGCTGTTGAGCTACGGCCGCAGCAGCCTGCTGGTGAGCCTCGCCTGGCTCGGCGTGGTGCTGCGCATCTATCACGAGGTCAAGGCGAACTCGCGCTCCGCCGTGATGCGCATGCCGGGAGGCGTGCGATGAGCGCGCCGGTACTCATCATGGCGGGCGGCACCGGCGGTCACGTATTTCCCGCACTCGCCGTGGCGCTAAGCTTGCGCGAGCGGGGAATCCCCGTGGTGTGGCTGGGCGCGCCCGGCAGCATGGAGTCGCGGCTGGTGCCGGCGAATGGCTTTCCGATCGAATGGGTGCGGGTCGCCGGCGTGCGCGGCAAGGGCCTCAAGACCTGGCTGCTGGCGCCCTGGCGCGTCATCAAAGCCGTGGCGCAATCCTTGAGCGTGCTGCGCCGCGTGCGGCCGCGCTCGGTGCTGGGGTTGGGCGGCTATGTGAGCGGGCCGGGCGGCATTGCCGCCTGGATGCTGCGGGTGCCGCTGTTGATTCATGAACAGAACGCCGTCGCCGGCCTCACCAATCGGGCGCTGGCGCGCCTGGCGAGCCAGGTGCTCGAGGCGTTTCCCGGCAGCTTCGGCCGCAAGATTGCAGCTCGTGCCATCGGCAATCCGGTGCGTGCCGACATCGCGGCGCTGGCGGACCCGCAGGCGCGCTTCGCCGGCCGCGACAGCCGTTCGCGCCTGCTGGTGTTCGGCGGCAGCCAGGGAGCACAGCGATTGAATGCCGTGGTGCCGCAGGCGCTGGCGCGCTTGGCCGCTGCGAATCGACCGCTGGTCCGCCACCAGACCGGGGAGCGCGGATTGGAGGGCGCGCGCGCGGCGTACGCCCAAGCACAGGTCGAGGCCGACGTGCTGCCGTTCATCGACGACATGGCCGAGGCCTATGCCTGGGCCGATCTTGCGGTATGCCGCGCCGGCGCCATGACCGTGACCGAGCTGCAGGCCGCGGGCCTCGGCGCCATCTTCGTGCCGTTGGGCGTGGCCACCGATGATCATCAGACTAAAAATGCTGAAGTGATGGTGAAGAGCGGCGCCGCGCGGCTCATTCAGGAGCGCGACCTCACGCCCGAACGATTGGGCGAGGCGATCAGCGAGCTGATCAACGACCGCAAACGCCTCCTCACCATGGCGCAAGCCGCCCGTGGGTCGCGCATCGTCGATGCGGCGGCGCAACTCGCGGACCTGTGCATCGCCGCCGGAGCGCACGCATGAACGAACGCCTGCGCACGCGCACGGATGATCGAATGCGGCGGATTCATCGCATTCACCTGGTGGGCATCGGCGGCAGCGGCATGGGCGGCATTGCCGAGGTGCTGCTCAATCTGGGCTACGCGGTGCAGGGGTCGGATCTCAAGGCCAACGCCGTGACACAGCGTCTCGGACGGCTGGGCGTCGGTGTTTTCATCGGTCACTCCGCGGACAATCTCGGCGACTCTGATGTAGTCGTGGTGTCGAGCGCCGTCAACCGCTCGAACCCCGAGATCGCGGCGGCGTTGGCGAATCACATCCCGGTGGTGCCGCGCGCGGAAATGCTGGGCGAGCTGATGCGCTTCCGCTACTCGATCGCGGTGGCCGGCACTCACGGCAAGACCACCACCACGAGCCTGGTGGCCAGCGTGCTCGCCGAAGGCGGCCTGGATCCGACCTTCGTCATCGGCGGCCGCCTGAAGAGCGCTGACAGCAATGCCAAGCTGGGCGCCGGCCGCTACCTCGTGGCCGAGGCCGACGAGAGCGACGCCTCCTTCATGCACCTGCAGCCGATGATCGCCATCGTGACCAACATCGACAACGATCATTTGACGACGCACGAGGGGGATTTCTCGCGGCTCAAGCAGAGCTTCGTCGACTTCCTGCACAATCTGCCGTTCTACGGACTCGCCGTGCTGTGCAGCGACGATGCGCAGGTGCGCAGCATTCTCGACGCCGTGGCGCGGCCGTTTCACACCTACGGCTTCGCGCCGGAAGCGGATATCCGCGCCGTGAATGTGGTGCGCGACGGCCTGCAGTCGCACTACGACGTAGTGCGGCCGGGCCGCGAGCCGCTGCACCTCACCATCAATCTGCCGGGCCGGCACAATGTGCTGAATTCGCTCGCCGCGGTGGTGGTGGGCACCGAACTCGACATCGCCGATGCCGCGATCCAGCGCGCGCTGGCGCAATTCCAAGGCATCGATCGGCGCCTGCAGCAATTGGGTGAAATTCAATGGGCGGGCGGCCGCGCCCTGATCGTCGATGACTACGGCCATCATCCGACCGAAATCACCGCCACTTTGGATGCGGTGCGCCAAGGTTGGCCGGAGCGGCGTCTGGTGCTGGCGTTCCAGCCGCATCGCTACAGCCGCACCCGCGATCTGCTCGATGACTTCGGGCTGGCGTTGAGCGAATGCGACGTGTTGCTGGTCACCGAAGTCTATGCGGCCGGCGAGGCCCCGATCGCCGGCGCCGACGGCCGCGCCATTTGCCGCGCCGTGCGCACGCGCGGCTTGGTGGAGCCGGTGTTCGTCGAGCATGCCGACGATCTGGCCGACTCCCTGCGCGGCGTGCTGCATGACGGAGACGTGGTGCTCATCATGGGCGCCGGCAACATCGGGACCGTCGCGCAGGAACTCAAGAGCCGCTTCGCCAAGGAGCCTGCCGCAGGTTCCAAGGGAGCGGCGGCATGAGCGCCCAGCGGATGGCCGACCTGTCGCCTGAATTCGCCTCGCGGGTGCTGCATGACGTGGCCATGGCGAAGCACACCTCCTGGCATGTGGGCGGCCCGGTCGACTTCTTTTTCACACCGCGCGACACCATGGATCTGGCGGCTTTCGTGCGTCAGTTGCCGCCGGAGGTGCCGCTGCTGTGGATCGGCCTCGGCAGCAATCTGTTGGTGCGCGACGGCGGCATCCGCGGCGCCGTCATCGCGACCCACGGCGCGCTCGGTGCGCTCGAGCGCTTGAGCGCCACCCGCATCCGGGTGGACGCGGGCGTGCCGTGCGGGCGCATCGCACGGCAGTGCGTGAAATGGGGCTTGGGCCCCGCGGAATTCTTCGCCGGCATTCCCGGCACCTTGGGCGGCGCGCTCGCCATGAATGCCGGCGCCTGGGGCGGGGAGACCTGGCGCCACGTGGTCGAGGTCGAGGTGCTGGACCGCCGCGGCGCACGCCACACGCGCCAGCCGGCTGATTACGATATCGGCTATCGCCGGGCGCAGGGACCCGCCAACGAGTGGTTCATCGGCGCGCAACTCGAATTCGAGCGCAAGCCCGGCGTCAACACCGACGCCATCCGGGAACTGCTCGACAAGCGCAAGCAGACCCAACCCATCGGCGAGTGGAGCTGCGGGTCGGTGTTCACCAATCCGCCCGGGGACCATGCCGCGCGCTTGATCGAGAGCGCGGGCCTCAAGGGCTTTCGCATCGGCGATGCCTCGGTCTCGGACAAGCACGCGAACTTCATCATCAACCACGGACAGGCGCGCGCGGCGGACATCGAGGCCCTGATCGTCCACGTGCAGCGCACCGTGGCGCAAGTCCATGGCATCCAGCTTGCCACCGAAGTGCGCATCGTCGGAGAGCCGGCATGAGCCTGCTCACTCAACATGCCGTCATGCATCGCACCCTGCTGCCGGAGGATTTCGGCACGGTGGCGGTGCTGCTGGGCGGCGATTCCAGCGAACGGGAGATTTCTCTGCTGAGCGGCAATGCCGTGCTCAAGGCCTTGAAGCGCCGCGGCGTGAACGCGCATGCCTTCGATCCGAAAGACCGGCCGGTGCAGGACTTGGTGAGCGACGGCTTCGACCGGGCGTGGATCGCGCTGCATGGACCCGGCGGCGAGGATGGCTTGATGCAGGGCGCGCTCGAGTGGCTGGGGATTCCCTACACGGGCAGCGGCGTGCTCGCCTCGGCGCTGACCATGGACAAGCTCAAAACCAAGCGTGTGGTGGTCGGGGCGGGCTACGCCGCGCCTGAATATGCGGTGCTGTCGGGACCGGCCGACCTGCCGCGCGCGCTCAGCGACATCGGCCTGCCCCTGATGGTCAAACCGGCTTCACAGGGGTCGAGCGTCGGGATCACCAAGGTCAAGACCGCCGCGCAACTGCAGGACGCCTACGCCGAGGCGCGCGCCATCGACCCCATCGTGTTCGCTGAACGCTTCATCGCCGGCGACGAGTTCACCGTGGGGGTGCTGCACGATCGCGGCCTGCCGTCGATCCGCATCCAGCCGGCGACCGAGTTCTACGACTATCAGGCGAAATACTTCCGCGACGACACCCAGTACCACTGTCCGAGCGGTCTTGACCCGGCCGCCGAAGCGGAACTGCAGGCCGCCGCGCTGGCCGCCTTCCGCGTGACCGACTGCTTCGGCTGGGGCCGCGTGGATTTCATGCGCGATCCCGGCAATGGACGATTCTATTTCATCGAAATCAACACGACTCCGGGCATGACCGATCACAGCCTCGTGCCCATGGCGGCGCGTCAATCCGGCATCGACTTCGACGAGTTGGTGTGGCGCGTGCTCGAGACCAGCTTTCTGCGAGCACGCAAATGAACCTGAACGCTGTCTTGCGCCGCAATCGTTTCAAGAACAAGCCCAAGGTGGCCAAGCCTGCGTGGCAGTGGCTTATCCGAGGGACCGACTGGCGCCGCTACGCACGCCGCGCCGCGCTGCTGGCGCTGCTGGTGGGGGGGTTGACGGCGCTCACCTGGGCGCTCGACCGCCCGGTGCGCGTCATCTCGATGGACGGCAGCTTCCAGCGCGTCTCCCCCGGCGAGATCGAAAAGGCGGTCGCACCGTTCAGCCAGTCGGGCTTCATGTCGGCGGATCTCGACGCCATTCAGCGCGCGGTCGAATCGCTGCCCTGGGTGGAGCACGCGCGCATTCAGCGCCGCTGGCCCAACAGCCTGCACGTGACCGTGGTCGAGCAAACCGCCGCGGCCCGCTGGGGAGAGTCGGGACTGCTCAATACCCGCGGCGAACTGTTCGTCAGATCAGCGACCCATGTGCCCGCGGAACTGCCGCACCTGAGCGGCCCCGAGGGCACCGAATCGCAGGTGGCGCAGCGCTATCTGTCGGTGCAGGGCCGGATGCTGGAAGCGGGCATGCGCATTGCCGCGCTGCGGCTCGACGAGCGCGGCGCCTGGGAAATGGATCTGGACAGCGGCGTGACCGTGCGCCTGGGCAGGCGCGAAGTGGATGAGCGCATCGATCGCTTCATCCGCACCGCATCGCAGGTCATTTCGCACCGTTTGAATGAAATCACTTACGTCGACATGCGCTACTCGAATGGCTTCGCCATCGGCTGGCGCAATCCCGCGGTGCCGGCGCAGGTGCCGTCCAAGCGCAGCGAAGATACCGATGCCTGAAGGAATATTGCACAGACATGGCTAAGCGTTCTGACCGAAATCTCTTGGTGGGCCTGGACATCGGCACCAGCAAAGTCGTCGCCATCGTGGGCGAAATCAAGGCCGACGGCGCGCTGGAAATCATCGGCATCGGCAGCCACCCCTCGCGCGGCTTGAAAAAGGGCGTGGTGGTCAACATCGAGTCCACGGTGCAGTCGATCCAGCGGGCCGTAGAGGAGGCCGAATTGATGGCCGGCTGCGAGATCCACTCGGTGTACGCCGGCATCGCCGGTAGCCACGTGCGCAGCCTCAACTCGCACGGCATCGTCGCCATCAAGGATAAAGAGGTAGTGCAGGGCGACGTCGAGCGGGTGATCGATGCGGCCAAGGCGGTCGCGATCCCCGCCGATCAGAAGATCCTGCACGTGCTGCCGCAGGAATACATCATCGACAGCCAGGAAGGCATCCGCGATCCGATCGGCATGTCCGGGGTACGTCTCGAAGCCAAGGTGCACATCGTCACCGGCGCCGACAGCGCCGCGCAGAACATCGTCAAGTGCGTGCAGCGCTGCGGCCTCGCCGTCGACGACATTGTCCTGGAGCAGCTTGCCTCGAGCTACGCCGTGCTCACCG
>Ga0193726_1000117_pt1 | contig 119209 bp, 91 predicted proteins | sample H2c1metaG_FD_144928 | JGI IMG/M metagenome (GOLD analysis project Ga0193726, IMG submission 144928) | Soil microbial communities from a riparian zone of the East river system, Colorado, United States - H2c1 | ecosystem: Environmental > Terrestrial > Soil > Riparian zone | place: USA: East...
ATACCCAGGTCATAAATAAATTTGTTTTCGCTACGGCAATCACCGGGAGGTTCAACGGCTTTTTCGCGCCACTGGAGGAGCCGCTGGGTGTTAGTGAAGGTGCCGTCTTTTTCTGCGTGTCCGGCGGCGGGCAATAGAAATACTTCGGTGCCAATTTCCTCGGGCCGAAGTTCGCCGCGTTGCACTTCGGGAGATTCGTACCAGAAAGATGCGGTTTCGGTTTCCACCATTTCACGAACGACGAGCCACTTGAGCTTACCGAGAGCGCGGCGCTCCATGCCGGAATTGGGGCCGGCAACGGCGGGATTCTGGCCCATCACAAACAAGCCGTCCATTTTGCCGTCCATCATATCCAGCCAATACGCCTGATGCGAGTGATCGCCGGTTATGCGCGGTATCCAATGAAAACCAAATTCGTTTTCTGCGGTGGCGGCGGCGCCGTAATAGGATTTAAGAAGGCTGACAATATATTTATCAAAATTGTTCCACCAGCCGGTGCGCGTTTTGTATTTGGCGATGTAGTTGGCCAGTGATTTTGATTCCTCGCCGAATTTCGGCATGTTCAAGTAGCCGGGCAAAATGTCGAATAGGGTGGGCACATCGGTGGAGCCCTGAATGGAGGCGTGGCCGCGCAGCGCCATGATGCCTCCGCCCGGACGGCCCATGTTGCCAAGCAAAAGCTGGAGAATCGCCGCACAACGGATGATCTGGACGCCGGAGGAATGCTGTGTCCAACCGACGGCGTAGCAGATCGAGCCAGTTTTTTCCGGCCCGGAGGCTTGGCAGTAGATGTCGGCGGCGTGGAGAAACGCGTCTTTCGCGACTCCACAAAAGCCTTCCACGAGTTCTGGTGTGTAGCGGGCGAAATGTTTTTTCAGGAGTTGAAAAACGCAGCGCGGATGCTGCAGCGTTTCGTCCTTGTGGTAGGTGCTTAAATCCGGGGCAGGGCCGTCTTGTTGCGGCCCGGAACCGTGTTGGCCGTGGCCGCCTTCGGCTTCGTCTCCGTGGGCAGGCTTTCCGCCTCTTGCGGGGACTTTTACGCCTTCATACATCCAACTGGTAGTGTCGTAGGATTTCTTCTCGCTGTTCCAGCCAGAAAAAACTCCTTCGAGGTCTTCGGTGTCCTGAAACTCTTCGGGAATAATCAGCGATGCATTGGTGTAATGCACCAGGTACTCGCGGAAAAATAATTCGTTTTCCAGTACGTGGCGGATCAACCCGCCGAGAAAAATAATGTCGGAGCCGGCGCGCAGCGGCAGCCAGATGTTGGACACCGCGGAGGTGCGGCTGAAACGCGGATCGACGTGAATGACCTGGGTGCCGTGTTCCTTGGCTTCCATGACCCACTGAAAACCGACGGGATGATTCTCGGCCATGTTGGAGCCCATGATGAGGAGGGCGTCGGCGTTCAACAGATCCTTCGGTGCGCTAGTGGCTCCGCCTCGTCCATAGCTTGTGCCCAGACCGGGCACGGTGGAGCTATGTCATATCCTGGCCTGATTGCTGAGGCATACCATGCCCAAGCCGGCAGTGAATAATTTTTTGATTAAATAGTTTTCTTCGTTATCCAGAGTCGCCCCGCCGAGGTGTGCGATGGTGGTGGTCTGCATCAGGCTCTGACCGTCCCTGGCCTCGACGAAAGAGCGCTCGCGGCTTTCCCATAGGCGGTCGGCAATCATGTCCATGGCCTTGTCTAGGCTGAGTTCTTCCCAGTGGGTGGAGAAGGGTCGGCGATATTTCACTTTAATGAGGCGTTTTGAATGGGTGAGTAACTCGTAACTGGCGGAGCCTTTTGGGCAAAGTCGGCCGCGAGAAACCGGGGAAGCGGGATCGCCTTCGATGGAAATCAAGCGGTTGTGCTTATGAAAAATAAGTTGGCCGCAGCCTACCGCGCAGTAGGGGCAAACCGAGCGGGTTACATTAGCATTTTTATTTTTCGGCATGAGCGTGCGGGTGCGTTCGCTCATGGACTCGACGCCGGTGCCGTCGCCACCTTGAAATATCTGCCGGATAACCGGCCAACGGAAAGCCAGTTCTTTAATCATCAGGATCTCTCAAGTTCGTAGATGGCTTCAGTCTTGCCTAGATTACGGCGCCGGAGTATCAGGTCCAGTATGTATGCACCCTTTATCGCGAGGTGGGCGCCGCAGGAGCCGACTGCGCCGGGGGCGACTGGAAAAGTTTCATGGAACTGAGCAGGGTGTTGTAGACGCCCCATCCCAGGGGCACGCCGACGAGCAGCCACGCCAGTAATATCGTTACGCCAGATGATTTTTTAGTGTTCTCAGCCATGGTCATCGCTCCTTTCTATTTGGACGAGCCGGGCGCTCTACGCCTTTTTGTCCGCCATCCAGTATTTCTGATCCACCGGCCGGACCATCAAGTTGGCAAGGAAGCCCACGACCAGTAGCCCAGCCATCACTTGCAGTACCGTCTGATACGCGCTGGCCTTATCCGCGCCATGAGCAAGTTGATATTCACGCATGTAATTGACCAGCACCGGGCCGAGCACGCCCGCGACCGACCAGGCAGTCAATAATCGGCCGTGAATGGCGCTGACATGGTGCGTGCCAAATAAATCTCGCAGATAGGCCGGGATGGTCGCGAACCCGCCACCGTACATACTCAATAGCACCACCGAAATGGAGACAAAGAGAAAAACACTATTCAGGTGATCCGCGCCGGTCCTGGGTAGAAAAACGTAGAGCACTGCGCCGAGCGTGAAAAAGATGAAATAGGTTGGCTTACGCCCTATGAAGTCAGAAGTGGAAGCCCAGAAAAATCGGCCGGCCATATTGAAGAGACTTAACAATCCGACGAAGCCGCCCGCGGCGACCGGAGTGATTCTCCCCTTGAATAATTCCTGAATCATTGGGGAAGCCTGTTCCAAAATGCCGATACCAGCGGTCACGTTGGCGCACAACACGACCCACAGCAGCCAGAATTGAGGAGTGCCAAATGCGGTGTTTACATCCACATTGTGCGTGGTGATGAGCGCCTGCGGTTTTGCCGAAGGAGTCCAGCGCTCGGGTTTCCAGTTATCCTGCGGCACACGAATGGTGAATACACCAAACATCATCAACAGGAAATAAAGAGCGCCCATTAGCAAAAAAGTTTTCCCCACGCCGACGTCAGTCTGACTGTGAAAGAAGGCCATAAGCTTGATGGCCAGAGGGGAGCCAATCATGGCGCCGCCGCCGAATCCCATGATGGCCATTCCGGTGGCCAGGCCGGGGCGATCGGGGAACCACTTAATTAATGTCGAGACGGGAGAAATATAACCAAGGCCGAGACCGATGCCTCCGACGATCCCGTATCCAAAATAGATCAACCAGAGCTGGTGCGCGACCACGCCGAAGTAGGAAATGAAGAAGCCCAGGGCGAAACATGTCGCGGAAGCGAACATCGCTTTGCGCGGGCCGGCGCCTTCCAGCCATTTGCCGAAGGCGGCGGCCGAAAGGCCGAGCATCACGATGGCCAGCGAAAAAATCCATGCGATTTGCGTCTGCTTCCAATCCTCGGGCATTTGTTTGGTGACGCCGAGAAGCTGTGTGAGCGGAATTTTGAATACGCTGAAGGCGTACACCTGGCCGATGCAAAGATGGATGGCCAGCGCGGCAGGAGGAACCAGCCAGCGGCTGTAGCCTGGATGGGCGACGGATCGTTCTCTATCTAGAAACGATAGCAAGGCCATCGGAGCTCCTGAGACGCGGTCGAAGCAGATTGGATGCGCACCCACTCTCTAAGGTAAGTCGATTTTTTGAGTGGTGTAGAGGTTCGCGAGAGCATACTCCTAGATGGCTGCGATAAATAGCTTTAGTTTGATTCGAGCCTGGCGCGGAGGTGTGCGCCACGCAGGAGATTGATGATCACGGAAATCAACGTACCCGAGAGCAGCGGGCCGCCGCCGAAGGGGCAGAAGTATGCGGTGGCGGCCGGAATTTTGGGATGGACGCTGGATTCGTTTGATTTTTTTGTGGTGGTTTTTCTGGTGGATGTGCTGGCGCAGCATTTCCGGGTGACGAAGTCGTCCATCGTGCTGACGCTGGGGGCCACGCTGGCGATGCGTCCGGTGGGCGCCCTGCTGTTCGGGATTCTGGCGGATCGTTACGGGCGGCGAAAGCCGTTGATGGCGGTGGTGGCGTATTTTTCGTTGATTGAAGTTTTGAGTGGACTGGCGCTGAACTATCCAATGTTTTTTGCGTTGCGGCTGCTGTATGGAATCGGGATGGGCGGGTTCTGGGGCGTGGGAGCGTCACTGACGCTGGAAAGTTCGCCGACACGGCTTCGCGGATTGCTTTCGGGATTGCTACAGGGCGGATATCCGCTGGGATATTTGCTGGCGGCGGTGGCGGCGCGACTGGTTTTACCGGCCTGGGGATGGCGGGCGATGTTCTGGGCGGGGCTGGTGCCCGGGATTATTACCATGGTGGTCGCGTACAAATCGCCGGAGTCGACGGCGTGGAAGCAGCACCGCGTGCCGAGTGTCAGCGGGATTTTCCGCGTGATGTGGGAGCACCGCAAAAGTTTTTCTTACCTGGTGCTAACGTTGACGCTGATGATTTGCCTGTCGCACGGGACGCAGGATCTGTACCCAGACTTTTTGAAAAGCGCGCATCACGTTTCGGCGAATATGGTGGCGTATCTGGCGATGTTTTATAACCTGGGGGCGCTGCTGGCCACGGTGTCGGTCGGTCACATTTCGGAGCAGCTCGGGAGACGCGCGAGCATTATTTGTTCGTTGGGATTGTGCTCGCTGGTGATTCCCATGTGGGCGTTTGGACACACGCTGACGATTCTGGCGATCGGAGCGTTTTTGATGCAGGTGGGAGTGCAGGGCGCGTGGGGCGTGATACCGGCGCATTTGAACGAATTATCTCCGGACGCGGTGCGGAGTTTGTTTCCGGGATTTGTTTACCAACTGGGAGTTTTGTTTGGTTCGCCGACGAATACGATTGAGTATGCCTTGCGGGATCGGATCGGGTATCAGTGGGCTTTGACCGTGTTTGAAGCGTGCACGATTATTGCGTTGGTGATTGTGTTTGCGCTGGGGCCGGAACGGAAAGGGAAGGACTTTCACCGGCGGGTGGAGGTGACTTAGGCGTGATAACAGTATTCGCTTCCCACCCCGAGGCGTGCACCCAACACCAAATTCCACACCAAATTCAACAACGGAAGCAGGTTCCTCGCCTGCCTGGAAAACCGGCGGGATTCGGAATGACAACTTTTGTGATAGGTGTTGCGGGTGAAGTTCTTGCGTTGTCCTCCAACAAATTCAGAGAAGTACGAAGATTTTCGTTGACACTACGAATAGCTTCGTAGTAGATTTTTGCGCATGGCACAGGAAACACAAAAACCAACGGTATCGGAGCTGGAAATACTGCGCATTTTGTGGGCGCGCGGGCCGTCCACGGTGCGGGAAGTATATGAAACGCTCAGCAAGAAGAAACACATCGGGTACACCAGCGTCTTAAAGCTCATGCAGATCATGACGGAGAAAGGCTCGGTGCGGCGCAACGAGGACCAGCGCGCGCACGTGTACGAAGCCAACCAGGCGGCGGAAAAAACCAAGCGGCAGTTTGCGGGCGACGTGTTGCAGCGAGTGTTTGACGGTTCGGCGAGCCAGTTGATGATGCACGCGCTGGCGGGACGCAAGGGTACGAAGGAAGAGATTGAGGAATTGCGGCGGCTGTTGGACGAGTACGAAAGGAAACTGCCATGACGCGAATTGCCGGCTGGGTGAATGCGGAGACGATGCGGTTGGTGGGCATGGCGCTGTTGCATTTCCTGTGGCAGGGCGTGGCGATAGCGGCGGCGGCGTTTGTGGCGATGTCCCTACTGCGGCAGGCGGCGGCGAAATATGTGGTGGCGGTGGGGATGCTGGCGGTGATGGTGGCGGCGCCGGCGCTGACTTTTTTGGTGCTCGCGCAGAAGCAGGAAGTGCCCAAGCCGGCGGTGATTGCGGGGGCAGCGGGTGCTCCGCACATGGGAGGCGCGGCGGTGAGCGTTCCGACAAGGCCGATTTTCGATTTGGAGTTTGTGGACGCGAGAAATACGTCTTCGAGCTATTTGTTGTGGTTGGTAGAGGCGTGGTTTGTGGGCGTGTTGTTGCTAAGTTTGCGTCCCGCGGCGGGATTTTTTCTCATTGAGCGGTTGCGGCTAAAGAAGGGAAGCACGTTGAGCGGGGAATTGCAGGCGCGCTGCATGGAGCTGCAACGGCGGCTGGGATTGAATCGTGTGGTGCGGTATTGCGAAAGTCTGCAACTGGAGGGCCCCGCGGTGGTGGGCTGGCTCCGTCCAGTGATTTTGCTGCCGGTGTCAGCCTTGACGGGACTGACGGCGCAGCAACTGGAAGCGGTGATCGCGCACGAACTGGCGCACGTAAAGCGGTTGGATGCGTTTGTGAATTTGTTTCAGATGGCTGCGGAGACGCTGCTGTTTTATCACCCGGCGGTGTGGTGGTTGAGCAAGCGGATTCGCGCGGAGCGGGAAAACTGCTGCGACGACGTGGCGATTGCGGTGTGCGGGAACGCGGTGGAATACGCGCGGGCACTGGCGACGATGGCGGAATGGCAGAGCGCTCCGGCGCTAGCGATGGCGGCGAATCGCAGTCCTCTGGCGGAACGGGTGGCGCGCTTGCTGGGTATCGGGAGATTGAGCGGCGGGCTGCGCAGCGCGGGGATGGCGGGAAGTGTGCTGTGCTTGTGCGCTTCGGTGTTGGCGGGGAATGCGCTGCTGGGTGTGGCACAGACGAACGGCAGCGCGGCGACGGATACGCAGGAACCGCAGACTGCGCCGGTGACGAAGGAGCCGACGACGAGGCCGGTGCTGGCGAACACGATAAGACCAAAGATCACGGTGCGCGTGCAACCGGTGATTACTGGGGACGATGCGAGTGTGATCGAAGTGCGGCCGGAGGTGCGGATGGCTGCGCCGGTGATCGATCCGGAAAGAATGTTTTATCCGCAGGTGGACACCGATTGGGCCAAAGAACATAGCGCGGAGATGAGTGCGGACGAGGGCGTACAGGAAAACAAAACGGAAAGTAGCGAGCGGCGTGACAGTGAGCAAAAAGGCGCTTCAGGTTCCTACATTGAGGGATTGAAAGCGGAAGGAATCACCGACGTGTCGCTGGGGCAACTGATTGCCATGCGCGTACAGGGTGTGACGCCCGAATATGTGCGTAGCATTCACGCGCTGGGATTGAAGCCGGATGTGGGCGAACTGATTGCCATGCGCGTGCAGGGAGTGACGCCGGAGCTCATCCGTGAATTACGCAATTCGGGATTGGCGCTAGAAATAAATCAGATCATTGCCATGCAGGTGCAGGGAGTGACGCCGGAGTACGTGAAGCAATTTCGCGACATGTTCAGCGAAGCGGACGCAAATAATTTAATCGCACTGAAAGTGCAGGGAATCGATGGTGGGTTCGTGCGCGACATGCGAGCGGCCACGAATTCCAAGTTGCAGCTGGGCGAATTGATTGCCCTGAAGGTGCAGGGCGTGTCGCCAGAGTATGTTCACGAAATGAAGAGCATGGGATTCGAGCTGGAAGGCAGCGAAATTATCGGTATGAAGGTGCAGGGCGTGACGCCGGAATATGTGAAGGGCTTGCGCTCGGCGGGAGTGAAACTGAACGCCCAAACGGTAGTGGAAGCCAAGGTGATGGGTATTACGCCGGAGTTTGTGGAGAAGGCGCGCAGCCATGGATTCCGAGATCTCAGCATGGACAAATTGGTGGCGTTGAAGAATTCCGGAGTATTGGACTAGGGATGTGCGAGAGGAGATCGAGGCCATGAATCGACGCGAAGGAATATTGTGCTACGTGGTGGCGGTGTGCGTGCTGATGGGCGCGTTGATCGTGAAGGCGGCGGAGTCGCGCGACGGGAACTGGACGATTCAACGCGCGGAGAAAACTGGAGAAGTGGAGTTGGCGCTGATGGAGCGGCATCATGGCGGAAATTCAAATCATGACACGAACGTGCGCGCGAGCCAGTTGAAGGGTCTGGACCTTTCGAAGAGCGGGAAGCAGGACGCGCATTTTACAATTATGCGGGACGCAGGACGATTTGAATGCGAAGGCTATATAAAGGACGGCGAGGGCGCGGGAGTGTTTCATTTTTTTGCGGAGCCGGGCTATGCGCAGGAAATGAAGGCGCTGGGATTCGCTGACATTGACAGCGACAAGCAATTTTCGATGGCGCTGATGGACGTGAGCGCGGTGTTTGCCAAACAGATGAAGGCGGAGCGGCTGGACGGGCTGGATACAGAGAAGCTGATCGCGTTTCGAATATTTAATGTGAATCCTGAGTTTGTGGAGGCGTTGCGCAAAGAGGGGTTGGCGGCCAAGGATAGCGACAAGTTGGTGGCCTTTCGGATTCACGGCGTGTCGCCGGAAATGGTGCGCGCGCTGCGGCAGTCGGGTTATTCGCCGAGCGAAGATGCGCTGGTGGCGATGCGGATTCATGGAGCGACGCCGGAATGGATCGAGCAACTGAAAAAGGATGGCTACGACAAAGTGGACCTAGACGAATTGATTGCGTTTCGGATTCATGGCGTGTCGCCGGAATTTATCGAGAAGATGCAGTCGTTGGGGTATAGACATCCCGAGCCGGAGCAGTTGGTAGCCATGCGTATTCACGGGGTGACGCCGGAGTTTGTGAGTAATTTGCGGGCACGAGGGATGAAAGATTTGACGATCGATCAGCTGGTGAATTTGCGGATACACGGGATCGATTGAACGTGGGTTTCGTTTGATGGGTTGAGTTTGTCGAGGAGAGCCCCGCGGTGGTGGGGCTCGTTTGTTTTTGTGGCCGCCTGTTGAAATTGTTCTGCAGTAAACCCCTTACCGACGTAGTCCTCTGGTATGCAGTAAACTAATAATGGATATAAGCACTGATGATTGGGGAGAAGACCGTGGATGGAGTGGTGAGTCAGGACGTGGCGGCGAAGTTGGAGTGGGTGGATTTTCAGACGGAGCCGTCGCGATATAGGCACTGGCGCATGGCGTTTGAGGGCGCGGTGGCTACGGTGACGATGGATGTGGCGGAGGACGGCGGGATACGGCCGGGCTACAAGCTGAAACTGAATTCGTATGACCTCGGTGTGGATATTGAGCTGCACGATGTGCTGCAGCGGATTCGGTTTGAGCATCCGGAGATTCGAGCGGTGATGATTACCAGCGCGAAGCCGCGGGTTTTTTGTTCAGGTGCGAACATCTACATGCTGGGGCAGTCTTCGCATGCGTGGAAAGTGAACTTCTGCAAGTTTACGAATGAGACGCGCAACGGAATTGAGGATTCCAGTAGGCATTCGGGTTTAAAGTTTCTTGCGGCGCTGAATGGAACTACCGCGGGCGGCGGGTATGAGCTCGCGCTGGCTTGCGACGAAATAATTTTGGTGGATGACCGATCATCGGCGGTGAGTCTGCCAGAAGTGCCGCTGCTGGGAGTGTTGCCGGGGACCGGCGGACTGACGCGCGTTACCGATAAAAGAAAAGTGCGGCGGGATCTGGCGGATATTTTCTGCACGACTTCGGATGGGATTCGCGGGCAGCGCGCGAAGGACTGGGGTTTGGTGAATGAGGTGGTGAAGACGCAGAGTTTTGTTGAGCAGGTGAAGAAGCGCGCGGCGGAACTGGCGGAAAAGAGCGACCGACCGGCGGATGCCAAGGGCGTGGCGCTGACTCCCGTGGCCCGGCGGATTGAAGAGGACGGACTGCGCTACGAAACGATAGAAGTGGTTTTGAATCGCGCGGCGCGCACCGCGACGATTACAGTGCGCGCGCCCGAAGAGGGCGTGGCGCAGACGTTGGAAGGCGCCCTGGCGCTCGGGGCAGAGTGGTGGCCGCTGAAGATGGCGCGGGAACTGGACGATGCGATTTTGAGTTTGCGGACAAATGAGCTGGAGCTGGGTTTATGGATCCTGAAAACCACGGGCGATGCGGCCGCGATGCTGGCGATGGATAAATTTATTTTGGAGAACCAGGGGAACTGGTTCGTGCGCGAAGTTCTGGGAATGATACGGCGCACGTTTGCGCGGCTGGATGTGACTTCGCGATCGATGTTTGCGGTGATTGAACCGGGGTCGTGTTTTGTCGGAACGCTGCTGGAGTTGGCGATGGCCGCCGACCGCGTATACATGCTGGACACACAAGAAGGTGAGGCGAAGGCGTTTGTGGCGCCGTCGGAAATGAATTTTGGGGCGCTGCCGATGGTGAACCGGTTGTCGCGGATGGCAGCGCGGTTTTATCAGGATGAAAAACAGGTGGAGGCGTTGCGCGCGCAAATCGGGAAACAATTGTCGCCTGCGGAAGCGGTGGCGGCGGGCCTAGTGACAGCGGCTCCTGACGACCTGGACTGGCAAGATGAGTTGCGGACGGCGATTGAATCGCGCGTGGCGCTTTCTCCCGATGCCTGCACGGGACTGGAGGCCAATCTGCGGTTCGGATTGCCGGAGACGATGGAGACAAGAGTTTTTGGCAGGCTGTCAGCGTGGCAGAACTGGATTTTTATCCGGCCGAATGCGGTGGGGGCGAGCGGGGCGCTGAAAGTGTATGGCACGGGTTCACCGGTGAAATTCAATTGGGAAAAAGTTTAGAGCAGATCTGGCGGCGCGGGAGAATGGCGATGATTGACTACACAGAAAAGATTCCGAATAACGTGGACTTGGGACGCGACCGCGTGTTGCAGCGAGCGCTGGAACACTGGCAGCCGGCGTACATGAGCTGGTGGTACGACATGGGCCCGACGGAAAGCCACAACTACGAAGTGTATCTGCGCACGGCGATCACCGTAGAACCGGACGGGTGGGCGAAATTTGGATATGTGCGCATGCCGGAATATCGTTGGGGGATTTTTCTGCAGCCGCGCACCGCGGAACGGCAGGTAAATTTTGGAACGCACAAGGGCGATGCGGCTTGGCAGGAAGTGCCGGGAGAATATCGCTCGACTTTACGGCGGGTGATCGTGACGCAGGGGGACACGGAGCCGGCTTCGGTGGAGCAGCAGCGCATGCTGGGGATGTGCTGCCCGTCGTTATATGACTTGCGAAATATTTTTCAGGTGAACGTGGAAGAAGGACGCCATTTGTGGGCCATGGTTTATCTGCTGCACCGCTATTTTGGGCGCGACGGGCGCGAAGAGGCGGAGGCGCTGCTGGAGCGGCGCTCGGGTGATGTGGATAATCCGCGAATACTGGGAGCTTTTAATGAGCCGACACCGGACTGGCTGGCGTTTTACATGTTTACGTTTTTTACGGATCGCGATGGCAAGTTTCAGCTGAGCGCGCTGGCGGAGTCAGGCTTCGATCCATTGGCGCGGACCTGCCGATTCATGCTGACGGAAGAAGCACACCACATGTTCGTCGGGGAAACGGGCGTGAGCCGGATTTTGCAACGCACCTGCGAAGTGATGAAGGAACATAAGGCGGAGAGTCCGGGAGATGTGCGGGCCCTGGGTGTGATTGATCTGGAGACGATGCAGAGATATTTGAATTTCCACTACAGCGTGACGATTGATTTGTTTGGCTCGGACGCGTCGTCGAATGCGGCGACGTATTACACCACGGGATTAAAGGGCCGCTACGATGAAACGAAGATCGAGGACGATCACGTGTTGGCGGACGAGGTTTATCCGGTGTTCGAGGTGGTGGGAAACAAAATTGTGGAGCGAAAAGTTCCGGCGCTGACGGCTTTGAACGAGCGGCTTCGTGACGACTACATTCATGAAATTCAAGCGGGCGTGGATCGCTGGAACCGGGTGATGGAGAAAGCGGGGATTTCGTTCCGTTTGAAATTGCCGCATAAGGGATTTCATCGCGCGATTGGAAATTTTGCAGGGCACTTCATCAGTCCCGACGGGGAAGTGTTGGCCAAGGAAGCGTGGCAGAACCACGAGCGGGAGTGGCTCCCGGCGCCGGAGGACCATGCGTTTGTGCAATCGTTGATGATCGGGCGGGTGGTGGAACCGGGGAAGTTTGCGAACTGGATTGCTCCGCCGATACGCGGGATTAATGGGCAGCCTTTGAATTTTGAGTATGTGAGATTTAACTGAAGATTTGAGTGAGCGGCTGTCTGAGTGGTTCTTCAAGTCTTACATCGAAGGGAGATTCCTCGACTGCGCAAGCCGACTCCCTCGCGGGAGCGAGGGAGAAAGAAAAAGCGCCCGCTTGGCTGCGCTCGGAATGACACGCCTGGGTTGTTCGTCAACCATTTTTTGCCAGCGGTCGTTAAGCGCTGCTCATCAGTCGGAATCGCAAACGGGTGGGTGCATTTTTGGATTCTCGGAAAGCCCCAAGACTCAGGTTCTGAAAAGCGAACCTGGGGCACCTGCGTTTCTCAATACTTTTTTTGGTGACTGGATTTGAAAGCTTGAGTTGCACAGTCGCACACCACCTCCGCTTACGTTTGCCTTACTCGGTGTCTTCGGGTGGCGTGGCGGAGGGCGAGCGTTGGTGATCCAGGATCTTTTGCCAGTTGATGATGGCATTCCAGACGAGGCGGTGGTCGCCCCGATTTAGGTCGCGGTGGAAGGGATTGAAGTTGAAGACGACCACGTGGCCGCGGCCTTCGGGGATGTCCATGACGGCGGGGCGGCCGAGGAGGCCGGCTTCACCCCAGACCTGGCCGCTGACCAAAAGCGGAGCGCCGTCGCGATCGCCCCATTCGACGACGATGTTGCTGCGGTCGAGTGGGCCGTCGAGGCAGGTGGTGCAGTAGGCCATGCGCAGCCAACTGCGCGGGGCATCGTAGAGCGGAAAATTCTGGCGGAAGAGTGTGGTGCGCGCAGGGTAACCGTAGGCCAGCGGCGAATCGGGGCGCGCGAAAGTGGCTCGCACGTGGGCACCGGGAGTGCGCGTGGCGGATTCCATGGCAGCGGCCGCAGCGTCGGAGCCGCCACCGGTGGCGCTGCGCGGAACGCCGCCGGAAACGCGGCGCACTCCGCGGACGATGCCGCCTTCGAGTGCGAGCATGGAGCCGCTGCCGAGGGTCACGAGCAGACCGCCGTCGTCCACGAAGGACTGGAGTTTGGCGAGGCCGTCCCAGCCAATGCCGCCGGTGATGTCGTCGGATTCAGCGGGAGTGCCGAAACTGGGAGTTTGCGGAGTTTTTTTGAAGGGCATGGGGGACCAGCGTTTGGGCAAGCCCTGGATTTGTTCGGCAAGTTCGAGATCCACGTGACCGTAGATTAGGACGTCGATTTTTTCGCGGAGCACGCCGGCGCGAATGTCTTCATCGCGGATGTAGGTGTAGGGAATTTTGCGCTGGTCGAGGGAGTAGCGAATCCAGCCGATCGAATCGGTGTCCGCCCAGGGAACCCATACGCCGAGGCGCGGAATTTTTGTGGCGTGGCGCGGAACGTTTGGAGCGGTGGCCACGCTGATGAAATCGAGTCCTAACTCGGCGGCGGTGTCGCGCAGGACGGGCGCGAGGTCGTTCTGCGAGCGAATGATCCAGGAGCCAGCGGCGAAGTCGGAGTCGGCGGCGTGGAAAGATTTCTCGGCGATTTCGACACTGAAGGCGGCGAGGCGATAGCGTGCGGCAAATAAGCCTTCCTGGCCGGTGTCTTTCAGCAAAAATACGGGACCGGAGCCGGAAATATTTCCGGCGGGGTGCGGCTCTTCTTTCAGCGGCGAGAGTGGAGCGTTGTGGATGGCGGCATCGGCGATGGGAATGGCGTCGAGGTGATAGTTCGCGGGGAGTTCCCAGGAGACGTCGTCGTAGGGCTCGCCGCCGCTTTTGGGAAAATGCTGCGGAGTTAACAGATCCACGGCGTAATTGCGGTAGGGCTGGTCGAGACGGACGACGTAAGAACCCGCGGGAAAAGTTCCCTCTTTTAGATTCAGAGAACTTTGCGCGCGACTGACTTCGATGTGCTGGGCGAGGAGGCGGCCGACCATCTGCGCGACGCGGGTGCGGTCGCCCTGGTCTTCGGGGATGACGAAGGCGTAGGGCGGCTGGTCGAGTCCTTTGCGCCAAGAATCCCAACCCTTGCGATAAAAATTACGCAGCATTTCTTTGGAGTTGCGCGCGGCGTAATCAAGGATGGCGAGCGAGCCGGTCTCCTGATAATTCAAATTGTCGCGCGAGGACCAGGTGGCATCGGCGGAGGGCGGCGGGACCGGGCGGTACCACTCCATGGTGAGAGCATTTTTCGGAACGTTGCGGCGCAAAGTTTCGGCAGTGCCATTGCCCCAGGTTTCGTAACCACGGCCGATGCTGTTGTGATTCATGGCCACGGAGTCAAGGTAGAGATGGCTGAAAGCTTCGCCAAAATTCCAGGTGGAGACGCCGGGCATGCCCATGGCAGTCATGGTCTGGACTTCATGAAAACTCATCTCGAGAAATTCGCTGTAAGTGATGGGGTCAATGTTGGGATTGTAGGGGCCGGTGCCGTTCCAGGTCATGAGGAAGGGCGAGCCTTCGTGGAGATCGTGGACGACGGTGGGATGCCACTCGTGAAACATGCGGTGAACGGCCTTGGTGGTTTCATGACTTTGCTGATGCGTATCGCGATTGATGTCCACGAAAGCGTATTTGGACCAGTAGGGAGGAGACATGCGCGGGAGCGTAGCGCGATCGGTCTTGCCTTTTAAGTATTTGTAAAACCACTCGACAACTTTGTCGCGGCCATCGGGATTGGAAACGGGATTGATAAGGGTGACGAGATTTTTGCGGATGCCCTGAATCATGGGTGTCTCGGAGACAGCGAGGCGGTAGGCGAGTTCTAGCATGGCTTCCGTAGAGCCTGTTTCGTCGGAGTGGAGTGCGGCGTTGAAATAATAAATGGGACGCGCGGTAGAGATTAATTTTTCGGCGGCCGCCTGATCGGTGCGGCGAGGATCGGCGAGCGCGGCGGTGGCGACTTTGAGGCGGTCGAGATCGCGGATGCCGGCTTCATCGGCGATGGCCAGGAGGATGATGTCTCGGCCTTCTTCGCTACGGCCGATGGTGAAAGCGCGTACGCGGGGACTGGAGGCCCCGAGGGCGCGGCAGTAGGCGTAGGCTTTGGCGCTATCGACAAATTCTCCAGGGGCGCCGGGGATGCGGCCAAGAAATTTTTGGGGGGAGAGGACGGTGGAGGATTGCGGAAGGTAGGAGACCCAGGGGGAGAGGAAATGGGGGTCGGTGGTGGCGGCGGCGATGGCTTCGACAGAGCCGGGTTCGGGAGTGTCCGCCGCGGTTTGATTTGCGCTGGCGGTGGCGGACAGCGATTGGAAGATGGCTAGGAGAGCGAGGAGGAAGTGGGGCATGAAGGCTCCGAAGCTTACGGAAACGACAAATTTTATGGCGTTGAGTCGAGCGCGCGGAGTTTAACACGATGTTTGCGAGAACGAGTGGAGTGGAGGCGAAACGACGTCTTGTTCGCTGACCAAAATCCCCCATGCAAAAGCGGCATGGGGGCATCCGGATTCCACCCTTATAAGCGAAGGCCGCTCGGATTGAGCGGCCTGAAGCCAAAGCTTTGGAAGCTGCTAGCTGGATTTTTTTGTGGGGACCTTGGCGCCTTTTTTGCGGGCTTCGGAGAGGCCGATGGCGATGGCTTGCTTGCGGCTTTTCACCGTGCCGCCTTTGCCACCCTTCCCAGATTTTAGTGTGCCGCGCTTTTCGCGATGCATGGCGCTCTTAACGCTTTTAGCGGCGGCTTCACCATATTTGCGGCCACCGGATTTCTTTCTGGAACTGGCTGCCATTTGATCCCTCCCTGCGGTTTAGGATGTGGGCTAGTACGATGGCAGTGTAGTGGATGATGGCGCGAGGTGTTTTCAGTGGAATCGTGCAGAGGGACCACAAAAATCTGGTAGCTGCGCGCGACAGGATTATGACGCCGATAGGAATATCGCGTGCACGGCTGGCGAGAGGCGAGTTGGAGTCGTCGCCGCACCCGGAGCACTAATGCAAATCTACTATTGACCCTTTGATTGCGCGCGTGGGATCGTTGTTTATCTGTGTAAGCTGATTGTTTTGTGGAATTTCACTGTAACAGGAGAGCTTTATGGCTGTGTCCGCTCCCACCATTCAGAGTGCTCATGCCCATATTTCGGGCGATTCGCTCTACGACAAGTTGAATTCCAAGTGGCACAAGCCGGCGCTTCTGGCGTTCATGGCGATCGTATTGGGGCACTGGGGCGAGCACCTGGTGCAGGCGTATCAAATATATGTGATGGGCTGGCCGCCGGCGAAGGCCGGCGGGATCCTGGGATTGTGGTACCCGTGGCTGATCAAGTCGGAAGTGCTGCACTATTCCTATGCGCTGGTGATGCTGATCGGCATTTGGGTATTGCGCAAGGGATTCACGGGAACTTCGCTGAAATGGTGGACGGTGGCGCTGGTGATTCAATTCTGGCACCACTTTGAACACCTGCTGCTGATTTCGCAAGCGATCATGCATCACAATTTTTGGGGCAAGCCGGTGCCAGTGAGCATTCTGCAACTGGTGATTCCGCGCGTGGAGCTGCATCTTTTCTATAATTCGATTGTGTTCATTCCCATGGTAATCGGGATGTACTACCACATGTTTCCCCCGGTGGGGGAGCAGCCGGCGGCGTGCAACTGCGCTTTGCACCAGCACAGCATGGTGGACGCGCGCGCGGTTTGAAGATTGCCGACGGAATCAAACTCAGGTTAAGTTAAACACGTTGTCCACCCCTACCATCGCTGCTCCCGTTAATAATTCACTCCCCACATCTGAATTCGATTTATTAAAGCTGCCGGGCATCGGACAGTTTTTGAAATGGCGGCATTCGCGCACGCTGCTGCAGATCCCGTTGCTGATGGTAAGCGTGGTGATGATTGTGCAGGGGCTTTCCGGGCCACAACTGGCGCCGAAAAACCTAGCCACGGTGCTGAGCTGGGTGCATTTTCGCGGGGCGCTGGTGCTGGTGCTGCTGTGCGCGGGGAATTTTTTTTGCCTGGCATGCCCGTTCATGGCGGTGCGCAATGCGGCGCGGCGATTTTTTAAGCCGTGGATGAACTGGCCGCGGGCGCTAAGGAATAAATGGTTGTCGGCGGCGCTGTTCGTGGCGATTCTTTTTGTTTACGAGCTGTTTGATCTATGGAATTCGCCGTGGTGGACGGCGTGGTTGATCGTCGGGTATTTCGTGGCGGCGCTCTTGATTGACGGGGTGTTCAAGCACGCCACGTTCTGCAAATTTGTCTGCCCCATCGGGCAATTTAATTTTGTGGCGTCCACCGTTTCTCCGCTGGAAGTAAAGGTGCGCGACCTGGATGTTTGCGCGCGGTGCGGGACGAAGGATTGCATTCGCGGGCGGCGCGACGTCGTGGCGGTGCGCCCGGGGCAGAGGCCGGATTTTGTGGTGCTGCAGCGCGGGTGTGAACTGGCGCTGTTTCAGCCGCTCAAAGTCGGCAACATGGATTGCACATTTTGCCTGGACTGTGTGCATGCCTGCCCGCACGACAATGTGGGAGTGATTTCGCGGCTGCCGGCGGCGGAATTGTTGAGCGATCCTATGCGCTCGGGCATTGGATTGTTTTCGCGGAGGAAAGACATTGCCACGCTGGCGATGGCGTTCACCTTTGGAGCGTTGCTGAATGCGTTTGGCATGGTGAGCCCGGTGCACGCCCTGGAGAAATGGCTGGGCGCGACGCTACATATAAAGGATGAGGCTCCGGTGCTGGCGTTGATTTTCGCGTTTGTCCTGGTGGTGGAACCGCTGGTGCTGCTGGGATTGGCGGCGTGGCTCGCGAAGGTGTGGAGCGGGAGCGCGCGGCCGCTCTTGCCGCTAGCGGTGAGATATTCGTATGCGTTAGCGCCGCTGGGCTTCGGGATGTGGCTGGCGCATTACGGATTTCACTTTTTCTCGGGGCTCTATACTTTTATTCCCGTGGCCCAGAATGCGTTTGCCAGGGTGGGTTGGCCGATCCTCGGCACACCAATGTGGAGATTAACCGGGATAGCGACGCGATTTATTCAGCCCATGGAAATGGGATTTTTATTGCTGGGGCTGGCGGGATCGTTGCTGGTGGCGTATCGATTGGCGGAGGAAGATGCGCCGCGACGGGTAATTGCGGCGTTCGTGCCGTGGGCTTCGGTGACCGTGATTTTGTGGCTGGCTTCCATGTGGTTGTTGTATCAGCCGATGGAGATGCGGGCGATGTTGATGGGCGGATGAAGAGATCCAATCGAGCGGCGGACAGTAGGAAAATCCCCACGTGCACAAGCGGCAGGTGGGGCGCCCGGTTTTTGGTGGTTGCGGCGACGTGTGCGTGTATTGTGTTGGGCTTTGCACCGGTGGCGCGTTCGCACAACGGGCCGCCATTTCCGATTATCGTGGATCAGCGCGTGGGGCCGTGTGTGGTTTCGCTGTGGACGCATCCGGACATAGGGCTGGGGACGTTTTTTGTGATGGTGGAAGCCCCGCCGGGCGGTGCGATTCCTGGAGACTTAAAAATTGATCTGGGGATACAGCCGGTGAATGGAAGGCTTGCGGAGGTGATTTATCCCACGCGGCGTGAGGATTTGCGTGGGCAGGTGGAATTCAAGACGGAAGTGAATTTTGACCGGCAGGATTTTTTTCGCGCGCGGCTGATTTTACATAGCGTTCAGGGTGACGGAGAATCGTCGGCGAGTGTCGAAGCGACACCGGCGGGATTCGGGCGATGGGATTTGCTGTTGTACCTCTTGCCGTTCGCGGGCGTGGGTTTCTTGTGGTTTAAGGCGGCGGCGACCAAGCGGAAGTATAAAAAATTACAGGTTGAAGCGGGAAAACCGCCGATTGCTTCCTGCGCGGTCATCTTCCTTTGCGGAACGATGCTGGCGGTCGGATACGGCTGCGGGGAAAACAGATTGCCGGATAAGAGTTCCGCGCAGTATCGCGAGTTTGTGCCGGTGTTTTACACCGGGCTGGCGGCGCTGCAGGTGGGCGACGATGTGCGCGCCGAAAGCAAGCTGGGGCAGGCCACGAAAATTGTGGCGGGCGAACCAGCGGCCTGGGCGAATTGGGGAATATTGGCATTGCGGCAGCGAAATTTTGACGTGGCGGCGCAGCGGTTGGCTGCGGCGCGCGATCTTGCGCCAAACAGTGATCAAATTTATTACCTTCTGGGATTGCTGGAGAGCAATCGCGGAAAATCGCCGGAGGCGATTGCGGACTGGCGCAAAGCGATCGAGCTGAATCCGCAGAATTTGCGCGCGATTTATCAATTGGCGGAGGAAATCGAGCGCCAGGGGGATGCCCGCAGCGCGGCGGAGTTTCAGAAATTGGTGGAGAAAATTTTAGCGGTGCAGCCGAACAATCTGGCGGCGCTGCTGGAGTTGGGACGCATTGCGGCGAAGCGCGGGGATGCCGAGACGTTGAAGACGACGGTGGAGCGGATTGCGCAGCAATCCGCGGATTGGCCAGCGGAGGCGAAGCAGCAATTGACAGCGTTGCAGGGCGCGGCTGCGGGCGCTGATACCAAGCCTGCTGCAACGCGCACAGCTTTTCTGCGTAACGTGCTCATGCGTGACGCGAGTTACCGGCAGAGCCTGGCGGTAATCAAGGCGGATGCCGGCGAGGGCGCGGAACCGTTCACCCATTTTTTGCGGCTGGAGACGCCGGTATTTACGCCGGCGATGGCGGACACAGGCATTCAATTTGACGTCGAGGCACTGCCGAAAAATGGCGATGCGAAGTGGAACTGGATTGGGGCCATAAGCCTCAGCAGCGAGGCTGCGCCGACGGTGATTACGGCGAACGGACGAGAAGTGCGTCTGGCTAGCGGAGCGAAACTGGATTTTCCGGGAGGTGCGTGGCACGAAGCGCCTTTTGCAGACAGCGTGCTGGGCGTGGATTTTAATTACGACTTCAAAACGGATGTGGTTCTGGCGGGAGCTGGAGGGGTGCGTTTCTGGCGGCAGGATGGCGCGGATAAATTTACGGAGGTAACCGCGCAAACAAAATTGCCGGGCGCGATATTGAACACGCGCTACACCGGCGCGTGGGCGGTGGATATTGAGGCGGACGGCGACCTGGACGTCGTTATGGGTGCGAAAGAAGGAGCGCCGGTCGTTCTGCAAAATAATGGAGACGGGACTTTTACGGCCATCCATCCGTTTGCCGGAGTGAATGGTGTGCGGAGATTTGCGTGGGCGGATCTTAACGCGGACGGAAATCCGGATGCGGCGGTTGTTGATGGCGGCGGGCGGTTGCACGTGTTCATGAATGATCGCGCGGGAAAATTTCACGAACGGGCGTTGCCGGGCAACTTGCCGCGGGTGGTGGCCATCAATGTGGCAGACGCGAATAACGATGGAGTGTTGGATTTGCTGGCGGTGCAGGAAGACGGAAACATTGTGCGGTTGTCGGACAAGAACGATGGCAAGGACTGGGACTTGGCGGTGATTGCGCAGGTGCCGGAGGCCGCGAAGAATCTGGCCAGCGAAGTGCGATTGGGCGTGGCGGACCTGGATAACAATGGCGCGTTTGATTTATTTCTGACCCGGAATTCGGCGGGTGCGACGGCTGGCGCGCTCGTGTGGTTGAGCGATCAGAATGGAAAATTGGCGATGCTGCCGCAGGCCACGGGACCCGCCATGGTTTTCGATGCCGCGGATCTGGATGGCAAGGGACGCCTCGCTTTGTTGGGAATTTCGGCCGATGGGCAGGCGATGGAAGGCGTGAATCGGGGAACAAAAAACTATCATTGGCAGACGATTCGGCCGCGGGCTCGGCAAGCCACGGGTGATCAGCGCATAAATCCCTTTGGCGTGGGCGGGGAGATGGAGATTCGCTCGGGGTTGCTGGTGCAAAAGCAACCGATGACCGGGCCGCAGATGCATTTCGGATTGGGCGAGCAGACAGGCGTGGATGTGGCACGGATTTTGTGGCCAAACGGATCGGTGCGTGCGGAGTTCGACATGAAAGCCGACCAGCAGGTGGTGACAGAGCAGCGGCTAAAGGGTTCGTGTCCGTTTCTGTTTGCGTTTGACGGGCACGGGATGAAGTTTGTGAAGGATGCGGTGCCGTGGAGTTCCGCGCTGGGATTGCGGATTAATAATAGCGGGACGGCAAAAATTGCGGCGACGGAGGAGTGGTACAAAATCGGTGGGGATGAACTGGCGCCACACGATGGATTTTATGATTTGCGGATTACTGCGGAGCTTTGGGAGACGTACTACTACGATGAACTGGCGCTGATGACGGTGGATCACCCGGCAGGGACGGATATTTTTGTGGATGAGCGGTTTGTGGTGCCGCCGGCGAAGCTGGCGATCACTACGGTAGAGAAGCCCCACAAAATTACACGGGCGATGGATGATGCGGGGCGCGATGTGACCGAAGCAGTCGCTACGCTGGATGGAAAATACCTGGATGGTTTCGCGCGCGGGCAGTATCAGGGTGTAGCGCGGGATCACTTCGTGGAGGTGGATTTAGGCGAGGTTGCGCCCGCAAGCGGGCCGTTGTGGCTGATTGCCAAAGGATGGATGCACCCGAGCGATTCGTCGGTGAACGTGGCCATCACCCAGGGGCAACACGAGCAAGCGCGGGTGTTGAGCCTGGAAGTGCCGGACGGGCGTGGCGGCTGGACAGTGGCGCGCGCGAACCTGGGTTTTCCGGCGGGGCGCAAGAAAACTTGTTTGATTGATCTGGCCGGGGTATTCCGGCCGGAAACGCCGCGCAAAGTGCGACTGCGAACCAACATGGAAATTTATTGGGATGAGATTACGTGGGCGCGCGGCGTGGAGAGCGCCCGAATAAAGACGACACGGCTGGAAGCCGAGCGCGCGGATCTGGAATATCGGGGGTTTTCAACCGTTCGGCAGGCGAATGATTCGTCTCCGGAGATTCCTGATTACGAGCACCTGGAAACTTCCAAGCAGAAGTGGCGGGATTTGACGGGGTACTACACGCGCTTCGGCGACGTGCGGGAATTATTGGCGAAAGTGGATGACCGCTACGTGATCATGAACGCCGGCGACGAAATGATTTTGCGTTTCGCGGAGCTGCCCGCGCCGCCGACGGGATGGGCGCGTGACTTTGTGATCGTGGGCGACGGCTGGATTAAGGATGGGGACTACAACACCACGTTTTCGAAGACGGTGGCGCCGCTACCATATCACGCCAAGCGGGAATATCTGACGGCGCCGGGAAGGTTGGAAGATGAATTTGTGTGGCGACAGCATCCGGGGGACTGGGAGAAATACCACACACGGTTTGTGACGCCGGATGGTTTTCAGCACGCCTTGAGGAACGAGGGACGACAGTGAAGCCGGGGCCGCTACCACGAATCGTGCTGATGATAATTTTCGGGGTCATGGTGATGAGCCCGATCATCATCAAGCGACGGGCGGCGCGGCGGGAGACGGCGAAGTCCGCACTGGATGTGCAGACTTCATTAGCGCGGCACGGATTTCATCTGGAAGAGGTGTCGCACGCCGCGGGCGTGACTTTTACGCACCAGGCGCCGACGCTGGATCACAAACTGGATCACATCATGCCGGAAGTGGCGTCCATGGGAGCGTCGGTTTCTATCGTGGATTTTGATCGCGATGGCTGGCCGGATATTTACGTGACGAACAGCGCGGAGGGCAACAAGAACGCGCTTTACCGCAACCAGCATGACGGGACGTTCAAGGATGTGGCCGCGGAAATGGGCATTGCGGATGTAAACAAAGAGGGGACCGGCGTTTCGATGGCGGCGGTGTGGGGCGATTACGATAACGACGGCTATGAAGATTTGTTGCTCGTGAAGTGGGGGCGGCCGGAGCTGTATCACAACGAGGCGGGCCACGGATTCACGCGCGTGGCGGATGCGGGTTTGCCGGCGTGGGTAAATGCGAATTCGGCAATCTGGCTGGACTATGATGGGGACGGGCTGCTGGATTTATTTATTGGCGGATATTATTCGGAAAATATTGATCTGTGGCATTTGAAAGACACCCGCATGATGCCGGAAAGTTTTGAGTACGCCAAAAACGGCGGGCGAAAATATCTGTTTCACAATTTGGGGAATGGGAAGTTTGAAGATGTTACGGAGAAGATGGGCATCAACAGCCGGAGGTGGACGCTGGCGACTGCAGCGGCGGATTTACGTGGGACGGGAAGGGCGGATCTGTTTGTAGCCAATGATTATGGAGTTTCGGAGCTGTATTTCAACGATGGGAAGACCTTTCACGAGGTCGGGGAAAAAACGGGCGTGGGATTTGCTCCCAAAAGCGGAATGAACGTGGCGTTTGGAGATATCTTGAACCAGGGCAAGTACGCGATTTACGTTTCGAATATTTCGGAAGAGGGAGTGCTGATCCAGGGAAATAATTTGTGGGTGCAGAAAGAAGGCTCGGGCGGCGACGATTTGAAGTACGAGAACTTGGCGCGGGATATGGGCGTGGAGCTGGGCGGGTGGAGCTTTGGTGCGCAGTTCGCGGATTTGAATAACGATGGGACGTTGGATTTGTATCTGGTGAACGGGAATGTGTCGCTGGATCACACGCGAAATTACTGGTACGACTTTTCGAAAGTGGCGGGCGGGAACACCGCGATTATCAGCGACGCAAAAAACTGGCCGGCAATGGAAGGGCGCAGCTTGTCGGGTTATCAGCAGAAGCGCGTGTGGATGAACGACGGCGCGGGAAAGTTTGTGGACGTGGCGCAGGCGGTGGGCGTGACGGATACATATGATGGGCGCGCGGTGGCGGTGGCGGATTTGTGGAATCGCGGGGTGCTGGATGTGGTGGTGGCTAATGAGCGCGGGCCGCTGCTGATTTATAAAAATACGGTGACGCCGGAAAATAAATGGATTGAGTTTGAACTGCAAGGTACAGGCAGCAATCGCAGCGCGATCGGAGCGCAGGTCACGGTGTTCTGGAACGGTCAGCGGCAGTCGCAAGAAGTTTCGGGGGGAAGCGGATTTTGCGCTCAGAACCAGCGGCGGCTGCACTTCGGGCTGGGAAAAAGTTCGGCAATTGAGAAAGCGGTGATTCGCTGGCCTTCGGGTAAAACGCAGACGGTAGAGAATCCGTCGGTGGGACAAATTCAAAAAGTGAAGGAGCCGGCATGAGCGCGACGATAGCGCCGCCCATGGAACTGCAACGGCCGAAGAAGATTTTCAGTCTGGACAATCGCTACCTGGCGCCGGCGTTGATTACGCTGATTCTGCTGGTGGGGCATTTGTCGTTCGGGATTCTGGAGAGTTATCAGAAAACTCTGCTGGCGATTGTGGTGAGTATTGTCGCGGAACTGATCCTGTCACGGTTGTTTCTGGGCACGTGGCCGGTGATTGCCAGCGCGTACATCAGCGGGATCAGCGTGGGAATTTTATTGCGGTCGCCGGCGTACTGGCCGTACGCGGTGTGCGCGCTGGTTTCCATCATGTCGAAGTATGTGTTGCGGGTGAAAGGGCGACACATCTGGAATCCTTCGAACTTCGGGATTTCCGTGCTGCTGTTTCTCGCGCCGGAAACGGTGGCGAGTTTGAGTATTCAATGGGGAAATTACCTGCTGCCGATGGTGGTGGTGTGGATTCTGGGGTCGGTGACGATTTACCGGTTGCGGAGATTTCACATCAGCGGGACGTATGTGCTGTCATTTTTGTTGTTCGCGATATTACGGAGTTTTCTGACGGGGAGTCCTTGGCAGGCGGAAGTGGCGCCGATTACCGGGCCGATGTACCAGCTGTTCATATTTTTTATGGTCACGGATCCGAAGACCACGGTGCGATCGAAGAAGGGGCAGATGGTGACGGTGTTTGTGGTGGCCCTGGTGGAAACGATTTTGCGATTGAACCAGGTGGTGTACGCGCCGTTTTACGCGCTGTTCATCGTGGGGCCGACAGCCATGCTGATTGAAATATGGCGAGATTCGCGACGGCAGACGTTGGCAGCACCGGCGGTGACTGTTGCAGCGTGAGCGACGTTGAAAGTCTCGCGTGCGATTCTTTTATTGGCGTTGCTGGGGGCGTTGCCATGTTTCGCGGCTACGCAGGGCGCGGCGCGGAAAGCGGCGAATGCTGGGGGTGGGACGAAAGAAAAGGGGGCGAGCGGGCCGCGGCCTTCGGGAGCGATCCTGTTCACGGATGTGACGGCCCAGGCGGGAATTCACTTCAAACACAACAGCGGAGCGTTTGGAAAGAAATATTTGCCGGAGACGATGGGCAGCGGCGTCTGCTTTCTGGATTACGACAATGATGGATGGCAGGACATTCTGCTGGTGAATTCGATGGACTGGCCGGAGCACAAGACCGGCAAATCGTTTCCAGCGCTGTACCACAACAAGCACGACGGGACGTTTACGGATGTGACGGTGGCGGCGGGCTTGGGTGTGGAGATGTACGGGATGGGATGCGCCATCGGGGACTACGACAACGACGGCTACCCGGATATTTATATTACGACGGTGGGCGCGAATCATCTGTTTTACAATTTGCGAAACGGCAAGTTCAGCGACGTGACGGCCAAGGCGGGAGTGAGCAATCCGGGATTTTCCACGAGCGCGGTGTGGATTGACTACGACAACGACGGGAAGCTGGATTTATTTGTGTCACATTACGTGGAGTGGTCGGTGGAGAAGGATCAGTACTGCTCGCTGGACGGAAAGAAAAAGTCATATTGCACGCCGCAGGCGTACAAGGGGCAAAGCTCGACGTTGTTTCACAACGAGGGGAACGGGATTTTTAAAGATGTGACCAGGCGCGCGAAGCTTTACGATGCGACGAGCAAGTCGCTGGGGATTGCTCTGCTGGACTACGACAACGACGGCTGGCTGGATATATTTGTCGCGAATGATACGGAGCCCAACAAACTGTACCGGAATAATCACGATGGGACGTTCACGGACGTGGCGGTGTTGGTGGGAGTGGCGTTGAGTGAAACGGGGCGGGCGCGCGCGGGGATGGGCGTGGATGCTGCGGACTATGACGAGTCGGGGATGCAGGGGCTGGTGATTGGAAATTTTACCAACGAGAGCATGTCGCTGTATCACAACGACGGTTCGGGACTTTTTACCGATGAGGCGAGGAATTCGGGGATCGGGCAAATGTCCGTGCAGTCGCTGACCTTTGGGTGTTTCTTTTTTGATTACGATCTGGACGGGCTGCTGGATATCTTTGCGGCCAACGGCCACGTTTCGGATGACATCAGCGTGGTGCAGGCCAATGTGAAATATGCGCAGCGGCCCAGCTTGTTTCACAACCAGGGAAAGAAGAAGTTCGAGGAAGTGACGGGAAAGATGGGACCGGCGCTGCAGAAAGAGATTGTGGGCCGCGGGGCGGCTTACGGGGATTTTGACAACGATGGCGACCTGGACGTGGTGATCACCGCGAACAGTGGCGAGGCGCGATTGCTGCGGAATGACAACGGGAATCAGAAGGACGTGCTGCGGATAAAAACCGTGGGAACGCATGCGAATCGCGATGGAATCGGGGCGAAGGTGACGGTGAAGAGCGACAGCGGTGTGCAGCAGATGCAGATGGTGAAGTCGGGGTCGAGTTATTTGTCGCAGAGCGAAATGATTTTGACGTTTGGGTTGGGGAAGCCGGCGGAAGGCAGAGTGGTTTCGGTCGAGATTGCGTGGCCGGGCGGGAAGACAGAAACGTTAGCGGGGATTAAGGCGAATCAAGTTATTACCGTGCAGGAAGGGAAGGGCGTTGTTTCTGCACATCCTATTGTTTTTGCGCGGGCGGCGGCAGGAGGCGCGAAATGATTCATTTAGGCCGTGGCGCTTTTCCAGAAACCACAATTCTTGAGTAACTGATTTATTTCTTCGCTGCTTGATTCCACTTTGTTTGCGGAGTTGAGCAGGTCTGCGGCGTCCACCGGGTACCAGTTTTTGCGCTGGGGATTGCCGAGGCCGGCGATGTTAACGGGCTCGATGGCTCGCCGAATTTCGTTGATGGCTTCTGCTATTTCGGCTTCGCTGTGAGCGGCTTGTGCGCGTTTGAAACTTTGTTGCATGGCCGGGCCGAAATGCTGGTGATCGTACAACAGGAATGAAGGGGCCAGGTGCGGCTTTCCCAGGCGCCGGGCGGTCTCCGCGAAGCTAGCCGCGGCGAAATAAAGCAAGGATGTGCAGGCGAAGAGCGGGAAGCGGTCCATGGTGGCGTAGAGAGTGGCGATGAGGCGGGCGGCGGCCAGGAGTTCGTTGTCGGTTTTCGTGGCGTAGTCTTGTAGGCGGGCCGGGAATTGCGGCTGGTCCCAATCCCTAGCGATGATTTCGGCGAGCCGCCTGACGCCGAGCAGGGTCAGTGGGAAACCGGTCGAGAGTAAGGGATCGACAAAACCTACGGCGGAAGGGAGCAGCGCCCAGCGTTTTCCGGCGACGGCGCTGCTGCGGAAAGAAAGACGGGGCATATGCGTAAACTGGCGAATGGAGCGGGCGTTGGCGAACTGCTCTTTCAATGCGGGGATTAAATCGAGGAGGCGCTGCCAAGCGGGGGCGCCTTCCGACAATTCTAATTTGGCGGCGAGGGCGTCGGTGCCGCATACGCCGGCGCTGGTTATGCCGTTATTGAACCGCAGAACGTAAATCCAGCCGCCATCGAAGACGTGGTGAACCGCGGCATCGTCCACCGGATAAGGCGGGCATTCGGCGTCGTGGCCGAAGGATTGACCTTCGATGCGGGTTACGCCAGTGAAATGGCTGAAAAGTACCTGCGTAGCCGGGAAGTCCGGCAATGGTAATTCTTTCAGTGCGAGAGCGCGGTGGAGGAAGCCGCGCGGGCCGGCGGCGTCGATGAGAAATTTGGCGCGAATGTGGATGGCTTCGTTATTGCGATGCCCCGTTACGGTGAGTACTTCTTCCGATTCTGAAATGTCTTGCAGCGAGACTGCGTCGAGATAGGTCACGCCGATTTTCTGCGCTTCCTGGACGAACAGGTGGTCTACGTCTTCGCGGAACCAGTGGGTGTCGGCGATGGCATCGTGAGGGCTGGCGGCAACCAGCAATTCGCTCTGGTGATGAGGATCAGCGGGACGCGGCGCGCCGAGAGTGTGGTGATAAAACGTGAAGCCGCGCTTCAGGCCGCAGGCGACTTGCGGGTAGGTGTGTTGCCAGGTGCCCCATTTGGAAAGCGGCGTGAGGCCGGGCAGGTTGTAACAGGTGGTGAGATTTTCGAGCAGAATGTTGGAGAGCGGCGTGGAGGATTCGCCGATGGCGAATCGGGGATGCTTGCGTTTTTCGAGCAAGACGACGGAATGGCCGAGTTGGTGGGCAATCATGGCAAGCAGGCTGCCGCCGAATCCGGAGCCGACGACCGCGATGTCGTAGGAGACGTTCAATTGGCGGGGCCGCCGTGCGGGCAGAGGATTGGTGCAAGGATTTCCTGGGCGCGATTCATTTCGTGCAGGCGCGCGATGCGCCGCGGGAGACAAATGTTGCAGCCGGAAATTTTCCCGGCTTCCCATAAATCTGCGAAGACGCGACCGCGTTTTGCGGCGAGGCCGTAGCTCATGGCGGCTCCCAGGGCCTCGACGCGTGGCGGTGAGAAGTGGTCTGCGGAGGCTAGCGCTTCCATGGCGCCGTTGCCACCGCGGGTGGGGATGAGGATGGCGGCGGTGGCTCCACAATCAAAAGCAAAGTCGAGAGAGCGTTCGGCCCAGTGAACTGCTTCGTGCTCCCGCATGAAGGGCGGTTTGACCAGGATGAAGACGCGCAAGGCGATGCCGTGGGCGCGCAAAAAACTCGCGGTGGAGGAGAATTGTTCGAGGGTCATGCGCTTATTGAGGCGGGGCAGGATTTCGGGGTGGACGGTTTCCAGTCCCATGGCGATTTCGAACTGGCATTTCAGGCGATCACGGAAGCGCAGGCAGTTCTCGCCGATGAGCGCGGGGTGGCATTCGACGATGAGGCGATCGAACTGATTGGCACGCTCGGCGATGGTGGAGTGCTCTTCGATGGGAATGGCGCGCGCGTCGAAAAAACTGCCGCTGTTGTAGAGCTTCAACTGGCGCGCGGGCGGCAGTTGCGCCAAGGCGTAATCGATTTGCGTGATGATGGAGCCGGCAGAAACAGAAGTAGTGAGGGTGTTGCGCCAGAGATCGCACATCACGCAGCGCCAGGGGCATTCGCGATTGGTCAGAAAAATGGTGGCGACCGGGACGATTTCGCGGCAGGCGCTGAATTCATCTTCGACAAAAAAGGCGTAAGGCTTCCGCGGATCGAGGGACTCGCGAGGCGGGCGTTGCTCAACGATCCACTGATCGCGCTCAAGCTGGGTTACAGGATAAGGCGAGGCCAATCGCAGGCTCATTGGTACAGCGACAGAAACTGTTTGCGACATTCGGGTTCCTGCTGGGGCAGGCGGCTGCGCATTTCGTTTTCGGTGAGGGCGCCATGCTGGAAGCGGCGCTTCGGAAAAACCGGCATGGGCATGCCCGTGAGTGCTTTGATGCCGCAAGAGACTATCTCACCTTTCAGTTCGTAGAGGCGCGGAACGTTATAAGCGGTCAGCTCGATGAAGGGAATGGCTTCGGCTACGGCGATGACGTTGGGGCGCGTGAAGGGACTGAATCCCGAGAAACCGAAATGCTGCGCGGGAGCGTAGGTGCGGGTGTAGGAACGGCTCAGTCCGCCGCTGTAGGTGAGGGAGTGCTTGATTTTTCCGACGCCCCAGCCTTCCTGATAGAGCATTTGATTGTTGATCACGCTGCGAATGGTGAGTTCGGGATTTTCTTCGATGGGATAGTCTTTCAAATTTTCATCGCCGCCATCGCCATCCAGAAGATAGCGCCACTGCGGATAACGATCGCGGATGCCGCGGCAAAGCGCCAGGGCCATGGTAGCGGACTGCACATCGAGCGGCTTGTAGTCTTCGATGATGCGAATGGTTTCGGCGGCATCGAGAGTGGATGGATCGGCTTCGACGGTTTCGAGAAAAAGCTCGAGGCCGAGAGCGCGGAGGAAGGCGCGAGCCTGCTCCACGTCGGGGCCGCGGCCGAGGTCGAGAACGAAAGCTTTCAAGCGCGCGGGATGCATGCCGAGTTTGCGCATGAGGTGATAGGTGGCGAGGAATACGCTGCCGCTGTCTATGCCGCCGGAAAAGCAGACGCCGATGGGTTCGGCTTGGGGCACGTGCTGCAGCCAAGTGGAAATTTCTTCACCCAGCGCGGAGATGTAGGCTTTCCCGATTTCGTCGACGTTTGAAGGCAGCGAGTTGCTTTGCGGGGTGAAAAAGCGCGTGTACACGGGATCGGGATCCGGGCAGCCGATGAGCTGCAGTTCCACGACATGATGGGCCGGAACCATGCGGGTGTAGCTGGGATGAAACTGGGTGTGGAGATTTTCTGACCTAAGCCAGTTGTAAATAGTGTCGATGCGATGAGCGACGATGAGGACCGGGCCTTCCCGGCGCTTGGCGAGGAAGTAGCGCATGGGGCGATCGAGGGATCGCGCCATTTTTATGGTTTTGCCTGCGCGAGCGAGCAGGGCGAAAGAGCCGGCGATTTCGCTCACACGGGTGACGGGAGCGTTAAGGATAATTTCGCGGGCGGCGTCGGCGGTGAGGTCGTAGAGCTGATTGCTGGACGGCTCGATTAAATTCACGACGCGTTCGACGTACTGGTCTGCCATGCAGCCTCGTTCAGAAATACGGTGGGACTGGGGTAAAAGAAAATTATACGTCAGGGGAGGCCAACCGCAAGGTATTCGCCGGCGAGCTGCCACTTCCTTGACAGGCGAACCTACCGATGATACGCGAGATTGTCAAAACGCAGCTCTTGGCCGTTGGTGATGTCGAAGAATATCTGAGAACTTGTGTCACGCCATGCAGTTCTTAACCGCCGAAGTTCTTTGGGCTTGATGGTGAAGGATATTTCCCGAATCCCTGGCGAACGAATCAAGATTGTGGCATTCGCATCTGCACCGTTGTAAACATCCAATCCGTCAAAGATGCGCGCGGTGTAAAAACTAAATTGTGCGTGCTGCGCTTCTGGATCCGCGAGGGTAAGCGTAAACGTCCCAAATTTTCCGTTCGGAGTGCCGATTTGCCACTGATCGTCGCCCCAATCAATGACACCGGAAGGATATTGGCCTGACAACCGGGTCCCGGCGGGGTAATGCGGATCGTCAAAAGTGATGTAAGAAGGCGGGACCTGACCGCTCTCTCCTTGAATATCTACATCTCGCGACGTCGTGTGGCGGATGGTGAGCACCCGCGTGACGTCGTCGAATGTATATCCCTGCTGTTCAAGATCCTTGCGACGGGTAATGACCTTACCTCCTACGGTTACGGAGTCAGGCGAGAAATTCACACGCAGCACATCGGTGGATTCGTCATCGAAGGTTGAATAGGTGACGGAGTCGGCACCGTACGCGATCTTGGTAACCACCGAGAGCGAACCCAACAAATGCGATTCGTCAGCCGGCGCCCACTCAGGGGACCGCCCAGAAGGCGTCCATCATTCTGCGAGGTCCATCGGCGAACTCATCCGTAAACCACCACTGATTGCTGAAAGGAGCGTGGGCGGCTGCGGGTCGCCCCTGAAAGTAGGTGACCCAATTGTAAGTGAGGTTAGCCGCTTTCCTGTAGGCGGCGTCTCCGGTTTTTGCATAGAAAAATGCTTCGACTGCGGCGAGCCTAGCGCTGTGGCTATCGCAGCACTGATTGGGGAGATTGCAGCAAAAGTTTTTGAGCCCGCTGCCTTGCTCGGTGGTGACCGTAGCGCCGTGCACAAGGTACTTGGGCCACTTCGGCGTGGTCTTTACCCATTCAATCAACTTGCGCGAATGCTCGCGCCAGTCGGAATCTTTCTCAGGATGCAGAAGTATGTAGCGCGCGAATTCCATGGGAATGACCTGGTTCATATTTTCCATGCTGGCCTTCACGTCTTCGAAATAGCCAACCCACACATTGTTCTGCATCGGATACTTCATCAACCACGCCCACGCGCCCTCACGAACTTTTTTGTATGCAGCGATGTGGCCCCGATCCAGACGGATCAATTCATCCAGCAGCATGATCGGCTCAACGACGTTAGCGGAATACGGAAACATGCCCGTGCCGCCATCGAGGCCTCCACTGCGCGCGAGACAGCGGTAGGGCCAAGGTGAATTGCGTCCGTCGCCAGGCTTGAAATTCTTGACGAGGGCTTCGGCACAACGAATCGCCGCGCGCAAATACCTGGTGTTCCCGGTCATCTCATACAGGCGAAGATAAGCGTAGCCATCTTCTCCAACCACATGAGGTTCGACGTAATCCTCTCCGTGATCACTCCAGCCGGTGTAGCGCCGGCTGCCCGGATTGGCAGAGGGATACGGTACTTGAGCCCACGCATAGCCTTCCGGGGTCAGGCCGTTCTCCAATTCGTAATCTACAAAATTTTGCAGAAATTCCAGCGTGTGTGGGTCGCCCGTGTAAGGGTAAAGCCTCTCGACAAAACCCTGCATCATCGCACGCAAATAGGCTGTGGAATTGGCCCAATGCCAATCGGGCGTCATCTCAAATGTAGTGCGGTCAAAATCGAAGCAGCAGAAGAAATAAGGCAACCGCTGGCGATGGTATTGGTCCCACATAATGGTCCATTGCGAGAGAAAATAGGACGAATACGAATATCCGGTGCTATCCGGCATCGGCCATGGAAGAAGCTTGCCGTGACTGTCGAGTGCGACAGGCCGCCCGGCGATGGAGGATTCATCTACAGTGGCGGTGATCTGGAGAGGCTCTTGTCCGGCAAGTAGCGTAGCGCACAGAAGGAGTGTCGAAAGAACTCTTACGAGGTTCGCAGCCTGCGTCATGGCGTACCACCAGAATCGCTTAAGATTAGGTACGATCGCCACAAAGCGATCGGCCTTCCATCCGTTATCGGCGTTCCCGGTTATTTACCGTAGATGTGATTCCCATTCAAGTCGCGACTGCGGCCGCTTACGTAGAGAATCGAGCTTCTCGTTCCAGTTTTTGTCGCGAGTGTCGAAACTGAGCGGTTTAGGACTCATCGCAGGCGTCGGGATCATTTTTTCTCATAGCGTGGCTTTATCACACGGACAGCGGTTTGCCTATACGCAGCTTCTAGTGAGCGAGTTGGATGCCGCGACCGACAAAAACTACGTAGCAAATACCGAAGATGGCGGCAGCGACCCACCAGGCGGGCGCACGCTTCACCACGAGAATCGAGTCCGGCGCGGAGCTTGGCAGCAGGGAATCGGCCCACAGCAGGCCTGACGAACCTCCGAATGCGGCGGGGACGGTCGAAAGGAAGAATAGTTTTATCCCGAGGGGATCCATCGCTCCGGCGGCGCAACTGAAGAGGCACGCGACAAAATACGGGAAGCGTCCGACGATATTGTAGGCCGGGCGGTCTGACACAAACGAGCGGACAGCGACGGCAAGCAGGCGTACCACCGTGAGATACAGGCCAGCGCCGAACACAGTCGTGGCGCTGCGGAGAGCGGCTTGATGCGGCAGGCCATGGATTACTTCGTACCAGTCGCCAAATCCGAAAATTCCTGAGAATAAGAAATAGCCAGCACCCGGAAGTAGGTTCAGCGCAGCGAAAATCCAGAAAAAATAGCGAACGTTGGGGCCAACTGCGCGGCGGGAGATCAGCAATGAGATGGCTCCGACCACCAAATTGAGGAGGGTTCCACCGGCGTCTACCCAGCGATCGGGCCGCAGCGATGCGAGGTGATTGCTGGTGAGTTCCGTCGGAATATCGCCTCGCAACCAGGCAATAACTCCATGGCCCAGGCCTTCATGCACGAGCGTTGCAATTCCAGAGGCAATCACGGCCATGCTGAGGATGGTGGCCTTACTGTGCTGAGTTTCCATCGCGGCAAGTCTACACGACGGGGAGTGCCTTGGTGGCGATGAGTGGCAGCGGAGTGGTACAGAGCAAGAGACCAAAGCCCTAGGCATTGCTGCGGTTCGCGGCAGCAGCGGTCCCAATGCGATTTTATTTCTTTGGGCGGAATGCGGAAGCCCCTAACAGCAGCTGCGCTTCCGCGGGATCCACGGGTACAAGTTTTATCTGCTGGCTCGAAGTTTGTTCCTTGGGCGTTTTTGCCCGGAAGTAGTGATCTTGCCAGCTTTAGCCGTGAGGATGGTTGCCGCGGTGAAATTTCTGACGACCCGTTCGAACTTCAACTGAATATTTGTACACAAACGGTGATCGCCGGGTTCTACCGGAAAGAAAAAGTAAGACCTGTGGCCGTTTGCCCCGACCCAAGGGCCATCGACTCCGAATCGTGTCAGCGGCGTTCCAATATGGACGGCAACATAGTCGTTCCAGGACGTGCCCAATTACGTATACCGTCGCTTTTTCGGCGCTCGGTTGCGGTGGGGTGTTGCTTCTTGTCTGTCTTGACATCGAAATGAATTTCATTGACTCCGCAACCAGAGGTTGCCAGAGGGTCTACCGGGGAATTTTGAGCCAAGACTGGAGCAACGCAATCAGAGCGGTCCTAAGCATCCGGAGAGCCTCGCGGTCCTGGCTGCTTGCTTATGTGAAACGTACCTCCCATATGCTGCGTTACATCCGGTCCGCAACGCTGAGCTCGGCGAGTATTAATCTTCGGCCCGAAACTTCTCTATTATCGGGATTACTAGGAAATCGGCCGGTCATGGTTCGGGGCTTGAGTAAATCATTGCTCGCGATATCATCTAAAAGGGCCGGACGGGTCGCGACTGATTTTAGACGTCGGCCGACGCCCTATCACCAGACCACCCGCCTGTTCACTGATACGGAGCGGCTCAAAGTAGCGGCTTTCGCACTAATCCAGCACAAGGAGCACTAGGAGCATGAAGCCCAAGAACACTATTTGCCTGTGGTTCGACAAAGACGCGCAGGAGGCGGCACGCTTTTACGCCGCGACCTTTCCGGATAGTAAAGTGACGGCGGTGCATGAGGCTCCGAGTGACTTTCCAGGCGGCAAGAAGGGCGCTGTGCTGACGGTGGAGTTCAGTGTGGTGGGCATTCCCTGTCTCGGTTTGAACGGCGGTCCGACTTTCAAGCACTCTGAGGCCTTTTCGTTTCAGATCGCGACGGACAATCAGGAAGAGACGGATCGTTACTGGAACGCGATCGTCGACAACGGTGGAACGGAGAGCGCATGCGGTTGGTGCAAAGACCGGTGGGGCCTCTCTTGGCAGATAACTCCGCGCGCGCTGACCGATGCACTTGCGGCAGGTGGCGGTGAAGCGAAGCGTGCGTTCGAGGCCATGATGACGATGAGGAAGATTGACGTCGCCGCCATCGAGGCAGCGCGGCGAGGTTGACGCGAACACGCCGACACGTCCTTAGAGTCCTAAGCTGAAGCAGTTGCGAATTCTGCCTGCCCAAACAGGTCGGTCTGTGCTAGAGTGCGGCCCCACGGATCGCCGATCCTGTAGGTCGTCCACCGGCGCCAATCGGGAATAGTGTTTGTTGGCGGTAGTGCCTCCCCGGAGAAATATTGGAGGTTCAGAAATGCCTTCCGTCGCAAAATATAAATTTTGGATTGTTGGAGTTTTTTGTCTGGCAGCGCTCAGTCTGGTTTTCGCAGCGAAGCGCCCAAAGGGTCCAGCCAGCACTCCGAGTGCTCCGACCGAAGTGGAAGTTGTGCAGGTGCACCAGCAGGATGTGCCGATCTACGGCGAATGGATTGGCACTCTTGATGGATACTCGAACGCTGACGTGCGCGCGCAAGTCACTGGCTACTTGTTGCGGCAGGGCTATCAAGAGGGCACCTTTGTGCATAAAGGTCAGCTGCTTTTCGAAATTGACCCGCGACCGTTTAAAGCCGCGCTCGACCAGGCACAAGGGCAATTGGCGCAAGCGAAAGCGGCGCTCGCTAATGCGCAAGCAGTTCAGGGAAGGACTGAACTGGACGTTAACCGCTATACACCGCTGGCAGCGGAGCAGGCCGCGAGCCAACAGGATATGGACAATGCGGTGCAGAACAACCTTGCCGCCAAAGCCACCGTGGAAACTGCGAAAGCTCAAATCCAGACCTCCGAAGCGACGGTGGAAAACACGAAGATTAATCTCGAGTTCACCAGGCTGGTGGCACCGATCGATGGCATCGCCGGCCAAGCCCAGTTGCAAGTGGGCGCGCTAGTCAATCCGAGCAGTGGAGCGGTCACTTCTGTTTCCACCGTCGATCCCATCAAGGTTTTCTTCACCGTCAGCGAACCGCAATATCTCGATTGGAGAAGGCGCTTCCCGACGGAAACCACCCGCGTGGAAGCCGACAAAGCGTTGCGTCTGCAACTGATTCTGGCCGACGGTTCAACGTATGCCAACGAGGGCCGATTCTTTTTTGCCGACCGGCAGGTCAATGAAAGCACCGGCGCAATTCGCATTGCCGGACTGTTTCCGAATCCCGCGAACATTTTGAAGCCGGGGGGCTATGGAAAAGTTCGCGCTGTGATTCGCATGCAAAATGGGGCGTTGCTCGTGCCGCAACGGGCGGTTTCAGAACTGCAAGGCGCTTACCAGGTTGCGGTTGTGGACGCCGAGAACAAGGTGAGCATTCGCACCGTCAAGGTCGGCGAACATGTCGGTAGCCAGTGGATTATTTCGGACGGGCTCAAGCTGGGCGAAAGCGTGGTGGCGGAGGGCGTACAGAAGGTGCGTCCCGGCACGAAAGTAAATACCAAGCCCTTTGTTGCTGAAGTGACGGGTCGGTGATGCCATGTCAAAATTCTTCATTAACCGCCCAATCGTCGCAATGGTTATCTCCATCGTCCTGGTGCTGGTCGGCTCACTCACGATTCTGAGTTTGCCGGTTGCCCAGTTTCCCAGCATTGCTCCGCCAGAAATTCAGATCGTGGCCACCTACGTTGGAGCCGACGCGCAAACTCTGGAACAAGCAGTAGCTACTCCGCTGGAACAACAAATGAGCGGTGTGGACAACCTGAATTACATGTATTCGCTGAACGCGACGGGCAACTCGGTAACCAGCCTGATCGTGGATTTCGACCCTAAAACAGACCCGAACGACGACTTCATTCTCACGCAGTCGCGCGAGACCCAGGCGGCTTCGCAACTTCCCGCGGACGTGAACAACTACGGAGTTACGGTTCGCAAGGCGGTCACCGCTCCGCTGATGTTGCTGGATATCTATTCGCCTAAGGGAACCTACGACGCGACGTTTCTGGCGAACTACGCGTACATCAATCTCGTCGATCCCTTGCTGAGGTCGCCCGGAATTGGCAACGTGCAGGTTTTCGGCGCCGGCCAATACGCCATGCGTATCTGGGTGAAGCCTGACCAGTTGGCAAAACTCGGCGTCACGGTCACGGATATCGTGACTGCGATTCAAGCGCAAAACACAGTCAATCCGGCCGGCAAAGTAGGGGGCGAGCCAGCTCCCAAAGGTCAGGAGTTTACGTACGCGGTTCTGGCGCAGAGCCGGCTGGTGTCTCCCGAGGAGTTTGGAAAAATCGTGGTGCGCGAAACTTCCGACGGCGGCACGGTTCGCGTGCGCGACGTCGCTCGGATTGAGTTGGGCTCGCAGGATTACAGTGTCGGCGGGCGCTTCAACGGCAAACCCAGCGCGGTCCTTGCGCTTTACCAGTTGCCAGGTTCGAACGCGGTCGCCGCAGCTAGCGCCGCTAAAGAATTGATGAACCGAATGAAGGAGCGCTTTCCGGAAGACCTGGACGCCGTGGTGGCGCTGGACACGACTCGCGCGGTTACGGAAGGTATAAGAGAAATCGTGATCACGTTATTGATCGCGCTCGGGCTGGTGATTCTGGTGGTTTACATCTTCCTGCAGGGTTTGCGGGCAACTCTGATTCCGCTGCTTGCCGTTCCGGTGTCCTTGATTGGCACGTTCATGCTGTTTCCATTGTTTGGGTTTTCGATCAACACGCTCTCGCTCTTCGGCCTGGTGCTGGCCATCGGCCTGGTGGTTGACGACGCCATCGTCGTGGTAGAAGGAGTCGAACGGCACATCGAAGAGGGCCTGACTCCGAAGAATGCGGCGTTGCAGGCGATGGAAGAACTTTCAGGTCCGGTGGTCGGAATTGCGCTGGTGCTCTCCGCGGTGTTTGTGCCGACGGCTTTCATTCCGGGCATTACCGGCAAGTTGTACCAGCAGTTCGCGGTTACCATCGCGATTTCTGTATTGCTATCGGCCTTCAACGCGCTGACGCTCAGCCCAGCGCTGGCGGCGTTACTGCTGAAGCCCAAGAAGCCGCGCGGCGGCCTGCTGAGAAAATTCTTTGAATGGTTCAATCGTGTGTTTGATCGCGCTACCGATGGCTATGTGCGCTGGAGCGCCATACTGATCAAAAAGACGGCAGTGGTCATTTTGCTGCTGGTTGTTTTCGGCGTGGCCGGTTACTTTTTTGCCAATCGCATTCCGACCAGCTTTCTGCCCGATGAAGATCAGGGGTATGCCTACATCAACGTGCAACTACCGAACGGCGCGTCGCTGGAACGTACTCGCGCGGTGGTCGACCAGGTCGAAAAAATCGTCACCAATACGCCCGGAGTTCAGTACTCAACCTGTTTCGTGGGCTTCAGTTTGCTGAGTTTCGTACGCACTTCTTACAACGCGACATTCTTTGTGAATTTTAAACCGTGGGACGAGCGCACCACTCGGGCCGAGCAATTCCAAACCCTCAAGGCGCACCTGAACCAACAGTTGAGCAAGCTGCCCAGTGCTGTTGCTTTTGCGTTTTCTCCGCCGGCCATTCCTGGCGTTGGTACTGCCGGGGGATTCACCTTCATCCTGGAAGACCGTTCCGGGGGAGACATTCCGTTTCTGGCAAAAAATGTCAGCACGTTTCTCGAAGCGGCACGTAAACGACCGGAAATCGCCAGCCTAAGCACTACATTTCTTCCCAATGTGCCACAGAAGTTTGTCGATGTGGACCGCGATAAGGTGCTCAAACAAGGTGTGAATCTCAACGACGTGTACCGTACCATTCAGGCCTTCATGGGCGGTTATTTCATCAACTACTTCAATCGCTTCGGCCGTCAGTGGCAGGTTTACATCGAAGCGGAGGGTGAATATCGCGCAAATGCCGAAAACGTAGGACAGTTCTACGTGCGGAATAAAAACGGTGACAACGTTCCGCTCTCCACACTAACGACCATCGCGTCGCGGGTGGGCCCGGAATTTACTCTGCGCTTCAACGAATACCGTTCAGCGCAAATCAACGGCAGCGCCGCGCCCGGCTTCAGCGCCGACCAGGCTACCGCGGCGCTCGAAGAAGTGTTCAAAGAAACGATGCCGCGCGAAATGGGCTTTGACTACTCGGGCATTTCGTTCCAGGAACAGAAAGCGAGGCTGGGTGTCCCTCCGGCTGCAATCTTTGGATTGTCTTTGCTCTTCGTATTCCTGATTCTGGCGGCTCTGTATGAGAGCTGGGCGCTGCCAATTAGCGTCCTGCTCAGTACCCCTGTTGCGATCTTCGGCGCTTTTGGAATGCTCTGGCTGCGCCGGTATCTGGTCGGCGTTTTTCAGCCGCCCTACCTGGTGCAAATCGAAACGGATGTTTACTCGCAAATCGGATTGGTGATGCTAATCGGCCTGGCGGCGAAAAATGCCATCCTCATCGTGGAATTCGCGAAAGACCAGTTCGAGAAAGGCAAGCCGCTGAAAGACGCTGCGCTCGAGGGAGCGAAACTCCGTCTCCGTCCGATCCTGATGACTTCGTTTGCTTTCATCCTCGGATGCGTCCCGTTATGGACAGCAAGCGGCGCTGGTTCGGTGGCCCGTCAGATTATGGGCACCACAGTCATTGGCGGGATGATGGCAGCGAGCGTCATCGGTATTTTCTTTGTGCCGGCGGTATTTTATCTCGTTGAAAAATGGTCGGGATCTACCGAACACCCGAGTGAAGGGCCGTTGCCAGTGGCTCCCGCTCCAGCGCCCGGAGACTGACATGTTCTATCGTCGGACTTATGCTCTTGGGGTCGAACGAGTTCTTAGTAGAGCGCTGCTGCTCATCGCGCTGACTCTTGTCTGTAACCTGTTGAACGCCTGCCGGGTAGGCCCAAACTATTACCGGCCTACGGTTCAAACACCAGCGAGCTATCGTGATCTCAGCGCAAACCCTCAGGCGCAGGTCCAGACAGCCTCGTATGCGGACTTGCCCTGGTGGCAGGTCTTTCAAGACCCACGGCTGCAGGAATTGATTCGCGTCGCTCTGAAGCAAAACTACGATCTGCAATTGGCTACCGAGCGCATCAATGCCGCTCGCGCGCAAGTCACCATCACGCGTTCGAATCTTTTTCCGCAGATTCAAGGGCAAGGAAATTTCCTCGGCGGAAAGGAATCCACGGCGCAGTCCAGATTCAACTTTCTTACACTGAGCGCGGACGCCGCCTTTCAGTTGGATTTCTTCGGCAGACTTCGTCGCGCCACGGAAGCGGCACGGGCCCAACTTCTAGCGACCGAGGATGCCCGCCAGATCGTAGTCCTCACATTAGTTAGCGATATCGCATCGGACTACTTCGCACTGCTGCAACTGGACCTCGCACTGGAAATCACCCAGAACACGATCAAAGCCCAGGAAGCCTCGGTAAAGCTGAACAACTTCCGCCTGCAACACGGTGTGGCTACTAAACTGGATGTTCTGCAAGCCCAGCAGACGTTGGATACCGCCAACGCGCAGATTCCCGACCTGGAGCGACAGATTGCGCAGGAAGAGGATGCCATCAGCATTCTCCTTGGTAATTATCCGGAAGCCGTGTCTCGCGGACGTCCACTGGTGGAACAATCGCTGCCGCCTGAGGTGCCGCCCGGGCTGCCGTCGTCACTGCTCGAGCGCCGGCCAGATATTCGCGCGGCTGAACAAATCCTCGTCGCCGCCAATGCCGAAATTGGAGTGGCGAAGGCGCAGTTTTTTCCGCAGATTGGGCTCACCGCTTCTGGGGGTGGAGCTTTTGGCCGTAGCAGCGCATTCTCCGGATTGATGAGCTCGCAATTAGGCATCTGGTCGTACGGGGCCAACGTGAGTCAACCCATTTTTACGGGTGGGGCGTTGCGGGGAAATCTCAAGCTGGCCGAGTCCCAGCACAAGCAGGCACTGATCACTTATCAGCAAACAATTCAGAGAGCCTTCGGAGACGTTTCCGATGCGCTAATCGGATATCAAAAGTTTCACGAGGTGCGGCGGCGTCAAGAACAGACCGTAGCGGATTTGCAGGAGTCGGTGCGTCTTTCAAACATGCGGTACAAGGGCGGCACGGCCGCGTATCTAGAAGTGCTGGACGGCCAGCGAGCGCTCTTTTCCGCGGAACTTACTCTGGCCCAGGCAAGAGGCGACGAGTATCAAAGTCTTGTTCAACTTTATCGCTCGCTCGGGGGCGGCTGGCAGCAATAAGGTAAGTGGTCTTCCCGCATATTCTGACCGTTTGAATCAACTAACCGAGTCACTTACCCAAGTGCACACTGCGCTTATTCAATGACGGGAAATCGGATAATCGGAATGTATGGTCCGCCGCAGAGTTGCAAGCCAAAAATGAAGAATGGCAGTTGGTCTGCGCCAATGTATTCGGCCTTCAGTGGAGTCAGTGACTCCGGGCCATGATGGATATCCGCTCGCTTTTGTCCTCATAAACTGGACGGGCTCGAAGAGATCTTTTCCGATTCCGGGTTTCGAAAGCGTGGGAGAGACCCCTTGCCATCTCTATTTTCCGTCAGCAGACCTGGCAGGGACTTGCTCTCCCTAAATAGGGATTTAAGCTGTTACCGCGAAAACGGGAGCGCGATAGCGCTCGTTCTTATATTTAAGACCGCACATGACATGAGAACCAACTTGTTGGCCAAAGCCACGACGACAACATTCTGGTGTGTGCGCCCCGCCAGTTGTGCTAACCAACTGCTCAGACCAAGAGTCTGCTGCTGTCGCTGTTGCAGCACGCTGCATCTGCAAATTCGCGGTGAAGGTCAGTAGCGGGGTGTGAGAACATCTATTGCGGATCACCACCCTGCCAGTTGCATCCAGTCCAGCCAGATGAAATACCGTCTTACCTTAAATCAATGCCTAGCGCTTGTAGTTTCATGGGAGGCCTCCTTGCCACCGGCACCCTACAACTTCTAGAGATGGGCGGTGGACTATCCCATTAACTGAGCCAAGGTTGGAGTGGGGCCGAGACTCCATAGAGCGAAAAAAATCGGGCCATTCTGGAAGCGAATGGCCCGAGCAAGTTGATCGAACGTTCAGTTGTGATTATGGCTTGGCGTGGGGATCACGCTCGTGCTGCTGAGGCTTGGCTTCGTTGCGCGGCGCGCTGTGCTGCTGTTGCTGTGGCGCGTTGTGTTGTTGCGGAGCGGGACGAGCTTGCGGTGCGGGCCGGGCTGCAGGTTGTGGCGTAGGTCGCGCAGCGCGCTGTTGTTGCGCTGGACGTTCCTGCGGCGCAGGACGTGGGGTCGCGGTGCGGGCGGGACGATCAGTTGCGGTGGCGCGGTTGTTTTCGGGCCGAGCGGTTGCCGGGCGGTCGTTGCGCGCATTGCCGGGAGCGACGGTCCGGGCATTCGCGGGACGGTCCGCGTTCGGGCGCGCGGCATTCGGTTGCGTTGCGGTAGCGGGGCGATCCGTTCGCGCGGCGTTGGCGCGGTTATTGTTCACGGCGTTCGCGGGACGGTCGGTGCGCGCAGCATTGCCGCGGTTGTTGTTGTTCGCGCCGGCGTTGGGGCGATTGTTGCCGCGAGCATTGACGGCGCCGGTTTCACGAGCGTGAACCACAGCGCGGTCCTGGAAAGCGCCGGGGCGCGGCGTGGCAGCGACGTTGGGGCGGCCATTGTTGACCTTGGAGAACTGAGAACGATCCTGACGCGCGGCTTGCTCGTGTTGAGACTGGGCGCTGGCCATCTGGATGTGCTGTTCGCGAGCGGCCTGACGATCACGAGCGGTTTCACGGGCGCGGATGCCGCCGGTGCCACCGTTGTAGCTGACGCGGGTGTTGTTGCGATTAACGACGCGGGTGTTGTAAGTGTTGTGAATGATGGTGACGTTCACATTGTTCACGGAGCGATTGTAGGCGAAATGGCCGCGATCCCAACGACCGCCGTAGTAGCCTTCGCCAACGTAACCGAAACCGTAATTGATGCCGCCATAGAACCCGACGTGCGGTCCCCAGTAGCCGCCGTGCCAGCGATAACCGCCGCCACCCCAACCCCAGTAACCAGGCGTCCACAGTACGCCGACGCGGGGAGCTTCGACCCACGTGCCGGGCACCCAGTAGTAATCGTCGTCGCCATAAGCCCAGTAGCCGGGGGTCCAGATGTAGCCTTCACCCGGGCATGGGGGCTGTTCATAAACGGGAATTGCGGGCGGCGCGAAGCCGACCGAGATGCCTACGCTGACTTGCGCAAAAGAGGCTGCAGGTATTGCCAACATGACCGCAGCCAGAAACAGGGTCCTGATTGTTTGGATCGTACGCATAGTGTCCTCTCCTGAAAGTATGCTTCGATCGCAGCTGACTCGTTAAAGTAAAGAACTCAAAGCACTGTAATGATAAACCCTAATGAGGCGGGGAAGTCGCAATAGAGGTAAAACTGCGCGGCGGGTGGATACCGGGGGCCGGATAGGTGGCCAATCGCCATTCGGCGGGTAGATGAGGTATCCTCAAGTCTCACCACCTGGGGTCAGGGAAACGATCTTGCGGATACTCATTGCCGACGATCATGAAGCGGTGCGGAAAGGTGTCTGCGCCATTCTGAGCGCACGAGAAGACGTGCAGATTTGCGGAGAAGCAGAGAACGGAAAAGACGCTATCGAAAAAGCCCACGCGCTCAAGCCCGACCTGCTCATCCTGGACATCACGATGCCGGTGCTGAGCGGCTTTGAAGCCGCACGTGAGATCCGCAAGACGCTGCCGCACCTGCCGATATTGATTCTGTCGATGCATGAGAGCAACCAACTTATCGAGGAAGCCAAGAAGATCGGCGTGCAAGGATACGTAACGAAAACACAGGTGGGCGGTACGCTTTTGCAGGCGGTGGACGCCTTGTTGCGGAAAGACACGTTTTTTCCGGAGCGTGGAGCGGCCCCGGGCAATGTTTCGCGAAGCGCGTAGATCGAAAGAGGGCGCGGCTTGTCGCCTGCTTATCGTCAGTGTTATAACGGAACTGATGTTCTTTTTGTCAGGTAGACTCGTCCTGATACCAGAAAGACTAAGGTGAATTAGTGGAAAAGCCGCCTCTTACGAACGACTCGAAGCCTGTTCGCCCGCGCGGCGACGCCATGCAAATTTTGGTGGCTGACGATCACGATATCGTGCGACGCGGGCTGAAGCAATTGCTGAATTCACGGCCCGGCTGGGAAGTGTGTGCGGAAGCCAGCACCGGCCGCGAAGCGGTGACACTTGCTGAACAGCTGAAACCCAAAGTGGTGGTGATGGATATCAGCATGCCAGAGCTGAACGGCCTGGAAGCGGCGCGCAAGATTCTGAAGATCCTGCCTAAAACGGAAATAGTGATTCTGACGCTGCACTTTTCGGATCAACTGGTACGCGAGATTCTGGCTTCGGGAGCGCGCGGCTACATCATGAAGTCCGATGCGGATCGCGACTTGGTGACGGCAGTGGAAGCGGTATCCAATCACCGTTCATATTTCACGGCACGAGCCGCGGACATGGTGCTGAATGGATTCAATGCCGGGAGTCACGCGCCAGATCCGGGTACGGTGCTGCGAAACCGGCTGACGCCACGGGAACGTGAAATCGTGCAGTTGCTGGCCGAAGGAAAAAGTAGCAAGGAAGTGGCGGTATCGCTGAACATTAGCGTAAAGACCGCGGAGACGCATCGCGCCAATATTATGCGGAAGCTGGAACTGCATTCGGTGAGCGAGCTGGTGCGCTACGCGGTGAAAAACCAGATTATCGAAGCGTGATTTTCGGTGAAATAATTTCCCCTCTTGGTGAAAAGGGGAGTTTTTCTAGATGTGAGACCGCGCAGGTCCCCCTTCCATAGCGTCGAGTTACGATATCCTGTAAGAGTGCATCTCATCGAGTGACCGGACCAAGGAGCTACAGGAATGCTTCGAGAGCTTAGGACGCGGCAAGCCGGGGCAAGAACCAGGCAGGCGCTGGTAGCGGCGCTACTATTATTGGCGGGCGGTTCAACCGGACTCTTTGCGCAGCAGGCGGGGCCGTTGAAAGCGCCGCCGGCCTCGAGTGTGCAGCAGAGTGGTCTCGGGACAGTGACGGTCCAACAACCGCAGGATGCTGGCCCCAAGGCGGCCAGCTCCAATGTCACCAATGAGCCACCGGCGCTCCCGGCGGACCAGATTATCCAGAAATTTGCGGCGCGCGAAGCGGAGTTCAAGAAAGAGCGCGACAACTATACCTATACGCAGACGTTCGTGATTCAAACCATCGATCAGGATGGCGTGGCCGACGGCGAATACCAGATGAGGAGTGACATTCTTTTTACGCCGGACGGGAAGCGCTACGAGAAAGTGGTGTACGCGCCGGCGTCCACGCTGCAGCGGATATCGATGTCGCAACAGGATCTGGACGACCTGGAACATGTGCAGCCCTTTGTGCTGACCACCGAGGAACTGCCGAAGTACGACATTAAATATGTAGGGCGCGAGAAGATTGATGAGCTGAGCACGTACGTTTTTGATGTAGGCCCGAAAAAACTGGAAAAGAATCAGCGCTATTTTCAGGGGCGGGTGTGGGTGGATGATGCCGACCTGGAAATCGTGAAGAGCGATGGCAAGGCAGTGCCGGACATTAAGAAAAAAGGGCAGGAAAACGTGTTTCCGCGGTTTGAAACTTTCCGCGAAAATATCGAGGGGCACTACTGGTTTCCGACCTACACGCGTGCGGACGATATGCTGCAATTCAGTACCGGCGGAGTGCATATTCGCATGACGGTGAAATATGCGAATTACAAGAGATTCGGTGTGACCATCAAAATCGGGTCGCCGTCGCGCACGGAGCCGGAGAAACCGTAGATACTCACAGACAGAAGAAAGGCCAACGCCCCACGTGAGAAAGCGATGCGTGGGGCGTTGTGTTTCTGGTTCCGACCTTGGTTAGTGGCTGCTGAGAAGGACGATGGTCACGCCGGCGCATACGATGAGCACGCCGATCCAGCGCTGGGGACTGATGTGTTCACGCAGAAAAAGCACCGCGCCGACGGCTCCGGCAGCATAGCTGAGAGCGGTTACGGGTACTACGAAGCTCACATTTTCGAACGACAACGCCGCGAGTAACGCGAAGAACGCTACGGTCATCATGGCGACGCCGATCCACATCCAACCCACGCGCAGGGCGCGAAACAGAAAATGCACCAGGGCGACGGGGCGGAAGTCGTGGACCTCGCCGATTTCCTTCATCGCGCGCGTGACGCAGAGTTCACCGCCGGTTCCGGCGACGACGATCACTAACAGCAGGAAGATTTCGCGCACCTCAGGCTTTGACCACGGTAGTGCGTGGATCGGTGTGCCCGACAACCAGTACGCCGAGACAAATCATGGCAATGCCGAACCAGCGCAGAGGAGAGATCACTTCACCGAGGAGGAGATAGCCGAGCAACGCGACCATGGCGTAAGAAAAAGCGGATGCGGGCTGCACGTAACTGTAGTCGGCCCAGGTGAGCACGAGCATGTAGGCGACAAAAAAAGTGAGGAGAGAGGCGACGCCCAGCCAGACGTAGCCGGAAGAGAGGATACGCACGAGGATGTTCCACGAATCGGAGGGAGCCCAGGCAGTGGCGGGCCCGACGGATTTCATGCCTTTGCCGAGAAGAACGTTGCCGAGAGGGGCGAAGACCACAATCATGGCAATGAGGAGAAATGTCTTGAGATGGACGCTGGGTGAATCGGTCATGCGCTCGGGGATCGCCTTATCTTTTGCTTGAGAGTGATACTTAAAGTTTACTTGATGTTGCGAGCCCGCCCAAGCGCGGCGAAAGCGTGATTGCTCCAATTGACGAGGGATAACAACACCGTTCGCGCCTTTTTGTTATCCTTGCGCATAGCCTGAACACGCTCGACAGTTGCGAGGGGTGCGCTATTTCGCCGGTCTTCGAGTATCTCCTGCTAGCGGTAGCGGCTATCCCCTTCATTTATTATTTGCTGGCGATTTACAGCACGCTTAAGTTTTTTGGCGGGCCGCCGCAGGGCTTTGGGCAAAAATCGAGTTTCACTCCTCCCATCAGCAATTTGAAACCGGTGCGCGGGCTGGATCCCGAAGCGTACGAAAATTTTGCAAGCTTTTGCCGGCAGGATTATCCGGAGTACGAACTGTTGTTTTGCGTGCACGACGAGAACGATGGCGCGATTCCGGTGCTGGAGCAATTGATGCGCGATTTTCCGACATGCAAAATACGCATTCTGTATGGATCGGGGCGCACAGCAATAAATGACAAGGTGTCCAAGCTGGTGCGGCTGGCGAGCGAGGCGCAGCACGAAGTGCTGGTAATTAATGACAGCGACGTGCGCGTGAAGCCGGATTATTTCAAGACGGTGGTGGCTCCACTGCAGGATCCCAAGGTTGGTGGGGTGACGTGCATGTATGTTTCGGTGCGCGACGTCACGATGACGCAGAAGTTGCAATCCATCGGGATGATCTCGGATTTTTTTCCGGGAGTGATGGTGGCGTGGCTGCTGGACGGCGTGAAATTCGCGTTCGGACAGACCATTGTCACCACCCGCACCTTGTTGCGTGGCTTTGGCGGGTTTGAAGCGCTGGAGAGCCGGCCGGCAGATGATCTTTTGACGGGCCGCTTGATCGCCGAGCAGGGCGTGCGGGTGGAAATGCTGCCGTACACCGTGGAGACGGTGGCCGATTATTCGTCCATGAGCGGGTTGCTGATCAAGCGGCTGCGATGGATGACCGTCATGCGGCACATGCGGCCGTGGGGGCACTTGGGATTGATTTTTACGCACGGGCTGGCGTGGGTGCTGTTGGCAGTGGCTGTGCATCCGACCAGGGAAGTGGCGGTGTTTTATCTCGGAACTTATTTAGCGCTGCGACTGGTGATGACAATCCTGGTGGGGAAGTGGGGACTACACGAAAAAGGGTTATGGCAGAAATTGCCGCTGTTGGTGGCATGGGACTTCACTGCATTTTTCATCTGGCTGGCAAGTTTTGTGCGCAGGAGCATCCGCTGGAGAGGCGTGAACTATTTGGTGCGGGCGGGGATGCTGGTGCCCGGGCGCCAGCCCGTGCACAAATAGATGCGCGCGAGAATCGCCGTAGCGGGAGCTGGAATTTATGGCGCTACGACGGCGCTGCGGCTGACTGAGCGCGGCCATCATGTAACGTTGTTCGATCCGCTGGGAATTATGCAGGCGGCTTCGGTCATCAATCAATACAGGGTGCACTCCGGATATCACTACCCACGCAGCCCGGAGACCATTTCGGAAATCCTGGAGGCGCGATGTGAGTTTCTGGAGGAGTTCGCCCCTGCGATCGTCCACAACAGCCGGCACTACTACGCGATCCCGTGGGAAGGCTCGCGCACTGCGCCTGCAGAATACGAGCAGGTCATGGCTAGGCACGGATTGACGCTGCGGGAGTGCCGTCCGGAGTGGATGAATTTCGAATTCATCACGCGATGCTATGAAGTGAACGAAAATATTTATGACCCGGCTTTGCTGAGGACGCTGATCGAGGCGCGGCTGCAGGGGGCGAGCATTCCGTTTGAGCGGCGTCCATTCTTGTCGGAAATGCGTGACGACTTCGATTTTGTGGTCTGGGCCACTTACGGCATGGGTGCTAGCCGGGAGATTTTTGCCATCGCCAAATACCAGGCGGCCGAAAAAATACTGATCGAGCTGCCGGAGGAATTGCGGGGTGTGGCGCTGGTGATTGTAGACGGTCCGTTCACGGCGTTTGATCCTTATGGAGATTCGCAGTATTCGCTGTTCGGATCGGCCAAGCACACCAATCACTGGACGAGCACGGACCCTGCTGCGGCAATTCCTGAAATGTACGCGCGGCGATTGAACCTGGCTTCGTTCACGCCGGTGGAAGATTCACGTTTTGCGTTGATGCGCGCTGATTGCGCGCGGGCGGTGCCCGCGGCGCGCGAGGCGAAGTATATCGGGTCGAGATTCACGATGCGCGTTGTGGAAGACAGTGCGCAAGACCGCAGAATTCTGTATATGCAGGAAGGCGCTCCGGGTGAGATTCATATTTTTTCAGGCAAGGTTGTCAGCGCGGTGAAAGCGGCGCGCCTGGTGTGCGAGAGAATCGAAAGTTATGGCTAAAACTCCCGGATATCTGATGGTGGGGAAAGGGCGGTGGGGCGCCAAGATGCAGCAGATGCTGGTGGGTGAGGGGCGACACGCGGATTTCGCTTCCGGTTCTCGAAAGTTGGAAAGCGAGTCAGACGGAGACTTTGAGGCGCGCATGGCAGTGGCGTTTCGTGGCAGTGGCGCGCAGATCGCCTGGCTGTGCGTTACTCCGGGACCGTTTGTGCCGCTGCTGATTCGAGCGGCTATCGCTGCGCGGATGAATGTACTGGTGGAGAAGCCATGGGTTTATTCGCGAGAAGTTACGGAGGAGCTGCAGCAGGCTGCGCGACACGCGGGGCTGCAGACAGCGGTACATTTTGAATTCTGCATGCTGGCGGAAGTGCAGAAGTGGCGAGCGGAGTTTGGAGATCGCGAGGAGCTGACGTTTGGAGGGATTTTTGATGTGAGGGTCGCGGATCATTCAAGAATTCCGGTGATGCAGAATCTGGGTTCGCACTTGGTGGCCATGCAGGAATATGCCGTGCCGCGGAGCGCGATTTCGAGCATTGATTGTCATTACGAGGCGGTGGACCAGCGTCGCGTTTTTTTAGATGGAGACGAGGGCCGCGTTGGGGAGATAGATTTTCTGGGGAGCAAGGAGCCAATTATTCAAAGATTTCTAGGGTTGTTTGAAGGGAGTCTGGGCGGTGGAGGGTTTTTGTTTGATTTTGATTTTGGGTGGCGAGTGAACGAGAGGTTGGGACGATTTTCTTGAATGCGATGGGAGTGACTCCGCGATGGATCGAAGAGAGCTTCTGATGTTTTCTCCGGAGACCAGGATCGAGTTTGCGGACCGTGCTTACCGGGAAATTTATGAGCAGGAGGTTGCCGCGTTAGCGGTTGGCCTTTTTGGCCTTGTGGACGGTGGTTTCGGCGCCGCCTAGCGAAGCCCTCGCGGTCATGCTCTTTTGCAGGCGTCGATCGTTGCGCGGCTCGCGCCAGTTGACCTGCGGCAGCATCAGGGAAGCGTCCACGCGGTCGCGGTATTTTGCGGCGATGTTTACGAGGGAGTCGAGCAGGGAATCGGACAGCAGGTGCGGCTGGAGCCCCAGGTCGATCAACTTGGAATGCTTGGCGTTGTAGTAGTGGCTTTCCGATTCGACGCGCGGATCGGGGAGATGATCGATCTCCACACTCATGCCCAGTTTTTTGCCGGCGACTTCCACCATGCGGGCCAGATCCAGAACGGAAAATTGTTCGGTGAACTGGTTGTAGACGCGGCATTCTCCGGGCTTCGCGGGGTTGTAACAGGCGATTTCGATGCAGCGCACGGTGTCGCGAATGTCCAGGAATCCGCGGGTCTGTCCGCCCTGGCCATAGACGGTGAGGGGCTGGCCGATGGCGGCCTGCACGCAGAAACGATTGAGGACCGTGCCGAAGACGTCGTCGTAGTCGAAGCGATTGATGAGCGCTTCGTCGAGTTCGACTTCTTCGGTCATGGTGCCGTAGACCACGCCCTGATTCAAATCGGTGGCGCGCAGTCCCCAGATTTTGCAGCAGAACATGATGTTGTGGCTGTCGTGGACTTTGGAGAGGTGATAGAAAGAACCGGGCTGCTTGGGGTAAGGGAGCACATCCTTGCGGCCATTGTGCTCGATGGTGATGTAGCCCTCTTCGATATCAATGTTGGGCGTTCCGTATTCGCCCATGGTGCCGAGTTTGATGAGATGACAATCGGGGCGGAGTTCGCGAATGGCGAAGAGGACATTCATGGTGCCGACGACGTTGTTTACCTGGGTGAAGATGGCGTGCTTGCGGTCAATCATCGAGTAGGGAGCGGAGCGCTGTTCGGCGAAATGGACGACGGCGTCGGGCTCGAAAGTTTCGATGGTGGAGGCGAGGAAATCGTAGTCGGCGACATCGCCTACAAAAAGCTCTATGGTCTGGCCGGTGATTTTTTGCCAGACGCGCAGGCGGTCGGAAAGAGGCTGGATGGGAGTAAGGGTTTGCGCGCCTAATTCGTGGTCCCACTGGCGCCGCAGGAAATTATCAATGATGGCAACGTCATGGCCTTTTTTGGATAGATATAACGCAGTTGCCCAACCACAATAACCGTCTCCACCGAGTACGGCGATTTTCATAAGTCTCCCTGATAATTCTCCGCGTTAGCGCTGAACCTCTTTCCGCGTTTGGTTCTGGACGACGTCTGCAACCTTGCGGACAGGGCAAAGGCTGGGTCTGCTGGACAGCCGACGACATTACGTAATTATTAACGCTACTGAAATTTGATGCAACCAGAGATGGCGTAGACACAGGAGTTTCGGGAAAAGCGGGCAAGCCAGCAGGCCACTACTTGGGCCCTGTCAGGCTCGGTCAGTTGGGTGGTAGCGGATGATTGGTCAGGACCACTTTTCCGCCGCTTTGGGCGACGGGGTTCAGTTGCTCTGCGCCCAGGAGGCTGCCGAGTTTGGGGACCTGGCCGGCTTCGGCAACAAGGTAGTAGCGCTCCGGTTGCTGCCAGAGGGTCTTGACCCTGGCGTCGTCGATAAAGACCTGGGGAGAGCCGGGCGCGTAGGAGCCATATTCGAGATTGTTGTAGCGGCCATTCAAAATTAATAAATTGCGATTGGTGTAGAACCACACGGAAGAAAATTCGTAGTAGGGCCGCGCGGAAATGAATTGGCCGGGCGGCGAGTGTAGCAGAACCTCCGCGAGCGGGCGCGTGGACAAGAAGGGATCGAAGCGCACCATGGCGATGCGCGCGGCGTGAAAGAAAACGATCATCATCAGGGCGATGGCGAGGAAGGCTCGTTCGGTTTTCCAGCGAATCGTGCCGATAACGCCAATCAGGAAGGCGATGCCGGCGATGGCGAGGGGAAGGCGGAGATAGGCGAAGGATTGGATGGTGAGGTCTTCCATGTGGCCGAGAGAAAGGGTGTAGGCCTTGGGGTGGTAACCGAGGGCCACGGAAATGTCGGCGGGAGTGGGTTCGTGACGTACGAGGAAGAGAATTGAAAGGCAAGCCAGAGCGGCGCAGGCGGCGACGGCGCAGAGTACGCGAGTGCCCCGGCGAATCGACGAGGTCTGCGCGGTCATGGCCGAGCCCAACAGCAGCGCCAGGGCCGGGTAGCAGGGCATCGAATAATATTCCTGCGTGGTAGAGAAAGTGAAAAAGAGCAGCAGGAAGCCAATCCAGCAAAGCGCGAGCAGGCGAGTTTGGCCGGCGCGGTCCACGGGCTTGAACGGCAATTTGAAGATGGCCGGGAGGTAGACGCTCCAGGGGAATAGCCAGAGAAAATGGAATAGCCAGAAATACAGGCGCGGCACGGTGTTGTAGTCGTGCGGATAACGGCGGTTCAGAAAACGCAGAACCTGTTCGTTCATGAAAAAAAACCACAGGAAACCGTGATATTCGCCCGGCCCGCTGTGAAACGCGAAACTGAAATACGGCGGATTATGGAGCGTGGCAAGCACATGCCAGGGCGCGGCGATGGCTAGCAGAAGAAGTGCGCCGGTGAAGGGGTACAGGCGCTGCCAGGTGCGGGGCAAAAATAACTGGCGGGTGATGGCCAAATAGATTATTGCGGTGGCCACGGGAAAAACAATGCCCACCAGGCTTTTGAGTAACAGGCCGATGGCCAGGCTGGCGGCCATGATGGCTGCCCATGTGGCGGGATGCGCTTCTTTTTCGTCGAGTGCGCGCAGAAAGGCCCACATTGCGAGAGCGGTGGTGAAGGTAAGCATGGCGTCGGCGATCAGGATTCGCGTGAAGAGAAACAGGCCAACGCAAGTGGCCATGCATAGCCCGGCGTAGAGGCCGGATTTTTTGTCGGGGAAGGCCCAGATGCCAAACGCGGTGGTGAGAACAGCGAGAGCTACTACGGTGAGGGCGAAGGGAATTCGCGCGGCCCAATCGCTGACGCCGAAAACTTTGTAGGCGGTGGCGATGACCCAGTAGTGCATGGGGGCTTTTTCGAGGTAGGCGACGCCGTCGAGGTGGGCGGTGACCCAGTCGCCGCTAGTGAGCATGTTGCGGCCAATCTGGGCCTGCACGGCGTCCACGTCGTCCATCAGCGAAGGAGGAGAAACTACGCAGCCGAGATAGATGGCGGCGGCGACCAGGAAAACTAGCAGATAGATGGCATGGTTTTTTCCTGGAACTACTGACTCATGATCGTGCGCCTGCCGGGTGGGATCGGTCATCGAGTCATCCGATGAAATCCGGGAGGTAAAGGTCACAGAAAAAACTGCGCGCAGGTGATTCATTTGCACAGGCTGCGGAGGAGCTTAGCAGTGGTGATGACCTGTCCCACGTGGCGCTGGGTGTGATCGGCCACGTGGACGAGAAGGCCGCCTACGGTGCTGGGGAGATTTTTTCTGCCCACGGTGCGCGATTGTTCCAGGAGAGCGGGATTGGTGCCGAGATTTCTGACACGGGTGACGCCGTCGGTCAGCGCGAAGGACAGTTCCTCCAACAGCTGGGGGCGCGGAACAGGTGCGCCTTCCTCTTTCAGCGCCTCAAGTTGCGCAGCGGTTAGCTGAGCGCCTTCGGCGTAGGTGAGCAAGCGGTCCAGGCTGCCGGCAATATGACGCAACTGAAAAGCGACGGAGGGCAATCCGGACGGAGTTGCGCGCAACTCTTCGTCCGTGAGTACACCACACCAGGTGGTGAGATCCTCGTGGGCCAGTTCGAGCGCATGAATGACCGCACGGGGCACGGCGCCAATGTCGGTGTGAGTGCTTCTCAGCCACGGTTCAGGTTGCAATTGCCGTTTACCTCGTGTTCCGAGTCAAAAAATCTTACGGAGCGATGTGCCGCCTCCAGGTTGCACAGATTCAAAGAGGGTGGCAGCTTGCTCAATGAACCAGCCGTGCGCTAGAGTCTCGGTTCGGTTCGAATCGATGGCCACAACGCTCAAAGACAATCCGGTGCCGCTGCAGGGCGTGCGCGCCCAGGAAACTGTTCGTGTGCTTATACCACGCGCACGCATCAAGAAGCGCATCGCGGAACTGGCGCGAAAAATCCGCAAGGACTTCGAAGGGGAGCCGCTACACCTCGTCGGCGTGCTGAAAGGCGCGGTGTTTTTTCTGGCGGATCTGGCGCGGCAAATCCCCGGAGAAGTGTCATTTGATTTTATCGCAGTATCGAGCTATGGCGATGACACGCATTCGTCGGGGCAAGTGCGTTTGACGAGGGATCTGGACTCCAGCGTCGAAGGCAAGACGGTGATTGTGGTCGAAGATATTCTGGACACGGGAATGACCATGCACTACCTGCTGAGCATTTTTCAGCAACGCAAGCCCAAGCACCTGCGCGTCGCGGTGCTGCTGGACAAACCGGACCGGCGTATCACATCGGTGCAGGCGGACTACATCGGCTTCAGAATTCCGAACGAGTTTGTTGTGGGATATGGCCTGGATTACGCGGAGCGCTACCGGAATCTGCTGGATGTCGGAGTTTTGACGATCGGGAAGACGGCGAAGGTGCGCAAGGCGAAACGGGTAAAGGGCCGCGCAAAATGAATACCCCAAACAGTTGGCAGACGGTGGCAACGCTCATCGACCACACGCTGCTGAAATCGGAAGCGACGCGGAGTGATGTCGAACGGCTGTGCAAAGAAGCGCTGGAATATCAATTTGCATCGGTGTGCGTGAATTCCGTATTTGTGGCGGCGGTGGCGGCGGCGCTTAGAAATTCCGCGGTAAAAACGTGCGTGGTGGTGGGATTCCCGCTGGGTGCTAACCTGCCGGCGGTGAAACTGGCGGAAGCTCACGCGGCGCTAGAGCAGGGCGCGCGGGAAATTGACATGGTCATCAGCGTTGGGACACTGAAGGCGAGAGATGATTCCGCGGTACGTGCGGAGATTGAGAGCCTGGCCACCTCAGCACACGAGCGGCAGGCGATTCTGAAAGTAATTATCGAGGCGTCCCTGCTTAGCGAAGAAGAAAAGTTCCGGGCGTGCAAGATTGCCCGGGAAGCGAAGGCCGACTTCGTAAAGACTTCTACGGGATTCAGCTCGGCGGGCGCGACGGTGGGAGATGTGGCATTGATGCGAAGCGTGGTGGGCCCGGAAATGGGAGTAAAAGCGTCTGGTGGAGTAAAAACGCTGGCCGATTTGTTGAAAATGGTGGACGCCGGCGCTAGCAGAATCGGCACGAGTAACGGCGTGGGCATCGTGCGCGAGGCGCAAGAGAAATTTCCGATCTAGATTTTTCAGATGGCCAAAATGGCCGCCACTCGTAACTCGTTGTAAATGCAACCTCATCCCGAAGCAGCGTTTTCGCCTGCTATAATAGTGACAAGTAATGAATCCAGGACCAGCAAAAGTGGAAACCATACCGGCCACTGTGGATACTCCCCTACCGGCGGAGGTGTTAGCGACGCTCACCGAGATCGGTGAAGGCGTCAATTCGTCGTTGGACCTTGACGAAGTTTTGGCACGCACCGCCGCGCTCATCAAGCGACATATTGATTACGAAATATTCGGCGTGCTGATGCTGGAGGGCGACGGGGCTTACCTGAAGCACCGGTTTTCCATTGGGTACCCACGGGATCTGGCGGAAAATGTGCGCGTGCCGCTGGGCAGCGGGATTACCGGGACGGCGGCGACCACCGGCCATCCCGTGCTAGTGAATGACACCACCAAGGACGAGCGCTACATCAGCGCGATTGAAAACGTGCATTCGGAACTGGCAGTGCCGTTGATGCTGCAGGGCAAGTGCATCGGCGTGCTGGATATTCAGAGCCGACATCCGGACTACTTCACACCTGATCAGCAAAATATTTTGACACTTCTAGCCAGCCGGCTGGCAGTGGCCATTGAAAACGCGCGGCTATACCAGAAGGAGCGGCAGCAGGCGGAGACGCTGTTGCTGCTGAATGAAGTGGGGCGCGAAACGAGCTCGATCCTGGACGTGGAGGAATTGCTGCGACGCGCGGCGGAACAAATCAAGCGCGTGATCGACTACCAGATTTTGAGTTTGATGCTGTATGACGAGAAGCAAAAAGTATTTCGTCACCGCATTGATGTGAAACATGGGCAGCACGTGCAGGGGAAATTGCGCGTGGCGGTGAGCGAAGGAATTGTGGGTGCGGCGGCGATTCTGAAAGCCCCAGTGCGCGTGCCAGACGTGTCGGCGGACCCGCGATACCTGATGGTGAATCCGGAGACGCGTTCGGAACTGGCCATTCCGATGATTCACAAGGGACAGGTTATCGGGGTGCTGGATCTGGAGAGCCCGCAGCTGAATTATTTCACCGAAGATCACGTACAAACGCTGTCGATTCTGGGGGCCAACCTGGCGGTGTCGCTGGAAAATGCGCGGCTGTATGAAAAACTGGCGCGCGATGAAGCGCGGCTGGAGCGCGATCTCCAGGCCGCCAAACGCATTCAGGGCGCACTGCTGCAACCAGTGCCCAGCGAAGACTACGGGCTGGACATGGCGGCGCGTTATTTATCGGCACGCGAAGTCTGCGGCGACCTTTATGAATTCTTGCGCTATGGGCCGCAACAGCTCGGCATTGCGCTTGGCGACGTGAGCGGCAAGGGAACGGCGGCGGCGCTTTATGGCGCGGTGGCCATCGGGATCATGCGCAGTTTGGCGCCGCAAAAGCTGCAGCCGGCGGATATTCTGAGGCAGATGAACCAGATTGTCGGAGAGCGGCGGATCGAAGGGCGCTTCATGACGGCATGCTTTGCTACGTGGCAAAAGGGAAAACGGAAATTGCGCGTGGCGAATGCGGGGCAATCGCAGCCGCTGCTCTATAAGGATGGGCATTGCGAAAAGATCGAGTTGACCGGATTTCCGTTGGGAATCTTTGAAGAAGTGACTTATGACGAGTGGAACGGCGTGTTGGAGCCTGGAAATATACTGGTGTTCCATTCGGACGGAATCGCGGAAACGGCGAACGCCGAGGGTCAATTCTTTGGCACGGAGAAATTGCGCAAACTGATTGAGACGCATCATGAGTTGCAGGCCGCGGAGCTGGCGGATTTGATTTTGAAGGAAGTGGACTGGTTCACACAGAACGCTCCGCTGTCGGACGATCGCACGCTGGTGATTGCCAAAGTTCGATGAATAATCGCGCGCTCGATGCCAAGTTGCGGTTTGTAGATCCCACAACGTTTACTCCGCATTTTGTGTGGAAGAATGGCCGAAGCTTTCGGGAAATTTTCTGCGAGGATGTGCCTGTTGGCGAGGTAGCGGCGGAATTCGGAACGCCGGCCTACCTGTACAGCCAGGCGGCGATCACCGAAGCGTTCAAAGAGCTGGATCGCGGCCTGCGCGGCGTGCCGCACACGTTGTGCTTTGCGATGAAGGCTAATGGAAGCCTTTCCATTCTGAAATATCTCGCCGGGATGGGCAGCGGGTTTGACATCGTTTCAGGCGGCGAGCTGGAACATCTAGGTCGCGTCGGCGTGCGCGGAGACCGCATCGTTTTTTCGGGGGTGGGCAAAACACGCGAGGAGATACGTGCAGCACTGCAGTATCGCGGGGGCAGAAAGAACGGGCGCTCTGGGATTTTGCTGTTTAACGTGGAGTCGGCGGCGGAATTGGAAGTTTTGCAGCAGGAAGCCAGTCGCCACGTGGCGCGCGGCGGTGCGCCGTCGGCGGTATCCATCCGCGTGAACCCTGACGTGTTGGCAGGCGGCCATCCACACATCGCGACGGGCCGCCACGAGCACAAGTTCGGCCTGGAGTGGGCGGAGGCACGGCGGCTGTATCAGCAGCATCGAAATTCGAAGTCCATCAACTGGCGGGGCATCAGCGCGCACATTGGCTCGCAGATTGTAAAGGCGCAGCCCTTTAAAGAAGGGCTGAAACGACTGATTGGATTTGTTAGGGAGCTGCAATGCGATGGAATTGCTCTGCGATACCTGGATTTTGGCGGCGGATTGGGGATTCGCTACACCAATGAGAGAGTGCCATCGCGTTTCGCGTATGCGCAGATGATCGCGCGCGCGGTGAAGCCGCTCGGGCTGCACCTGTTACTGGAGCCGGGGCGCACGATCATCGCACCTGCGGGCATTTTGCTGACGCGTGTTTTGTACACCAAGCAGAACGGCAAAAAGGATTTTGTGGTGGTGGACGCGGGGATGAACGATCTGTTGCGGCCATCCCTCTACGGCGCGATTCATCCGATTACACGAACAACACGGCTAAAGTCTGGAAGGGCTTCCGCGTCGAAGCGCGTGGACGTGGTGGGCCCGGTATGCGAAACAGGCGATTGTTTCTTGCACGATTGGCCGCTGGGCAGCGTGGAGCCGGGCGAAGTGCTGGCCATCTGGGCCACGGGCGCGTATGGAATGTCGCTGGCTTCCAATTACAACGGGCGCTGCCGCGCGCCGGAAATTCTCGTGGATGGAAAGAATCGCAAATTAATCCGGCGGCGGGAAACGAATGAGCAGTTGCTGAGCGGTGATGTTTTGGCGTGATCGCCAGGATCGTCGATTAAAGATTTAAAACCTCAGGCTTCTCCCCACTTCAACTTGTTGCGAAGAATCTCAAAGTAGGACTTGTTGGGCGTAAGAATCAGTTTCAACAATTTCTCGGCGCGAGAAACACGAATGCGATCGGTAGGCTGGAGCGGGATGCCTTTTTGCCCGTCGAGGGTAAGAAAAACTGATTCGGTGCCGGCAGACAGTTTCATTTCGATGATGGAAGTGTCGCGAACCACCACGGGGCGATCGCTGAGAGTGTGCGGGCAAATCGGCGTGATGATGAAGGACTCGACTGCGGGATGCACGATGGGGCCGCCGGCGGACAGGGAATAGGCGGTAGAGCCCGTAGGCGTAGCGACGATAAGACCGTCGGCTCGATAACGGCACACAAAATCGTTGTCGATGATCAGTTCGACTTCAATCATGCGCGCTAGCGCGCCCTTGTTGATGACCACCTCGTTCAGCACGCTTTGCTTGTCGATGTTTTTTCCAGCGCGATTCAATTCCACATGAAGCATCACACGTTCGCTGATGGTAAGGCGGCCGGCGAGTATTTCTTCGAGTGCGGGGTAAAGTTCCTCGAGCATGAAACTGGTGAGAAATCCGAGGCTGCCCATGTTTATGGGCAGGATGGGTATGCCTTTTGGCGCAGCCAGCCGTGCCGCGGCCAGCAGGGTTCCGTCGCCGCCGAGCACCAGCAATAAATCGGAGGATGCCGCGACCTGCTCGCGACTGCGGCCCTTCGCCGGGTCGGGCACGGAACCAGCGGTTTCTTGATCGTAGGTCACGTGCATGCCGCGAGACGTGAGCCATTCGAGCAATCCGGGAACCACGGCGGAAAGATTGGAGCGGCGAGGGCGAGAAATGATCCCGATATTTTTGAAGGATTGAGCTGTCGGCATGTGTGAATGCGATTCTACTCCAAAGTCGAGACAGTTAAGAACTGCCCCGGATGTACGGATCTCGCCAAGGTCAAGAAGCTCTAATGGAAACGTCGCAGCGCTCCTTCGCGGCCGCTGAGCAGTAGTCCACGCAGCGCAAACGCCCATTCTGCCTTTGCTGCGGAACCCCCTTCTGAACCTCCGAGCAACCAAAAACACCCCGAGCTTCCCAAAGCAACCGGAAACGAAATCAGTATGGGAATTCAGAGCGAAAATCGTAAAACAGACCTTGGCGGCAACCGGCCCCGGTTCTTTTTGTTGAGACCTTTCGCGGCGCTGGCGATCGATCAGCGCTTTCGCAGATGGCGACGCGTGGTTTTGGCGCGGACGTTTTGTAGCAGGTAATCATTCAACTGCCGACGCATTTCGTGAAGCGCTTCCTGGTTGGATCGCAGGCGGCTGATGAGCAAGGCGCCCTCCAGCGAGGCGATGATGTGCTGGGCAAGTCTCCGCGGATCGACGGTAGCCTGGATCTGTTTCTTACCGACCCCTTCAACCACGATATCGGTCAAACATCTAGTCCAGCTGCGCAGGGCTTTGAGCGCTCTGGAGCGCAGCAGCACATTTCCGTCGTCGGCTTCCACGGCGGTATTCATGAGCGGGCAGCCGCCGGGGACCAGGCCGGAGCGCACGTCCACGAAGTTGTCGATCATTTTTGCGAGGCGGTCCACGCAATCGGGAATGCCGGTGACACCCTCGAGGCGGCCTTCGACCGCGCGTCCCCAAGAGTAATCGAAAGCCGCGATGGCCAGTTCTTCCTTGCTGGTGAAATGGCGATAGATGCCGCCTTTCTGGAGGCCGGTGGCGTCCATGAGGTTGGAGAGGGAAGTGCCCTCGTAACCCTTGGTGTTGAAGAGCGGCGCGGCTTTCTGGACGATCTCGCGCCTGGTGTTCTGGCCCTTGGCGGCGGGCATGGAAGACTCCTCGATTCTTTAAAAGACCGACTGGTCTCAAAAGTAAATATAGCATATTTATTAATGAGACCGAACGGTCTCTTATGCATCCAATCCTGCAACAGCGATGAGCGCAGCTTACACTTCCGCCGTTCCCACCACGCTGGCGCCGCCGCGGGTGGGAATCAATCCGTGGGTCATCGCCATTACGGTGACGCTGGCGACGTTTATGGAACTGTTAGATACAGCCATCGCCAATGTGGCGCTTCCGCATATTGCGGGCGGCCTGGCGGTGAGCGCGGAAGAGAGCACCTGGGTGCTGACCAGCTACCTGGTGTCGAACGCGGTGGTGCTGCCACTGTCGGCGTGGTTGAGCCGGCTACTGGGGCGCAAGCGCTACTACATGATCTGCGTTTCGCTGTTCACGATCAGTTCACTGTTGTGCGGATTCGCGCCCAGTCTTGGCGCGCTTATCTTTTTCCGCGTGCTGCAGGGAGTCGGCGGCGGTGGACTGGCTCCCGTGGAGCAAGCGATTCTGGTGGACACTTTCCCGCCGGCAAAACGCGCCGCGGCATTTGCGCTTTACAGCATGGCGATTGTCACGGCGCCGGCGATCGGGCCTCCACTGGGCGGGTGGATTACTGATAACTGGAGCTGGCGGTGGGTTTTCTTCATCAACATTCCAATCGGAATCCTTTCGTTGATATTGACCAGCCGGGTGCTGTCGGATCCGCCGGAATACACGCGGGAGAGGGAATTCGCGCGCAAAGAAGAGCGGATGAAGATGGATGGCTGGGGAGTATTTTCCGTGGCCATGGCGTTTGCGTGCCTGGAAGTGGTGCTGGACCGCGGGCAGACGGAGGACTGGTTCGAGAGCACTTTTATTATTTTGTTTTTTAGCATTTCCATGGTGGCGCTGGTGTTTGCGGTGATCTGGGAGTGGAATCATCCGGACCCGGTGGTGGAAATACGGTTGCTGGCGGATCGTAATTTTGCACTAGCTAACGTCTTCTATTTTATTTTTGGATTTACGCTGTACGGGTCAACGGTGTTGATTCCGCAGATGCTGCAGCGGCTGTATGGATACTCAGCGACGAACGCGGGGTTGGTGCTGGGACCGGGGGCGTTCGTAATTGTGCTGCTCGCTCCAGTGGTGGTGCGTATTTTGCCGAAGGTGGGGGTGAAGCGGCTGCTGGGCTTTGGCTATTTCGTCTTTGCGCTGGCGATGTGGTATTACGCTAGCTTCACGCTGGCCACGGACTACCGGCACGAAGCGCTGGCGCGCGGGCTGCAAGGATTGGGGATTGCGACGCTGTTCGTGCCGGTGAGCCAACTGGCGTATTCGAATATCGCCAAGAATAAGAATAACAAAGCGTCGAGTCTGACCAATCTGTTTCGCAACCAGGGAGGAAGCTTTGGAATTGCGTTCGTCACCACGCTGGCGGCGCGGCGCGGGCAGTATCACCAGAGCGTGCTGGTGGCCCACAACAGCCCGTTTGACGTGCGCTACCAGCAGTTGCTGACGAACCTCACCAACTATTTTTCCACGCATGGATTCACACACCCGGACGCGGTCGTGCATGCGCAGGCGCAAGCGTTCAATTTGTTACAGCGGCAAGCCACGCTCCTGGGCTTTTTGGATTGCTTCACGGCGCTGGGGTGGTTTGTGCTGATGGGCGTGCCTCTGGTTTTTCTGATCAAGAAGTTCAAGCCAGCATCGAGCTCGGGCGCTCACTGAGTGGCAGCGCAATGATGGAGGCGATCAGGGGCGGACTTCCCGGAGGAGGGCGAAGGCGATATGAGTGCCGAATCCCAGGACGCGACCGAGATGAATGTTGAGCAGGGAGAGCGGTTCGAGATAGCGCGCATTTTGCAAAGGGCCAGCGTCGACAGGATCGAAGCCGAGGCGGGCAATGAGTATTCCTACTTTGTTTTTTGCGTCGGTGTCGTCACCGGCGAAAAAACGCTGATGGTCTGCTCGTCTATGCGGGAGTCCTGGCCGGCGTAAACTTCGGCGAAGACGGTATTGAGGGCTTTCACAAAGTAGGATTCGTCGAGGAGCCTGGCGATTTCTTCCGCGCCGGAAGTAGTGTGGCCGATCACGAGGGATTTGTGATCGGGAGTGATGGGGTTGGTGACATCCACGACGACTTTGCGCGCGAGGTACTGACGAACGGGTGTGAGAGCTTTTTTCACTTCGGCGTAGGGCAGGGTCAGCAGGATCATTTCAGCTTCTTCCACCAGATCGCGGAGGGGCAGTTCTTTTGCGCCATGCCCGGCGTGTTTCGCCGGCGTAGCGCGCGTGACTTTCGTCGCCAGCGGTAAAGATGACTTCGTAGCCCGATTTTGTCGCCCAAGCTCCCAGGGCGCTGCCCACCTTGCCGCTACCGATGATTCCGAGTTTCATGACGCCTCCCGAATCAAATTTACAACGGAAGGCGACAGGCAGGTGTACGCAATTCTACTGAGTTAGCGGCGGCGATTTCACCCCCGCGACGGAGATGGCGAGCCGCGATCTATGTGATTTTTTGGAAAAGAGCTACCAGTAAAGCTTTAGCGCGAACTGAAACTGGCGCGCGTCGTAGGCGGAGGTGGGTTGGCCGGCGGCGCAGGTGGAGCCTGCCGTGGGATCGCAGAGTTGGTTGACGGCAGCGACGTTGGTGCGGTTGAAGAGGTTGAAGGCGTCGGCTATCAGTTCCAGGCGGAAGCGTTCGCCCAGGGGGATGCGTTTGGAGACGCGCATGTCCCACTCGAAAAATCCGGGGCTGGTGTAGCGGTTGCGACCGAGGACGCCGTTGCAGCCGGCGGGCGGACTGATGCCGGGGACTTCGAAGGTGGTGAATTCGTTGGTGAGGCATTGATCGGCGACGGAGAAGGTTGCGCCGGGGATGAACGGAGAAGTGGTGCCAGATCCCACGGAAGGGCGAGCTTGAGAAGCGCCGAGGTCGAGGCGCGTGTCGGTGCCGGTGATGATGTTGAAGGGGCGGCCGGAGGATAGTTCGACGATGGGCGCGAGAGTGAAACCTGCGGCGAGGTGCTGCCAGGCGCCGTCGCCTCCGTGGGCGTCGGCGGTTTGGAATACGGCGCTGGTGACCCAGCGATGACGCTGATCGTTGTCGGAGTTGCTGCGCTCGAGGAAGGGGAAGCGGCTGTCCTGCGGCTCGAGAGTGGATTGCAGGTCGGTGGAGTCGTCAATGGAATGCGACCAGGTGTAGCTGGAGAGCAGCTCGAAGCCGCGGGAGAAGCGCTTTGTGAGATTGATGGTGAGCGCGTGATAGATGGAGCTGCCGCTGGATTGCTGGGCGTCCACGCTGTTGAAGGGGACGGGCACGCCGAAGCCAGTTGGGTAGTGGGCGGCGTGAGCGAGCGCGACTTGGGTGGCGTAGCCGACCGTGGGGTTACCCATGCCGACCGCGGTGGCGAAGGATGGGTTGGGTCCGGAGGGCCGGAAGAAGTTGAAAAACGCGGGCGTGCCGACGAATTGCCCGTCGAATTGCGTGCCAGGACAATTGAGCACGCCAAGAATCTGGGAGGCGAGTACGGTGACTCCACAAGTTCCGGGGCCGTTTGTACCTGGCGCGAAACTGGCTGTGGGAGCGACGACAGTGACGGGATTGGTGAAGCCGAGGCCGGCTGCGTCGGCGAAAAGGAGATTGTTGGCGAGCAATTGCGGATCGGTGGAGTTGATGTCTACCGGGCGATTTAGTTTGAGGCCGCGGGTGTATTGGTAGCCCGCGCTGATTTTCCAGGAGCCGGCGATTTCTTTCTCGATGGTGAGATTGCCTTGCTGCGCGTAGCCGTAGCGAAAATTTTTCTCGACCGGCAAGGTAAAGGGCAAGATGGGCAGGGGAAAACCTGCCTGGAGATAATTCTGATTGGCGAAGAGGGAATCCTGCAGCAGGGGATCAAAGCGCTGCTGGTTAGGCAGATAGCCCATGTTGGGCAGGGCGTTGAGAACTCCCTGGAAGATGGACGAGCCGTTGAGATTGCTGGAGCTGTCAAGGCCCGGTCCGCAAACCGCCGCAGCCGTGGTAGGGATGAGACCGCATGCGGACGGCGTGCCACCTGCAGACAACAATTGGACGGAGCGGCCGCCTTCGGCGGTAAAGGAGTTGAAAGCCACGGCGAGGAGCGGGTGATCATAGAAGATTCCGTAGCCGGCGCGAACGACCATTTTTCCGTTGCCGCGCGGATCCCAGGCGATGCCGAGGCGCGGAGCGACGTTGTTGTTGTCTCGAGGGATGCCTTCGGTGACGCCCAAGGCGTCTTCGGCGGCCTGGTTGATGGCGGTGGCGGCGCGGGCCATCGGAGTGATTTCAATGTCGTAGCGTACGCCGTAGTTCACGGTGAATTTCTTGCTTATGCGCCAACTGTCCTGAAAGAAAAACGCGAAGGGCAAATTATCAAAGGGGCGATTGGAGTCGCCGATACCCTGAATGTAGGTGGTGGGAATTCCCAGGCCGTAAGACTGCAGTCCGGTGGTGGCGGGGAGAGCGATGGATTGGCCGCCGCCGACGGGGACAGCGTCGGGGAATCCGAAGGTGGAGGCGGCGAGGCCGCCAAAGTTGACGTCACCACCGAAATCCAGCTGGAAAATTTGGGATTTGCCAGAGCGCAGTTGGACGACATTGACGTCGCCACCTATTTTGAAAGTGTGGCGGCCGTGGATCAGGGTGACGTGATCGGTGAATTCGGTGCGGCGCTCGATGCGATCCACGGTGGAGTAGGGTTCGCGGCCGAAATATGCGAAGCCGGGAATGTTTACGCCGATGTCGGAGCCGCCGGGGAGATTTGAAAAACCGAAGTGCAAGCCGCGGCGTGCGTATTGAAAGCGGAATTCGTTGAAGGCGGTGTTGCTGAAGATGGTGTCGTGTTGCGCGACGATGGAAAAGTCGCGCGACTGGTTCACGCCGGCGCGAGTGCCGGCATTTTGTCCAAAGACCTGATTTTGCGAAGTGGATTGAATGCCGGTAACGAGGGACGGGGAAACGCCCACGCGGAGGAAAGAGGAGTTGCGATTGCTCCAACGCTGATCGAGGCGCGCGGACCACAGGCTGGTTTTTTCGGTGACGGGAAAATTACCGCGAATGGAATTTAGTCCCACGAAAGAAGCGGGAAGGGGGGCGATACCTTCACCTATGAGCGAACAATTTACCGCGTTGACGGTCTGGCCCGGCGGGCAGGCTACCGGAATGGGAAATTGTGGGCCGGGCCCGGGATTGAGAAAGCCCATGGTGGCGCCAGCGGCGACGGCGCCGAAATCAAGGCGGTTCAGCGCGACGCTGGAGGCCGAGCCGTAGAGGACCCCGTATTGAACGGCGAGATTTTGCAGCGTGGGATCGCCGGTGGCGAGCAGGGAATTCACGGCGGTGGCTTGCGGGCCGGTCAGCTGCACGGGCAGTGGACCGCTGGGAGTCGGAAGGGTTACGTTCTGCAGACCGAAATTATCGATGCCGATGCTGGAGAAGCCGGTTTCTTCGCGAAGGGTGTCTTCGTAGGAGAGAAAAAAAAAGGTTTTGTCTTTTCTTAACGCGCCGCCGATGGTGAATCCGGCTTGCACGCGAGTGTAGGCCTGCTTGACGGGAGTGAGGGCGCCGGTGTCGGGATCAATCTGTCCGGAAAACGCATTGCGCGCCTGGAAGGCTTTGTTGCGGAAGAATCCGAAGGCGTCGCCGTGGATTTCGTTGCCACCGCTCTTGGTGACGATGTTGATGACGCCGCCGGTGGCACGACCATACTCCGCGTTGTAATTGCTGAGGATGAGCTGAAATTCCTGCACGGCTTCCTGGGAAACAGTGGCGCGGATGCCGTTGACGGAATTGTCCACGGCGTCGGCACCGTCCACACTGACCATGTTGGAACGCGCGCGGGCACCGTTTACGTTGAGGCCGCTGTTGGGAGCGGGGCCGATGGTGGGTGAAACGTCGCGAGTAGTTTGCGAATTGGTGAGGGTGAAATTGATGTAGTTGCGGCCGTTGATGGGTAGGTTGTCAATGCGGCGCTGTTCGACGGTTTGGGAGACTTCGGTTTTGGTGGTTTCGATCTGGGTGGATTCGGAGGAGACGGTGACGGATTGGCTTACGCCGCTCAGAGATAGTTGGGGTTGAGCGTGGGCGTTTTCACCGACTGTCAGCGCGATAGATTCATTTTCGTATTTACCGAAGCCTGCGCCGCCTTCGACAGTCATGCGGTATCTGCCCGGGGGCACGCCGACGATGGTGTAGCGGCCATCGTCATCGGCGTCGGCTGTTCGTTGCGCGCCAGTGGCAGGATTTTCGAGCCTGATGGTGGCGCCTTTGACTCCCAACCCTTGGGGATCGACGACCGTGCCGGAAATGGTGGCGGTATTGACCTGTGCTTTCGCAGCAACGGAGAGGTACAGAACTACCACGCACAACGCTAAGCACATGCGCACAAATATTTTGCGGTGCATGAGTCCCCCAAGATAGTTAGTTACCGAAGGTTCGCTACCCCTAGCGAAGCGACGGCGAGCGCTTAATGAAGAAATACAATTCCTTGCGGCCTTCGCGAAAAACCTTATGCCTGCGGTCGGGCAGTGTCAAGGAGGCGCTCGGAGTGGAGGGGCGAACTGGGACACAGACTGCTTGCCAGAGTTTTCAGATAGTCAGAAGGCAAAATCAAAACCCGCACCCTTAAAACGAAGGGTGCGGCACCCGGCGGGGAATCCCGGTATGGCCGCGAAAAGCGCGCACGATTGCGCGCGGCCCCGATCGAGTAATATCCGGTTAACATTTAGGGCAGCATGGCCATGTAGACTCACTGACGTCGCTTTCACAGGAGTTGTCGAGGACCCCGATGGAGAAGAAGAATTTCTTGTTCGTATCGCTGAGTGGACTGATCAGCGATATTGCCTGGCAGGTTTCCAAGGAAGGGCACGAGGTGCGCTACTTCATTGGGGACAAGAAGGAGCGCGACATTGCCGACGGCTTCGTGGCCAAAACCAAGGATTGGGAGAAGGACATTGACTGGGCGGACATCATTATTTTTGACGATACGCTGGGGCAGGGCGAAAAAGCTCAGGCGCTGCGCAAACAGGGGAAGAAGGTAATTGGAGGAACGCCGTATTCGGACCGGTTGGAGGATGACAGGTCGTTTGGTCAGGAAGAGCTAAAAAAGGCGGGCGTAAACATTATTCCCTACGGCGAGTTCGTTTCGTTTGATGACGCCATTGAACATGTGACGCAAAGTCCCGGGCGCTACGTGATCAAGCCAAGCGGGGAAGCGCAGAACGTGAAGCGGCGGTTGTTTGTGGGCGAAGAAGACGATGGGCAGGACGTCATTCGCATGTTGGAGGCGTACAAGAAAGCTCTTTCGGATGAGATCAAAGTGTTTCAGCTGCAGCGGCGGGTTTCGGGCGTGGAAGTGGCGGTGGGCGGTTTTTTCAACGGGAAGAATTTTATTTATCCGATCAATGTGAACTTCGAGCACAAGAAACTCTTTCCTGGAGATATCGGGCCGCCGACTGGGGAAATGGGTACGGCGATGTTCTGGTCGGGACCGAATCAACTATTCAATCACACACTGCTGAAAATGGAGCCGGTGCTGGCGACTGAGGGTTATGTCGGATATATCGATGTGAACTGCATTGTGAACAACAATGGGATTTACCCGTTGGAATTTACTTCGCGGTTTGGGTATCCGACGATCAGCATTCAGCAGGCCGGGATGCTTACGCCCATCGGGCAGTTCTTTCTGGACCTGGCGGAGGGCAACGATCCCAAGCTGAAGACGCGCAGCGGATTTCAGATCGGCGTGCGCATTGTGGTGCCGCCCTTTCCGTTTGACGATGACGAGACGTTCGACTCGTTTTCGAAAGACTCAGTGATTGTGTTCAAGAAGCCGCCGCAGGATGAGGTTCACATTGAGGATGTGAAACAGCTCAACGGACAGTGGCTGGTGGCGGGGACTTCCGGAGTGATTTTGATTGTGGTGGGTATGGGACCGACGATGCGTCAGGCGCAGGCGCAGGTTTATTCGCGAATCAAGAATGTGCTGATTCCTAATATGTATTACCGGACGGATATTGGGGATCGATGGGTGGAAGATACGGATCGCTTGCATACTTGGGGTTATTTGAGGTAGATCGTTCAGGAATAGACGCTCGACAAGAGAACAAGAGAACAAGAGAACAAGAAAACAAGAGAACAACAGATTGGAGTCGAGGCGACCCTTCCTCGGACATTACTAAAACCCCCGCGTGCAAAATCGGAACGTGGGGCACCCAAGCGCCCGAATCAACGAACTTTTGTTGATTCCAATTGCGGCGAGAGTATCTGGATGATGGCCAGGGCGGCGAGGTAGGCTACACCTGAAAAAATAAAAAGCGGGAGGTACGAGTGTGTGAGTTGCACAACATAGCCTGCCGTTACCTGCATGAGGACGCCGCCGATGGCTCCGGCGGTGGCGCCGATTCCGACTACGCTGGCGACGGCCGTGCGCGGAAACATATCCGAAGACAACGTGAAAAGATTCGCCGACCAGCCTTGATGGGCGGAGGTGGCCAAACTAATTAACGCGACCACTAGCCAAAGATTGGTGGAAAAAGGTGCGTATAGGACGGGGAGGATGCACAGGGCGCAGATTAGCATGGCGGTTTTGCGGGCGCGATTCACCGTTAGGCCGCGTTTGATCAGGCTGGATGAGAGCCAGCCGCCGCCGATGCTGCCGATGCTGGCGGCGTTGTAGACCACCAGTGTAGGCCAGATGATTTGCATCAGCGAGAGACCGAATTTTTCCTGCAGATATTTTGGGAGCCAGAAGAGATAAAACCACCAAACCGGATCGGTGAAAAATTTGCCGAGAGCGAAAGCCCAGGTTTCGCGGCAGGGGAAAAGGCGGCTCCACGCAATGGTGCCTGCTGGGTCGGCGGGATCGCTTTGGATGTAGGCCAGTTCAGCGGCGGAGATTCGCGGATGAGCTTCGGGCTGGTGATAGAGCAGCAGCCAGAAAATCAACCAGACAAATCCGATTGCGCCGGTGGCGATGAAGGCGGTTTGCCAACCGTAGGTGACGGCCAACCACGGGACGGTGAGGGGAGCGATCACCGGGCCGATGTTGGTGCCGGCATTCAGAATTCCGAAGGCGAAGGCGCGTTCTTTTTTTGGAAACCATTCCGCTACGGTCTTGACGCAAGCGGGAAAATTGGGGGCTTCGCCGAAGCCGAGGAAGGCCCGCGCGATTCCGAAAGTGAAAGCGGAAGTAGCGGCGGCGTGAGCGATGGCCGCCAGACTCCAGATGCAGACGGCGATCGAATATCCTTTGCGGGTGCCGACGCGGTCAATGACGTAGCCTGCGGCGAGCAAGCCAATCGCGTAAGCTGCCTGGAACGCGCCGGTAATGTAGCCATACTGTATACTCGTCCAGCCGATGCTGGTTTCGAGTGTTTTGGCCAGCATGCTAAGGACCTGGCGGTCGAGATAGTTGATGGTGGTGGCGAAAAAAAGAAGTGCGCAGATGGTCCAACGGACGTGCGAGGTGACGGGCTTGAGAGAGACAGTCGTGGAGTTCACTGGAGAGCTTCAGGAATATAGGCGCAAGAGTGCGGTTGCGCAAGCGGGGCAGCAATGCGAAACCTCTTCGGGATTTTCGCGACGGCGAATTCTCGCTGGGATGGGCGTGTTCCTGACGGCTTTAGTGCTTCCAAAATTCGTCTTCGCAAACGTTTGGCAAGCCTTCGGCGGCGCGCGCGCGACGGAACCGGTTGCCGGATTGCTTTACCCACCTGTTGATCTTTCTTACTTCGATACGCCGATTGGGTGGCGAGCATGAATTCACCATTCAAGATTTCCGTCATCACCGATGAAATCACGCAGGATTTTGGGCGGGCCTGCGAAGTGGCGTCACAAGAATTTGGAATGGGTTGGGTGGAACTGCGGGAGCTGTGGAGCAAGAACATCATGAAACTGGACGCCAAGGAAATTGCCGAGGCGCGACGGTTGCTCGAGAAATACCGTTTGCGAGTGTCGGATCTGGCCACTCCGCTATTTAAAGTGGACTGGCCAGGAGTGCCGCTGAATAAGAATCGGCAGGCGGCGCGTGACAAGTTTTCGGCGGACTTCACGTTCGAACAGCAAGGGGAAGTACTGGAGCGGTCGCTGGAGCTGGCACGCGTGTTTGTGGTGGACCGGATACGTTGCTTTGATTTCTGGCGGCTGGATGAGCCGGCACCGGTGCGGGCCGCAATGGACGCCAGGCTTTTAGAAGCGGCGGAGAAATGCGGCAAGAAGAATTTGGTGCTGGTCCTCGAGAACGAGCATGAATGTAATACCGGGACGGGGGCGGAGGCGCTGCGTACGTTAAACGCGGTGCGTTCGCCGCATTTCATGTTGAATTGGGATCCGGGTAATGCCGCGGCGCTGGGCGATGTGCCGTATCCGGACAGCTACGATAAATTGCCGAAAGAGCGCATCGGGCACGTGCATTGCAAGGATGTGGAGCGCAAAGCGGGCGGCACGAACGGGTGGGCGTGCATGGGGAAGGGCGTGATTGACTGGACCGGACAATTCCACGCGCTGAAACGTGACGGTTACAAGCATGCGGTGAGTCTGGAGACCCACTGGCGCGGAGCGGGTTCGGCGGAGGAGTCTAGCCGGCAGAGCTGGGCGGGGATGAAAGAGCAACTGCACACCGCGGGAGCGTTGTCGTAGCACAGGGGTGGCGATTCATGGATGAAGAGAAAACACCGAGACGGTCATTTCTTAAAATTGCGGGACTTGGTGTGGCGGGAACAGCGATGGGATGGCATGCCTCCAGCTACGCAAAGATTGTGGGCGCGAACGATCGCGTGCGCGTGGGGGCGGTGGGATTTTCAGACCGATTTCGCAGCGCCTTGGTGCCGGCGTTCATGAAGCATGCGGCGAAGTTGAATTTTGAAATTGTGGCGGTGTCGGATATCTGGAACCGGCGGCGCGAAGAGGGTGTGGCGTTCCTGCAGAAGGCGACCGGCAAAGCGCCTGCGGCGACACGTAATAACGATGAGCTTTATGCGCGGAAGGATATTGATGCGGTGATGGTGGCTACTGCGGATTTCCAGCACGCTTATCACGCCATCGAGGCCGTGAAAGCGGGCAAGGATGCGTACGTGGAGAAACCGCTGGCGCACACCATGGAAGACGCGCGAGCAGTTCGGAAAGAGGTGCACGACAGCGGCAAAGTGGTGCAGATCGGGACGCAGCGGCGAAGTTCACCGGAATATAAACGCGCGCACGAATACATAAAATCTGGAAAGTTTGGCGACATTGTTTTGGCGGAGATGACCTGGAACGTGAACCAGCCAGGACGGTGGCGCCGGCCGGCGCTGGTTGCGGCGTTGCGAGAAGAGGATACGGACTGGAAGAGATTTTTAATTGATAAGCCGGCGATTCCGTTTGATGCGCGTAAGTACGTGGAGTTTCGGTTGTTCTGGCCTTATTCGTCGGGAATTCCTGATCAGTGGATGGTGCACCAGATTGATACGGTGCACTGGTTTACGGGCCTGCCGCGGCCGCGCAGCGTGGTGGCCAACGGGGGAATTTATTTGTGGCATGACGGGCGCACGAATTGGGACACCATGACGGCGGTGTTCGACTACGGGCCGCTGGACGACGCGACGAAAGGGTTCCAGGTCACTTATTCATCGCGGATGACCAATTCGGCGGGTGGTACCAAGGAAATTTATTATTCGAACGGGGGGACGCTGGACCTGGACAAGCAGCAAATTTCGTCAGCGGGGGGACTGGACAAGAGTTTTGCGGACGAGATGAACATGCAGCCGAATTTGCTGGCTGCGAGTTCGCTGGCACAAGTGCGAAGCGCAACGGATACGCGCGCGAATGCCGGGAGCGATGTGGCGACTTCTTCCAACGTCAGGAACTGGATGGAATGCGTGCGTAGCCACGCGACGCCGAATGCGGATATTGAAGCGGGTTACCACCACTGCGTGGCTTTGTGTATGTGTATTGCGGCGATTCAGTCGGGGCGGCGGGTGACGTTTGATGATGTGGCGCAGAAGGTTGTGATTGGGTAGGGGAACTAACTTAAATCGAAGTCCTTTATTACCAAAAAAAACACCACATGGAAATTCGCCATGTGGGCCCCCAACATCCCAGAAAAATCAACTGCGGTCGTCGAGGAGCGATTTGAGGCGGGCGTAGCCGGTGCGGCTGACGGGGAGGCGGGTGCTGTCGGCTAGGATGGCCAGGCGGCTGTCTTTGCCGTAGGGCTCGATGCGTACGACGCGTTCGAAATTTACAATGTAGGAGCGGTGGATGCGCACGAAGCGGGCAGGATCGAGGCCGGCTTCCACGCTGGCGATGGTTTGCTGCTTGAGATGCTTGGCGCCCTGCGTGGCCAGCGCAACGTAGTCGTCCTGGGCCTCGACGTAATCCAGTTTCGCAACGGGAATGAGCGTGACGCGCGTGCCGTCGCGGACTACCACGCGTTCGAGATAACGCTGCGGCGGGCGCGCCGACGCAGCAATTTGATCGGCGGGCGGCAATTTTTTACCAACGCGCTGCTTGGCACGCTCTAGAGCGGCTTCAAAGCGGTCGCGTCCGATGGGTTTGAGCAGATAGTCCACAGCGTGAACTTCAAAGGCCTTCATCGCATATTGATCGTAGGCAGTGACAAAGATTACGGCCATGTCTTGTTCGATGAGTTCGAGGACGTCGAAGCCGCTTAGTTTGGGCATCTGCACATCGAGAAAAATCAGTTGAGGCTTATGTTCGGCGACGGCTTTGACGGCTTCGAAACCGTTGGCACATTCGGCGAGAATTTCAATTTCGGGATGGGTTTGTACGAGTTCGCGCAAGACCTGCCGGGCGAGTTCTTCATCGTCCACGATCAGCGCGCGGATTTTTTGCCCGGTGTCCGCGGTCAACGTAGCACCTCCTGTGTTTCCATCGGCAGCGACAAGGTGACTTGAAACAATTCGTCACTGGCGGTTACGCGCATGCTTCCTTCACCAGCGTAGCGGGACTCGATGCGATTGCGCACATTCTGAAGTCCCAAGCCGGTGCGGCGGGTTGAAGTGTTCTCCGCATCAAAACTATTTTCGATGATGATGATTAATCGGCCGTTGCTGCATTTCGCGGAGAGATGGACCTGTCCGCCCTCGGGCAAGTTGGCGATTCCATGGACCACGGCGTTTTCCACGAGAGGCTGCAGGAGCAGCGGGGGAATCAGGAACGCACGGCATTCTTCCTGAATTTCCTGGGCCATTTGCAGACGGGTGCCGAAGCGCACTTTTTCGATGGCCAGGAAACGGTCGAGCAGAGAAAGTTCTTCGGACAGGGGAATGCTGGATTTTTCGCCGAGGCCCAAAGTCATACGCAGAAATTCCGCGAGCAGAATGCACATCTCGCGCGCCTTGACCGGATCGCTGGTGGTCAGAGCACTAATGGAATTCAAACTGTTGAAAAGAAAATGGGGGTTGACCTGGGCCTTCAGGGCCTTTAGCTCGGCGTCGCGGGCGAGGACGGTGGTTTCCATGACGCGAGTTTCGGCCGCGCGAGAGGCTTCGACGGCGATTAAAACGTAAAAGAAGCCGACGTTGACGAGGTAAAGGAGCACGCCGCTCACTTCGAGAATGGGTACGTGTGCTTCGTAGCGGACGGCCAACCCCGTGAAGGATGCCGACCGCGAAAGAGCCTGGGCGTAAAGCCGACCGATTTGCGCCCAGACGAAACTGAGCAAGAGCGCTGCCAGCAAATGGGTGACGATGAGGCGAGCAAATCCCGCGGAGCGCAGGGGGGTGGCGCGACAGATATACCAGGCAGAGAAACAAACCGCGGAGAACAACGCGACCAAGGGCAAAACGAGGATGGCCGCTTCCGGCGCGGCGATGCCGCCGGAAACTTTGACGAGGAATGTGAGGAGGCACGCCAGCGGCACCCACACCGCGAGGTAGGCGCCCAGGTACGACCGGCGATTTAGAAGCGGGTGCATGCGTAGCTTAGTTCTTTACATCCACGCCGCCGAAGATCACGGAACCGGTGATGATCAGATTTTTCTTTTGCGGGGCTGCGGCATCGCTGGGGGGACCCATACCGCGTGTTGAATCCGTAAAACCACCGAATACGGTTTGACTGCGGGGCTGAATGTGCCAGTGGTCGGGCACGCGCATCTCGACGCCACCGAAGACCACATTGATTTCAATAACGGCTTCGTTGCTCTCCATTTCGGCGTCGCGGAAATCCAGTTCGACACCGCCGAATACCGCGCTGATCCGGGCAAAGCGAAAATCGCGCGAGGTGATGCGCCGCTCGACTCCGCCAAAGACAGCGGTGGCATTCATTTCGGATTGGGCGCCGACGGCCGCGGCGATGCGGCGAGAAGCCAGGGAATTCCAGATCATCATCACGCCAGAGGCGACGATCAGCAGGGGCCAGAATTCCGCCCAGCGAAAGCGAATGATGCCCAGGTTATCAAGCTGGAATAGAGCACCGGCAATGATCAGGAAGAAACCCCAAGGTCGCTTGCCCGGTTCCACGAGATTCATGGCGCCGCCGACGATCATCAGGAAGGGCCAAAACCGCCACAGATTTCCGATGGCCAGGACGCCCAGGTGATCAAGCATCAGCAGAACGCCGACCGCCAGGATGATGGCGCCCCAGATGATGCCATGGGCGGAGCCTGACGGGCGGCGACAGCTCGGCGGGCTCATGTGTTCGGTGAGGCGGTTATCCATGTCGCGGCGAATCGAATCCTTCAGAGCGTCTTTGTCGAATTCCATCATCACGCTTTCTCCACGGTTTGATTACCCAGCAACAAAAGGCCGGCCAGAATTCCTGCGAGCGCGAAGACTAGTACCAATATCCCACAAGCGCATGGCAGCAGGGCAGCAGGATGGAAGGCGACGGTCCTTGCAAATCTCAGGAGCACCAGGGCTGCGGCGACCGGCGCGCCGAGTACGTCTACGCTGAGGCTAGCGAACAGGCGCGGCAGGGTGGCCGCAGCGGCGGCCACGCTTATGAGCATCAGAATAGCCCCAGAGAGCAAAAGCCTGCGGCCGGCGCGGGTGTGACGATTTCGCAGCTGGTTGGCGGTGCGGAGACATTGGTTGGCTGCTAACACTGAAGTTCTCCCGTTTGTTGGACTGCTGAGCGACAACAGCAGATTAGCCAGGGCGCCAATTGGCCGCATGGGGTTTTCGGGCAATGCGGGCTGTCTACCGGCGAACGGCGGCTGGGAGAAGGTGAATGCCGAGCCGATTGTAGTTATTGAGGCGCGGATTTACCGAATTGCGGTTCGATCGCATCCAAACCAGCTAGTTCACCAGCCTGGAGGAGAATATATGACTGAAACAGCTCAACAGCCGGCGAAAGAACAGAAACCAGACACCTATCCCGCGAAGGCTTTCGCGGCCCAGTCCCCAACTTCCGGACTTGCGCGTTTTAATTTTGAACGGCGTTCGCCAGGTCCTCAGGATGTGCAGATCGAGATTCTTTATTGTGGAGTGTGTCACTCGGACCTGCACCAGGTGCGCAACGAGTGGAAAGAAGTGATGCCGACGGTGTATCCCTGTGTGCCGGGACATGAAATTGTCGGACGCGTGGTGAAGGTCGGGAACGGCGTAAAGAAATTAAAGAAAGGGGACATTGCCGCGGTCGGCTGCATGGTGGATTCGTGCCGCAAGTGCGCGAACTGCCTGGCAGGCGAAGAACAGTATTGCGAAGTGGGGCTGACGCTGACGTACAACGGCGAAGATAAAATTCTTGGTGGCGTGACGCGCGGGGGGTACTCGGACAGCATCGTGGTGGATGAGGCGTATGTTTTGCGCGTACCGAATGGGCTGGACCCGGCGGGTACGGCGCCGCTGCTTTGCGCGGGAATCACGACCTATTCACCGCTGCACCACTGGAAAGTTGGCAAGGGGCAGAAGGTCGGAGTGGTCGGGCTGGGCGGATTGGGGCACATGGGCGTGAAGTTCGCCAACGCGCTGGGTGCACATGTGGTCTTGTTCACCACCTCTCCCAATAAGGCCCAGGACGCGAAGCGACTAGGCGCTTCGGAAGTGGTTATCTCCAAAAATGAAGCGGAGATGCAGAAGCATGCCGGCAGCTTTAATTTCATTCTTGATTGTGTTTCCGCGGATCACGATTTGAATGCTTATCTGCAGCTTTTGAAGCTGGATGGGACGATGACGCTGGTGGGGGCACCGGAAAAACCGGCGCCAGTGGCGGCGTTTAATTTGCTTATGAAGCGGCGGCGGCTGGCGGGTTCGGCGATCGGCGGGATTCGCGAAACGCAGGAGATGCTGGATTTCTGTGGTGAAAAGGGAATCACCGCGGACATTGAGCTGATTAAAATTCAGGACGTGAATCAGGCGTACGAGCGATTGCTGAAGAGCGATGTGAAATACCGGTTTGTCATTGATATGGCTTCGCTGCAATAGGATTGAGAGCTTGGTCTAAGAACACAAAACCGGGGCAAACCGACCCTTTCACAAACCGACAGGGTCGGGCGTTTTGTTGTCTTGTCGCTTCTGCTTCCTGAAGCGTTCCGAATTTAAGATGGAACTGAGGTCCGTCTTTCGGTGCCGGCATCCATTACCAACATTCCCACATGCAAAAGCGGTATCTGGGGCACCCGGCGCGAGGGCCATTTCTGCATTATTCCTTGTCTAGAAATCGAACCGCAGACCAATCTGGCCTTCGCGGCCGGGCAAATATTGCAGCGTGGAGCCCAGCGGTGGATCGGTGCCTTCGAGGCCCTGGACGGCTGCGGGATTGTCGCGGTTGAACAAGTTGAACATTTCAAAAAGGACTTGCGCTTTTACACGCTCTCCGATGTTGAAGCGCTTGGAGACGCGCAGATCCATGTTGACGAACGACGGAGAGGTCTGGGAATTGCGGGCGTAGAGAGGGTTCCCCAAACCGTTGATAAAAAGGCCGGCACCGTTAAAGAGCCCGTCGCCGTCGAAGTCGGGGCCCCCATCTTTTGGCGAGACGCCGTAGTGGAAGCCACTCTGGGCGCGGAAAATCCCGGCCAGCTCAAACTTCCATGGCAATTGCACGATGGAGTGAATGAGGAAAGTGTGATTTACGGAAAGATCCGAGGGCCCCTTGTCCACCTTGGCTCCATTGTAGAAGGTGCCAGCCTTGGGAACGTAATTGCCGATGCTGTTGATGAAGGCGCCGTTGGTATTGGTCTGGCCGGTATCCGCATCGGTGACCGCGGGAACTCTGCCGACAAAACTGTCTGAAAGGCCGCTGATGGCGAGGAAATTTACGCCTTCGCCGGTCTGAATTTCGCTCGCCAGGGTGGAATTCAATACGTCGTCTATGGCGTGCGCGAAGGTGTAGTTGGCCTGGACCGTGAAGTGACGAGTCATGCGTTTTTGAAAGCCGACAGTAAAGCCGTCGTAGGTGCCCGAGCCCCAGGGCCCAAAACTTTCGATGCGTTTCGCCCCGGTGCCGGGAACCAGTTCGTTGGCAAAGCCATCCATGCGGGCTTCGAAGGCCAGATTGGTGGCACGCACGGTGGTGATGTGCTTGATGTTCTTGTGGTAGAAGTCGAAGGTGACGACCATATCGGAAGCGAGTTCACGCTGAATCCCGAAATGGTAGTTGAGCGTGTAGGGAACCTTGAGGTCGGGGTCCACGCTGATGGGAACCTGTCCCGCTGTGCCTAGAATGCCGTCGATGGTGGTGAGATTTCCGAAGGGATCCCAGGACCAATAATTGGCGGGCACGGTGATGCTGGCATCGGTGCCAGCGAGGTTGGCGATGGCGGCGTCCGCGGCGGTGAGAAACTGGTCGGGAGTTAATCCGCTCAACTGCTGGATGTTGGCCATGTTCACGACGGTGTTGGCGGGAATGGGCGTATGCCCTGGCGCGACAATATTGTTGAGGTAATCGATGCCGTAAAGCGTGGTGCCCAAGCCGTTGGGGCAGGAGGCGCCCGCGGCGGCCACTTGCGCCTGCGTCATGGTATTGGCCACGCACACAGTGGGGCGGCCCAGGGTCTGGAACAAACTGGTGAGCGTGGTGGGATTCCCGTAAAACAATCGTGGAAAGGATAAGAGACGCTGGCGTTGGATATTGGCGCCGCCGAAGCCAGGGATATCGCGGGCCACACCTTCGCGGAATTGATCGTAGAAGACACCGAAACTGGCATTGACGACGGTCTTCGCATTGAGCGCCCAGGCGACTCCAATGCGCGGCGAGAAGTCGGTTTTGTTCGGGAAAGTCGAGTCGTAATCCCAGCGCAGCCCGGCGTTCAGGGTGATTTTGCTGGTCAGCTTCCAATCGTCCTGCACGAAGAGTCCGGTGTAGTGATTGTGCACGTCGACGATATTGTCCGCGGGGGTAGGACCGCCCTGCAGGGTAATTAGGTTGAGGCCGGAATTGATGGAGCCGAAGGTGTTGAAGTCGTCGATGGTGGCGAAGAGCTGGGTGAAGAAATTGTTCGGCTCGGTCCCGGTGACGTTGGTGTTTTCGTAGTCGAGGCCGAATTTGAGAGTGTGACGCTTGATCTGCTTGCTTAAATTGCTGCCTGCGGAGTAGTACTTCTGATGAAAGGTAAAGGAATTGTAGCCGGGGCCGAGAGAAGTCTGGCCCTGGTCGCCGAATTCGTCGCCACTGTCATAGACGGAAAAGAGATTGAAGAGAGTGTTAGGAATACCGGCTTCCGGATGAGAAGGACTCTGTCTGGTGGGATTGTCGCGATACTGAAAATAGGTGTTGAGAATCCAAGGGCTGGACATATCGCCGAGGGTCCAGAGGTCGGAGATGCCGAACATTAAGGTGCGGCCGTCGAGATTGTAGCGGGTGTCGGGCAAGTTTAGAGAAGCGGTGAGCGGCAAATAATCGGTGAGGTGATTATTGGTGTAGTTGAACTGCTCGCTGAAGCGGTGACGAGCGATGTTTTCATCCAGACGGAGCCGCGCGCGCGTGTCGTAAGTGAGGGAGTGCTTGTTGAACGGTGCTTCAAAAGCGATGAGGCTGGAGGGCAGGCTAGGGTTAAAAATAAAATTGAGGTCACGACTTTCCAGAATGCGTTCCGCGGAGCCGAAGAAGAAAAATTTTTCTTTGATGATTGGACCACCCAGATAGACAGTGGGATCCCAGCGGGAAAGGAAGGGAGCGTCGCGGTTGGAGTCCGGGATGTTGTTGGAGTCGAAAACGTTGTTGCGGTAGAACACGGAAAGGCCACCGTGCCAGTCGTTGGTGCCTTCGCGGGTGACGACGTTGATGATGCCGCCAGAAGCATGACCAAATTCCGCTTTGTAACCGGAAGTAACGACCTGAAATTCCAGGATGGAGTCCTGATTGAATTGTGCGGAGGGACCACCGTTGAAATTATCGCGATTGGGCATGCCGTCGATAAGGTAAAGAGCGTTGCCGGCGCGTTCACCGAGGATGGGCGTGGAGTTGTCTCCGGCGGGATCGTTCTGGCGATTGAGAGTGACGCCGGGGACCAGTTGCAGAAGGTCGAGATAATTCCGACCATTGATGGGCATGTCTTCGATCTGCTGCGTGGTGATGGTAGCGCCCGTGGAAGACACGGTGGTCTCGAGCAGAGGCGTTGAGGAATCGACTTCGACGGTCTGGCCCATGGAGCCGACCTGCAGTGTGATGTCATAGGTCAGCGTGCGATTGAGGGTGACCTCGATGTTTTTGAAAAGTTCCGTCTGGAATCCGTCCCTAGAGGCCCTGATTTCATAAATGCCGGGGGGGATTCCGGCCAGAGTGTAGGTTCCGTCGGCTTCGGTGGTGGCGCTGCGATCGACAGACAATTCGCTGCTGCTGACCTGCACCACGGCGCCGAGGATAGCCAAACCCTGCTTATCATGTACAGCGCCCGTGATGGTGGAGGTGGTCTGGGCGTGGAGGAGCGGTGCTGCAACAAACAACAGAGCAACCACGGCGCCGAGGCAAGCGTGTAAACACCGACCACGGGTGATGGTCAAAGTTTCTTGAAGGCGAGTAGGCATATGGTCCCCTGTCCAACTGATTTATTGATTGGCTCCACCTGGACGCCTGACGGTGGTAAACAAAATTCACCAGCCCGAAACCGACGAACGTACGCAACATACGTTGCGGGTGTTCGCGATGCACATATTGCGCGCGAGTCTAGGTTTGGGGATAGGGAAAGTCAACAGGTTTTTGGCGATGGAAAAGTTAAATGCAACATGTGTTGCAGCGTGGATAGTTGGTATTAAAAAATTTAATAATGCCATTGGGGGGCGGCAGCAAATCAAACTATGAATTTACTGATCGCACCAAGCGAACAGATAAATCGGATCGGGGGATGAGATTTCGGGGAAGTACTTGTTGAATTTGGGCCCCTGCGCGCGAAGGCCACCGCGCTGGCTGGCATAGCGGCGGAGGACTTTTCGCAGATTCTCGTCAAGGGGTATCCTCCCGACGCCGGCATCGCCTGGCATCATGACTCACCGCCATTTGGCATCGTCGCGGGCGTTTCGCTGGGCGCGGATTGCACGATGCGCTTCCAAGCGGGTGGCAGGGAACAGCGCCGCACCGCGGAGGGGACTGCGTTATTCGATCACGTTGTGTGTGCTTCGGAAGCGGTGCAATCCCATAAACGGAACCGGCGCGGCAATGAGTTCAAAATGGCACATTTGGCGAAACAATCTGTGACACGGGCCTTTTCTTTTCAGTGCATTGCAGATATTTGATATGGCGGTCGGCTTGCCCTTTGTGTGTTCCGATGAGCACACGCTCCGCATCCATCGCCGCAGGGCATGATTTTTCCGGCGATCCCTCGGACGCAGCCCGGAAGAATTTCCGCCGGACGGAACGGCGTGAATGGTGGTTGTGGCTGGCAGCCATCGCGGTGACGCTGCTACTGACGCTGGGGGTAGTGTCCTTCATCGTGCCAGAACTCGACGAGCACCCCGGAGGGGTCTCGTGGCTATCTTTCCCCTCCGCAGTGCGCGGGCTGGTGGCCGTAGTACTGCTGTTCGACATTTACACTATCTATCAGCAATTATTGATTCACCGGATTCGTCGCAAGCTTTTTCAAGGCGAAGAGCTGTTTAGTCTCATAAGCGACAACGCTTCGGACATGATCGCGGTCGTGGATATGGAAGGCCGGCGCCTGTACCACAGTCGTTCTTGCCAAATGGTGCTGGGGTATTCGCCGGAAGAGCTGAGGAACAGTTCCGCGATGGCGCATATTCATCTGGATGATGTGGAGCGCGTACAAGAAGCGAGCGAGCTGGCGCGCGCCAGTGGCGTGGGGCAGACGCAGGAGTACCGCATCCAGCATAAATCGGGGCACTGGCTGGTAATGGAATCGAGGGCCAGCGTAATTCGCAATTCGCAGGGGCGCGCGGAAAAAATGGTGGTGGTGAGCCGGGACATCACGGAGCGCAAATTTGCGCAGGAGGCGCTGCGACTCTCGGACGCGGGTTTCCGCACGGTCGTGGAAGACGCGCCCTACGGAATTTACCGCACCGACGATCAGGGGCAACTGTTGCGCGTGAATCCCGCGCTGCAGAAAATGCTGGGTTATGACACGGCACTGGAGTTGTTGCAGGTCAATCTGCAACGGGAAATTTTCCACTCGCCGGCGGAATTCACCAAACTGATTCAGGTTTTGAACACGGGGGAGTATTGCAAAGACGTAGAAGCAGAATGGAAGCGGAAAGACGGTGCGCCGATCACCGTAAAGTGCAACGGGCGCCGGCTTGGCGGGGAGAGTGACGATTCGATTTTCTTTGAGATGTTTGTCGAGGACGTGACCGACAAACGCATTCTGGAACGACAAGTGCGCATGGCCGGGAAAATGGAGGCGATTGGCAGGCTGTCCGGCGGGATCGCACACGACTTCAACAACCTGCTGGGCGTCATCATCGGGTATAGCCAGGTGGTGATACGCGCGCTAGGGAAGCAAAATCCACTGACCGAGCATGTAATCGAGATAGAGAAAGCCGGCGATCGGGCCGCGGCCTTGACGCGGCAGTTGCTGGCCTTCAGCCGCCAACAGATTCTTTCGCCCACGATCTTAAACCTGAACGACCTGGTGGAAGACATGCAGAAAATGTTGCCGCGCCTGATTGGCGAAGACATTACGGTGAGCATGGCCATGGATCCGAAGTTGAGCTCCGTGCTGGCGGACCGCAATCAGATCGAGCAAGTAATTATGAACTTGGCGGTAAACGCGCGGGACGCGATGCCCGAAGGCGGCGCCCTGCGCATAGCGACCAAAAACATCGAGCTGGACGAGGCTTACGCGCGACTGCATCCCGGCGCCAAGCCCGGCGAGTACGTGTGTCTCACGGTCAGCGATACGGGGATTGGAATAGAAGCCGAAACCCAGGCGCACATTTTCGAACCGTTCTTTACGACCAAAGAAATCGGTAAGGGCACAGGCCTGGGGCTGGCCACGGTGTACGGGATTGTGAAGCAGAGTTGCGGGTACGTGTGGGTGGACAGCCGGCCGGGCGAAGGCGCGTCGTTCCAGGTTTTTCTGCCGCGCGTGGCACAGGCGTCGGAGGCGGTGGTCGCAGGCCCGGGACCGGGCGAAGATTTGCGTGGATCGGAAACTATTCTGCTGGTGGAAGATTCCGAGTCGTTGCGAAAGCTGACGGCATCGTTGTTGACCGGGCGCGGTTTCGCTGTCCTGAGTGCGGCGAATGCAGCGCAGGCCGTCAAGGTAGCGGCGGCGCATCCCGGGGCCATCCACATTCTGGTTACGGACGTGATCATGCCGGGAGAAAACGGTCGCGGGCTTGCGGAAAGGCTGGTAGGCACCTATCCGCGCCTGAAAGTCTTGTACATTTCCGGTTACACCGATTCCTTTATCGCCGGGCACGGCGTGCTTGACGCGGGATCGCATCTGCTTAACAAGCCATTCACGGAAGAATCGCTGATCCGCAAAGTTCGCGACGTTCTGGACGGGCAACTGACACCGCTGGGCAAATTGTTGCCGGCCCTCGCGACGGACGCGATAGTTCTATCCAAAAAATAAATGCCAAAAATTCTGATTGTCGACGATGATCAAGCCATCCGCAAACTGGTGCGCATCAACCTGATGGACTTGTATGAAATTTTTGATACCGGCAAGCCGGAGGAAGCGCTGGCGCTGGCGCTGGAGCACAGGCCTAACGCCATCCTGCTGGATCTGCGCATGCCGGGGTATTCGGGATTCGAACTTTGCAAGACGTTCACGACATTCAGCGCCACGCAACTCATCCCCGTTTTTATCATCAGCGGCGAGGGCGGAGCGAAAACCAAGGATTTTTGCCGGGAGCTTGGTGCCTCGGCTTATTTCGAAAAACCGATCGACTTTGAGGCGCTGCGAGCCAGGCTAGGGGAAACATTAAGCGGCGGGCGCGTGGAGCGGCGCAGTGAGATTCGCGTGGGCCTACGGGTGCCCCTGAAACTGAGCGGCAACGTTCCAGACGGCACGAGGTTCAGTATTCCGACGGCCGCGGAAAACGTTAGCAAAAGCTCTTTTTTCTGCGCCTGCCCGGTAGTTCTGCCGGTGGGCAGCATCGTGTACGTCGCCATGCTCAATGCGGAACAGGAGCATATGGGCAAGGCGCGCATCGTGCGCATGGAAGTGGCATCTACGCAATATCCACGCTACGCAATGGTCTTCATTGAACCTACCCCCAACTGGATACTGCAGTAGATGCACGAATCGCAATGGTTACGCCCGGTAGTATAGAATCGGGAAATCAGTGCGGTGATGTACCCTTGATTCGCAATCATATCCAACGCTCTCGCTGACTTTTTACTTGGCTCAGTTTCGGTCATTTGGCGTGATCTGTCACGACACGATGTCACGCAGAAAGAGTTGGTCCCGCTGAGACTCAATTCGTGAGCGTCATTTTGATGCTGCGAGCGATTCCAGCGCCGAAAACGAAGAACGATCGCATCGCTGCCCGCAACACCAGCGACACTGTGATTTCTCCCCTCATGCAAAAAGACTTCGACAGAGATTTGCAAACGGCTTGGCGTTACCTCAACTGCGGTGCGCCAGGGAGTCTAGATGAAGAACAAGATTATGTTGTGCTGACGGAAGCAGTCAGGAGCTACGAAGCAACGCAACAAACATATGCAAATACACTGATCTAGCCCCGCCCGGGCCTCTGCGAGCAGCGCGGACGTGATGATGACGTATGATCAAGCAAAGTAAAACACAGTCGCGGGTGAATAGCGGCCTGCCTGAGCGCTAGTGAAACGTGCTCGGGCTGGACGTGGTAATGGATTTTCTTTGTAACGACGCCTCAGGCGAAGGGAGCCGATCTTGAAAAGCCAACCATCTCTGCAAAGCGCAGAAGTTCATGGCCTATTGAGGCAAGAGATGGGCTTCCGAGACGTTCTTCTATTCAATGTGGTTACAGTGCTTGGACCTCGATGGATTGCATTCGCGGCTTTCATTGGACCCTCCTCGGTGAGTCTATGGCTGTTGGCTGCACTATTCTTTTTCATTCCGAGCGGATTGGTTATTTCAGAACTGTCCACGCGCTTCCCTCGGGAAGGAGGATTGTACATATGGTCGAAAGAGGCCTTTGGAGAATTCCACGGCTTTGTGGCAGGTTGGTCATACTGGATCTACACCGTTTTTTATTTTCCGGCGCTTTTAGTTGCGAGCCTGGCAATGTCGGCGTACATTGCAGGGCCCAATCATGCAGCACTCGCTAACAATCGCAATTTCTTAATTGGGGGATCCCTCGGCCTGCTTGCCATTGCCGTGATATTCAATATTGTGGGCTTGAATATTGGGAAGTGGCTGCAGAATGCTGGCGGGATCGCAACCTATGTTCCCTTACTGATTCTGATCGGGGTGGCAATTGCAGTGCTCAAGAAACATGGCTCAGCCACTGATTTTTCTCTAGTTAGTCTGCTTCCGCACGTATTTGTGACCAGCCCTGGAGGACATTTGGGCTTGGACTTCGACAATCTAAATTACTGGAGCGCCATTGCCTTTGCCTTCACTGGCCTAGAACTGGTGTCTACGATGAGTGATGAAATCCGGGACCCTCAACGAACTATCCCGCGCGCGATTTTCACCTCTGGATTGCTCATCGCCCTAATGTACATCGTCGGTACAATTGCACTCCTAATTCTGCTGCCATCGACTGCGGTCGACCCGCGGACCGGCGTGTTTCAGGCGATAACCGAAGCGTCAACCACGGTGCTTGGATGGAGTTCTCTCGGTATTGTCGCGGCGCTGCTTGTCACCGTCGGGAATGCCGGAGGTATCGGCAGTACGGTTGCAGGGATTGCGAGAGTTCCGTTCGTGGTAGGGATCAATAACTATTTACCTCCCGCTTTCGGCAAGATTCATCCGAAGTGGAAAACTCCTTACATTTCGATACTAGTGCAAGCGGGGGTTTCAGCGGCAGTGCTTTTGGTATTTCAAATTAATGAAACCATGGCTGGATCCTATCAAATACTAATTGACGCTGCGGTCGTGCTGTACTTTTTGCCCTTTCTGTATATGTATGCCGCCGTGATTCGACTCGCTTACCGCGGCGATCGGATGTCCACCCCGGGTGCCGTTTTGATCCCCGGCGGGCGCGCAGGAGTTTGGATAACCGGCTCGCTCGGATTTCTCTTCACGTTGTTTTCTATGGTGGTAGCTATTATTCCTCCAGGGTCGGTCCGGAGCCGATGGGGCTTTGAGGCCAAACTGGTCGGGGCCACTGCAATGGGGATTATTCTTGGCTTAGTTCTATACGCTCGCGGTGCACGCAACAAGTCCCACTCAGTAACAAGTTGATCGCTGTTCAATCTCAATGGAAGGGGCACTTCAGCAAGCAAGGCAACTCGTTGTTGCGCCTCTTACTGGTGAAAGTAGCTTACACCGCAGTGCAGAACAAGGCGGACTGGCGGCGGTACACGTACCTGGCAATGTCTCGGCGCAAGAGCATTGCCCGGGTGGCGATGGACCGCAGGTTGGGAGTCCGCTCGTACCGGAAATGGCGAAACGGCTGCGCGTATTCGCCGTCGATGGAGTTCGGTTCGTACGAGAGAGCTCAGTACCGGACATGGTGTGAAGTAAACACCGTCCACTTGATTGGGCATCCCGTGCTCTCGTAAGAGACAGTTTGCGGTAGCAATCATGGTCGAAGTTTTGATCGGATAGATGTTTGGGTCGGCTTGAAACACCGGCCGATACAGTACAGGCGAGCCCGTGGTCATCAACGCTGAAGCCGAAAAAGATCGCCGAATGAGTCCGTTTCCAGAAGCGGAAGGAGAAGTCCGCCCAAAACCAGTTTGACAGGAAACGACATTGTTAGATGTGTCCGGTAACGGCTACTTATCGGGACTTACGGGCCGTGCAGTAAGCTGAAACTCTGAGGGGCAAAAAATCTACTGCTGCCCGCAATTCGGATCCGTTTTCTGCGATGCGCCGGCCCCAGCCCTACCAGATAATTTTCAACCCCAGTTGAATATGCCGCGATCCGCCTGAACCGATAACGGGATTGGCGGCTTCGACGTCGGGAGTGGCATCCGCGCGCCCAAAGCTGTCAGGGGAGGTGAGATCTCCTCCGATGGAGCTGGGTGAAAAGTTCGGATGGTTCAGCAAATTAAAAACTTCTCCCCGAAATTGCAGTTTTAGTCGCTCGCTGATCTTCCAGATCTTGCCCACCGAAGCATCCCAATTCACGAAGCCTGGGCCGCGAAAAATATTGCGGCCCATATTGCCGAAGGTGAAGAAGGCGTTGGGATAGAGAGTGGTGCCGTTCTGGAAATAACAACCGCCGGCAAAATCGAGCGATTCCAGCAAAGCCGCCGAGGTGGCTACGGCGGTGCAATGTGGATCGCGAGCCAACACGTTTCCGTCGTCGTCAGTGGTGTTGGCGAAAAAGGGAATTGAGTCGGACGGCGACCACTTCAGATTCTTGGGGCTGCCGCTGATATTCCAGCGGTCGTTGTTGGCGTTGCCGGGGCCTTCGCCAGTGCCCGTCAAATCATTGGAGTTGTCGAAGAACAGCACCGGCGGTCCTGTTTCCACCTGCACGATGCTGGTCAGTTGCCATCCTTCCAAAAGCTGGCCCCATGATTTACGCGACGGCAGATCGTAGGTGGCGGAAAGTGTGAAACGGTGACGGATATCGTAGTCTCCAGAGGCTTTTTCAGCGTTGTAGTTGTTGCTGTCCTGCGGAGCGAATCCGAGATTGTTGGTGTTGCCTGCGGTATCAATCGCATGCCCGTAGGTATAACCCGCCAGCAAGTACAATCCGTGCGCGTAGCGCTTCGTAAATGTGGCCTGAAGGCTCTGATAAGAGGACGTGGATTTGTTTCCCAAAAAGTTCAAAAAACTGATGTACGGGAAACATGGTCCTCCCAGGCCGGCCCCCCCGAGCGAAGTCGGGCAATTCTGCACCAGCGGACGCCCCAACTGCTCGGAACCATCGTCCACGGCCGGATCCACCTGGTTGAGGTCCACATCGCTGTAGAGATGGACACCGTGATTGGCAACGTAGGCGATTTGCAGGACGCCCGTTGATCCGATGGCCTGCTGGATATTGAGGTTCCAGTTCAGCACGTAGGGTGTCTTCAAATGCTGGTCAACACCAAACACACTGCAAGGCGAGTCGAAGCTGCAAACATTCAGGCTGGCATCATTGACTGGAAAGATCGGGCCGGTGGTATCCCACTTGATAAGCGACGGGTCCGCTCCTTGCAACAGGAATGAAGTAATGGTGCCGGACGCCGGGATCACTGTTCCGTCCGGCAGAACTTTATCCAGGCCGCTGGGGTTGAGGTTCAGTCCGCCACTGCTGAAAGCGAATGTACGAATGGAGGGTTGGGCATAGATCAGGCCGAATCCGGAGCGCACCACTGTTTTACCGGTGCCAAAAATATCCCAGGCTACGCCCAAGCGTGGAGAAAAGTCCTTATAGTTGGTTTGGTAAGGCTCGCTGATCCCGCTGCCTACCTGGGCGATTCCGAGGTTGGGATCGAAGTTGGCGAGTTGATTTTTTGCGTCTTTGATGGGGTGGGTAACATCATAACGCAGCCCCAGATTCAAAGTGACTCGGCGAGTGATGCGGTAGTCATCCTGCAAAAACAGTCCCCAGGCTTTCATGCTGATTTCCCGCGCGGGATCGCCGTATAAAAGCCGCCAGGAACGCACATTGCCCTCCAGGAAATCCGTAAGGAAATGGAAATCTATGCGGCCGCGCCCAGTGTTCGCACGGTAGTAGTTGACTCCGCCGTTACTGAACAGCCCTCCGAATTTCAACGTATGCTTTCCGAGAGTATAGGAAGCCGTATCCGAATAATTTTCTGTGTGGCTCGGGGTTGTAGCCGTCGGCCAGGACGAGTTTCCGCCCAGATAATTGAAGTCCGTGGTGCTGGCATTAATACGAGGGAATCCAAAGAGTCGCGGATCGGTAATCCCAGTGGGCAGTCCATAGGTACCCGCCGGGTCCACGTTGGAATCCACCGGAGCAATCGTCTCGTTGAAGCGGTTGTAGCTGAAACGCGCCGTGTTTACCCAGCGCGAATTAGGCGTCCACGTCCAATCTACGCCGAAGACCTGCGTTACCGGCGCCGCTTGCGAAAGCCATTCCTTGCGCAAGGGGACGGCGTCCTCTTCGACTTGCTTGGAATTCGAATAAACGAATCGGCCTGTGAGGGTGTGATGCTCACTCAGGTGGTAGTCGCTCTTGAATACTACGTTGTCGGACCTGTTTTGATTGTTGAAGTCGTAGTTGATGACGGTTGGATCGTCCGGATCCGCGGTAAAGCCGGGATTCGTCGGGAAAAATTTCAAAAGGTTCAGGCTGAGCTGGCTGCAATTGGGCGGAAGCGGCGTTTGATCGCAACCGGTGAAGGCCAGCGCGTCAGGTATGCTGAACCGCTCGGGCTCGTCTATTCCAGTTCCTGCCAGGGATCTGGTCGTCACGGGCGTGAATACGTTAAACGGATTGCCGACTTTACTGCGCACACCTTCGTAGTTCGCGAAATAAAACCACTTCTGTTTCAGAATTGGTCCGCCGACGGACGCGCCAAATTGATGCAGTAGCAATGCGGAGGTCGGCTGCGGCGTGGGATTAAAGAAATTGCGCGCATCAAATGTGGCGTTACGGTGAAAGTAGTACGCTGTTCCGTGGATATCGTTGGTTCCCGATTTGATTCCCATGTTTACAACCACACCGGGCTTCTGCCCATAGTCCGCTTGCGGTTGCTCCTGAGTGTTGAATTCCTGAATGGCGTCCAGCGGTAGAATGCTTGACGGGGTTCCGAGAATTCCCGCCTGATTCACTACCGTGTCCCCCCAGTACGCATCATTGTTTGTGGCGCCATCGATGATGTAGTTGTTGTCATCGGGACGTAGGCCATTGGAGGTTGTGGAATGAAATCCGCCGCCAGCCGTTCTTTGCACGCCGGGATGAAGATTAAGGAGGTTCTGGAAATCACGACCCTGGACGGGCAGCTCATTGATGGCTTTGTTTGACAACACGCCATTGAGCACCGCGTTGGAGCTTTCCGTGAGCGGCGCTTCGTCCTTGACCTCCACAACCTCGTTCAACTGGCCGGGCTTGAGCTGAAAATTAAGCTTCAAGTCATTGCCTACTTCGATTTGCACGCGTTCGCGTATCACGCGAGCGAAGCCGGCCGACTCCACCGTGACGGAATACAGCGCCGGCTCCAGTTCAGGCGCGACATAGTCACCGGTGCTGTTGGTTTCCAGCACGCGCTTTACATGAGTCGCCAGATTTTCAATGGTGACCGCCGCCCCAGCGACGGCGCCACCGCTGCTGTCCGCTATCTGTCCGCTGATGCGGCCCTGCGCAGATTGACCGACGACAGCGGGTGACAACATGAATGCCACCGTCAAAAGCACCGCAAACAGTCGAGCAGTACATCGCATACTTCCTCCTGGAGCACTTCGGTATAAATATTCAGACTAGTAATGAGTCAGATCAAATGTGACGGTTGGGCGGGAATTACAAGCCGGACTGACGCGAGCCCGAAGACACGAGCTTTTCCACCAACTGAATTGCAGAATCAAGATTTCTTAAAAATCGAAACATGGTCACCGATGGTGTTGAGTTGCGCAGAGTATGAACCGCGACTATTCACCTGTCAACGTTGAAGAAAATTCTTGACTGCACTTTGGTTGCGCGCGTTTTGTCAACCCTGACCACTTAAGTTATTAACTTCAGTAGCTATCTTGATTTGCCCCCTCGACCCTGACATTGCCTTCTGGTCGCCACCGCCTTGGCCTTGCCACTCAGAAAGAAGCAACGAACAAGACAAGACGCTGTGCTCTTTTGCCATTGGAGATCACGGGGGTTTTCCCCGAGCAGAGGACCAAGGGGACGTCAAAACCTTGAATCGCAGAGGGGAAGGCGAGGAACGGTTTCGGCGACAATCCCTTATCGGTAAATTCGGACGGTAACCTATCGGTGGAACGTCTGTCGCGAATCCTAGAGTTTTTCTGGGACGTGGATCTGCAACAGTGAGGGATCAGCGTTCGTGTGGGGATGGAGGCCACTGGATATTCGCGATGGTTTGAACGGTTACTGGCAGATTTGCGTATGGAGGTGCGGATCGGGGATACGGAGAGAATTAAAGCCATGCGAATTCGCAGGTAAAAGACAGATCGCCAAGGTGCACAACTGTTGTTGAATTTGTTGTTGGAAAATAACGATCCTGGGTGTGGTGCCTAGTCCAGAGAATGCTGCGGAACCCCGTGCAAGCGTACCAGTCGATGTTGAGACTCTTGGCGACGGGACGAACAAACCGCTGCCTTTGGGTTTACGAGCTTCTCGTTAAGTTATCGCCTGCGTTACATAGGCGCAAATATACGATGTCCCAGTCATCGTGTGTAACTATCAGTGCAGGACCCGTGCCGTTGCCCTTACAACTTCGCGTTGGCCAGTTCTTGCATGTAGGACAACGATATTCGTCTCAACCAATAATGCGCGCAATCCAGGAGAAGAGTGGTCATGTGCTTAGCACGCGTGGTAACGAGCAGATTGTCGGCCAACCAGAAGTCGATCGGCGGCTCTACACCGGGGTCGCAATAGGAACAGCCCTCATGCTGGTCATGACGGCGTGGCTGGTGTCGCATTCGGATCGTTGCCGTGCACGGAAAGGGAGTATTTCGTGGCCAAAACGACGCTCTTGCGATGGCCCTGCATGAACTCACCCAGGAATTTTTGTTTCGCGGTGAGGCAGGGGGCTGCGTGAATAAAGTAGGGTTCCCGATATCGAAAATTCCCTCGTCTTTAGCGCCGCTTAGAAACCATTTCTCAAGTACAATCAGAAATAATGAGCGGGCGTCGTACAATGGCAGTATAGAAGCTTCCCAAGCTTCGGACACGGGTTCGATTCCCGTCGCCCGCTCCAGATTTCACCTTCGCGTGACCCGCCGTCTTAAGTTCTTCTAATTACAGGATGTGGGCAATGCCTATGACGGTTGTGGCTGAGGTTTTTTTCTCAGGACGCCAGCGGAGATCAAGGTGATGACCAGGCCTATGGGAAAGGGTTCGATGAAGGTTACTGCCGCGTTGGTGAGAGGGCTGTCTTCCAGCTCTTTGTATTTTTTTACTTCTTCGAGTTGCGTCTGCAGCGCAGCGGGCGTCGCGCCGGAGGCCCGAGCCTTCTCGATCACGTAGGCGCCATATTTATCCATGAAACCATGGAGGACGTGGAAGTACAGGATTTGCCAGGTCACTACATAGCAGAGGCATGAAATCAGAGTAATCAGATTCCGACAGTGAAGGCCTTGGCGAAGGTGACCTGGCCCTTGCCAACACTGTCGCGGTAGGAGCGGATGCCAAAAAATACCATCAGGAACGAGAGGATGATGGAGGTGTAGCCGATGATCGCGCCCTTGTCGAAGCCGAGGCGGTCGGCGAAAGGCACGGTGGCCACCATCATCAGCGAGGTTATGGCGCCGGAGATGAGCCCGAAGGTTAAGACCGTTTTCTTCATGTGAGTCCTTTGCGGCTGCGAGGGTGGTTGCGAACGCACCATATCGCGGGAGGTCGGGTGTTTGTCGTCATACTTTCGGGTGGTTTTGTGGGGGACGGGGAAAAATCATTCGTTGGAATGACGGTTTCAGGGCAAAAGACCGAATTCCTTGCCGCGTTGCACCGCCTGGGTGCGACGGCGGGCGCCCAACTTGTCGAAAACGCGGCTGGAGTGGGTCTTCACGGTGTTTTCGCTGACGCATAACTTTTCCGCGATCTCCCGGTTGCTGAGGCCCTGGGCGATCAGTTCGAGGATTTCCATTTCGCGGGGCGTGATGCTGAGGTGCTCGCGCTTTCGATTGTTGGGGGCAAATGGCTGAGCTGAGGGGACGGCGATCTCTTTGACCACGATCCTTGGTTGCGTCTTCGTGAGCTTCAATCCGAGCCAGATGCCCACGGCCGCAAAAGTGGCAGCGATTAGCCCCCGTATATTTCGATGGAATGTTCGAGAACCAGGAAGCGATACTCGGTCCACTTCAACAGGGCAATGAGGATGCCACCGATCAAGCCGTAGAGCAGCACGTGGCGTTTCATAGGTTCCGGACGAACGGAGATATGTTAATACGCCAAGACTATCGCGGCCCGGAGCTGGCGGCAAGATACCTGTCCTGGCCAGGATTTCCGCACCCCGACGGTAGGCCTGGTTCATGTATCTATTTTGTGGTTCCGACAAATCGCGATAAGAACATCTGGCCTCGAACATGTAGTCTTATGATGCCGCGGTCGATGAGGGGTGGCGCAACAAACGTTGCGGATTAGTTGGACTAGAATCGCGGCTCGCGATGTTGCTTGACAGTAGGCGTTTAACTTCCTAGAGTAGCGCCGACCGAGCATCGGGAAGCGCGTTGCACCAAGCGTTGCGTTCGAAAGTTCGCCGCACTGGCCCCGGGAGATACCTACGTGAAAAGAAAGACAATTTTCAGTATTTGTGCAGCGCTAGGCGTGGCCGTCGCGGTGGTCAGCCTTTGGCCAGACCGGGCAGTCGGTCAGGCCGACACAGCGCTGGCGCAACGCATCAGGAGAGTCATGGAGCGGCCGGAATTTGCGCATTCGCGCTTTGGCATCCAGTTCTATTCGATGGACAGCGGGAAAGTTCTGTATGAGTTGAACGCGCAGCAACTCTTTGTTCCCGGCTCGACCACGAAATTGTTTACGGAAGGCACGGCTCTGGAGTTACTGGGCGCCGATTACCGGTTTCACACGCGAGTTTACCGCACCGGGCCGATTGACAAGGGCGGGGCGCTGAATGGCGATCTGATTTTGCTGGCCGCCGGCGACCCCAATCTTTCGAATCGTATCCAGAGCGACGGAACCATGGTTTTTGAGGATGAAGACCATTCCTACGGCGGCCCCGAAAGCAAGGGTTTGGCGGGCGATCCGCTAGTCGTGATTCGAGAACTGGCGCGGAAAATCGCGGAGAGCAAAATCCAAAAGATTAATGGACGCGTGCTGGTGGACGCTTCCTTGTTTCCGGAAGGTGACCGCGAACTGGGCACCGGAGTGGTGCTTTCTCCCATCGTGGTCAACGACAACGTTATTGACGTGGTGGCTACGCCAGGCGCCAGTGAAGGCGCGCCAGTAACGCTAAAAATTTCGCCGCAGACCAGCTACGCAACTTTTGTGAATCAAGCGACGACAGGAAAGGCCGGGACGCAGCCCACTTACGATTACTCCATCGACAAGGCTAATCCTGACGGGACGCACGTGGTTACCGTAACGGGGACTTTGCCGCTGGGAGGAAAGGCCGGGATGGTTGCGTACCGCGTGCCGGAACCGAAACGTTTCGCGGCGGTCACGCTTCTGGAAGCGCTGAAGGAAAGGGCCGTGGACGTTTCCAATACTGCGCCAGGGGACGCTCCCGACTTCAAAGCGCTGGCGGTAAATTACAAGCCAGAAAATCTTGTGGCGGAGCATGTTTCTCCTCCGCTCAAGGAAGAAGTGAAAATCACGCTCAAGGTCAGCCAGAATCTGCACGCCAGCATGACTCCTTCGGTGCTCGGCGCGGTACTATCACATGCTGACAAGGATATTGAGCAGGTGGGCTTCGATCTCGAAAACGGTTTTCTGAGAAAGCTGGGGCTGGATCTGGCCGGGGCGGTGCAAAGCGATGGGGCGGGCGGCAACGCTTTCTACACACCGGATTTTGTGGCGCGCTACCTGCTGGCTATGTCCAAACAAAAAGATTTTCAGGATTTCTACCGCGCGCTGCCGGTGCTGGGAAAAGATGGCACGCTGGTAAAAATTCAGGTGAAGTCGCCCGCCGCAGGGCACGTGCACGCGAAAACCGGAACATACAGTGTGTACGACGCGCTTAATAAAAAAATGATGGTGACTGGGAAGGGGCTGGCCGGGTACATGGACACCGCCAGCGGCGAGCATCTGATTCTGGCGTTGTACGCCAACCTGGTGAGCGTGCCCATGGATGACCCAGAAGCCACGCAAAAAATTGTTGGTGAAGCGTTGGGAGAAATCGCTTCGGCCGCTTATGACTTACCGCGCGGAGCAACGGCTGCATCCTCTGTCGGTGGATCTGGTTCGAGCGGCCAATACGATGTCATCATTCGCAACGGAAAAATCATCGATGGCTCCGGCGGACCGTGGGCGTGGGGAGATATCGGTATTCGTGGAGAGCGCATCGCGGCTATCGGAAAGTTGTCAGGCGCACATGCCAGCCGGGAAATCGACGCGAAAGGGTTAGTGGTGTCGCCGGGATTTGTAGACATGCTGGGGCAGTCGGAACAAGCGCTACTGATTGACAATCGCTCGTTGAGCAAGCTTTCGCAGGGCATTACTTCGGAAATTACCGGAGAAGGCGGTTCGATTGCGCCGCAGAACGACAAAACGCTGGTGGAGCTGAAGCCCGCGATGGACCACTACAACGTTACGGTGGACTGGACCACGCTGGACGAATATTACAAGCGGCTGCAGCGACAAGGCACGCCGCTGAATATCGGCACGTATGTGGGCGCGGCGCAGGTGCGTGAGGCGGTGCTGGCAGATGTGGACCGCAAGCCGAACGCCGAAGAGCTGGAGCAGATGAAAGCGCTCGTCGAGGTGGCCATGAAGGATGGAGCGCTGGGAGTGTCCACGGCGCTCATTTATCCTCCCGGGCATTACGCCAAGACGGAGGAATTAATCGAACTGGCGAAGGTCGCAGGGAAGTACGGGGGATTGTACGCCACGCACATGCGTAGTGAAGGCGCCTCGGAGATGCAGGCGATTGATGAAGCGATCCGTATCGGCCGGGAGGCCGGCGTACCCGTGGAAATCTTCCATCTGAAAATCAGCGGCAAGCCGAGATGGGGAACCATGCCGCAAGTGGTGGCAAAAATTCAGGCGGCCCGCGACGCGGGACTGGATATTCGCGTGGACCAGTATCCGTATATCGCCGGTGGTACTGCGCTGGCGTCGTCGCTGCCGCCGTGGGTTGCCGATGGCGGCACCAAAAAATTATTGGAGCGCCTGCATGATCCCGCGGTGCGCGAACGCATCAAGAAAGAGCTGGCGACCGATCACAGCGAATGGGAAAACTTGATCTTCGATTGCGGCGGAGGCGCGGGCGTGATGATCGCCGGGGTCGAAAATCCGGAACTAAAGAAATATGACGGTAAGACGGTAGCAGAAATGGCTAAGGGAGAAGGAAAGTCGGAGCTGGATGCGCTGTTTGATTTCATCATCGCCGATCAGGCGCGCACGGGGGCTTTGTATTTCATGGCCAACGAACAAGACCTGGTCATGGGCCTGAAGCAACCGTGGAGTTCCATTGGCCTGGATGCTAATGAGCAGGCGCTGGACGGGCCGCTATTCGAACCACACAACCACCCGCGGGCATTTGGTTCCATGCCGCGATTTCTGGGGCACTACGTGCGCGACCAGAAATTAATGCCGCTTGAAGATGCCATCCGGAAGATCACTTCCATGCCCGCGCAGCGAGAACACTTACAAGATCGCGGGCTGTTGCGTACCGGGATGTACGCGGACATCACTGTTTTTGATCCGACGACGATCGTGGACCATGCGACTTATGAGGAGCCCACCAAACTTTCCGAGGGCGTGCATTATGTTTTTGTAAACGGCCAGCTTGAATTTGAAAATGGCAAGTTAACCGGCGCAATGGCCGGAAGGCCGCTACGCGGGCAGGGATGGGCGGAAGACAGGACCGCGCATTAGTTCAACAAGCACTGGCTCAGGCCGCAGTTGTTCAAGAGCAGGGGCAGGGCACACTAGTCGCGGTACCAACGGAACCCATGGCGCTGCTCGTCGGCGGCTTTTTTTAAGAGTTCCAGAGTTTTCTTGCGATGGAAATAGCCGCATGCGGTAATCAATCCATTCAACAGGCACATGGGCGCGGTGTAGGAAGCTCCGTAGGAAGGCGTTTCCACCGAAGCGGTCAGGCATTCGTGAGAAAAGCGCGCAATGGGCGAGACCAGAGTATCGGCGATGCCGATGCAATAGGCGCCGTTCGCGCGGGCCTGACGCAGGCCCTCCACCGTTTGGCGCAATCCGCGGCGGAAGCTCAGAGCAATGACGACATCTTTTTTGCCCGCACAGCGGGTAAGGTGCGTGGCTTCGCCGGAGGAGACAGCAGTAACGGCCGGGAGCCCCAGCAGGATCAGATGGTAGTGCAAATATCCGACGAGGTTGGCGGCGAGGTCACCGCCGAGCAAAATAATTCGCGAAGCCTGGTGCAATCTTTTCGCGACGGAGGCGATGCGCTCGCTGTCGAGCACATTGCGGAATCTCTGCAGGCTCTGCACGTCGCTATCAACGGCTTCCTGAATGTGCGCGGAAAGGCTGGAGCCTTTGGTCTTGCTGGTTTGCATCATGTCGAGGGAAGTGGCCTGCGACACGGATAATTCGTGCAAGTAGTGCTGGAATTCGCGGTAACTCCCAAAACCCATTTTCAAAATGATGCGCAAAGCGGTGGCGGCATCGACTTTGAGCTTGCGGGCCAGTTCGCGCACGCTGAGCAACACATAGCCGCGGGGATTCTCAAGGACCGGGCGAAACAATTCCTGCCGCTTACGGGTCAATTGGGCAAAGGTCTCGCCCAGGTTGGGATTGCGATGCGCCGCACGCTGTCCAGGGGCTCTTCTCTTCATGGCGGTCATCACTATCTCACGGCCCGGCCAACTGTCAATATAGTTAAAACACAAAGGGGGGAGCAATCAGAAAGCACATTCGCAACATTTGTTGTTTGCGTCGGTAAAGGCCCACGATGCGTTACAAAAGGCTTGACTCTTGCTATTGGCAGACCTACAGTACCCCGCAACAATACCCCCGTTAACTATTTTGCACCATACGTTGCGACGCGAATCGGGTGGGAGGCTTCATGAGTGTTTCTGTCATAGGTAGAACATTGACTGGGATGCGTGCCCGGGCTAAAGCCGGTTGGATGCTGGCGGCCACGATGGGAATCCTGGGCGGTTTGTTTCCAGCCACGAACACCGCACAAACCACTTCGACAATTCAGGGCACGGTGACCGACAAGCAAGGCTTGGCGGTCAATCACGTCGAGCTACGACTTTCCAGCAATGCCACAGGAACGACGCAAACGGTTACTTCAGATGATGAAGGAAACTACCAGTTCGCGGCCGTGACTGCTGGGGTTTACACGCTGAACGTTTCTCACGCCGGATTTACCACCCGTTTGTTTGAGTCCCTGGAAGTGACGCTCAATCGCACGCTGACATTCAATGTGACGCTGGAACTGGGAAAGATTGAAGAGACTGTCAACGTTTCGGCCGAATTGCCCCTGCTGGATACTTCGTCGTCAACAAGTGGCGCGACCATCCTGCCGCGGGAAATCGAGGACATGCCCATCAACGGGCGAAATTATCTCGACCTGTTGCAACTGGTGCCGGGCGTGGCCATCAACCGCCAGGCAGATGCCAACAGTGACACTTCCACTCCGGTCCTGGGCGAGCGCTCCAACAATACGGGCTTTCTGATCGACGGCCTGCCGAATCAAAACGAATTGACCGGCGGGGCTGCCGCGCAATTTAATCAAGACACTATTGCAGAGTTTCAGGTGGTGACCACGGGTTACAAAGCCGAGTTTGGGCACGCTTCCGGGGGCGTGGTCAATGTGATTACCAAGTCCGGAGGCAACAAAGTCCACGGCGTGGCCTCCGCATATCATCGCAACAGCGCGTTCGACACCTCGGATATCAGTGGCACGGACGCACCGTACCTGTTGCGCTGGGATTATGATCTGGCCCTGGGTGGTCCGATCATTCCCGACCGGTTCTTCTGGTTCGTGTCGGGGGAAAACATACACGAAAATCGCCAGTTGAATTTCACAGATCCTCCGAACACTCCACAATTCATTCTGGACCGGGAAGAAACTTTTAACCAGCCGACCACCAATAATGAAGCCCGAGCGTTCGCCAAGTTTGACCAGTTATTTCACAACCATCATTTGACCGAGGAATTTAACTACACCAATCTGCACATCAACAGCACGAACCCTTTGTCTCTCTCTACCAGTTTGCCGTCAACCCGCACCAACCTGGGCGACCGCAATTTGCTTATCGGTGCGGGCGACACGTACACCTTCGGCAGTTCAGGCAATCCCTTCATCCTCAGTGTGCGCGGACAGTATCGCCGCGAACCTACGCGCACCGGGCCCGCTCATCCGGACGCCGGACCCAATACCATTTTTAATATTTTCAGCAGCAACGACACCGGCATGCCGCTGTTATTTGGTGATCTCGGTTCGCCGCAGTTCGGCGCCACCTTTACCGATTCTACTCTGGATCAACAGTATGGAACTTTCGGGGCCAGCGTCGCGAAAACGTTTGGCCGCCACACTCTGAAATTTGGTTGGGACTTCGAACGCACCCAGGTTGATGGCGTAGAGGCCAGTGCGCAACAAGACCAATTGTTCGCCACGCAAGCGGACTTTCTACAGTTTGGCCCGGAGGACGCCGGCTTTTTCCTGCTCCTGAATTCGGGAGGCCAGACACCGCAGGACAGCGAGATCCATCTTCGCAATAACTACAACGGCCTGTATCTGCAGGACGATTGGAAAGTGACCAGCAAGCTGACCATCAATGCCGGCATCAGGTGGGACTACGACTCCGCGTTCAACAAAAAGGACAACGTTTCACCGCGGCTGGGTTTTGCCTGGTCCGTTACGCCCAAGACGGTGATTCGAGGCAGTTGGGGCCTGTTCTACGATCATTTCCGGCTGGGGATTGCGCGTGACATTCCGGGCTTTGGCGGCGCCGACGTCCGTCAGTCGCAGCCGCTATCGTTTCCCCGTTTGTTCTACGGAGTTCCGACCATCGCCCCGGGTTTGTTTGGCCTGTGTACTTCACCGTCGAAAACCGACGCCCAGATCGCCGCATCAGGGGCCACCTGCCCCTTTGCTCCCGGCCCCCTCTTCGGCATCGACCATTTGAACAGTGTGGTGGCTCCGGGCCATGCGCCCATTCCGGCAAATTCCGTTGTCACCGTGAACAACGTTCAGGACGTGACCGGTCTGACACCCGATGCGTTTTTGACTGCTGCAGACGCTGCCGTCAATATGCCCGCGGGGTTTTTCAGCTTTGAATCGTTCGGGGCATTGTCTTTCTTCGTAAGTCAACCGGCCGCCTTTCCGGTCACCGTGGACCCGCATTTCGCCACCCCCTATTCGCGCAGCCTAACGTTCGGTGTACAGCGCCAGCTAACGAACGACTTGGTGGTTTCCGCCGATTTCTATCACAAGGGAATCGAGAACATTTTGGGGGTCAGGGAGACCAACTTACCTTTCGAAGCGCGCATCGATGGGAGCGGTGCTCTACTCACGCCGGTGAACGGCTTCGGACCGTGGTATTCCGGGCTGTATAACGCCGGGATTTTCTCTTTTCAAAAACGCATGAGCCACCATTTCCTGCTCGGTGGCAGCTATACGTTTGCGTCGGAAAATGACAACGCCCTTTGCTCCCAATTGGGAGTGAGCGCGGAGTCCGCGCAAGGTTGCTATGCCACGGACAGCTTCCGAGGCGTGCCACCGGTGGTCACGGACCCCGGAATCAGCGACCCCACAGCGCCATGCCCGGGAGGCACGAACGCAACAGCCGCCTTCTTCGCGTGCAACGGAAATTACGTTCCTAAAGCCGGCGTTTTTTACAACGGTGCTAACCTGGACAGCGGGCCGTCCGACTTTGCGCTCCGCCACACTTTCGAACTCCATGGCATTGTGGAGTTGCCGTGGAAAATTCAGTTCAGCAGCCTGTTCCGGGCGCAGAGCGGATTCCGATACACGAACAGTGCTCTTAGCCCCGTCGATCAGGACGGGAACGGAACTTTCGGCATCCGAGACCTCAAAACCGGCCGCAACGCCTTTACGGCTCCTCCCTTCGTGAACATGGACCTGCGCGTGGCCAAAACATTTGTGGTCCGCGAAAGATTCCGGGTGCAAGCCATGTTCGAATTCTTCAACCTGTTCAACAACGCTAACCCCGCAGCCATTCAGATTATGGAGAGTCAGGCGGATACGCTCGGAACGGTTTCGCAGCGACTGCCTGGTCGAGAGGGCCAGGTGGGCTTGCGGATCGAGTTCTAAATTACAGAAAACGGGCGTAGAAACCGGAACCTCATGAATATCGAGAGCATCGTACTTCGGCAGATTCAGGTAAAACTGAAAGCGCCTTTCGAGACCAGCTTTGGCAAGACGTGGGAACGCCGCGTTGTGCTTGTCGAAGTCATTGCCGATGGCCTTTCCGGGTGGGGAGAAGTTACCGCCGGGGAAGGTCCTTTCTACAACTCCGAGACGACCGATACGTCCTGGCTGATTCTGGAGAAATTCATCGTGCCGCTGGTATCGGCGTCCAAAATCAAAAGTCCGGCGGACATTCCGGATGTTTTGCGCGTGCTTCGCGGGCACGGAATGGCCAAAGCGGCGCTGGAGAACGCGCTGTGGGATATCGAGGCGCAGCGCCAGAAAATTCCTCTGGCGAAGTTGCTGGGCGGCACGCGCACAGAGATAAACTGCGGCGTTTCCATCGGCATTCAGGACTCACCGGAACGACTGGTGGCGGCCGCGGACCGCGAAATTGCCGCGGGATATCAGCGCATCAAGATCAAAATCAAACCGCAAAAAGACCTGGAGTACATGGCGGCGGTGCGCAAGCGCTTTCCGGAGATTCTGCTGAGTGTGGATGCCAACTCCGCATACCGGTTGCAGGAAGTAGAGCACCTGAAAAAATTTGATGAGTACAAACTGTTGATGATGGAACAGCCGCTGTCCTGGGACGACATGTACGACCACTCACTGCTGCAGCCGCAAATCAAGACGGCCATTTGCCTGGACGAGTCCATACACAATTCCGAGCACGCGCGCGCGGCCATTGAAATGGGGGCGTGCCGCATCGTGAATATCAAGCTGGGCCGCGTCGGGGGACACAGCGAAGCGCGAAGAGTGGAGCAAGTTAGTCGCGAACGTAAAGTTCCAGTGTGGTGTGGAGGAATGTTGGAAACTGGAGTGGGCCGTGCGCACAATATCGCCATGTCGTCACTGGCGGGATTCGTGCTGCCGGGGGATGTTTCCGCGAGCCAGAGATATTGGGAAGAGGACATCATCGAGCCGGAGGTAGAGGTTTCCAGAGCCGGCACGATTACCATTCCGACTGCGCCGGGGCTTGGTTATGCTGTGCGCACGCGGCGGATCGAACAATTGACAGTGCGCAAGGAAATTTTTCCAGTCAGCAATGCGCAGGTTCCGGTAGTGTAAGGCCCGGCCAGATACACTTGCAGTTCACACAGAGCGCCATCGTCGCGCCAGGAGAAACAAAATCATGCATCGAGAAACATCACGCGTGTCCAGACGAGCGTTGGCGTTGCTCAACAGTTTCTGGCTGATGTGTCCGGCGGTCTGGGGGCAAGGGCCGGTGGTGAAACCTCCCACGCCCAAAAAGCCTGTGCCGGCCGCGACGACAGCGGCGCCTGCCAGCGAGCAGGCGCAAACACATACAGAGTTAACGGCGCAAGATCTGGCCACGTTCATGGACGGCTTCATGCCGCAACAACTGGAACAGGCGGACATCGCCGGCGCAACCATCGCCGTTGTGAAAGACGGCAAGCTGCTTTTCGCGAAAGGCTACGGATATTCCGATTACGAAAAGAAAATTCCGGTGTCGGCTGAAAACACGCTTTTTCGGCCGGGCTCGATCTCCAAGTTGTTCACGTGGACTTCGGTGATGCAGCAAGTGGAGCAGGGCAAGCTGCAACTGGATCGCGATGTGAATGAATATCTGGATTTCAAAGTCCCCGCGACTTTTGGCAAGCCCACCACGCTGCGCGACATCATGACGCATCGCTCCGGTTTGGGAGAAACGATCAAGGATCTCTTCGTTGGCTCGAAAGAGGATTTGCGACCGATTGCGGAATATCTGCCAGCGCGTTTGCCGCGGCAGATTTTTCCGCCGGGAACGATTCCGGCGTATTCGAACTACGCGACGACGCTCGCGGCTTACATTGTGCAGCGCGTGTCCGGCGAGCAGTTTGACGACTACGTGGACAAGCACGTGCTGCAGCCGCTGAATATGGCGCACGCGACCTTTCGGCAGCCTCTGCCGGAAAACTTGAAGGTGCTGATGTCCAACGGTTACCACCGCGCCTCGGAGGGCGCGAAGCCGTTTGAATATGTCGAGGTAGCGCCGGCGGGATCGTTGTCCGCGTCAGCGGAAGCCATGTCGCACTTCATGATTGCGCATTTGCAGAACGGCAAATATGGCGACGTACAAATTCTGAAACCGGAAACCGCGATACAGATGCACGCGCGGCAAGAGGGTTGGCCGGCGACAATGCACGCGCAGGCTCTGGGTTTCTACGAAGAGACGCACAACGGGCACCGCATCATCGGGCACGGTGGCGACACGGAACTCTTTCACAGCGACCTGCACCTGATGCTGGAAGACAACGTGGGATTCTTCGTTTCCTACAACAGCGCCGGACGCGACGATGTGAGCCCGCGCGAAGTACTGTTCCAGAAGTTCCTGGACCGTTATTTCCCGGGGCCGGCGCTGAATGAGCCGACGCTTTCCACGGCAGCGGAAGACGCCAAGGCCGCAGCAGGCCCGTATAAAATCAGCCGCCGCTTCGAACATAATATTCTGGCCATGCTGACCATCCTGGGCGAAGCGAAGGTGGTAGCCGACCCCAAAGACAACACTATTTTCATCGACGACGCCTTCAAAAACGCCAACGGCGTGCCGAAACATTTTCGTGAGATTGGGCCGATGCTGTTCCGCGAAGTGGACGGGCAGGGCAAACTGGCGTTCGTGAAGGATGCGAACGGGGAGACGATTCTGTACATTGATTTTCCGTTCATGGTATTTCAGCGCGTGGAAAGTGCGCTGGACAAGAAAATGGTGAACTACACGATTCTTGTCTTCAGCCTGCTGGTCATCGCACTGACGTTGCTGCTGTGGCCGATTTCGGCGATGATACGGCGGCATTACGACAAGCCACTTACGCTGGACCCGCGCGCTCGACGCATGCGGCTTATCCTTCGCGCGGTGTGCTTACTGGATGTGCTGTTCGTGGTGGGATTTGTGACCGCGCTTTCTTCGCTGGAAAAACCAGGCGGGCTGGGCGCGCACGCTGATATGTGGATGCATCTGATTCAGGTGATCGGTGTGTTGGGAGCACTCGGCGCGCTGTACGCAATTTTTGTCGCGGTGATCGGATGGAGCGACAAGCAGCAGTGGGTGTGGTATCGCGTGTGGAACGTGCTGCTGGGATTGGCGTGCCTGGGATGTTTCTGGTTCGCGTACCACTGGAGCCTATTGAATTTTGGGTTGCAGTACTGATCGCGGGCACACCGGACATCACAAATATTGAGGAGCACCCTGAATGCGTCATGTGGGATTAGTGTTTGTGTGGTTGGTGGCAGTGGTCTCCTGCGCAGCGGGCCAGGAAGCGCCGGCTGCTGCGGCAACGCCTGTTTTCCAGATTCAGGAGGTAATGATTCCGGTTCGCGACGGCGTGCACCTCCAGACGGTAATTCTCACGCCTCCAAATGCCAGCAAGCCGCTGCCGATACTTTTCCGGCGCACTCCTTATGGCGCGCCGGAGAAATCACCTAACGACATGCCGCCTTCGCTCAAAGAACTGGCGCAGGACGGTTACATCTTTGTGATTCAAAATCTGCGCGGGCGCTTCAAGTCGGAAGGCTATTTCGCGCTATCGTCGCAGGTGGATCTGAAGGATCCGAAGGCTACCAACGAGACCACTGATGCATATGACTCCATTGAATGGCTGGTGAAAAACGTTCCGAACAATAATGGCAAAGTCGGGATGTATGGAGTTTCTTACGACGGGCTAACCACTGCGCTGGCATTGCTGCATCCGCACCCGGCGTTGAAAGCCATGAGCGAGCAAGCTTCGCCGGTGGACCAGTGGATGAACGACGACATGCACCGGTACGGCGCGTTGCGTGAAAGTTACGCTCTGGAATATGCCGTGTTGGAGCAAGCGGACAAAAACAAGAACACGAACTTTGAATTCGAAACCTACGACACGTACGAATGGTATTTGTCGGCCGGCCCGCTTTCGGCCCTGAACGAAAAGTATGTACACGGCAAGATTCCATTCTGGAATGACACGGTTGAGCATCCGAACTATGACGAATTCTGGAAAAAGGAAGCGTGGGTGAACCAACTGCATGCTTCGACGGTTCCAAACTTAAATGTGGCGGGGTTCTGGGACCAGGAAGATCCGTGGGGGCCGTGGCAGATATTCCGGCACGCGGCGGAAAGCGATCCCGACCATACGAACTTCATAGTGGCGGGGCCATGGTTTCACGGGGAGTGGCAAGCGCCCAAGGGCGACTCCATCGGGACAATTCCGTTTGGAGGACACGAAACCTCTCGCGAGTTTCGCGAAAATATTGAAGCGCCATTTTTCCGGCACTATCTGCACGGTGAAGGTGAGAAACCCGCCTGGCAGGCCAGCACGTTCCAGAGCGGCTCAAACAGTTGGCGCACCTATGCGGCTTGGCCACCCAAGGAAGCCAAGCCCACGAAACTTTATTTTCATTCGAATGGCACGCTGTCATTTACCGCACCTGAGAAATCGAACGCGGGCAAAACCTATCGCGAATATGTTTCCGACCCTGCCAACCCCGTTCCATACCGGACGCGTCCCATTTCGCCCACGTATCCAGCGGGGGACTGGCGGACCTGGGAAGTGGCTGACCAACGTTTCGTAGATCATCGCCCGGATGTCTTGAGTTATGTGAGCGAGCCGCTGGACCACGACCTGGTGATCACTGGACCGTTATCGGTGGAGTTGTTTGCCTCTACGTCGGGCTCGGATTCCGATTTTGTTGTGAAGCTCATTGATGTTTATCCGCAGGACGCGCAAAAGCCAGCCTGGAAAGATTCTGACGGTCCGACGCCCGGGCAATTTGCGCAATCGTTGAACGGCTACGAGTTGCCGGTGGCAATGGAGGTACGCCGCGGGCGCTACCTCAACAGTTTTGAACAGCCGCATGCCCTAACGGCCAATCAACCGACAGAATGGAACGTGCCGTTACGCGACCATGATCACGTCTTCTTGAAAGGGCATCGCATCATGGTGCAGGTACAGTCCACGTGGTTCCCGTTGATTGACCGTAACCCACAAAAATTTGTGCCCAGCATCTACAAAGCGGCGGCCAGTGATTTCGTACCCGCCACCCAGAGGATTTATTCCGCGCCGGGTACGGAATCGTATGTACTTCTGCCGGTCATGCCATGAGGGTTGAGTCCACGAATCGCTTCGTCTCAAGGTGAACATGCCAGAACAGAAGAGCTCCCGACAGCAAGCAGGGATGTATGTGCTACTGGTTTTTACGTTTAGCTCGCTTTTCTATTTTCTGATGCTGAAGGCGCACACACTGGGCGCCGGCGCGGGCATGTTCGTTTTCGGAATCATGTGGTGCCCGGCTCTGGCTGCGTTGACGACATTGAAGCTGAACGGTCGCAATCTGCAGGACCTCGGCTGGAAATGGCCGCAGACGAGATACGCACTGCAAAGCTGGTACATTCCGCTGCTCTACGCCACGATCACGTATGTCATCGTGTGGTCCACGGGCTTAGGCGGCTTTCCGAACCACGAGTTCATGGGCCAGTTGGTGCAGATGATTGGCTTGCACGGGTCTCCGCTGCTTTCGACCGTCGTGTACGTAGTGGTCGCGGGAACTTTCGGCGTCATCAAGAGCATGGCCTCGGCATTGGGAGAAGAAATCGGCTGGCGCGGCTTTCTAGTGCCCCAACTCTTCAAGAGTTTCAGCTTCACGGCCACCGCGCTGATCAGCGGCGTGATATGGGCGTGCTGGCACTTTCCACTGCTGATCTGGGGCGATTACAACAGCAGGACGCCCACATGGTTTGGGCTAAGTTGTTTCAGCGTGCTGGTGATTTCGATTTCTTTCGTCTTCGCGTGGATGCGCCTCAAATCGGGCAGCCTGTGGACCGGGGCCATCCTCCACGCCAGCCACAATCTGTACATTCAAGCCATCTTTACACCCATGACGCGCAATACCGGGAAGACCGCGTGGTACATAGACGAATTTGGCGCAGTGCTGCCGCTAGTGGCCCTGGGATTCGCCATTTATTTCTGGACCCGGCGCCACGAACTGAACCAGAGTACCGCCAGCCAAAGCGCGTAGCCTCGGCGCGCCCGACTATTGGAATTGTGCGGTTTTCTTACTTGCCATCGCCTGCGCTAACCGGATGCTCATTCTGAGCATCGAATAGCCGCTACTCGTACAAACGACAAGACAGGCACAGATGAAATTATTTACGCCGCTGCGCATTCGTGAAATTGAATTCAGAAACAGAATCGTGGTCTCGCCCATGTGCCAATATTCCGCGAAGGATGGACATCCGCAGACATGGCATCTGGTGCACCTTGGCAGCAGGGCAGTGGGCGGCGCCAGCGCGGTGATCGCCGAAGCCACCGCTGTGGAAGAGCGCGGGCGCATCTCGCCGGGCGACACCGGAATATACAACGATGAGCACATTGCTTCGTGGAAGCCGATCGCGGAATTTATTCGCACTTCTGGAGCCGTGCCGGGAATCCAGTTAGCACATGCCGGGCGGAAGGGAAGTACCGCGCGGCCCTGGGAAGGTGGCAAGGCGGTGAGCGCTGCAGATGGCGGATGGGAGCCGGTGGGTCCCAGCGCGATCCCTTTCGACAAGGATTACCCCATGCCGCGCGCGCTGACGCCGCCGGAAATCGACGGGGTTGTCGCGGCGTTCCGGCGTGCCGCGGAACGCGCGCTGGCCGCTGGATTCGAACTGGTGGAGATTCATGGAGCCCACGGTTACCTGCTTCACGAATTTCTGTCGCCACTATCGAACGTTCGAACAGATGAATACGGCGGCTCGCTGGAAAACAGGGTGCGACTGGCTCTACGTGTGGCGGAAGCCGTACGCGAAGTATGGCCGGCGCGATTACCGCTGTTCTTTCGTGTTTCCGCGACAGACTGGCAGGAGGGTGGCTGGGATCTGCCGCAATCCATCGAACTGGCGCGGCGCCTGAAAGCTTTGGGCGTGGACCTCATGGATGTTTCCAGTGGCGGCAACCTGCCGCAGGCAAAGATTCCGATCGGACCCGGCTATCAGGTCCCGTTTGCGGAGGCGATTCGCAAGCAGGCGGGAATCGCCACTGCCGCACTGGGTATGATCACCGAATCGGCGCAGGCCGAGACCATTTTGTCCACTGAACAAGCGGACCTTGTAGTGATGGCGCGCGAAATGCTACGCGATCCGTACTTTCCGCGGCGCGCTGCGCAAGAAATGGGCGTGAAACTCACGCCTCCAATCCAGTACGGGCGTGCCTGGTAAACGACAGAGTCGCCTATCAATTCTGTAGCTGACAATGTAAGAATCAGGTTTTTGATTTTGCTGCGGTTGTCGCCACGACGATGCGGTCGCGGCCTCTTGTTTTGGCTTCGTAAAGGCAGGTGTCCGCCGCGTTCAGCAATTCCGAAGCGCTGGAAGCGTGCTCGGGATACCCAGCGATGCCCGCGGAGATGGTTACGGAGTCGAGCGTCACGCCATGATGCATGAGCTTCAGCTCCTTCGCGGCCAGGCGCAGGAGTTCCGCCCTGATGGCGGCGTCTTTCGCGGTCGATTCTGGAAGGATGATGGCGAATTCCTCTCCGCCGTACCTGCAAATGACGTCGTCACCACGAAAGTGTGACCTGAAGAAGTCGCCCATGGAACGGAGTACTTCGTCGCCCGCTTCGTGCCCGAACATGTCGTTGAAGCGCTTGAAATGATCGATATCAATGAAAATGACCGCCAGCGAACGATTTTTGCGGGTAACCCGCAACATTTCGCGGTCCAAGCATTCCTGCATGAAACGGCGATTGAACAATCCTGTCAACGGATCGCGAATGGACTGGTCGCGCAGAGATTCTCTGAGACGCAGGCTGGCGAGGGAGAGAGCAATCTGACTGGCGGCAGCTACCCCCAGGCGTTGTTCCGTGTTTTCGTCAAATTTCCTGGCGCTGTCAACCATCGCCGGGTAACCCAGTTGCAAAACACCGAGTGTGTCTCCCTGCGCGATTAATGGCACGCACAGATATTTGGCTAGCCTGGATTCTTTCAGATGCGCGCACCGAATGGCTTCGTCTGATGACTGGCTCCAGTGCGGCTGCCCGCGGCGTAGCGACCAGCACGCTGCCGGAGCAAACGGTTTTTCGTTTTTGTCCCCCTCGCCCCAGGAAGCAGCCAGTTCAAGGATATTTCGCGAAGATTTGAAAAGGTACAAGGCGCCAGCCTGGGAATTGATGAAGAGTTTCTTCGCAGACGCTCCGACGACGGAGAATATTTCTTCAGCGGCGGCGGAGGACTGCAGCAGGCTCCCCATTTCGTTGAGCAGGGTCATCTCGTTCGAGCGTGCTTGCAGCTCTTCCACCAACTGACTGAGCGAACGGGCGTGTTCCGCGGCAGCGGCAGCGGCCCGAACCTGAATAGATATGTCGTTGTAAATGATGTAAGCGCCGGCGACCTGGCCACTCCGAATCAAAGGGATGGCATGGGTCTCCACATTTACCACCTCACTATTTTTCCGCTGGCGCGACAGCGTTTGGTGCACCTCGTCTCCGGAGTTTACGCGCGACATCAGCAAGCGTGATTCCTGGCGCCGTTCGGGCGGAACGATCAAGTCATCTACGTTCTGCCCTACAACTTCTGAACGTCTGTAACCGTACAGAGTCGCGAAAGCATCGTTACAAAGCTCCACGTTGCCGGAAAGATCCTGCACCACGATTGCGAACGGGCTGTTCTCCACCAGGGAATTGAGGAACGTGGTCCGTTCGTTCAGCTCTTCACCAACACGCCGCCGCTCCGTTATGGCGGAGCCCACGATCAAACCGGTCGCTGAAACCATCAGCATCAGGAATCCAATTTTCGTGAGAATCTCTGGGGGCGCAGGAGAGATGCGCAATGCGACCACGATTCCAAAGTTGAGCGCCAGTAGTCCGACAACTACGCCGGCGATTCCTTTGCGCATAGCGATCCAGATAATCGGAATGAACGCCAGGTAGAAATACTCCTTAGAAGCGAGCCGCCCAAACATGATCCAAAGCAGTAAACCGATGCTGAGAGCCTGCCCGGCCCCCTCCAGTAATCCCAGCAACTGAGTCTGCGAGTGCGGATTGACAGCTCTTTTCTCGGGCTGGCTTTGATTGGACTGCTGCGAAAGACTTCTGCGGATTGCGGGAAAGACGTAGATTAACAGGAAAGGCGCAACACTCAGCAGGCCGGTGGCGTCGCCGATATACCAGGCCACCGCGGATTCCCAGAATTGGCCGGATTTGATGATTCCATCGCCTACCAGGCAGCTGACACCGGCGATGGTGGCAAATATTGCCGCTGTCAGCGTCACAGTCAAGTATCTTGCGACATCAGTTAGATGACTGAGCGTTCTGTCAATTTTTACCTTAGTCTGCAGCAATTGGGCGGCGATGGCGTATGCCGCTGTTCCGGAGACCGCCGCAGGTAGAACGCTCCAGGAGCGAACGGGCTGGTGGTAGATAATCAAGCTGGAGAGAACATCAGCAAAAACAAGAAGAGGCATGTAGCGTGGTGAGATACCCAGCATCACGGCGAATACAAGTCCCACCGCCGGATACCACGCGGTAAATCCGAAATTGGAGATCAAAATGACTTCGGGGCGACTGAGCAAGAGGTAGACAGAGATAAAAGTGAGAGCCAGGATGGCGTGGCGAGCCATGAGTCCACTGGAAACATTGCGGGGCCTGGATATCTGTTCGAGTTCAGGCTTGGCTTTCATGGATAGCTGGACAAAGGATTAGAAGAAACTTACCTGAGATCGGCTTCCCGTATCGGCGCCGCCAACGTTTGGTTATGATGCCAACCAGGCGAATCTCGATGGACGCGCTGCCTAACACGTTACTTGACAGTGTGGTGAGTATACTCTGATGCTGGACCTTACCGAGAATATTGCCAGCGGCACTGTTGTCGTTTCGGTGCGCGTACAACCGCGCGCCAGAAGCGATGAAGTGGCGGGTGAGATGGGCGGCGCGCTAAATCCGCCTACAGACTCCAGCCATAGAAGGGTGCGCCAACGAAGCGCAAATTGATTTTCTGGCTGAACTTTTGAAACTTCCCAAGTCCGCTGTTAGAATCCTGAGCGGTGATAGAAGCCGCATAAAACGCGTCGAAATACGCGGTGTCAGTAAGGCGCAAATCGAACAGCTGACACTACACGACGCATGAATATTTGTTGAAACGAAATTAATCGGCAACTGGACAACCGAAAATGGGCGTGGACATTCAGGCAATGCAGAGTGATTTGCGCGCCGCGCGGATAGATGGCTGGCTATTCTACGATTTCCGCGGACGTGATCCCATCGCGCAGGGTATTTTGAAACTGCCTGAAGGCATGCGCACGCGTCGCTGGTTTTATTTCGTACCCGCTAAAGGCGAACCAAAGAAGCTCGTCCACAAGATTGAAACGCAAGCGTTGGCAGCGCTTCCCGGTGAGACCTTTTATTATGCCGGGCTCGCGGAGCTTGAGAAGAATCTCAAAAAGGTTCTGGGACGAGCCAGGACGGTGGCCATGCAGTACTCTCCCAGGAACGCGATTCCTTACGTTTCCATGGTGGACGCCGGCACCATCGAAATGGTGCGCGCCGCGGGGCCGAAAGTGATCAGTTCTGCTGACCTGGTGCAGAAATACGAAGCCTGCTGGACCGACGCGCAGTTGCGCTCTCACGAAGCCGCAGGAAGGGAAATCGATCGCATCATTCATGGCGCATTTGCGGAGGCCGCCAAGGCCGTACGCGCCAAGACCGCATTCACCGAATACGATTTGCAGCAGTGGATACGGAAAGAGTTTGACGCCGCCGGTTTGCACGCCGACCAGGGCCCCGATGTGGCCGTGAACGCCAATGCCAGCGACCCGCACTACGGCCCGACACGGGAGACCGCCGCGCCCATTCGGAAAGGGGACCTGCTGCTCCTCGATGTGTGGGGGAAGCAGAAGTCTGCGGGTAGCGTTTATTACGATGTGACTTGGATCGGTTACCTGGGTGCGAAAGTTCCTGAGAAATTCGCGAAGGTCTTTCACACTGTTTATGAAGCGCGCGAAAAGGCCGTCGAGTTGATCCGCTCCAGCATTGCCGCGGGTAAACCTGTGGAAGGCTGGCAAGTGGACAAGGCCGCGCGCGGTGTCATTGAAAAAGCCGGCTACGGCAAATATTTTTATCATCGCACCGGGCACAGCATTGGCGAGACGGTCCACGGCAACGGCGCCAATATGGACGGCCTCGAAACACGCGATGTGCGGCGACTGATTCCGCGCACGTGCACTTCCGTGGAGCCGGGAATTTACCTGCCGGAGTTTGGCATCCGCAGCGAAGTGAATGTTTATGTTGGCGAGCGCGAAGCGCGCGTCACTGGCGCGGAACAAAAAGAGATTTTGGCGCTATTGGGCTAACGCGTCGAGCATCTGCATCTTTGATTTGTTCAGGGGCTATGGGTGCCGGAAGAAATTCCATCGAAGCACGAAGCGGACGTGGTGCGTAGCACCGCATCCGCGGAGCCGCCGGCACCGTCTGCGTCGGGATCGCTTCACGATCCCGACGACGTAGTGGAATCTCCGGCGGACGCTGAGCGTCAGCCGCTCAAAAGCGGCCAGCGCGAATTTTTCGCGCTGGCCGTTGCTGCCGCCGGTTGGCTGCTGCCTGGTCTGGGTCACGCGGTGCTAAAAATGTGGGGGCGCGCCGTCGCGTTGTTCTTCACCGTGTCGCTGTTGGTGGCAGTCGGAGCAGGCATGCGCGGCAATATTTTTTCGAGTAATAGGGAAGACGCGTTCTCCAAGCTCGGGTATGTGGCCGACATGGGAGCAGGTACATTTTATTTTGTGGCCCGCGCGCTTGAAACTGAAGGCCCGGACGTTTCGCGCGCCAACGGCGACTACGGCACGCGACTGCTGGCTACCGCCGGCGTTTTGAATCTGCTCGCCGCGCTGCACGCGTACGAGGCCATGCGTGGCCGCAAAGCATGAGCGTGATGGTCGATCCCGAACTCAAACTCAGTCATCTGCAGGCCATGGTGTTCTTCGCGCTGGTAATTTCCATCGCGTTCGGATTCCTGAGCCGCCGCACGGCTTATAAGCGTGCCCGTTACATCATTTGGTCGCTGGTATTGTTTCTGCTGGCTGGCGTGGGAATTGGCTGGCTGATGTATCCCTTCTCGCGTTGAGCGACACGGCCGCTACACTGCAGACGCCGCAACATCGCAGCAGCCTCAAATTGACAGGTTTTTTCCGCGGATGTTATTGTCGTTACCACACCACACGCGCCGAGGTAGCTCAGTGGTAGAGCAGCCGATTCGTAATCGGCAGGTCGCGAGTTCAACTCTCGCCCTCGGCTCCATCTTCGCCGTACAACTCAGAGACTTGGCGGCTTCACTGAATCGCGCGCAGCGCATCCGTTGCAAGGTTGTTGCAAGTTTCGAATTTTTCAGTCAATGCGTCGAGGGCATTTACCTGTGATTAGTTAATGCTCTTGATGTAAACGTTCTGCGTTAGACCGATAGGGCTGGGTCGCAAAATTGCCTGGATGTCCTTATCGGCAACGCCCAAGGTGTGTAGATTCGTTGCGAGGCCGCGCCGAAAAGGCGTGCCAGCCATGCCAGAGCGGGAGATGCCTATCGCGCTCAAACCCGTGTCCTTCGGGCTTATGTTCGTCCTCCTGTTTCTTGCAAACGGCGCAACGCGAGAGCGCAGGAACGATGATGCGGCGCACACGATTGTCGAGGTTGAGAGGCTTTCCGTTTCCGGCCGGGAATATCGGCAAGGTGGGTTGCGCCAATAATCCAGTTCTCGCCAACCCGTCTCCGAATGTCACTACGGCCTCATCACCCGCGCCCGCGCCCGCGCCAGTACCAACCGCCCCCACCAAACAAGAACACAACCAAGACGATAATCAAAATCGTTTCTGTGCTCATTATGAAGCTCTCCTAGTGGGCTGCGTATAAGGTTGGCGGCAGTCTCGACCGAAACGCTAGGCAAGCGCCGCTTTGCGTGGTACCGCTGTGCAACCCAAGCTGTTCAAAAGTCTGACAGCTCGAGGCTTAAGCAGTCTGTTCAAGAGAGCACAAGTGATGTTGACAGTCGCATCAATCGTCGGCACGAATCAGCCTATTCTGACTTTCTGGCCGAAGATGGGCTACTCTCCCGCGGGAAGACGTTGCGAGTTTTTCGTTGCTCACTCTGGCGGCTAGCGCCGACGCAAGCAAAATCAATGAAGGTCTTTTGGACTTAACAGAACTATCCAGTCATTTCGCGAAACCACTGCCGCGTCAGTTTATGGAAGACAAGACTGCTTAAGCTTTTCTCCAAGTGGTTCCGCAATTGTCGAAATACTAACATTAGGGCAATGCTGCATTATCGCGGGAATGAGTTCCGAAAAAAGGTTCATTTTGTCCAAAAGCACGCGTGCACCAAAGCGGTCGGCCAGAGCCTTCGCTTCATCGTCGGTCTGTGTCGATATAGCTAAAATGCACTTGGTATGGAGAAGGATTTGAGACTTTATCAACTCTGGGGAGTATTCATGCTCGTCTTGCATGTGCGGGTCCATCAGTACGACATCTGGCTTCAAGGCGGCAGCTAGCTGAAGAGTCTCAGTGAGACTGACGGCCGTACCTATCACTTCGATGCCGAGCTCCTCCTTCAGTAACTTCCTGATGGCTGCACGCATGACATCGCTGGTATCGGCTAAAAGCAATTTTATCGGCATCACCACCTCCGGGCTAACGGAAAGTCACGCGAGTTCAATTGCCTGCGGGGGGGCGAATACTTGAACAAAATTGGTCGAGGAAACAGTGCCATCAATCTTCTTTGAAATATGTGCAATTGTGAACACATCACTGGTCGTGCTAACACCAAGACCTCTGGCATGTTCAACGGGGAAATTACCGTGTTGCCGGACTTCTTGCAGGCTGTGGCCGCTCTTTTCTCTTGGTTTTGCCCTCGGCAATAGATTCGCTAAGGTGCGTATGCTTTCAGACATTTCATCGCTGATAGGCTCGCAATAGAAGAGCTTTACTCCAGTACGCGAGCTGCCAGCCTCACGACATAGGATGTTTGGTGTTAAAGAAAATTCCAAGCTCAGAAATGTTTATGGACGTTGCCGAGTGTCCGCATGCAGGCGGTGTTTACCGGGGAAAACACTAGTGGCACGCTCAGGTTAAATCGCTGAGTCAGGCGTTCCGACTGGACAGAATCGGTGCCTTACTTTCCGAAGGGTTTATGACGGACAACAAACTACGGAGGGGGATTCGGAGAGTCTTAATGTAAAGTCGTCCTCTAAAACATATTCAATTTCGTACTCTTCGTCAGAGCTAGATTACGGGTGTGCGGACGGTCTGAACAAACATGCTCAGCAAATCGCTCTTCTCGTTGTGCTTCAACGAGAAGTTTTTCACTCAACGTTGTATGGCTGCGAACGTCGTCTTCTGGAAACCTGAACCTGCACCCGCACCAACTGCAAGAGTAACCGTGAAACGGGCCTTGGTTTAGCAACACAAGCTCGCGCTCCATCCTCTTAATTTCCGGATGCATGGCTTCTAAGACAGATGCCGCGATAGGTGCCTTTGTCATTTCGGCTTTCAAGGCGCGGAGCGTGGACTTGGGCGATTCTCTGTTGTCTGGCATGCCTCGATGTTGCCACGGTCCGCTAAACGAAGTATGTGCAATGTCGTACATCTTCCCACTTATTGAGCGGAGTGTTCCGTTTTAACACCGTTTCAAAACCTATAATGGATGGACGACAGAAACTCCGAATTAGGTGGACATGTCGAGAACGCTTAGAAAGTATTCAGAACCGCTAATCGTGCAGCACGACATTCAACAGCGAACTGTGCACCTGCAGCCCGCCGTTATAGTGGATAAACCCCAACTTCCTGAATTTGTTCATGAAAAAGTTTACGCGGCTCCGAGTAGTGCCTACCAACTCGGCCAAAGTCTCCTGCGATATTTTGGCCACTATCGTTTCCGGCTCGCCTTCTTTGCCGTAACGCGCCAATATCAGAAGAGCGCGAGCCAGCCGCTTTTCGCTGGAATTAAATAGCTGGTCCACGAGGTCGGCCTCGATTTTAATATTCCGCTCCAGCATGTAATGGATGAACTTCCCGGCAAATTCTTGCTCGTCGTGGAGAACGCGCATCATCTCTTTCTTTTCGATAAGCGTCGCTTCTACCGCAGCCATGGCAGTGGCTGTGGCCATCCGTACCGGATTCCCAATGATGCAGCCTTCCCCCAGAAAATCACCGGGACCCAACAGGGCGAGCACCGCTTCCTTGCCCTGAGGATTTACGATGGTGAGTTTGGCATTTCCAGATTGAATGTACAAAACATCATCGCAGGGGTCATCTTGGGAAAAGAGAACCTGCCCTTTTTTGAACCTAACAACCCTTCGCGATATTCCGGCATTTGAGAGGTAACCTTCAACGTTGAAGGGTGGTGTCTGTTTAACCTTCTTGGCCATCAGTGTTGGCCCCCTCTACTTATATGCTTACATTACTATATAAAAGATAAACCGGGGCATCGATCTCAAGAACCGTCGCTTACTGCCTTGGTGAGCCTTCCAAAGGGCTCACGTGCTACGAACTCAGGGTTTGTTTCCTTGAAGTCTGTTGATGGAATCTGCAGAAAGACGTTCAATTTCGGCTATCAGACGTCCGGACGGTGGGTGTTGGGTGAAGCGTGCAGACAGACGCAAGAATGGATCGTCGCTGGTCTGCGTGGCGTACCCGTAGCAGTGAACGTATCTTCCCTAGAATTTAGGAGTGCGGGGTTTCTTGACAATATGCGTGCCGTTTTGAGGGACGCATGCTTGAACCCGCGTTTTCTGGAACTCGAACTGACCGAAACAGTTCTGATGCAGCACGCCGACTCTACCCTCTCTGTGCTTAGTGCACTGAAGTCCATCGGAGTACAACTCGCCGTGGACGACTGTGGAACCGGGTACTCTAGCCTTAGTTACTTAAAACGATTTCCGATCGACTGCCTGAAAATTGACCAATCGTTTGTGCGCGACATCACCAGCGGCTCAGACGACGTTCCCATTGTCAGAGCTGTCATCACAATGGCCCAGAGTCTGAGGCAACGAGTTGTCTGCGAGGGCGTGGAAACCGAGGAACAGATGTCATTTCTACAGGCACACGGTTGCGACGAGGTACAAGGCTACTACCTCGGCATGCCCTTAGCCGCCGAGCAATTCGGAAAGCTGCTGAGACCAGGTATAGGCTCTTTTATTCCAAAACCTCGTTTAAAAAGCGGTTCGACAACTTCTCCCTGGCTTATTTCCACCAAGTACCCTCGACCGAACTGACAGTCGCTACGCTGCGTCTGACGTTGCCTCAACTCTTGGGCTTGGTTCTGAGTTTCTTCTGAACAGCTGCAGGATTTTTGGAACATTCTCTGTCGGACAGAATTGCTTTATCGCTGGGATCAATTCCGAATAAAGGTTCGCCTTGTCCAAAAGCGTCACCGCACCATAAGTTTCGGCAAAAGCCTTTATTGGGTTGTGTCGGATATATTTCTAGCCTCAGATACGAATCGGGCAAAACACACAAACAGTTGCAAATTTTCGCGGATCGGCGCACGGCGTGTATCGCCGCTTCACACCAGAGAAATCGCAACAACGGATTGCCTTGTTTACTCAAACCACCGAGTCGTTGCCGACCTCCGCTGGAGTATTCCCTCGGGATGATTCCCACAAAACTGCCAGGGCCTTGCCATCCACGAAGCGTCTCGGATCACCCAGGAACACATCCGTCGCCGCTGTGATCGGTCCCACTCCGGGATGGGTCATCAACCGCACAGCTCCAGGGCGTTCCCAAGCTTGCTCTTCCACTCGCTGATTCAGTCGCTCGATCTCCATTTCAAACTTCGCGTATAACGCCTGCAATTCACTCCGCCGCTGGGCCGTATGTGGCGCTAACGGCAAAGATGCTAGCGTGTCTGGGCCTGTTTGGCTCCACAGGGAAGGACCTCGTCGTAAGCCATTCGCCAAAGCAATCGCCTGGAGTGTGTTCTGAACTCGCGTCCGCAGCCGCACCCACTGATGGCGATGCAACAACAAGGCGCGTAGATCGACAAGTTCCCTCGCAGGCGGCCAAATCGAGGGAAAGCGGTTTTCCACTAGCAACTTCAGAATCAAGTCCGCATCTCGCCGGTCGTTCTTCTGCTTCCGGGGTTCCGCCACCCGAATCTTTGCTGGGTGACCGACCTGACATTCGATTCCCAACTCTTCCATCAGGTTCAGAAACCATTGCATCGATCCCGTGGCTTCGAACCCCACTCGTATTGCGCGTGGAAGCTTGGAATAAAACTCGCGGACGTTGTTGCCTTCGTGCATCAAAGTCAGACTCACAACTTCTCCCGTTGCGGTGTCCAGCATCGCTGAGGACTGCTGGCGAGCGTGCAGGTCACATCCTATAATTCGCATCTCGGCCTCCTTCGGTCCGAGCACTGTTAGGGTGAACACCGAAACAGTCTACTCGGGCCGTTGGGAGGCCGGCGTTGTTATCCCATCAATCAGGACTTGGCGGGCATCATAGCAAAGGTTAAACTGGGCGGCCTGCCATCTTGTAATTGTGGGGAACCTTGACAACCTTCACAAGACGCCCAGTGCGGAAACATGCTGACGATTATTTCTTCTTAAGTATGGCGCTGCTCATTCTGCCGTTCGTTTTTATAGGCTTCGCTCGTACCTACTATCTAGCGGGCTTATTTCACGCCAAACTGCCCAGCCCGCTCGTTCACCTTCATGGGGCACTGTTTTCCTGCTGGATACTCTTGCTCATTGCCCAAATCATCTTGGTGTCTGCCGGTCGTGTGGACTGGCACATGCGGCTCGGCATTTTGGGGATGACTCTTGCTGGACTGATGGTGCTTGTCGGATTTGCAACCATAATCGGTGCAGTCCGAAGGCATTCAGCTCCAGGAATGAGCACGGACGCGCTCTTCGCCCTCGACATGCTTCAGCTAACGGTCTTCGCAATCCTTGTTTCGTGCGCACTCGCTTTTCGAACCGATGGGGCTACGCACAAACGCCTCATGATCCTCGCAACGGTCGCCCTCTTGGGCCCGGCATTGAGCCGCTGGCCCTATGATTTCGTGTTTTCGAGCGATCTCGCATTCTACGGTACCCTCGACTCCTTCCTCATTTTTATGATCGCATTCGATCTTTGTTCGCGCAGAAAGGTTCATCTTGCAACGATTTCGGGATCTTCCCTGATCCTTGTTATGGACTTTGCGATGCGCCCCCTGGCCCACTCGGCGCTGTGGCATCGATTGACAGCGTGGGTCCAAAGCCTTTGATCGTCGCTTCAATCGAACAAACCCACGCTATATCCTGGTAAGTCGGGTGGTCTCAATGGGTCGACGCAACACTTTGTTGAAGTTTACTCGCAGGAGTCTGAAAACCTAAAGTCTCTCGTGGGCGTTGATTTAAGCGTAGCGCTACTTTGTTCAGATCCGACTGGGAATAT
>Ga0193726_1000118_pt1 | contig 116798 bp, 99 predicted proteins | sample H2c1metaG_FD_144928 | JGI IMG/M metagenome (GOLD analysis project Ga0193726, IMG submission 144928) | Soil microbial communities from a riparian zone of the East river system, Colorado, United States - H2c1 | ecosystem: Environmental > Terrestrial > Soil > Riparian zone | place: USA: East...
CGTCGTAGCAGCCGGAATTCTCAGTGTAAAATGGTACCAGGCCCGTCCCAAAGACGTCATCAGGGCCGTCGAACTGGGCAAGGTATCCCTTCCCGATGCGGCGGAAGCCTCGCTCAACGGAAATGCCGTTCAATTGTCCCTGCCATCGGATGCCAATGCCGTAAACGGCGGCACGCCCATCACCTGGGAACGCATGGCCTGGAACAGCCAGTTCTCCGGCATGTATGCTAACGGTAGCGTACGTACGGCAAAAGGTTCTTTATTCGACAAGGCCCATCTGGACGTTACCTACATCCGGCAGGATGATTGTAACAAGCAGATGGCCGACCTGGTAAAATTTGCAGGCGCATATAAGACCAACCCCAATACGCCGGCGGTGCTGATCACGTTTATGGGTGACGGTATGCCCGCCTTTATGACCTCGCTGGCCAAAGAGCTGGAAAGCCTCGGTCAGGAATACCAGCCGATCATCCTTCCCATCGCCCACGGTAAGTCTTACGGCGAAGACCAGGTGATGGGCCCCGTCTCCTGGAAGCAGGACCCGCAGAATGCCATCGGCAAGTGCGTAGCCGGTGTATTGCGCGATGGGGACGTCAATATCCTTTTGAAATGGGCCGGCGACAACGGGATAAAAATAAATCCCGACGAGACCACTTATGATCCCGCCGCCATCAACCTGATCGCCGCAAACGACTTCCTCGATGCGCCGAACAAATATATCGCCGGATATACGGAGCATCGTAAGATCGTCCTCAACGGGAAGACCACCGGCCGGGATACTACCGTCGGGGTGGATGCCGTAGCCACCTGGACACCCGGCGACGTGAACGTTGCTACCAAAAAAGGCGGACTGGTGACCATTGCAAATACAAGGCAATATGCGTCCCAGATGCCCAACCAGACGATCGCCATAAAAAAATGGGCTTACGATCACCGTACGGATGTGGAGAATATGATCATTGCCCTGGCAGAGGCCGGCGACCAGGTGCGTTCTTTCTCCGGGGCGAAGAAGTTCGCCGCCGAAGTCAGCGCTAAAGTCTACCAGGAGCAGAATGCGGATTACTGGCTCAGGTATTATAATGGCGTCGAAGAAAAAGATATTCAGGGGCAGAAGGTGAGCCTGGGTGGTTCCGCGGTATTCAACCTGTCCGATATGGCCAATACCTATGGCCTGGGCAACGACAAGATCGACCGGTACAAGGCGGTGTACAACACCTTCGGTAACCTGATGGTGAAAATGTACCCTGCCATCATGCCCAGTTTTATCCCCTATGAAAAGGCGGTGGATAAATCCTTTCTGCTGAGCGTGCTTGCCAATCACGCCGAGCTGCTGGAAGGCAAGGCCATCGAGACGAAATACGCCGACCGGATCACGGAGGCCGTTTCATCAAAGTCTTACCACATCGAATTCGAGACGGGCTCTGCCACGATCAGACCTTCCTCGTTCAAGCTGCTGGATGAGATCTTCGAATCGGCCGTCGTGGCCGAGGGCCTGAAGCTCGGCGTAAACGGTCATACGGACAACAGCGGCACGGATGCCGTGAACATCCCGCTCTCTGAGAAAAGGGCCGCCGCCGTAAAGGATTACCTGGTGCGGAAAGGACTGAAGGAAGGCCGGATGGAGGTCAGAGGCCTCGGCTCGGCAAGACCGGTCGCCGACAACGGAACGGCGGACGGCAGGTCGAAGAATCGTCGGGTGGAGATCGTGCTGGGTGAGTAATTTTAATCATTGGGAGGGGCCCTCCGGGCCCCTCCCTTAATAAAACTATATGTTCAAACCATTTGAAAAGATCAGCAGGAATACCTTCCTTATAATGGTGCTGTTGCAGGTAACACTGACCTTACTGTTATGGCAATCCGGCGCAGGAGGGCTGATCCCTGCACCCACGAAGATCGCAGCAGCCCTCGGACACCTGCTTACTACCCGCCTGCTGTCGGATAATATCCTGGTGAGCCTCTTACTGACAGGGCAGGCCATGTTCTGGTCGATCCTGATCACGCTGGGCTTTGCTTATCTTTCGGTCATCCCTTTCTTCTCCAGCATCGCACAGTTCATCGTGAAATGCAGGTATCTGACGCTGACCGGTCTGATCTTTATTTTCACGCTGCTGACCCGGGATGGCAGCCAGCTGAAATTATCGCTGCTGGTGGCCGGCATCGTACCTTTTTTTACCACCTCTTTTCTGTCGGTGATCGTCAACATCCCCAAACAGGAATTCGAGCTCTGCCAGACCCTGGGGTACAGCCGCTGGCAAAGCCTTTATGAAGTGATCATCGTGGGCAAGGCCGACCAGGTCTTCGAGATCCTCAGACAAAACTTCGCCATCTCCTGGATGATGATCACCATGGTGGAGGGGCTGAGCATGAGCGAGGGCGGCATCGGCACGCTGCTGATCAGGTACAACAAGTACAATGACCTGACGAATGTGATCGCGCTTCAGATGGTGATCTTCGGCATCGGTCTTTGTTTCGACTATTTGCTGGGAACCCTGCGCAGATGGCTGTTCCCTTATACAAAATTATAAAAGCAGGCGACTTCCAGGTCAGACGCGTGCCTTTTGCGCGCAACCGGGAAGGGGCCATAAAACCTCAGTGATGACAACCTATACCAAAGAAGAAGTCCTTTTGCAGGCCAGGGGGCTCAGTCTCTCCTACGACAACGCCTGTATTCTCCGCGATGTTAATTTCAGTATACGCGATATCGTTAGACCAGGGCTGCAGCAGGGGCAGGTCGTCTCGCTGATCGGGCGCAGCGGCATCGGCAAGACCCAGTTGTTCCGTGTCCTTTCCGGGCTACAGAAACCCGGAGCCGGTAGCGTTACGATCCGGCAGCGGTTGGCAGCGCGGACGGTACCCGTTTCCTTGTGCACGGAGCATCCCGTGCAGCCGGGAGATATGGGCGTCGTCTTCCAGAATTATTACCAGTTCGGATGGAGAACGGTGCGGCAGTCACTGTTGCTGGCGGCAAGACAGAACAAGGCGCTGGGCTGCACGGAGAAAGACGCCATCGAAGCCTATGCGGCCAGGTTTGAATTATCGGGCGTCCTCCACCAATACCCGCAGCAGCTATCCGGCGGTCAGCAGCAACGGGTGAGCATCATTCAGCAATTGCTGAAGGGATCGGATTTCCTTTTGCTCGATGAGCCCTTTTCAGGGCTGGATGTCTGTGTGCTGGATAAGGTTGCGGAACTCCTCGTGCAGGTATCCCTTTCCGATGAGCTCAAGACCCTGATCATCGTCTCGCATGATATCGATACGACGGTGTCCATTTCCGACACCGTGTTCATCCTTGGAAAAGAAGCGGGCAAGCCCGGGTCTACCATCACGCGGGAGATCGACCTTATCGGACGGGGTCTGGCCTGGCAGAAAGATGTCCGCAAGGAAAAGGCGTTTGCGGATACGATCGCCGAGATCAGGGGTTGTCTGTAAGCCCCCCGGCGCAAGCTGGCGGATCGGGTTGCCGGCGGAGCGAGTCGCCCGGCCCCCCTACCCCTTCAGCAGCGACCGTAACCCCGCGGAGGCGATCTGCATGCGATGCAAAAGACGAGGAAGGCGCTGAGGCGGTTGACGATCTGTTCTCCGCGGGGGCCCAGCTTCCGGATGAGGCGAGGCGTATAGGCATAACAGATATAGATCAGGATACAGATCATCAGTATGGCCACGGCGAGCGCACCGAGATGAAGAAAATGAATGCCCAGGTCCCTGTCTTCCTCATGGGCGCTCAGGGTCAGCAACACGGAGATGGTGCCGGCGCCGGTGGTCATGGGAAAAGCCAGCGGATAAAATAAGATATTCTCGATGTCCCCTGCCTTACGGTCCGGACGGGCCTTCTCCTTATTGCCTTTTATGACATCGTCGGAGGTGAGCAGTTGCCATCCCATCCGGCAGATCATGATCCCACCGGCCACCTGGACAATGGGAATGGAGATACCGAACAGCTTCAGGATCCAGGAGCCGGCCAGGACGGACACGGCGCAGATGATGAAGCAGTATAAGGCCACTTTCTTGGCGGCATTTTTTCGTTCCGGCATGTTCAGGCCGGTGAGCAGGGGATCCACGATGAATGCCGAGCCAACGGGGTTCACCGCCGGGAACAACGAAAAGAACCCCACGAATACGAGCTGCAAAAAAGGAAAATTGAGTGACATAGGCCGGTGAAGATCGCCAATATTCCGGAACCCGATACCGCTATTTTAGGTAATTTGTGTTCCTTAAAAAGATCCATGCGGTAGTAACGACGCTTTTTTGTTCCCTTCTTTGAAAATAAATAAATTTTTTGTCCGCAAACCTTGCCCGGCATTCGTCATACAGGCGCAATCGATTATTCATCTTTAAAAAGCATTTTTATGAAAGATTTTTTGTTCATTTTCCGCGGACCCGATTACAGTGAGCTGAACATGACAGCCGAACAATCACAGGCAGCCATGAAAAAATGGATGGACTGGGTAGGCGAGCTCCACGGCAAAGGCCAGTATGTAGCCGGTAACCCATTGGGGAAAACCGGGAAAATGGTGGGTGGAAAAAAGCCCGTGATCACCGATGGCCCGTTCGCCGAGGGAAAGGAACTGGTGGGCGGTTATCTGATCGTCAAAGCCGACTCGCTCGAAAAAGCTACGGAACTCTCTTATGGCTTCCCCGACTTTGACAAGGATGGATCGGTGGAAGTACGCGAAATAATTCCCATGTAGCATGAGCGACGCTCCTGAAAAACATTCTCATCAGCTGGTCGATCATCTTTTTCGTCATGAGGCGGGAAAGATGATCGCTGTTTTAACCCGGATCTTTGGGATCCATAACCTTGAGCTGGTAGAGGACACCGTCCAGGAGACTTTTCTGAAAGCGCTGCAGGTATGGAAATATCATCCGCTGCCGGATAACCCATCGGGCTGGCTCATGCAGGTGGCGCGGAATAAGACGATCGATCTTATCCGCCGTCAGCAAAGGCTCTCCGAAATTTCAGAAGAGCTGGGGGCCTTGCTCCAGTCGGATGCGGAGTACACCATCGGTCAATTCTTTCTGGATACGGAAATTGCCGACAGCCAGCTGCGCATGATCTTCACCTGCTGCCATCCATCGCTCAATCCCGAAGACCAGGTGGCGCTGACGCTGAAGACCGTGTCGGGCTTCGGCGTGCAGGAGATCGCAAGGGCGCTGGTCTCCAGCGAAGCGACTATCCAAAAAAGGCTTTACCGGGCAAAGGAATACATCAGAACGAACGATGTACAATTTGAGATCCCCATCGGTCAGGCCCTCGAGGAGCGGCTGGAAACCGTGTACACCGTCCTTTATCTTTTATTCAACGAAGGATATAATTCCATCAAGGCGGATGAGCTGATCCGTTATGATATCTGCGTGGAGGCCATGCGGCTTTGCAAATTGCTGACCGAGCACAAACTGGGGAATACCCCTTCCACTTCCGCCCTCCTGTCCCTGATGTGCTTCCAGTCTTCCCGCTTCGACAGCAGGATCGGGGATGACAATACGATCATATTGCTGGAGCAGCAGGACAGGAGTAAATGGAACAAGGAGCTGATCCGGATGGGTTATCATTATCTCAACCAGTCGTCCACCGGCGACAGGCTCTCGGTATATCATCTCGAATCGGCCATTGCAGCCGAACATTGCCTTGCCCCGGATTTTCAGTCCACCAACTGGAAAGCCATGCTGCGTCTGTATGATCATCTGCTGGAATTAAAACCCATCCCGGTCGTACAGCTCAACAGGGCCATCCTGCTGGCGCAATTGAACGACCTGCCCGCGGCGATCGACACCATACTCGATATCCCGGGTATCGGGCAACTGCTGAAGCATCATTATATTTATCCCGCCGTGCTGGGGGATCTGTATGGAAAGGCAGGGAATACGGGAGAGTCCATGAAATATCTGGATATCGCCTGTCAGCTAACCCCATCGCTGGCCGAAAAAAAATTACTGCGGGAAAAGATCGCGGAACAGGAAAGGAAGATCGCCGGATAGAATCGTTTTTACCGGGGAAGGGTATCTTTTGTCATGGGCAAACTATCTTTTTGCTGTGTGGGTAATTTTGGGGCGGGCAACCGCCGGTCGGGCGCCCTGTCGGTGGACTTTACGGAACCCAGCGTTCCACTGCCGGTGACGCCCGGATCTACCCTGCCTGTCACGGGGCCGGGGGTGCTGCAAGAGGCAAAGGCGATGATCGCCAGGAACAAGATCTGTTTCATATAACGAGCTTTAGCGGGTGAGGCCATACGACCCTTGTCAGCAGCTAAATTATCATGCCAGGGGATACCCTACCCCTTTTTCAGCAACACTTTCTGTCCCGCAAAATCCGTTGTCGCGTCGATTATGGCGAGCAACATCGGCCATTTACCCGCTGGTTCCATATTATGCTTATAGAGGCGTTTAAAGTGTATGATCAGTTGGTTGCCCTGCAACTGTGCGGTGGAGATCACGCTGCCGCATTCGTTGTCCACCGTCTTGTTCAGCTTGTCGGCGCCCTGCACCGTGAAGCCCTTGGGGATGTCAAAAGCCACCGTGCAATCGAGCGTGCGGGCATAGCCCATATAAACGTCTACGGTCCTGATGCGCTGCGAAGGGGTAAGTTTCAGCGGTGAGTTGACCAGCTTGCCTATATTCAACAGGAAGTTATTACCTGCCCGCTGGACGAGCCCTTCGAGCGTAAATTCCGTGGAATAGGTCAGGTCCGGGGCATTGTGGCGGATACCCATGTTGTCCACTTTCCAGACGAGCAGTTCTTTGGGCTGCTGGTCATATTCCGACTCTATTTCATCCTTGAACCGGTCTTTCAGCGAAGCCCTCGCCTTTTGCAGCGCAGTAGCGTAGTCCTCGGAAATATTTTTGCTTCTCCGGGCTTTTTTCAGTTCGTCCATGATGGATTTCTCCACATGCAGGGCCTGTCTTTCCGATTCATAATAATCCTCAAAATTCAACAGGCGTATCTGTTCGTCATCTTTCATCTTCCCCGTGAGCACCGTATGTCTTTTTACACGCAGCGATTGCATATCGCCGTCGAGGGATGCACGCACGCTTTCCTGATGGACGTTTTCGGCTGCGTTGCTTAACGGGGCCTTTACCTCAAGCCCGACCGGGTTGCTGCGGTTGGCCTTTTTTTGCAGGACCTCGGGACAGGGTTGTCCTTCCAGATAAGAAGGGATATATCCCGGGTAGGTGAATATATTCCTGTTCGTGAAATAAAAGGGTTTATCCAGATCGACCCGCAACATTACCATAAGATCCTTATCGTTCATCACCTGGCTGATATCCGGTCCGTAGCGCGAAGGCGCCGCTACCAGGGTCGAACGGATCCTGTACTTTTTAAGGATGTCCTGCAGGTAGCTGAGATATTCATTGTTGTCTGCGGACATGCCATTACGCTCTTCCCCGACCTCCAGATCGGTTTTCTGGTTATAGTATATGTCGAACCGCATGCAATAATAGATCAGATAAGCCAGGCTGTCATCCGGAAGTTTGGAGTAATGTTTGTCAAAGTTCTTCATCAGGACCTGGATTTCCTTCTCCATCGCCGCGAAGAAATAAGGGTTGCCTCCAAAATGAATCCTTTCCAGTACATCCGACAAGGGAACATTTTTCACGACCTCACCCATGGAGCGACCGGAATAACTTTTGCCGCCGGCCAGCACATTGATCCGGAATGCGGGGAGTTCCCGGAGCGAAGACATCCACAGGTCCGTGGGAACGGCGGCTATATGCTGAACATTCAGGTCCAGAATGAAGTCCTTGTCGTCATTGAAGGATTGTCTGGCTTCGGGCGCCTTGTTCATCGACCGGTATTCCACGGCGTATTTGGCGCCGATATCGCAATGGATGGAATAATCGAGGATCGGATGGTCTTCGCCAAATACAAAGATCAGTCTTTCGGGCTCTTTGAACATCTCCGAGAGTTCCTCCACCCTGACATAGTAATCGAGTATATCGCCCACCTGCAGATCGCTGATGGCGAGTTTGCGCTGCAGATCATTCTTGCTTGCCTTTAACAACACCGCCTCGTCCTCACTGACCTCCTTCACCGAACCGTCCGGCTTGATGATCCTCGCGCCGACAAATGTGGAAGAGGTGGCAGAGATCCACCCGTTGAGCTTCTTGAATTGCCGGTAGCTCAGCTGCGAATATTCTTCGAGGGACACCTTATCATTGATCTTTACCAATTCTCTCGCCGTACTGTTATAATAGAAATTACGCTGGGCTCCCAGCATCGCCCAATTCATTTTCTTTTTCGAATCCGCCTCGATCACCGCCCGCTTGGCAAGGATGACGCTCGACTCACCGGCATACTCTGCGGGAACAGTCCTTTGTTTAAAGGCAGGTATATTCCATCCCCATACTTCCTGACGGATGGCGGCCGACCTCTCCTTATATTTCGCGAGGTCCGACTGCGACCGGGCTGGATGAACGACCGCCGTCAGCAAACACAGAATAACGATTTTATGACCGGAAACATGCATGGCTTGTGGTTTGAGGGGGTAAGTTATTTTTGGGTGAGCGTGACCTGTTGCAGATAGGCTTTCTTCAGCCGGCCCTGATCTTCATTCCATTGGCGGAAACCGGACCTTGGGAGATGCACGTCTTTGATGACGACCTTTCTCCGGTATTTCAGCACATTCCCTTCCAGCTTGTACGCTATGGAAAAGCTATACCCGCTGCGCTGGATCTCGAGGGGCGCGGGAAGGTCCAGTACCTTGTAGGTGGCGGGCACGGTGAGATTGGTCTCCATGATATAGTCTGCCTTACAACCAAACAGATAATCCAGCTCTCTGGCGCTGGTGTCGATGGACGAGCCGGAAAATTCTTTGCGGAAATCCAGGTCTATATAAATATCCTTATCGAAGATCGTCGCGGCATTATTGAACTGCAGGTCATAGTGGAAAGAAAGATCGGCATTCCGGTTGTTCAATCCTTCTTCTTTTACCTCGCTCATCTTATAATCGGCATTGTCCTGGGAAAGAAAGCCACGGATCGATTCGTCCAGCTTATTTTTGTGGATCGCGTTTGCCTCCATCAGGATGTCTTCCTTGCTCTCTCCTTTCCAGAAGTGACGCACCTTTCCCACCAGCGTGGAATTCTCGATATGCAGATCGTATTGTTCCAGCACTTCATTCTGTTCATAATTGGGCACGGGTACACGCTGAAGCAAATAGCCATCCCCATTCTCTATCAGCACCTGACGGCCCTGTATGCGCTGCGCATACTGCCCGAATCCGATATAGGTCTCCGTCGCATCCAGAAAATAGAATTTCCCCTGGTAGTTCAGGGCGCAGATCATATGGTTGTCCACGGCGAGGGATGGGGTCGAATAATCATATGCGATATGATCGGTGCCGATCCAGCAGAGACGCGCATCGAAGCCCAGAGCGGCGAGCAGGTTCTTGGTCAGATTGGCCATGCCTTTGCAATCCCCGTATTTCCGGCTCAGCACTTCCTGCGCCTTTGCGGGGCGGTAGCCGGCCAGGCCATTTTCAAAGGCGATATAACGAACGTTCTCCTGCACCCATTGATAAACGGCTTTTACTTTGTCGAGGTCGGCGGTAAGCCCATGGGTAATTTCCATCGCCTTCGTCTTCATGACAGCCGGATCGTTACCGATCTGCTTGACCAAGCTTCTGTACCAGGCATACTGATCTTTGAGCTCGTTGAAATACTGCAGCCTGCCGCTCTTCAGTTCGGCATATTTGCTCAGGATGAACAGATGGGGATAAATGTAAGAAGGGCCCAGGCTGTTGTGCTCCCTTTTATATGGCGGAAGGTCTGTTATCGTATAGACATAGATGTCCGCATTTTTACGCGTATCGTATTGCTGCGTTTTTTTGATATGATAGCCGCTGAAGTTCATCTCTTTGATCTCGACATGCATCCATCTGGGGATAACCAGTTCCACGGTCTTCTGCCGGACGGCCTGTTGTTCGGTAAAATAAACGGAGGTGAAGTATCGAGGGTCCAGGGTCGTCTTTTGCATTTCCACTTCGTCGGAAGTGCCTTTTTTCAAAAAAGGAAGCGAAAAATAAAATACGCGCTGGTCCGAAAAGAAAATATCGTCCGAGGAATAATATTCGTCCTTTGGCTTGATCGTCTTGTCCCGTGACCCGTTGACATAGATCTTTACGCCATCGATGCTCGACTGGTCGTCATAGGATTCCACCCAGGAGATATCGGCCCGGAGTTCGCTGCAATAATAGGTCGTCTTGTCTTCCTGCCGGATGACCACCGGATGGGTCTTTTCGCCTTCCTCGAATGAATAGCGTTCCGTTTTGTTGCTGATGACGATGTTACTGTCTTCCCGGTATGCCGGGGCGTAGCTGGGCAGGGGGAAAGACGACAGGTGATTGAACGGGGTGGGTGGGCGATCGGCCGGGGCGGGCGGACAGGCGGCCCAGGCAGAAAAAACCATGAATACCGGCAGGGAAGAAAGGATTTTTTTCATAAGTAAACTTGCCGTCCATGCTTTTGGAGTCGCGGGATCGCACAGGCGCCATTTTTAAACGAAGATCAGGGATAGTATAGTATAAAAAGGGGCAAGCAATTACTCTTGGGCCAGCCCGGGCGAGATCGCTCATAAATACTATTTTTGCGTCATGTTTTTAAAAATCGTCCGGAGAACGGTCAGGGTTTTTCTGGCTGTGCTCATTTTCCTTATCGTTTTCGTACTCATTTTCGACCGGCTGGTACAGTTCAGGATGAGTGACCATGACATTATGGCCTGGTTCCAGACCCGGAAGCTCAGCCCCCTCATCCGTTATTACAGCAGCCAGGGCAGGACGGTGCGGTATCTTCAGTCAGGGGATTCTTCCCAGGCTACCATTCTCTTTATTCATGGCGCGCCCAGTTCCCTCAGCTATTGGAGAGAATACCTTGCCGACAGCAGTCTTTTGCACCGGGCAACGATGTATGCGGCAGACAGGCCAGGTTATGGCTATTCCGGGCTGGGCGACCCCCTCCCGGACATCTCCAGACAGGCAGCTATTATCAAACTGATCCTCGACAGCCTGCATGCCACCCATCATCCGGTCATCGTGGTGGGGGCCTCCTTTGGCGCGCCGATCGCGTGCCGGCTGGCGATGGATTATCCCCAGCTCGTGGATGGCCTGGTGCTGGTAGCGCCACCCCTTGGGCCCGGGCTGGAACGGTATTTCTGGTTCACCTATCCGGTGGAAAGCCCGCTGGTCCAGTGGGTCGTGCCGAGGATGTTCGTCTCGGCCAACCGGGAGAAGGTCTGGCACCGCGGGGAGCTTACAAAGATGCTGCCGCTCTGGCCGAACATCCATATTCCGGTCATCTATCTTCAGGGAACGAAAGATGAGCTGGTCTTTACCGCCAATGCTAAATTTGCACGGGACCATCTGGTCAATGCGCCTTCGCTGGACGTCCGCATGATCCCCGGCCGGGGCCACCTTATCGCATTTCTGGAGAAGGGCAGGATCACGCGTGCGATACACGATATGCTGGATAAATGCGGGGCGGCGCGATAATTCAATCTTCCAGGCCTTGTGCCAATGCCTGCCAGCCGCTGAGTCGTGACCCAGCCAGCCGCTGAGCCATTCTTTTAACCGTTCAACTATCCATTGGCGCGGGCCGAAATAATCGGTCCGGAAGAGACCGGATTTTCAGTACATTTATTTACTTCACCCACGGATACACATGAGGCTATTTCATTCATAATGTAAATTAAAATTTATGAAAGGCCTTCTTTTACTCTTCGTCATCATGGGTGGCCCGTTCGCCGGCCCCGGCCTCCGCACGGAAGCGCCCCCCTTTTCGTTCATCGATCCCACGGGGACCTATATTTTAAAGGGCCAGACCGAGAAGAACAAGACCATCGGCCACTCCGGCGAAATACGCGTCAAGCTCCTGGACAAGGACAGAGTGGCGATATGCTTCTATATCAACAAGGGGTATCCGGGCTATGAATCCGGCTCGTTCATGGACACACTGACCTATAACGAGGATAACGAGGTGGTATATGCGCCTCGGGCGGATCAGAGCTGCAGCTTTCTCTTTTACTTTTCCGCTTACGCGGCGGAGACCATGCAGGTGTACGACAATCCTGGCGCTGGCTGTGGCTTTGCACCAGGCGTCATGGCTTCTGCGCGGTTTTCAAAATATTCCTCGGAGCCGCCGATCATTCAGGATCTGTCGGCCCGCGGGACCGCACCTTAGGGGTGATGGGCACAAGCTAAGGTTTTTCCATTGACGATTCAAGTTCCGCCAAAAAATCGGGCTGGTTGCTGGTCAATTGTCCTGAGAATTGCCATCTTCCATCCGGCTGTATAAGCTTGATCAGAAAATGATTCCAGCCCTGGTGTAATTTAAGCGCGGCGGAGCCCGCCTTTCCTCCTTCTATATTCCCCGAACGGATATTATCGATGATCATTTTCCCATTCAGGTATACCTGTACGGCATTGCTGGCAGCAACTTCCATATTAACAACGGGGATATCCGGTTCGGCCAGAAGATCTTCCAGGGACCGGGGGCTCGATACCCAAAAGCTCAGATAGCCGACGCCGTTAGTACGGGCGCCATCCCCACGGTTCCGGAAAGGCTCAAACAATCCATTCTCGTTAAATACTGGGCTCCAGGTCTTTCCGCCGACGTTTGCGCCGCTGCGCATCTGCTCGCCGGACAAAGGATCTATGAGGTTCCTTATGGCGCCATCCTGCAGGAATGCCACCGGGAAATTCCCGCAATACAATGCACGGACCAGATTTCCATCCTTCAGCAATGGCTTGCCCGCATCATTCCCCGCATCGAGCGGTATTCCCAGATTCGCCAATATCCTGCGGACCAGTTTTTCAGCCTTTGCCAGCCTGGGCGCGGCGGGCAGGGTGGTAACGATCAACCTCCCATTCCCGATCTCTTTTGATATCAGGGCGACGCCAGAAGGATGCGCTTCCCTCTCCGAACGAACGACCATGCCGGTCTTGGCGTATTCAGGCTGCTTGTTCCATTTCAGCCAGTCCGTTGCCGCGGCGGCCAGCAGCACGGTACTCTGTCGTACCAGCGCGCCGGATAGTCCATTGGTAATAATTTCAGCAGGTCGTGATTCCGAAAAATATAGATCGGCAGCGCCGATGCCGGCAATAATTTTATCCTCTGTTACGGGCAGCAGGGAAGAACTGCTGCGGGATGTAATTTCCAGCTCTGCGGGCAGCAGCGAATTGAGGGCAGGCAGTCCGGTCTGGCCAACTCCCCATACGATGACGGTACCGCCCTTTGCCAATACTGCATCGATCAGCGATCTGCTTTCCGCGCCGGGGACATGAATGCCATCTAAAAATAATATTTCAGGAGCATCGGAAGTCTTGCCCAGATACTGTGCGGTGTCCAGCTTACCCGATGGCAGACCGGTCCTTTTCAGCTCTTTCGCCAGCACGCTGCCGTTGCCGCCAATCACCTTAAGCGGTCTGACTGGCTTTACGTACCCCGTCGAAGGGGGTGCCGGTTGCGCAGCAGTCGCCGGTCCCGCCGGGGTTGCCGATCTTTTTACAACCCACTTATCGACTCCGGCAAGGGGTTCTGAAGATGCGTCCCGGATGGCGTCGAAAAGAGGCCAGGTCTGATATAGCGGTAAGGAAGGATCATAGCCGGGATTGAGGGTAGTGCAATAGGGACCTAACCGTTGCGGCTGTACGCCGGAAACGCCCTCTTTAAATGAGGTGAAATAAACGCCGTCATCGGGGGATGGGGCTTTCGTTGTATCCCTGAGGCCAAGGGGCAGGGGTTTAAGACCGTACCAGACCATATTGAACACACTGCGATAGACGGCATCCTTTTCCCGTTGCAGCACAAGTGATTGATATGAAGAAATGGCGACCCCTTCCATACGGCCGAGAAAGGATTCATAAGCGCGGTCCCCATTACTCTCCGACACTTGTTCCGGAGTTCCATAATAGGCATTGCCGGCCTCGCCTACCCCCCAGGGCTTGCCACTTTTCTTCCCTCGCTCCATTGCATCTGCCCCGCCATAATGAACGACCCATGCGGGGAATCGTCCCTGCCCGTCATCTTCGCCATCCGCAGAGATCCACGAACGACCTGGGTCCAGCATCCTGCAAGTTTCTTCCCATATCCCATAATATTTTAAAAGGGTGTCCTTCATGCCCGGAGGGTTCCGGAAGACCCCGGTGACGATGGGCATCACCTCGTTGGAGACGCTCCATCCGAATATGCTGGGATGATTGCGGTCCCGTAGGATCAGTCCGGAAAGATGATCCTTTGTATCGGACCAAAAATCCGGATCGTTTAGCTTTGGTCCCCCATCGCTCGCCCAGATGGCCGTTTCGTCAAGGACCAGAATACCCATTTCGTCGGCTACGTCTAAATAAAAAGAGGGATAGGGCTGTGCGTGAAGCCTCACTGCATTCAGGTGCGCATCTTTTACGGCCCTGAACCAGGCAGCGGCATAACGACGCGTCATCTGCGGTATGCCCAGGAAATGCCAGGAGTCTCCCTTCATGATGACCGGCGTACCATTCAGCAAAACCTTGCCTCCCTGTAGGGTGACTTCCCTCCAGCCAAAGCGTGTGTATTTATTATCGGTATGCTTACCATTGACACGCATGCCGACCACCAGCCCGTATAGTTCGGGATCTTCGGGGGTCCAGGACTTCAGCCGGCCTTTGACCGCAGTGGACAGCATGACCTTTATTTTTCCGTGAGCGGGCACGTTCACCATAACGGCAGGCAAGGGAAGGGACACAGCCGAAGCCAGCGAGGAGGAGGGATACGGGTCACCGGTAGTAGAAGCATTCGTCCCCGGCAACCATCTGAACACTTTCGCATCGATGGACAGCCCGGCGCTCCTGTCCTGATCGTTCACCACCGTCACTTCAGCCACGAGTGTGTCCGCACCCAGCAAGGGCCTGATATAAACATCAGATACATGCACCGGCGCTACGGATACCAGGTACACATCCTGCCAGATGCCAGCAATATGCTGCCCCCAGAATGAGCCTCCCTGATAGGTCCTGCGACCATAATTCCCTCTTTTATCAAAGAGCGAGGCTTTGCGGATCCCGATACGGATCTCATTCTCCTTTCCAGGTCTTATAAGATCAGTGACATCCAGCTCGAAGGGAAGGAAGATGCCAAAATGTTTGCCGGCCGCCCGGTCGTTGATCTGAATTTCCGCATCACCGGCCACCGCATCAAAGTGTAAGATGATCCGTTGCCCTTTCCATCCGGCAGGCACGCTGAATTTTTTCCGCAGCCAGCCCATTTTTATATTCTCCCAGCTCTTCGGATAGCCTGGAAAGGTCCGGAAGTCGCCACCCTGTCCCTTGTTATCGGCGAAGCTGTTCACATTCCACGGAGAAGGGATGCGGATAAGCACCTGCTCCCAATCGGCTCCGGCAGCGGGTAACGCAGGTGCGGCATCGATGCCTTCCCTGAAGCCCGCCGGCAGACTCACCGGCTGGAACTGCCATGATCCGTTGAGACAGAGGTCCTGTCGCAAGGGTCGTTCGGCGGGCTTTACCAAATCCTCCGAGGGCGCAAAGACCTGAGAATATTCAAGATGCTGGCCATACAAAGAAGAATAAAGTATAAGCGCAGGGATCGCAATTAAAAGGGACCGTTTCATAAATTATTTTTGAACGCTTATCTTTCAATCGCCAGCTGTCAGGGTATAAACGCCCCCGGGCGATGTGGTAAGATCATATAGTTTACCGTCCGGCAGCGTGGGTTTTGATGGGCTGGCCTGTGGGCTTACCAGCAGAGGCGCCGACGGATCAAGATAATAAAATGGATTGGGGTTTATTCCTTTGGCTGGCTTGAGCGATGCGGCAGGTTGCGGTGCGTTCGGCGCGACCTTCAACGCGTTGGGCACCCGTAGGCGGCAATTGCCCCCCAGAACTGATCTGATCACCAGTCTTACGAGCCGGCCCTCCTTCCATTTCATTTCGGAGATTTCAAACCCCCCAAGGGCACGAAGACCCGTCACGCTGCCTTCCTTCCATGCATCGGGCAGGGCGGGCAATAAATGGAGATCTCCATCATAGCATTGCAGCAGCATTTCGGCTATCCCTGCCGTACAACCGAAATTGCCGTCGATCTGGAATGGAGGATGCGCGTCGAACAGGTTTGGATACGTACCGCCTCCGCTGTTCTCTCCTTTGTTAAGCCCTGCAGGCGTCAGCTGATTTTTTATCAGGCCGAAGGCATGGTTGCCATCCTGCAGTCTCGCCCAGAGGTTGACCTTCCAGCCCATCGACCATCCCGTCGATATATCACCGCGGTAAATAAGGGATTGTTTTGCGGCCATGAATAATTCCGGCGTACGGTAAGGTGATATTTCGTTCGAGGGGTATAATCCGAACAGGTGTGATACATGGCGATGCTTATCATTGGGATTGTCAAGGTCCTGCATCCACTCCTGCAACTGGTTATATTTTCCGATCTGCATGGGCGGCAGCCGGTCACGGGTCTGTCTGATCTTTTCCGCCAATTCTTTATCGGTGTTCAGGATTCCAGCCGCGCGGATCACATTGGAGAACAATTCCCACAAGATCTCGTTATCCATCGTTACGCCCGCAGCGATGGATTTGCCATTGGCGGATTTAGGAGCGTTCTCCGGCGACATGGAAGGTGCGACGACAAGCCAATGATGCACCGGCTCCTCCACCAAAAAATCGAGATAGAACTGCGCCGCTTCGCGCAGGGCGGGATAGACGGACTGAAGATATTTTTTGTCGCCGCCATAGAGATATTTCACCCAGAGATGTCTGCTCAGCCAGGCTCCGCCCATTGGCCACATGGCGGAATAGATCCCGTCCACTGGCCCGGTGATGCGCCAGAGATCGGTATTGTGATGCGCCACCCATCCACCGCTGCCATACATGACCTTTGCCGTTTCCCTGCCGGATTGGGACAGCTCTTTTACCATCTCGATCAGGGGCTCATGCATTTCGGCCAGGTTAGTCTCTTCGCTGGGCCAGTAATTCATTTCCGTATTGATGTTGATGGTGTATTTACTACCCCAGGGTGGGCTCATCTTGTCATTCCATATACCTTGTAAATTGGCCGGCTGCCCGCCTTTCTGGGATGCGGAGATAAGCAGATATCTGCCGAACTGGAAATAAAGCGACACCAGTTGCGGGTCGTTGCCGGATGCAAAGGCGGCCAGCCGTTCATTGGTCGGTTTGTCCACGGCATCCGTCGTGCCGAGGTCAAGCGTCACCCGGTTGAAATACCGCTGGTATTCGCGGATATGATCATGAAGCAACTGTGTATAATCCTTGCGGAGGGCATTGTTCAGATAATCTTCCGCCCTTTTCTTCTCATCGGCGCTCAGATCATGATAATTGACGAAGTTGGTAGCGATAGAAATAAAGATCGTCGCCTCATCTGCGCCTTTGACCTGAAGGTTTGCCCCAGGAGAGAGCGTGTCCCCTTTTGCGCCTCCGCCAACGGATAAAAGCTCGCCGCCCTTCTTCAGCAGCCTGACCAATCCCTGGAATTTTACCATGCCCTTCACCCCTTCCTTATCGCCGGTGATACCGGACAAGACCAGTTCAGCTGCGTTGCCTGCCCCTGGATTGGGAGATGCACCAGCCGGCTGGGCCAGTGGGCCACCCAATTCAACCGTCGATTTCTGTGGGCTTGTCAGGGCCACGGAAAAATTCAGGCTGGCGGGATGATCGGCCGTCAGATGTATAACGATCACCTGATCGGCCAGGGATGCAAATTCTTCCCGGGTATAGCGGACACCGTTGACCGTGTAAGAAGAGGAGGCGACGGCGCGTTCGAGGTCCAGTTCCCGGTAGTATCGTTCATATTGGTCATGGCCCGGAAAGGTCAGATGCAGGTCGCCCACCGGCTGGTAGTTCATGCCATTGATCTTTTCGGATTTTATGTTGAGGGCCGCAAGGTCGCTGGCCCCTTTAACGTCTCCGTCAAAAATAAGCTTCCTGACCTGCGGCAAGGCGGCCAGCGCATGTGGGTTGTCATTACGGTTGGGCCCCCCACTCCATACCGAGGACTCGTTCAGCCGGATCAGGTCCTGCCCCGGATTGCCATAGACCATCGCGGCCAGCCGGCCATTGCCGATAGGCAGCGCGGCCTCCCAGGTCTTATCCGCAGGGGTATTGTACCAGAGTTTCATGTTCTTGTCCTGCCCCTGGCAAACCGGGATCAATAATCCCTGGCAGAGCATGGTAACTACTGCTAAACCGAGTAATTTATTCATATGCAAGTTTTGAAGATCCCTGTCAGCGTGATCCTGCTATACAGGGCCCGCTGAACAGGGCCGGTCCAAAGGCCGGCAATACATGTAAAGTAAATGTAGGGGGTTAAGAATTGATTAATTAAACACTAATTGGGGGATTAAATCAATTATTATACTAAAAAGGCTTGAAAACGGTAGAATAGAGGAGTCAACACCCTTTCCTTCTCCGGCGCAAGCCGATGACCGAAGACCCGCGCAGTCCCGCAATCGATAATAAGCCGGCCAGGCCGAGTGTGGCAAACAGCAGGCTGCTCCGATCCCCACGACCCTTTCCAATTTCCGAGGCCACCGCTCTGTAGGAGCTGTCGGCAGGAACCCTTTTCTCCTCGTCCGACATCGCCACCTGATCCCAGTCTGTATATCCCTTTCCTGTCAGCAGGGTCAGCATTTCCAGCTCTTCCTTCCGGCGCTCCTTCAAGTGATGCAGGTATTTCTGTCCACCCCCGCAGCTGAGATCGCCCGTTGCCGGATGCGTGATAACATACCGCGCCTGGAAGTTTTCGGTATTTGCCGTCTCTTCGAACTGCAGGTCCTGTGGAAAAGCGTTCCGATTATAGCGTATATGCAGGCGGGTGAAATGGACATGGTCGGAAATGTCCGTCGCATCATCCTCGACATCGCTGTAATCGTTCCAGTCGCGTGAAAGCCATTTCACCCCAGCCTGTACGAGGTCTTGTCTGGAAGGGGCGGTGGCGACACAGGGATCGCATTTCAGCGATTGGCTGGGGCTGACATCCCATGCGTATTCGAGCATGGCCACCGATCTGCCTTCCTTGTCCCACTGGTGCTGAAAAAGATTGGAATAAAACCCGGAGAAGTTGTTTTGCACGAACAGGGGTACATTCTTGCCCGTCGGCAGGGAAACATTGCGGTAGTTCGTGCATTCGATCCTTCCTTTTTTGGTGAACGCGTACACGATCATATCCTGGTCCCCATCCGCATTGGCCATTCCAAGACGGATAGGCAGCATGAACTTTGGCGATTGGAAGGATATTTGTATCGGCCGCAGAAAATCTCCGGCCAGTTTTTTCTTTTCGTTCTCATTCACCTTAACGACGAAGAACTTCAGGTTGCTTTTGATATATGGCTCCAGCACTTCCTCCGCACCGGCGGGGATCTTATATCCGTTCTCCGTCAGCCAGGTCCGCAGGCCCGAAGATTCTTTGGCGCTGAGGATCAGGATATCGTATTCGCCGACAAGATATTTGGCCTCTACCGTAACCCCGAGCTTTCTTTTTGCCGCGCCGTAGCCCATGACCACTACATCGTTCAGGGCAACGCCGGCAGCCCTCCCACTCAGGCTTTTTTCCATCTCCCGCATCGCACAAGGATTTTCATCCCAGTATTCTACCAGCCTGGGTTGGCTGTAATCGTTGAGGGTCTTGAAGATCTGCTGGTCGACCACTTTGATATCGCTCTTCTTCAGCACGACGGGCACGGGCACCACCATGGCGAAATCTTTAAAATTCCCTTTGAAGTCATTGTACATGGTGATGGTATTCCTGTTCCCGTCCCGGACCAGGATGACCTGCGAGGTCTTGTTCTTCAGGGTGCCATCCGCCTTGCTTACGTAAAATCCGCAGAAGGCCATGGTGTCGTGGCTGATCATCGCGACCAGGAATATACTGGCAGTGATCTTTTTTGTAAATGCATTCATGGCTGATTTTTTAAAATGAAAAAGAGTTTTCAGGTGAATAAAAGAGGAGGACCATTCAAAGGGCCTGGCCTTAAAGATCTTATCGAATAATGGCACCAGCGGGGCTGCGGCTACCAGCATCCAGACCGGCGTGTTGTATTTCCACTGGAAGGCAGCCAGATAGAACGCTGCCGAGGCGATCAGTATCGCCCAGATCACCCTCGCGACCGGATGGTTGGGAGAGGTCTTTGGATCGCTGATCATAAAGAAGCTGAACAGCAGCAGGCTGCCCGTGCTGATGGAATGGATGAAATAATCCACCGGCCATCCGAGGAACAGCACCTGTCTCCAGTATAATAATCCCACGAAGCACAGGAGGAAGGCGAGGCTGGTGTCCAGCTTCTGTACCCTGGTGACCACGATCGTCCCCAGCGTGATGATGAGGAAGAATAACACCGCATTATTTCCCCATTGCCCCGGAGAAAGCCACGCATCACCCGTCAGCAGCAGGGTTGCGGCAATGCCGAATGCGGATGGATTGAAGATATGCTTGTTGTTGACGCGGAAAAGATATTTGGACGCCACCGTCAGAAAGGCGGCGAACAGGCTGGTGTACCAATGATTGGTCCTCAGCAGAAGACAAAGACCCAGCGCGCTGATCAGGGCGCTCAGTCCCCAGGAGCTGAATGCGGGTAAGGGCAGGGCGGGTGCCCGGGAAAGCCGGTCCTGCTGAACACTGGTCGGATTGGATGATCCCAGGGATTCGGCTGGCACGGGCGCAGGTCGACGTGATCTGGAGACGCTCAGACGTGCAGCCGCATAATTAAAGAAGAGACAGCCGGCAATCGTTATCGCATCATGCCACCAGGCCTCGTTCCAGCCGAGAAAAAAAATGCCATAGATCAAAAAAAAGAACTGAAAAATGATCTGGAACCAGCGCGGGTCGGGGGTAGCTATTTTACTCGGCATGTGGATGCGTTTGGATGCGGATGCAGGTTCCGGAGGGATTACATAAAAAGGAGATCCTAAATAATGCCGCGCGCCTGATAAATACGGCGCAGCACCTGGCCGGGCTACCGGAAAAGGCCTTCAGACCCCGAATTATCCGGTTGGGTCAGGTCGACCCTGTCCATCTGCCTGAAAATCGTACATTAATATGGGTAAACGTTCCATCACCAAAACCAGTCTACCATGCTTAATCTATCAGTAAAAAAATCCATCCCGGCATTAAAAGGATTCGCGCCGGTCTTATTCATGATCTTAGCTTCCATAGGCTCCCTGGCACAGATCACCATGCCCAGGGCGCCAAGCCCGGGAGCAACCGTCTCCCAGACCGTCGGGATCTCCGCCATTACCGTAAACTACTCGCGGCCATCGGTAAGGGGCCGGCAGATCTGGGGCGGCCAGGTGCCGTACGGGTATAACAAACAAGGCTTCGGGGCGGGCAATGATGCGCCCTGGCGTGCGGGGGCAAACGAAAACACCGTCCTCCACCTGTCCCATGCGGCTAAGGTGGAAGGCCATGACGTACCAGCCGGCGACTATGGCCTGTTCTTCGTCATCAACAAGGACAACAGCACCGGCGAAGTGATCCTGTCAAAGGATTACAAGTCCTGGGGCAGCTTCTGGTACGATCCGGCGCACGACCAGATGAAGGCGCCCATTTCCCTGCGCCCGATCGCGAATACCGAGTTGCTCACCTATGATTTTAACAATGTCACGAGGACTTCTGCCGAGCTCGTGCTCAACTGGGAAAAATTGCAGTTCCCGGTGAAGATAGCATTCGCGGTGGACGATATCGTATTGGCAAGCGCCACCGAAGAACTGAAAGGGCAGATCGGCTTCAACTGGCAAAATTATGCAGCCGCCGCCAACTATACCCTTCAGAACAAGATCAACACGGAGCAGGGCCTGAAATGGATCGACGTTGCCATAGCGCAGAACAAAAGCTTTAACACGCTGAATGTCAGGGCAGGCCTTCTTGGGCAGATGGGTAAGAAGGATGAGGCCACCAAGACCATGGATGAAGCCGTTGGCATGGCTAATGAAAATGAGCTCAATCAGTATGGATACCAGCTGATGGCCAACACTCAGCCGGATACGCCCCGGGCGATCCAGATGTTCATCATCAATACCCAGCGTCATCCCGGGAGCGCCAATGCCTGGGATAGTCTTGGAGAAGGATATGCCCTGCAGGGCGATAAAAAGAATGCCATCCTGAATTTCAAAAAATCACTGAGCATGAATCCGCCTCCCAATGTGAGGGCGAATTCGGAGAAATATCTGAAGCAGTTGGGCGCGATGTAAAATAAAGGGCCTCCCTGACGGGAGGCCCTTTATTATTCACAAGTCACCTTTTGCCCGTGCAACCCAACCCGGCGCATTATTTATTTTTTGCCGCAAAAGTAAATTCAATTGTGCTGCATGATGCTGAACATGCCTCATATTATAAAGTAGTATTTCCAGAACAGCATAATTCATATTTCCATCCTCCTCTATCCATCGTTCTTCCAATTTTCCCTCCGTCAGGCCTGCGATTATCTCATGGCACTTTTCACGGGTTGATTGCAGATAGTCAAGCAATTCCTGTTTGCTATACAGCCTGTCCGGTACTACATCGTCTATCGCCTCGTCAGATTCTCCAATGGTAAAGGGTAGTGGTGAAGAAAAGTTATCGGGCGGAATTGTCAAATAATAGTCCAGAAATACCAGGCAGTGATAAGCCATATAAAAACACTTTTTGTCGGTATTCCAGTTCTCTTCCGGCCACAGCAGTATAGCATTTTTAAGCATGTCGATGCTGGCTCCGAATTGTTTCCACAGACTTTCTTTTAAAGCATTGATCATAACGATGCGTTATTACGATATGCGGACAAATTTCAGCAAATTCTACGGGATTACGGAAATTTCATCTGTCCATCTTCACGATCTTCGGAAGGAATTTCCCGACCGTCTCCACCAGCTGCTGCTGCAAACGCATCACCAGCTCTATATCCTTATAGGCATGTGGAGACTCGTCAAGTCCGCCTCCCAGTAACTTCACGCCATGCTTCTGCAACATTTCATCAAGAGCGCGGTGGGTAATGGAATGCAGGGCAGCCGTCCTGCTCATTTTCCGTCCAGCCCCATGTGCGGCAGAAGACAAGGAAGCCAGCTCGCCTTTACCCTTCACAATAAAGCCAGGTGCCGTCATCGAGCCAGGGATTATTCCCAGAACCCCTTTACCGGCAGGCGTTGCGCCTTTCCGGTGAACGATCGCCTCTTTGCCATTTACTTTCTCTTTCCACGCAAAATTGTGATGATTTTCCACCCTGGCCAATGGTTCCCTCCCCAATTGCACCGCTATCTTTCCGTGGATCACCTGATGACAGGCTGCGGCATAATCACCTGCGAGATTCATCGCATTCCAGTACTCGATGCCTTCTTCTTCATCAAGGCGCAGCCAGGCGAGATTACCCGCCTCTCCTGGCAGTTTCCTTTTCTGCTTGGCGATCCTGGTATAATGATTGGCGATACCCGAACCCAAACCTCTGGAACCGGAATGGGACAACAGGCCCAAATATTTTCCCGGCGCAAGACCAGGCACTTCATCGAAGGCGCCGATCTCAACGATGCCAAACTCGACGAAATGATTACCCGAACCGGAAGATCCGAGCTGTCTGGCCGCCTTGCCTTTCAGGTTCCTTAATAATTCAGTCTCGCTGAAGGCCTCTCTGTCCATCACTTCATGCTCTCCGGTCTTATCGAACTGTCTTCCGGCGCCAAACAGTGTAGCCTCATTCAGCTCTCTGGTGAAATAGCGCTCCCGCTGCACCAACTCGGCCGGATCGATGTCGAAGACGGACAGGCACATCCTGCATCCGATATCTACGCCTACCCCATAAGGGATCACCGCATTTTCCGTGGCCAGCACCCCGCCGATAGGTAATCCATATCCAGCGTGCGCATCAGGCATCAATGCCCCTGCCAGCGCAATGGGCAGCCTTGCAGCATAGCGCATCTGGTCGATGGCGCCTTGCTCGATATGTTCGTTCCCGAATACATTGAAATGTACGCCTTCGTCGTTCAGCATGATCTGTGTTCCGGGAACTGCTTTGCGCGGCAGCAATTGCTGCGCGATCAGACCCAGTACGGCATCATTCTCGTATTCCATCGGAGATGCCAATATCGATCTCAATAAATTCATAACTACTTCCTCCTTCTCAAATTTGTACTTCTTTTCCATCACCTGCATAGCGATGCTGATGACGGGTCCTTCGGGGTATCCGGCGGACCGTAAATCTTTTCCTTTTAATCTTAATTTTGCCATTGTCTTTTAAATTATTCATTTGTAACCCATTTACTGCATCTCCGGAAGACTTTAATAGTATTACGGTGTTTCATCTGGCATCACCACCCTCCGGAACCCGATCGTCCCGATCTGAGTGCTTGCCTGTTCTTTCTCATGCTGATTGGCGATCTCAGCAATGGTCATCGGCCTGTTGATCGCCGAGTCAAATCCGAAGTAGTGGCTCAACCGCTGGGATTTGCTTACGCTCAGTTTCCCAAATTCATATTTTGCGATCAGCCTTCCCTTACGCATCAATGCCTGGTCTACCAGGGTCAGTGAGTTGTTGAACGTGCAGATGACCTGTACATTCATAAAATCCGCGAGTAATCCATCTGAGATGTTCAGCAGATTGGATACGGCCGATCCCGGGCTGTACTTTCTGTCCATGATGATATTCTCAGCATCTTCGATCACGAGGACAGCGTTCGGATTATCGATCAGCAATGAAATAAAATTGGGATCCATCAGATTGGTTGCCACCGAAGGCGACAAAAACAAAACCCTCTTCTTTATCTTGCCGATCAGGTACCTCAGATACGTGGTCTTCCCTGCACCCGGCAATCCATGAAGCAGGACAATGCCTTTGTCGTTCTTCTTGTTTAACCTTTTACGGATCGATGCGTCCGTCGCTTTGAAATCATCCGCATAGAAAAGGTCTAGGTCCAGCTTCGTACGTTTTATCTCCATGGCCTTTAGTTCCAGCTTGTTCCTGCCGTGAACGACCATATTGATCTCCAGCGGCTTCTTTCGCTGCTTTTCTTTCAAGGGGATCATCAATGCCGTTACTTCCGTGATAAATTCGTCCTGCCCGCCATTATGCAATATTTCGCAAGAACTGTTATTGAATTCGATCAGGCAAAGGTTATTCAGAACGGCCATTGTTGTATCGAACCGATATTGCTTTCCATCGTTGTCATAATATTGGTATCGATGGACCTGGACGATCTGTTCAGCATATTTTGCCTCAATGACAGCAAACGCCTTTTCCCCATCGATCTGCCCGACATAACACAGACTCGGCAGGATGTTAAAATACTGCAGATATAATGTCTTTGCATTCAGATAATAATCATCGAACACGTCATTCGCATTGATCACTTTTCGATTGTATAAATTGTCCATCTCTTTATTTTTATAATAACAGCCTGCGCATAAAAAAACCCGGTCGACACTTGACCGGGCTGCTTTCTTTAATCCGTTGGATCGGACTAACTATGCTCATGCCATGGTCTGTAGTCGGGATACACTTTCCCCCTCCAGGAATTAAACCGGTCATTACCGATCCGATCGCATTTCTGTGTCAGCACAAATCGTATATGCATACGATATAGTCCTGAAGAAGTTTGTCCGGTTGTAGCGTTTTTCTGTTCTCTCAGCATTCCATTAATTTATTTTATCCCCGGCCGCCTCCGGCCCGAACGGTCCGCTAAAACAAAAACCCCGCAATCTCTTGCGGGGCCTATGTTGTATCGAATTAGTCGTTGACTTATTTATTCGGATAACACTCCCCGCAACCAGTATAGTCCTCTATCGGACTAAACCAATTCTTCGATTCGATATGTGTCTGTACGTGGAGCATTTTTTCTGTTTTTGATAATTTTGACAACGCAAAGATGCGAAAAAAAATTCGATACTGCCAAACAATTTCAGAAATAAATTCTACGGGAGGATCTGTTTACCGAAGTATCCATGAATTTTTATAAGCAGAAGCTGAGGAATACAAAAGGAGATATCTCTTGAATTGCTCCGGGGTAAGGATAGTCTTCAGCCCCGCCGCAAAGGATTCATGATTGGCCTTCATCTTTTCTTTCTTTTCGGCTTCGCTGTCCGACCCCACCCGGATCTCGTCCACAGGCTTCGTATTGGCCAGATAAGCGTCATAGACTTTTTTTGATACAACCGGGTTCAGCCCAAGGGATCTTGCAAGACTGTCCGCAAATAATTGCGATCGTTTGAACACATCGGCCGGCATTTTCCATTCATCACCTGTCTTTACCGGTCTGGCAGGTTCCGCCGATTGTGCGGATAAAGAGAAACTGGTCAGTACAAATGCCAGGCCCGTTCCCATGCATACGAATAATAAAATAAGCTGTTTTTTCATCTGTTGAAATTTTATTGATTAATGAATCCTCTGCCATGCCCCGGCCGTCCAGGACTTTAATGCCGGAAACTTAGCCGGTTCTCAGTGAATGGACAGGGTTGGCCAGCGAAGCCCTTATCGCATGGAAGCTTACCGTAAATAAAGCTATCCCCGAAGACAGCATTCCGGCAAGTCCAAACAGCCACCATGACATTCCGATCCGGTAGGGGAAATGCTGAAGCCATCTGTCGACGGCAAACCATCCCGCAGGAATGGCAATCAGAAAAGCAATAAATACCAGCTTTATAAAATCCCCGGACAGCAGCCGGAGCACCTGGCCCGCAGAAGCACCCAGGACCTTACGGATGCCCACTTCCCTCGAACGTCTTTCCGTGGACAGCATGGCCAACCCGAACAAACCTATACAGGATATAAAAATGGTCAGCAGGGCGCCAAAGCTGATGATCATTTTCCATCTGTCTTCCTTTTCATAACTTTTCCGGTCGGCCTCCTCTTTAAAAAAATATTGAAAAGGGTGATCTGGCGCCAACCCCCGCCAGGTCTTTTCCATGGCATGGAGGGTTGCCGGAATATTCCGGTGGTCGATCCTGACGAGAAACCTTCCGAGGGGAAGATGCGGGTCCATCGTAAACAGCTGGGGTCTGATCTTCTCTGTCAGCGATTCAAAGTGGTAGTCCTTCACCAATCCTACAACCGCTATTTTCCGGAGGCCCCAGCCCGGGAGATTCAGGAAATCCACTGTCCTGCCAACAGGATCATGCCAACCCGCCGCTTTTGCAAACGTCTCATTGACAAGGACGGCATTCAGCGAATCCGAAGGAAAGCCCATGGAGAAATTCCTGCCCGACAGGAGAGGGATCTGCATAGCAGCCAGATAATCCGCATCTATCCGTTCGTAAGTCGCAGCGAACTCTTTCCCCCCGGCCTTGGTCTTTCCCCCGAATTTCCCCACATTACAGTAGCCGACTTTTTTCACACCCGGGGTCTCTGAATACTCCAGCTTCATCAGCTCCATCAATGGCTTATTCATAATCGCCTTATCCGCAACGAACTCTACGAGGTCCTTGTCGGGATAGCCAAGATCGGCGCTGGTCAGATAGTTGAACTGGGCGCTTATAAAAAAAGTGGCGATGATGAGAAAGGTAGCCAGTGCGAACTGCAACACGACCAGCCCTTTGGCCAGATAATTTTTTTCCCCGTATTTTGAACGACCATCCAGCGCGTGTACAGGGTTGAGCCCCGATAATACCAGGGCAGGATAGAACCCGGCAAGAACCCCGGTGGTCATGAACAAGAGGACCAGGCCTGTCAATAACTGAAGATCGAAGAGATAGCTCAGTTCCAGTTTTTTGCCCGCGATATGGTTGAATACCGGCAGCCCGAGGGCCGCCAGGAGCACAGCCAGCAAAAAAGAGGCGAAGCATACCGTCAACGATTCCCCGAGGAATTGCCAGATAAGCTGGCCCCGGACTCCGCCGACTACCTTCCGGATGCCGATCTCTTTATTCCTCTTTAAAGATTGCGCTATGGTAAGGTTTACAAAATTGATACAGGCGATCAGCAGGATAAAAGCAGCGATCGCCGAAAGAATATAAGAATAGATCGGATCGCTGGCCCCTGACACGCCCTGGTATGTCGTATCGAGGTGCATCTGCGTCAATGGAGTAAGACCCCAGACAAATCGGGTGTCATACCCTGCCTGATGGTTCATATCGATCTCCGGCTTTGCCTGGATCCGGTACACTTCCTGCATTTTACGTTCTACGGCCGGCAGGTCGGCATGCCGGTCAAGCAAAAAAAAAGTCGGATAAGACACCCACATCCAGCCGTTATCGGGGTTTTCTTTTTCGAGGTAGGCGAATGGCAGGATCAAGCTGAATTTAATACTTGAATTTTCCGGAGCGGGAGCTGCAACCGCCGATACCACAAAGGGTTCAAACCGCCCATTGATCTCTACTCCGAGCGTTTTGCCGATGGCATCCGCGGTACCAAAATATTTTTTGGCCGTCTCTTCGGTCAGCACCATGGAATGGGGACTGGTCAAGGCTCTTGTCCGATCTCCAGAAAGGAGGGGAAAAGAGAAAACAGAAAAGAAATTTTCATCGGCCCAGGTGATGTCCTGATCAAAAACATCGTTGCCTTTCTTTATAACTGCCCGTTTGTTATTTACCCGGACAAATTCCCTGATCCCGGGGATAGCCCTTTTGAATGCCGGTCCCTGCACCATCGCGGCAATGGCGAATTTTTCATCTGCGCCTTCCTTTTCGATCCGGTCGCAGGTCAACTGATAGATACTGTCCTTTTGGGTATGAAACCGGTCATAGCTGAGTTCATCCTTTGCATAGAGCAGGATCAGCATGCAACAGGCGAGACCAATGCTCAGCCCGGCAATGTTGATGACAGAGAAATATTTGTTTTTGGTCAGATGGCGGATGGCCGTCTTAAGATAATTTCTGAACATGGCTGCTTGATTATGTGCCCACGTCAATGGCTTTACTTAAACTATATTTATAGTTCAAAGTAAAACTATAAATATAGTTTAGCCAAATAAATTTTCACCACCACCAAACCTGACAGACCGGTGCAGGCATTTGTCCTCGGTAAACAGTCTGGACATAAAAAAAGCCCCAGCGGGAAAGCTGAGGCCTTTATGCGTATAACTCCTGTCTATTTAAAATCATACTCGATCGTCTTCTGCGTCTCTCCTGCCTTAAAAATGTCCAGGAACCATGAGTTGCCCACATCCGTTATCGTATAGAGGAAGCCAACCTGAAGATCGGCGTTGTTATTTCCGGGAACTATTTTCTGGAAGACCAATTCCTTTGTAAGAGAAGGTACATCCTTGATATTCATAGGTGCCAGCACCGAATCCCAGATGGTGTGGCCGGGGGTGCCGATATGCAGGGTAAATGTGATCGTTCCTTTATCGCTGGACAGGTCCGTGTTGCTGTAAAGAATGAACTTGACCGTCCTGGCGGGCCCGGGGGCCGGAGACGGATCGTCATTGTCTTTCTTACAGGATATACCGGTAAGGCCTGCTGTAATTAACAGGGCGATCAGGGCCTTGGTGATTTTCATGATTGCTTTTGAATTGACCGCAAAGCTATGCCGGTTCCTCCGCTGTTACAAGCCAAAATGTACTCAAGGCGCCATTTCCGGGACGAATTGTGGAAATCAGCCGATTAATGGTTATTTAGCCCTGGCCCAACTCCACATCGCAGGTCAGCGCAACGTTTCGTTCAGCCAATTCGTTATTTTCATTATATTACCTCTCTATGATACGATCAACATTCCTATCGCTCATCCTGCTGACCAGTATTTTTCAAACGGCGCTGTGCCAGGGCCCTGCGGCTTATGGACAGAACAAGCAAGCCGGCCGCTACCTGGAGACCCGGGGATTCAGGCTGTATTATGAAATTTATGGTCAGGGCGAGCCCATGCTGTTTATCCATGGCAACGGAGGTTCCATCAATAATTTCAGTAATCAGATCCCCTTTTTTGCAAAAACATACAAGGTCATTGCGGCGGACAGCAGGGCGCATGGCAAGTCCAAAGACCCCTCGGACTCGCTTAGTTTTGAGATGATGGCGGATGATTTCAATGCGCTGCTCGATTCGCTGCATCTGGACAGCTGCTATGTGGTGGGCTGGAGCGACGGAGGGATCAATGGGTTGCTGCTGGCCATCCGGCATCCGGAGAAAGTAAAGAAACTGGCCATCACGGGAGCCAATCTCTGGGCCGACACAACGGGCCTTACTCCTTATGTTTACCATGTCATTAAGCAGGGCCATGAAGATCTGAAGAAAATGGAGCAGACCCCCGAGGTAAAGGAAAAACTGAAATTTACGGACCTCGACCTTTACCAGCCCAATATCAGGCCGGAGCAGCTGCATCAGATCCAGTGCCCCACGCTGGTCATCGGTGGCGATCACGACGTCATCCCCGTGAGCCATACGGTATTGATTGCGGAAAATATCCCCCGGTCATATTGCTGGATCATTCCGAATTCCGGGCATTCGACGCCTATCTTTAAAAAAGATCAGTTCAATACCCAGGTGCTTGAATTCTTCCGGAATCCTTATCGCCGGATCGAAGGCAATGCAACTTTTCAGTAAACAGCGTCCCAGGGTGGTCTTTTGCTTTTAGGCATTTGCCCATTTTTCCCTAACTTTATTATTCATTAAAAAAAAGGAGGTATTCATGAAATCAACAGTCAATTCATGGAAACGTCCCGTTAGTTTCGCCTAACCAGGATTTTTCATTAAAATAACTGTGACGCTATCAGGCGTCGGAAGCCACAGATATATTCTGTGGCTTTATTATTACCAACGACCATCATCCGGTCGGTTGGCCGTTTCGCGCCATATCCGACAATAAATGCAGAAGCCATGCACAGCATAAACAGGAGCCTTGGCGTAAAAAGATGAAATTAAGGCTTTTTTAAAAAAGCCTTTGCATGGGCCAGTTCAGGCCGGGGAGAATGGGGTGCGCTTATCGCCAGCAGTTGCCGGTAAAAAGATCCGGCTTTTGCAGTGTCACCGGACCTTTCTGCCGCCCATCCGGCGCCATACAGACCGTTGAAGCGGTTTGGGTGTATTTTCAGGTCTCCCTCATAAGCCTCCGATGCTTTTGCATAATTGCCCATCTCCGTCAGCATGTCACCCAATAATTCCCTGGCCGGGATCACCTCACCAGGTGTGACAGGATGTTTTTCGGTAGCGTCTTCCATATCGGCCGCAGCATTCATCCATTCCAATGCATACTTATTTTTTCCTTCTTTAAACATTATCCATGCATCGGATATCCCGATCTGAATTTCGACCTGTTTAACCTTGTACATGTCCTTTTCTCTGACCAGCGCATCGTGAATTACATTCAATTCCTTCATTTCGTCTCTTGCAGAATCAAGATTGCCGGTATGGACAAAGCCAAGAATCCTTGTAAAATGAAAGATGGCTTTTTGCCAGCCGAATTTTTCCCAGGGAACGGAGGCCGGGTAGACCGCAAGGCGGGCAGCATCCTTCCACATTTTATTTTCGAGCAAGAAGCGGGAGGGGATGGCGGCATACGCATAGGCAACCTTAAAATTCACAGGATAGACGGCATCGATCGTCCGGAGATACTCCCATTGCTCTTTTGCGGCAGCGACATCTCCTTTTTGCAAATAGGCATAGACCAGATAGTCCATCCCATGCAGCTCTTCATCCCAATGACCCTTGATGCCCGCATTTTCAGCATAGCATTTCGCGGAGGAGGTAGAGACCAGATTCGACGTTATGCTTTCGTCCCACAGGCCAAGCCTTGTAAAGATATGGGATGGCATATGCTGGGCATGTGCCGAAGCAGGGGCAATGGAAGCATATTTCCTTGCGGCTGGTAAAGCCAGTTCGGCAAGCCCGGGATAATCATACGTGTGGATAATATAATGAACGATACCGGGATGATTGGGTTCGCCCGGATAAACAGCGTTCAGGATCGCTCCGGCTTTCCGCTGATGGGTATAGGTCTTGTCGGCAGGATCTGCGGCGGCATCGAGGGCTAATGCATAAAATATCGCGGCTTCCTTGTCCCGTGGCCAGGTCCGGTAGATGCCCTCCATTGCCTTTTCAAAGTTGACGCAACGGGTATGATGATCGATCGTATTCCAATCCGTATAAAACTTCGCGATCGCATTGATATAGGCAGTTTCTCTCGCCGGTGTTCCATCAATCGACCTGGCTATGGCAATAGCTTTTGCCCCTTTTTCGAGCTCGGGCTGGCTGGGCGGGGTCCACAGCGGATGGACATTGCACATCGCGACACCCCAGTAGGCCATGGCGCATCCGGGTTCTTCACCGATGATCCTGGCAAAGACCTTTTCCGCCTCATCATATTCAAAGGAATGCAAAAGGGCCATGGCCAGATTGAAATCGCTTTTTACTTTGGCCGGGCAGGAGACCCCGAAGGCAACCGTACCAAATTGTTTATCCGGAGGGCCGCACAGGACAACCTCTCCTTTTTTGAGGTCGATGGCGTTGATATCCCCGGGCGAGACCTGTTTGTTCTTTATTTTACAGGATACCAGGACGGGTAAAATGAAAAAGAACAACTGTGCTTTTCTGGATAGCTTTCTCATATGTCGATGGTCGTAGTTATCCTAATATACGAAATGTGGTCCTTTCATTTCCTTAATTTGTTATTAATAACAAAAATAAGAAACAAAATGAGATATCTTGAGTTCAGGGAACCACCGTTTACCTGGGAGCCTATCATTGTTATATCCGGTTGCCAAAATTGCTTTATCAGGAAGGGCTTTCCGGTCACCTTGCGGAAAAAATCCTGATTCAGCTTGACACAGAGTCATAGCATTTTTCCTTAACACCCGAAAAATATATCCTTAACCGATTCGATGTCTTTACACAAATATTCAATACGCCTCTCGATATTTTACTCGCTCAAAAATTCTATGCAATATTAAACAGACAAAGAAATAAGGGTCGTGATTTCTTTGATGTTGTTTTATTTTATCTAAAACCATCGAAGCATTTCATTTATGTTTTGAGGCAATAGGGCAAGTTAACCGCCTTTAAGGTTTGTAACATATTTGGCCACTTATAGCTATTTTATATCCGGCCAAATCTTTTCGTTTTTTACGCTTTTGGCCACTTATACTGACATCATATCCGGCCAAAAGTCTCAATTTTCTGTAGATTTGGCCACTTATAGGAGCATTATATGCGGCCAAAAGTATAACTTTGGGCATTATTTATACCTTTATGGAATTCATAATAGGCAGAAAGGATGAGATAACAATTCTGGAAGAAGTCTTGAAAACAAAGGATGCTGGCTTGATGGCAGTTTATGGGAGACGTAGAGTCGGCAAAACTTTTCTCATACGGAATTTTTTTGCCGATAGGCTAATCTTTGAACTTACAGGAATGTATGGAGGATCCTTGAAAGAGCAGTTGCTACAATTCAGCAAATCCCTGCAAAAAGCGACAGATTCTGCGTTGTCCCTAAAACCGCCAGGTACTTGGGTCGAAGCTTTTCATGCCCTTGAACAGTTCCTCGATAAGTTGCCCAAACGAAAAAAACTAGTGATCTTTCTGGATGAATTCCCCTGGCTTGACAGCCGGAAGTCCGGTTTTCTCTCAGCCTTCGAGCATTTCTGGAACTCCTGGGCGAGCCAACAGGCCCACTTGTTGTTTGTTATCTGCGGCTCGGCCGCCTCCTGGATGATTCGCAAAATTGTAAACAACAGAGGAGGCCTGCACCACCGGATAACACAAAAAATGAGGCTACTGCCATTCACATTGGCAGAAACCGAAACTTACCTGAAAAGCAAAGGGAGCAATTTGGATAAATACCAGATACTTCAACTTTACATGGCACTGGGTGGTATTCCTCAATACCTGAACAATGTCAAAAAAGGAGATAGTGCTCAAGAAGTAATCGAAAAAACCTGCTTCAAAAAAGATGGTTTATTGAATGGCGAATTCAATAACCTTTATACTTCACTTTTTGAAAACGCCGATAATCACCTGAAGGCGGTACGAGTTCTAGCTGCTACTCCCAAGGGGCTAACACGTCAAGAGATTATTGAAGAATGCGGGCTTAGCTCAGGGGGACGTACTACATTGATGCTGGATGAATTGGAACAGTCCGGCTTCATCAAATCAAACAAGCCATATGATAAAGAGACTAAAGAAGGCATCTACCGTTTGGTTGATGAATTTTCATTATTCTATCTAAAATTCATGGACAAGGCAGATGCTACAACCAACTGGGCGAGAATAAGCGAAGGCGCATCATACAAGATTTGGAGCGGAATGGCTTTTGAAGCAGTTTGCCTGAAGCACATCGATCAGATCAAAAATGGTCTCGGACTTAAAGGGAAGTCAACAAAAGAGACAGGTTGGCGCTATATTCCGCCGAAAGGAGCAAAAGAAGATGGTACTCAGATTGATTTACTGATCGATCGGGAAGAAGATCATAGTATTAATATTTGTGAAATAAAGTTCTACAAAGGCGAGTTAATCATAAGTAAATCCTATGCTGGTGAACTGCAACAAAAACTGGATGTTTTCCAGGAAAAAGTTAAGCCCAGAAAAACTTTGTTCCTTACCTTAATTACTACTTATGGAGTTAAAGATAACAGCCATTCGGACAGTTTGGTCAAAAAAAGCCTGACAATGGATGTGCTCTTCAATTGACTAAAGCCAAAATCCGCTTTGCAGCGGGTTTAAAAAAAGTAGGGGAATTGGTGGTCCCGACAGGAATCGAACCTGTATCTAAAGTTTAGGAAACTTCTATTCTATCCATTGAACTACGGGACCAATTACCTTCAGCCTGCGCCACCTGGTTTGGGGCGGCAAAAATAAGGCATTCTTAGCATTTTTTAGCTCCGGGCAATTCCTTATTTTCATCCCCTCAAACTATCTTTAAAACCTACACGATGAATCGACCCAGCTTGCCCCGCCTTGCCGCTTACCTGCTGATCCTGGCCGCCCCCGTCCTGGTGGCCCTGCCCGCCCGCTCACAAGCCACCCATTTCAGCCATACCACGATCTTTGTCACGGATTTGCAGCGGGGCGCCGATTTTTACGAAAAGGTTATCCAGCTCAAGAAAATAGCCGAACCGTTCCATGACGGCAAGCATGTCTGGTTTGCCATCGGCGATCATGCCCAGCTGCATGTGGTGTCCGGGGCCAAAGAAGACATCCCGCACGATATCAACATCCACCTGGCCTTCAGCGTGCCTTCCGTGGAAGCCTTCAGCAAGCATCTGGACGAAGCCGGGATCAAGAACTATGGCAACTGGGCGCACAGCAGCAAGGCCCCCCAGCTCAGGCCCGACGGCATCAAGCAGATCTACCTCCAGGACCCCGATGGCTACTGGATCGAGATCAACGACGACAAGTTCTGACCGGCACGCAAACCGGCCGGTCCACCATGATCCCGAGGCTCTGTCGTCCGGCCACTCCAGGAGCCAGCCGTCCGCCGCGCATCGCTCCCAGATCACGGGTTTAATGGCCCATCCAGGCACAACTACGAGCTATCGGGCCTCCCAGTGACTCATTTGTGAACAAGCCCCCTAAATTCGGGCCATAGCCCTATCTTTGCACTCCTTTGAGAGCGTCGCTCCTGCAAAGGCCACAACATTAACGATTTCGCGCCGAAAGGTTAAAGGTCACCCAAGATCCGCAGCGCGGGCACAAATAAGGACTATGAAGTTTTATAATACCGTCATCAAATACCGCCTTTATTTAGCGATCGCATTTATTGCCATCGGTGTCGCCACTAATATATATGCCGGCTTCTGGCCCGCATTCCTTCCCTATCTTATCGCCCTGATCCTGCTTTTCGGTTATTTCTTTTTCGGTCCGCTGCGCCTGATCCAGGAGCATATGGAAAGCGGAAATCTCGAAGCCGCCGAAGTGGTGCTGAGCTCCGTGAAATTTCCCAACCTGCTGTACAAGCCGATCCGTTCCGTCTATTATACGCTGAAAGGCAATATAGCCATGATGAAACAGGATTTCGACGGAGCCGAGAAGAACATGAAGAAAGGTCTGGACCTTGGCATGCCGATGAAAGAGGCGGAAGGCGCAAGCCTGTTGCAGATGGGCATGCTGCACATGCAGAAGAACGATATCCGCCAGGCTGAAAGTTATATCCGCCAGGCCCTGCGCAAGGGTCTTCCCGATAAGGAAAATCAGGCCGCAGCCTATCTGCAGCTCTGCTCCATCATGATGACCAAAAGAGAGTTCCGCGCCGCAAAGGAATTCTTCCGCAAGGCCAAGTCGCTGAAGGCCACCACTCCACAGATCGTTGATCAGATCAAACAGATCGAGAAGTATATCTCGCGTATACCAGGTTAATTATTTAAAGACTTACCATCGACAGACGTAACGCAGTCGACCATTTTGCGGAGTGCCCGCAGGGAGAGGCTGTTCTTTTCGAGGAAATCGAAGCTGCCATATTGCATGAAGATCTCTTTTGTATTCAGCCCTTTCTGGCTGGAAAAGAGAATGACATAAACATCGGGATTGGTATTCCGCACCTGCTGCAGGGTATCGAGGCCGTTCATTTCGCCTTCCAGGTTATAGTCCATGACGATAACGGATGGCTTCTTGTCCAGTTCGTTCAGACAGGCTTCCCCATTCGTATAGAAATAAATATTCCCGCCTATAGATTCCAGCTCTTTGGCGATAAGGCTCTGATAAATAAGGTTATCTTCTACGACGAAAATAACGGGCTGTTGGTGTAATTCCATGATTGCTACATAGTGGGTGCACTCATAAGTCATGAAAATAATGCCAGAAAAAAACCGGTGTTAACCGCTTGATTGGCAGGGCGTAGCGAGTCGTGTAGGGGTTTATTGTGTCCCTTTTTGGGAATCCGGAGGCTTGAATTGGGAAAACTGGAGTAAAACAGGCAAACCCGGCCTGCGCTGGCTTTTATTCGCCAGGCCCGGGCTTTTCGCCGAGCTCGTCCTGAAGCTGTATGATGCAGGCATCGATCACCAAACCTATCCTTTTTACCAGAGCGGGCAATTCTTCAAGGGACTGCTTTGCCCGGGCATTGGTCTCTACCGTGCGGATATCCTGCCGGATGGATTTCATGCCCATGGAGTCGACCGTCGACTTTAATTTGTGGGCAGTCTTGCCGACCTGCTCCCAGTTCTCCGCCTCCAGCGCCCTGTTGAGCTCCTGCCAGTTCTGGGGGACGGTCTCTATAAACAAGGCCACCATCTTTTTGATAAAGCCCTCATCTCCCCCGGATACGGATTGCACCATGGAGAGATCATATAATTTCTCGTTCGCCGGAGACATGTGGTTTTCGTTTATTTTTTCTTGTAAGGATTCAGCCAGCAGTGTCGCTGCGGCCAAAGGTACGGACTCTGGCGGAACCACAGAAGGCTGGCCCTCCGCGGAAGGCTGACCTGGAGCCATGGGGTGTACTCGATTCACGGAATGCCCGTTGGCCGTCGGGGCTACCACATGGGCCGCCGGGCCAACCCCATTCGCAGCGGGTTTCCCATTTCCGGAGGGATTGCCATGGCCAGAGGGACTACCAGCGAGATGGCTCTGGCCGGAGGGGTTACCAAAGGGTTTGATATGCGCCAGGTTCCTGTAGATGACCCGGAACAACCGTTCTTCATCAAATGGCTTGGCCAGATAATCATTCATACCCGCCGCTACATACTTCTCGCTGTCGCCTTTCAGGGCATTGGCGGTCAGCGCGATGATGGGGATCTGCGCCTTTACCGGGTCGGCCAGCTTCCGGATGCGCTGGGTAGCTTCGATCCCATCCATCTCGGGCATCTGTACATCCATGAGGACACAGTCATAATCCGCCAGCCCGAGCAGTTCGACCGCCTCCTTTCCGTTGCCCGCAATAACCACCTCGAAATTCCATGACTCCAGGATATGTCTGGCGAGGTATTGATTAAGCTCCACGTCTTCCGCCACCAAGATCTTTTTATGTCCCAGGCTCTTGTAGTCCAGTTCTTCTATCGGTTCATTTTCCTGCATAAGTTCAACGCTTAACTGATAAGGGATACGAACGGTAAAGGCCGATCCTTTTCCTTCTTTACTCTGCACCGCCAGCTCGCCATCCTGCATTTCGATGAGGTTCTTGCAGATGGTCAGGCCCAGACCCGTGCCCCCGTATTTCCGCGAGGTCGAGACGTCGGCTTGTTCGAAAGGCTCGAAAATGCGTTGTATCCGCTCTTCGCTGATGCCGATCCCCGTGTCGCTGATCGTGATCTCGACGACCACGGAATCTTCCTTTCGTTCACGGATACCCGATACAATGGTGATATGCCCTGCCTCGGTGAATTTCAGGGCATTGCTTAAAATATTGTTCAGTACCTGGCTAAGCCGGTAAGGATCTCCCTTTACCACCATATCGCCAGGTATGGCATTCTGAAAGATCAGGCCCAGTTCCTTTTCCTCCGCCCTGTATATAAAGGACTGCGTCGTCGTGGCTATCTTATCGACGATGCGGAACGCGATCTTTTCCAGCTGTAATTTGCCGGCGATGATCTTTTCGAGATCGAGGATATCGTTCACGATCACCAGCAGGTTGCCGGCCGCCTCTTGTATCAACTGAAGATAATTTCCCTGATGCTTGTCGAGTTTGGTCTTTCGGAGGAGGCTGGCGATGCCGAGCATGCCGCTGAGCGGAGTGCGGATCTCATGGCTCATATGCGCAAGAAAGGCCTCTTTGGCCCGCGCGCCTTCGTCCGTCTCTTGTTTGGCCATGCGCAGCTCTTTCTCGATCTTGATCCTTTCCGTAATATTCTGGGCGAAGCCGATCACATAAGGTTCGCTGCCCGGCTCTTCAACGCGGTAATTCTGGTACAGCAGGTAGATCCTTTCGCCTTTCCGGCTGATCAGCGAGAAGACCCCGCCGACCTTGTTATTTTCTTTTATGGCCTCTATATATTCCTCTTCGAATTTGGACTGATGCTCCGCAGGAATGAAGTCCTGGATCTTGCGGCCGATCAGCGCCTCATCCGGGTATCCGAAGGTCCTGGAGACTTCCGGATTGATTGCCAGCAGCCGGCCCGTCATATCATGCGTACAGATCAGCGCCTGGCTATAATTGAAAAGGTCCCGGTATCTTTTTTCACTGCGCCTCACCTGTTCTTCGAACTCCCTTCTTTCCGTGATATTCACCGCATAAATGATCACCCACTGCACCTCATCTTTTTCATCCAGCACCGGATATACTTTACGTAGATAATGCTGCGGCTCCCCGTCGGTATTCAGGCTCTCTTCCTCCCACTCGATCATCTGTCCCGAACTCAGCACATTTTCAAATACCTGACGTCTGTCCCTGGCGATCTTTTCCGTCCGTCCTACGCCCGCATGCAGGCAGAATTCCTCATTCGTCTTCCCGATCATCCACTGCCGCAGTTCGGGATCGGCGACCGCGCTCGGGTTCACGAAAAGGTACCGGTATTGTGCATCGACGACAATGATATCTGCGGGAGTCCTGTTGAGTATCTCTTCAAAAAAAGCCCGTTGTTCCGTCAGCTTTTTCTCCGCCAGACTGATGCCCGGCAATGAAGCGAACCATCCCTTGAACAAGGCGAGGCGCTCCAGTTCAGAAGTCTTCTCTCCCAGCAACCTTTCAGCCTGCAGGCGGGCGGCTTTTTCCGCCTCCACCTGTTCCTTCAAAATAACAAGTTCCTCTTGCAGGTTCATGCCAGGAGTGATTAATAAGATAGAAAGGTTTATCCGATTCTGTGTTCCGTTACTTTATTTTCAGCTCTCCATTCTGCACCATGCGGTACAGCGTGGATTTTCCTACATCCAATTTTTTAGCCACCAGCAGCACATCCTGATCATATTTATCCAGATAATGCTGCAGGATCTGTATCTCGAATTCTTTTAGCGTCATCTCTTTGTTCAGCAGGTCGGCAATGCTGGCCGTCGTATTGAGGGTGATATGCTCGGGCTGTATCAGCTCTCCATCGGCCATGACCACGGCCAGTTCCACCACAGACTTCAGCTCACGCACATTTCCGGGGAATGGGTATTGCACCAGTTTCTGCTGGGCTTCCGCCGAGAGCTGCTTTTTTTCCAGTTTGTTCTCCTTGACGAACGCGTCTATAAAATGTTTGCAAAGGATCAGGATATCGTTGCCCCTTTCACGCAATGGAGGCAAGAGGATTGGCAGCCCGATCAGACGGTAATAAAGATCCTCCCGGAAGTTCTTGTTCTTTACCTCTTCGAGGAGGTTCTTATGCGTAGCCACGATGATACGGGCGTCAATTTTTGTTACTGCATTGCTGCCGATACGGGTGATCTCCTTTTCCTGCAGCACCCTCAGCAACTTCGCCTGGAGATTGATATCCAGCTCCCCGATCTCATCCAGGAACAGCGTTCCCTTATCCGCCTCTTCAAACTTTCCGATCCGCCGGGTGACGGCGCCCGTAAATGCGCCTTTCTCATGACCGAACAATTCACTCTCGATGAGGTCCCTGGGAATGGCAGCCACATTCACCGCCACAAAAGGTTGTTTGTGCCGTTCCGAATTATAATGAATGGATTTGGCGATCATTTCCTTTCCGGAACCTGTTTCTCCTGTCACTGACACCGTAATATTTGTCTTCGCTGCTTTCTCGATAAGGGAAAATACTTTCTGGATGGCTTCGCTCTTGCCCAGGATGATCTGTGAAAAATCATACTTCCTCCCTACCTGCGTCTTCAGGGTCTCCACTTCCTGTTTCAGGTCGCTGATCTCCCGGAGATGAAGGATACTGTTCCAGAGCCGGTCCTTGGTATCGTCGTCCTTGACAATATAGTCGAAGGCGCCGTTCTTCAGAAGATTAATGGCCGTGGCGACATCTTCCTGACCCGAGATCACGATCACCCGGATATCCGGGTTATGCTCTTTGATCTTCTTGAGGACCTCCGCCCCATCGCAATCGGGCAGGGAATAGTCAAGGGTAACCACTTCGGGATTCTCATGGAGGGCAGCAAAAAAATCGCGTGGAGATTCGAATCGTTTGACTTCGTATTCAGGGTTGAGGGAAAGATAATGCTGTAGCATGGAGCCATACCACACATCATCTTCAACGATGAATACTTTAAAGGGCTGATGGTTTTTCATATTTGCGTTTATATAGGATACATAATTAACGCGGAAACGACGAATTTATTCCCATATCAAGACAATTTCCAATTTAAGCGTTTACCTTTTCCCAAACTAAGATTTAACCAGCGCCGAATTTAGGTGTTTCCTCTTAATTTAGAGCGAGTTATGAGGTCCGGAAGGGTGGGTTTTACGGGCTGGACGGGCTAAAAAAGCCCGGGAAAAGGATTAAAATGTCGCCAGGGAGCCGGGGCCGTTTGTCGGTTTGGGGCATCCGGGTCATCCGGCGTGGGCGCGGACCCGGATGGGAGCCCCGCAGAGCGCAATCATAACATGCTTATCTTTGTGGCCCATGTCCATCAACCGGGAGAAACTCCAGCAGCATTTCCAGGAAGAATACCGCAGACTGAACGAACAGCAGCGGCTGGCCGTAGACACCACGGAAGGGCCCGTCATGGTCATTGCAGGCCCAGGCACCGGAAAGACCCAGATCCTGGCCGCCCGGATCGGGAAGATCCTCCTCGAGACGGACTCGGCCCCCGGCACCATCCTTTGCCTCACCTATACCGACGCCGGGGCCATCGCCATGCGCCGCCGGCTCCTGTCCTTTATAGGTCCCGACGCCTACAAGGTCAATATCTACACCTTTCATTCCTTCTGCAACGATATCATCCAGGAGAACCTGCCCCTGTTCGAAAAGACCAGCCTCGATCCGATCTCCGACCTCGAAAGGATCCAGTACTTCAAGGTCCTGATCGACAGCTTCCCGAAGAACCACCCGCTGAAGCGATACCGGGGGGACGTGTATTTCGAGATGGGCAACCTGCAAAGCCTGTTCTCCACCATGAAAAGGGAAGGCTGGACGCCGGCATTTGTCAACGAAAAAATAGACCTGTACCTCGAAGGGCTTCCGCTGCGGGATGAATACATCGCCAAAAGGGCCACCAAAGAATTTAAGAAAGGAGATCTCCGGACCGACAAGATCGCAGAGGAGGAGGAGAGGATGAACAAGCTGCGTGCGGCGGTGAATGAATTCATCCCCTTCCAGGAACTGATGCGAAGCCGGAACCGCTACGACTTCGATGACATGATCAACTGGGTGATCCGGGCCTTTGAAGAGAACAAGGCCCTGCTGGCCGGCTATCAGGAACGCTACCAGTATATCCTGGTCGATGAGTACCAGGACACCAGCGGCGCCCAGAACAGGCTGGTCGATCTGCTCATCAGCTACTGGGACCAGCCCAATATATTCGTCGTCGGTGACGATGACCAGAGCATCTACCGGTTCCAGGGCGCCAACGTCGAGAATATGCGGGAATTTGCCGGCAGCTATGAAAAGGACCTGCTGACCGTCGTGCTGACCAATAATTACCGGTCCACCCAGCCGATCCTCGATATTGCCATGACCCTGATCGACAAGAACGAGGAGCGTCTGGTCAGACAGATCCCCGGCCTCTCCAAGAACCTCCTCTCCAGCCATCCCGCGATCAGCAAGCTCCGCTATCCCCCGCTGTTGCGGGAATACCAGAGCGCCCGGCAGGAAATGACGGATATCACCCTCGAGATCGAAAGACTGGTCGGCGAAGGCATATCGCCCGGACGGATCGCGGTGATCTATAAGGAAAATAAATACGGCGAGGAACTGGCCAGGTTCCTCCAGCTGAAGAAGATACCGGCATACAGCAAACGAAGCCTCAATCTGCTGGAGATGCCCTTTGCGCGGAAGCTCATCCTGATCCTCCGTTATCTGGCCGCCGAACACGACACTCCCTATGGCGGGGATGAAATGCTGTTCGAGATCCTGCACTTCGATTTTTTTGGCATCGCCCCCATCGAGATCGCAAAGCTGTCGGTGGAAGTGGCCGAGAGACAATTCGGCGAACAGCGCACCTCTATCCGGAGATTGCTTTATGAAAAAGCGGCCAGGCCGGCAAAAGACCTTTTCGATACCGGTCTGCCAGAACCCCTGAAAAAAGCCAGCCGCATCCTCGAGAAGCTGATCGGCGACACTCCCAATACGACGCTTCAGGGCCTTTTTGAAAATTGCATACGCGACACCGGCATCCTGGCGGCTATCATGCAAAGCCCCGAAAAGATCTGGCTGATGCAGGTGCTCACCGCCTTGTTCGATTTTGTAAAGGAAGAGACAAGGCGTGATCCGGACATGGACCTGCAAAACCTGGTGGAGATGATCGACCTGATGAAGACCAACGGCATCTCCATCCCCCTGCTCCAGATCGCGGGCAGCGACAAGGCCGTCAACCTGCTCACGGCACATGGCTCCAAGGGCCTCGAATTCGAATATGTTTTTTTCGCAGGCTGCAATGCCTCCGTCTGGGAAAAGAAACGCAAGTTTGGTGGGGGTTATAAATATCCCGATACCCTGTTCGGCTCCCGTGCGGGGCCACCGGAGCAAGGCGAGACCGCGGAAAGCGCCGCCGGCACTCCTCCAAAGGGGAAGTCTTCGGGCGCACAAAGTGGGTCCGATGAAGAAGAATTACGCCGCTTGTTCTATGTGGCCCTGACCCGCGTGGAGCAGCACTTATATATCTCCTATGCCCGCTACCGCCCCGATGGCAAGGAGCTGGAGCCTTCCATGTTCATCGCGGAGATCCTCGACCGGCATGCCATCCCCGTCGAGAAAATGACCCTTGGTGAAGAGACGGTGATGGAATTCGAAGCGTTGTCCTTTGGCGAGGCCATCGCACCGGAAATAGAAAAGACCCAGGAGGATTTCATCAGCCGCATGCTGGAAAAATTCGTCATGAACGTGACGGCGCTCAACAATTATCTCAAATGCCCGCTGGAATTCTATTACCGGAACATCGTGCGCATCCCTTCTCCCAAGAACGAGGCCACCGAATTTGGCTCCGCCGTACACTTCGCCCTGCAGCGCCTGTTCGAAAAAATGCAGGCGCATGCCGCTGGGAGTTTCCCCGCCGTGGAAGAAATGTTGCAGGACTTTCAATGGTATATGCACCGGCATCGCGAAAGCTTTACCAGGGAAGCCTTTGCGAGACGTTCGGAATACGGACTGGAAGTCCTGTCGAACTATTACAGGGTATATATCCTCCAATGGAATAAGATCGTTGCCGTAGAAAGGAATATCCGCAATGTAACGGTGAAGGGTGTCCCAATAAGAGGGAAGCTGGATAAACTGGAATTCCAGGGCAGGGACGTGAACGTGGTGGATTACAAGACCGGCGATGTCGAAAAAGCAAAAGACAAACTGGTAGCCCCCAATCCCAGACAGCCTGACGGGGGAGATTACTGGCGGCAGGCCGTTTTCTATAAGCTCCTGGTCGATAACTACGATCAGAAAGAATGGAAGGTGACCAGCACGGAATTCGATTTTGTAGAGCCGGACAAAAAGAAAGAATATCATAAAATAAAGATCACCATCACACCGGAAGATACCACGACCGTCGCCCAGCAGATCGTGGACACCTGGCAGAAGATCCAGAACAGGGAATTCTATACCGGCTGCGGCAAGCCGGATTGTCATTGGTGTGATTTCGTCAAGACCAATAACCTCGCCGTCGCCCTGCATGAGGTCGTGGAGGAAGATGCGGAATGAAATAACATTTTTTTACGAATGAATCCACCTAAGTTTGCCAATAAATATCGATAAGCCAACACATGAAGTTCAAGAGCGGCCTGTTCCTTTTCTCCCTGATCTCCATCGTCATCATCGGCACAACGGGTAATATCGGTTGCGCCAATATCGTCCCTCCGCTGGGAGGGCCCAGGGATACCCTGCCGCCGGTGCTGGTTTCGGTAAGCCCGCGCGACAGCAGCTATCATTTCAATGCGGCGAAGATCATTTTCAATTTCGACGAATACATCGACGCAAAGGACTTGCGGGAGCAGCTCATCGTATCCCCCGTTCCGAAAGTCGACCCCATCGTGGACTTCAAGCTGCGGACGCTGACCGTGAGGATCAAGGACACCCTGCAGCCCAACACCACCTACTTTTTTGATTTCGGCAATGCAGTCCATGACTATAACGAAGAAAATGTCCTGAAGCATTTCTCATATGTCTTCTCGACCGGCGGCTATATCGACAGCGCAGGGTTATCCGGCAAGGTGATCCTGGCCGCCACCGGCAAGGCCGACAGCACCCTGATCGTTATCTTGCACCGGAAAATGGATGATTCCGCCGTGGTCAAGGAGAAGCCCCGGTATATAACGCGGGTGGATACCAACGGCCGGTTTTCTTTCCGTTATCTCCAACCCGGCACCTATGCGCTTTATGCGATGAAGGACGAAGGCGGCACCAGGAGGTATCTGTCACGGGGCCAGCTGTTCGCCTTTGCCGACTCGCCCGTCGTCGTCGGGGTCCGGAGCAATCCCATCACCCTTTATGCCTATGCCGAAGCGCTGGAAGCAAGGCCCAAAACAACAACGACCACAAAACCAGCCGCCACAAAGCCATCGGAAAAAAGCAAGGAAAAAGAAAAGGACAGAAGACTGCAGTTCCAGACCAGTCTCGGCACAGGCGACTTCGATGTGCTGGACACCTTTCATATTCAGTTTACCAATGCCCTTCAGGTCATGGATCCTTCGAGGATCAGGTTTACCGACAGGGATTACACCGATATCGCCCCTTCGCTGTATCATTTCACGGCGGACTCCACCAATAAAAAATTCTGGCTCTTCTATGACTGGAAGGTAGATACAAAATATCATCTGATCCTTAACAAGGATTTCGCGCAGGATTCGGCGGGAAAGAAACTGCTGAAGACCGATACGATCTCCTTCCAGACAAAAAATGAGACGCAGTATGGGGAAGTGCGTATCCGCATACCAAACCTCGACCTTTCGAGATATCCCGTCCTTCAGTTCGTGCAGAACGATGCCGTCAAATTCTCCTATATTTTCTCAACCCGGAAGGAGTTCAGGACTAGGCTTTTTACTCCGGGCGAATATGAGCTGCGCATCCTCTATGATAAGAACCGGAACGGTGTCTGGGATTCCGGGGAATTCTTCTTTTACCACTGTCAGCCGGAGATCGTTCAGCCTATCCGGCGTAAATTCAATGTGAAGGGCAACTGGGATAATGATGCCGATATAATTCTTTGATTTTCAATACATAATTAAGTGCAAAAAAACCGCTGGCCCGCATGGTCCTTTGGAAATTCCTCTCTCCGGCTTGCGGGTAATAGCCATTTTGCAAGTATCTTTGCAGGATGCAATTTTCCTCCGTTCTTTTAGAGAATGCCGTCATTGAATTCTCGCGGCTTCCCGGCATCGGGAAGAAGACGGCCCTTCGTCTGGTGCTGCACTTGCTGAAGATGGAGACGCCCATGGTGCAGGGTTTCGGAGAGGCCCTGGTGAAAATGCGGCAGGAGATCAGGTTCTGCCAGCGTTGTTATAATATAGCCGATGCCGATATCTGTTCCATCTGTTCAAATTCCATGCGCAAACAGGAGCTGATCTGCGTAGTGGAGAGCATCCGCGAAGTGATCGCCATCGAGAGTACACAGCAATACAGCGGCACTTATCATGTGCTGGGAGGGATCATCTCCCCGCTGGACGGCATCGGACCGGACCTGCTGAATATAGAGGCGCTTGTCGGCCGGGTGCAGAAGGAAAATACCCAGGAACTCATTTTCGCGCTGAACCCCAACATACAGGGCGATACGACCATCTATTATATCCAGAAGAAATTACAGGGCAGCAGGGTAAAGATAACGACGATCGCCCGCGGCATAGCCTTTGGGGGCGAGCTGGAATATGCCGATGAAATGACGCTGGCCCGCTCCATTACCAACCGGCTGCCGGTGGAAAGCTATGTAGCCAACCGCTGACCGCCGCGCCGCAGGCCAGCCCACCAGATCTCCGTGCGCCCGTTCGCCGCAGCCTGCAAGTCAGCCCCTTGCAGGTCTGATCTTTTTTCGTATATTTGCACCCGGATACAGGCGGATTTGTTTATTGTTCAGCCTGCACTCCCAGACGCTCCCGGCAAGGGAAGGACGAAAAACTGAACTAATAAACGATAGAAATAATCTCTCTTCAGCCAGACCCTCCGGTTATTTCCCTCGTTATTCCTCGTTCGGAAAATTTTTTCCTTCTATCGGCGTTTGTCCAGGGTGGGCCACAAGTCTGTCCGTCATCTTGTAAAATCACTTTCCCCGGCAGCTGGCGGGGAGACCAGGAGGAACAAATTATGAGCACGAACAAAACGATCCAGGACTGTCTCAAAGAACGCATCCTTATTATCGACGGGGCCATGGGCACCATGATCCAGCGGCATAAGCCGGATGAGTCCACTTACCGAGGCGAACGGTTTAAAGATTGGCATACCGATCTGAAGAACAACAGCGACATCCTGAACATCACCCAGCCCCAGATCATCGAAAGCATTCACCGGGAATACCTGGAGGCAGGCGCCGATATCATCGAGACCAATACCTTTGCCTCCACTTCCATTCCCCAGGCCGATTTCGGACTGGAGGCCTATGTATATGAAATGGGCCTGGCCGGAGCCAAACTGGCGCGTAAGGCCGCCGATGAATATACCCTGAAGAACCCTTCCAAACCGCGATTCGTAGCCGGCGCATTCGGCCCGATGAATAAGACCCTTTCCCTTTCACCCGACGTCAACAACCCGGGATTTCGTTCCGTGACCTTTGACGAGGTTTCCAATGCTTATTACGAGCAGGTCAGGGCAATGGTAGATGGAGAGGTCGATCTTTTGCTCATCGAAACGATCTTCGATACCCTGAATGCAAAGGCCGCCATTTTCGCCATCAAAAAATATTTCCGGGATTTCAAACAAAAAGAGTTTCCCATTCTCATCAGCGGGACCATTACCGATGCGAGCGGCCGTACGCTGAGCGGACAGACGCTGGAAGCCTTCTACGTCTCCGTCATGCATGCGCGCCCCCTGAGCATAGGATTGAATTGCGCGCTGGGCGCCCAGGAGATGCGCTCGCATATCGAGGAGCTGAGCCAGATCGCGGCCTGCTTCACCTCCGCCTATCCCAATGCCGGTCTGCCGAATGCCATGGGAGAATACGACGAGCAACCCGAAGAGACCGCACACTTTATAGAAGAATGGGCGCAGAATGGCTGGGTGAATATCGTGGGTGGATGCTGCGGCACGACCCCGGATCATATCCGGCATATGGCGGAGCATGTGGCGAAGATCCCGCCGAGGTCCCTGCCGGTCGTGGAGAAGGAACTGGCCTGAGACCGGGCGGAAAAAGGCCCGGCCGCGATCGGGCCGGGAAAAAGCGGACGAGCATCGTGCAAAAGGAACTAGTCTAACGAAATAAAAGGAATCAATCATAATGGCATCAGAAAATACGATTAGGCCCTACCTGCGCCTCGCAGGCCTTGAACCCCTGGTCATCCGGCCCGAAACGAATTTCGTGAACGTGGGCGAGCGCACCAATGTCACCGGCTCGAAGAAATTCGCCCGTCTTATCCGGGAGAACAAATATGAAGAAGCGCTGAGCGTAGCGCGGCAACAGGTGGAGAGCGGAGCGCAGGTGCTGGACGTCAACATGGACGATGCCCTGCTGGACGGAGAAAAAGCCATGGAGACCTTTCTGAACCTCCTGCAGGCCGAACCCGATATCGCAAAGATCCCGATCATGATCGACTCCTCGAAGTTCCCGATCATCGAGGCCGGTCTGAAATGCGTCCAGGGGAAATGCATCGTCAATTCCATCTCGCTGAAGGAAGGGGAAGAAAAATTCATCGAACAGGCCATTATCTGCAAAAGCTATGGCGCGGCCGTGATCGTCATGGCCTTCGACGAACAGGGACAGGCAGACACCCTGGAAAAAAAGGTGAACATCAGCGAAAGGGCCTATAAGATCCTGACCGAACAGGTAGGCTTCGATCCACAGGATATTATTTTCGACCCGAATATCTTTGCCATAGCCACCGGTATCGAAGAGCACAACAACTATGCGGTCGACTTTATCGAGTCGGTGCGGCAGATCAAGAAAAAAATGCCGCTGACCCGTATCAGCGGGGGTGTCAGCAATATGAGCTTCTCCTTCCGCGGCAACGACACCGTGCGCGAAGCGATGCACAGCGTATTCCTTTACTATGCGATCAGGGCCGGGATGGACATGGGCATCGTGAATGCCGGTCAGCTGGTCGTGTACGACGAGATCGAGCCCGTATTCCGCGACCTCTGCGAGGATGTGATCCTGAACCGTAATCCGGAAGCGACGGATAAGCTCCTGGCCTTCGCCGAGACCGTAAAGGCAAAAGGCAAGGTGGAAGTAAAGGACGAGGCCTGGCGTGGCGGCTCCGTCGAAGAAAGGCTGAAACATGCCCTTGTCAATGGCATCACCGAATTTATCGACGCCGATACGGAAGAGGCGCGGCAGAAATATCCAAAGCCTCTGGACGTGATCGAAGGCCCCCTGATGGCGGGCATGAATGTGGTAGGTGATCTTTTCGGCAGTGGCAAGATGTTCCTGCCCCAGGTCGTAAAGAGCGCGAGGGTCATGAAGAAATCCGTCGCCGTGCTGACCCCCTATATCGAGGCGGAAAAAGAATTGCGCAGACTGGCGCATGAGAAGGCAGGCACCCTGAACGAAGAAGGCGCAGGCGCCGCGAAGATCTTGCTGGCCACCGTGAAAGGGGATGTGCATGACATCGGAAAGAATATCGTCGGCGTCGTGCTGGGTTGTAATGGTTATGATATCATCGACCTGGGCGTAATGGTATCCGCAGATAAGATACTGGAAACCGCCAAACGGGAAAAAGTGGATATCATCGGCCTGAGCGGACTGATCACACCGTCCCTCGATGAAATGGTGCATGTAGCACGGGAAATGAAGCGACAGGACTTCGTCCTGCCCCTGCTGATCGGTGGCGCGACCACCTCCCGTATGCATACGGCCGTAAAGATCGCCCCGCAATTCGACCTGGGCGTTATCCATGTGCTGGACGCTTCCCGCAGCGTTACCGTCGTCGGCTCCCTGCTGAACAAGGAGCAGAAGCCCGAATTTCTCCGGACGATCAAAGATGAATATACCCGGCTCAAGGATGATTTCGCCAATAAAAAATCGGCGAAACAATACCTGCGTTTCCCCGACGCGCAGCAGAACAAAGTAAAGATCGACTGGGGCGCCTTCACGCCCGTAGTCCCCACATTCACCGGTACAAAGGCTTTCGATGGATACGATCTTGCCGGGATCGTTCCATACATCGACTGGGCCCCTTTCTTTATCGCCTGGGAACTGCACGGGAAATTCCCCCAGATCCTTACGGATGAAAAGGTCGGCAAAGAAGCGACCAAATTATACAATGATGCAAAGGCCCTGCTCGATAAGATCGTAAAAGAAAAATGGCTGGTAGCAAAGGCCGTGATCGGGTTCTGGCCGGCCAATTCGGACGGCAAGGATACGATCGTCCTCAGCCCGGCGGGCGGTCCCCGGACAGACAGCGCTCAGGCAGCAAGATCGCAGGCAGGCGGCACCACCGCAGCCAGCAATGAGGAAGTAAGACTGGAATCCCTGCGCCAGCAGATCAAGAAGGTGGCAGGTCAGCCGAATATGTCACTGAGCGACTTTATAGCGCCGGCATCGACGGGCAAGCAGGATCATATCGGCGGCTTTGCCGTCAGCATCCATGGCATCGATCCCCATATCAAAAAGTTCGAGGCGGCTTATGATGATTACAACAAGATCATACTACAGGCACTGGCAGACCGGCTGGCCGAAGCGTTCACCGAACTGCTGCATGCAAAAGTGCGTACGGAATACTGGGGCTATGTATCCCAGGAACATCTGTCCAACGAACAGCTGATCCAGGAGGAATATCAGGGCATCCGCCCCGCGCCCGGCTATCCGGCCTGCCCCGACCATACGGAAAAATATAAATTGTTCAGCCTGCTGGACGCCACAAAACAGGCAGGCATCATCCTGACGGAATCCCTTGCCATGTACCCGGCGTCATCGGTGTCCGGCTGGTATTTTGCCCACCCGGAAAGCAAATACTTCGGGGTCGGCAAGATTGAGAAAGATCAGGTGGAAGATTATACCCGGCGCAAAGGCATGCCGCTGGAAGAAATAGAAAGATGGCTGAGACCCGTGCTGGAATATGATGTCTGAGTCAATCAATTGTTAACCTGCGCTGATTTATCTGTTTTTAATTAGCTTTGTGGCCGGTAACAGGTTTTATATTTGTGCCTCTGATAATTTATGACAAAAAAATCGACCGGCCTTTATATATGGGCGCTATTGTTGACGGCGGGCATCCCTTTTTATAGCCACGCCCAGACTGTTGAGAAGAAGGAAAAGAAAAAGACCCACTTCATCAGGGAAATATATCTATCCTGGGGATACAACACCGAATGGTACACGCACAGCAACGTGCGGGTGGTGCAGCCTTCGCTGGGCAACGATTATACCTTCAGGAATATCAGGGGACATGATCATAAAGGCTGGGATGAAGGTCTGTTGCAGGAGGCGATCAGCATTCCGCAATACAATTACCGGCTGGGGTTCCTGTTAGATGAAGAGAAGGGCTGGGGTTTCGAAATCAACTTCGATCATACGAAATTCATTTTTTCCGACCAGAATGCGCATATCAAAGGCATCCTGAACAACCATCCGGTGGACAGCACCATTGCCTTTAACGAGGCCAACGGATTCTATTACTACCTGAACAACGGGGCCAACTTCCTGCTCTTCAATGTGACGAAAAAATTTCATATCCTGGAGACGCGTGACGAAAAGATAAAAGTAGATTTCCTGGGCAAGTTCGGTGTAGGTCCTCTCATCCCGCATACGCAAAACAGTTTTTTCGGCAAGCCAAACCACCAGGGGTTTCAATTCGGGGGCTGGAATACCGGCGCCGAAGGATCCCTGCGCGCGACCTTCTATAAATATGTGTATCTGGAATATTCGGCCAAACTGGACTATGCCCGCTACTCGGGTCTGAATGTATACGAGGGCAAGGCCAAACAGGCATTCGGCACCTGCGAAATGATCCTGAGCCTCGGCTTTGTACTGCCTACCGGCAAAAAAGGATAGATCAGGAGTTCTTCCCGAACGCCCTTTCCATATCCTGCGCTTCCTTTGCATTGCGCAGCCCGATGATCAGCATGACGAGGATCCCGATCTTCAGGATAAGTCCCTTGTAAATGGTTGTGGGATCATAGATACCTCCGATCACCTGCAAAGACAGATAGATGATCAATGCCGTTAGCAGCGCGGCATACGGCTTTTTGTGCGTCCATAGTCCGAGGCCGGCAAAGACCAGTCCAAAGACAATATAGACGGTCATAGAGATCCATCTGGCGGGGTCCGGCAGGGACATCGATGTAAAGACCCCGAACAGCTGGAGGCCGCCAATGACAAAAAGCATGATACGGGCGTTCTTGATATGTTTGTCGTAGCCTTTCATGGAAAACTCATCTTCCTGAAAGATGCTTTCTTCCTGCGGCTGTTCGCCTGACGTTGAGGGTTGTTCCATATAGAAGGGTTTTATAAAAAAATCGTCTCCCAAGCTACTCATTAAGCTCCATAAATCCAACCCCCGGCTATTTTTCAAATAACCACCATTTACGCTTGCGCGGACGGACCTTATAGGTCCTGGTCATAAAGGCGCCGATATATGCCATCGCCTCATCGATGCTGTCCGTCAGCAGCACCAGCGAAAGATCCTCCCGCGATATCGTTCCCTGCTGCGCCATGTATTCCATATAATCCCATAGTTCCTTATAATACTCTTTGCCGAACAATACGATAGGGAACTGGGTAAGCGTATTGGTCTGCACGAGCGTAAGCGTCTCGAAGAATTCATCCATCGTACCAAATCCGCCGGCCATGATGACAAAGGCGTAGGAGTATTTCACCATCATCACTTTGCGGACAAAGAAATGTTCGAAAGTAATGGAAGTCTGCACGTAGGGATTGGGCTTCTGCTCGAACGGGAGTTTGATATTGCAGCCGATGGAATTCCCACCCTGCTCAAAAGCGCCGCGGTTAGCCGCCTCCATGATCCCCGGGCCGCCGCCCGTCAGCGTCGAAAGCCCCGCAGCCGCAATGCGCCTCCCGAATTCACGGGCCGACTCATAATGAGGATCACCTTCTCTGAACCTCGCCGAGCCGAACACCGTTATACAGGGCCCTACAAAATGCAGGGTCCGGAACCCTTTGATGAACTGGGTGAATACCTTCCAGGCAAAGCGGAGCTCATAACCCCGGCTCTTGGGCCCTTCGAGATAGACGGGTTCTTTGGCGGGTATGATCTTATCTGAATTTTCCATATTAAAATATGCCTTCGGCAATGGACCTTTGGTCCATCTGGTGACAAATAGTAAATTGCAGCACTGATCACAGCACTGGCCCAAATTTAACGCAAACAAATCTATGTCCTCACTCCGTATTGTCAGCTACAATGTTAACGGTATCCGCGCCGCCCTGAACAAGGGGCTTCTCGAATGGCTGAAGACCGATCCGGCGGACATCGTCTGCCTTCAGGAAACAAAGGCCATGAAAGACAACGTGAACCATCAAGCGATCACCGATCTCGGCTATCATGACTACTGGTTCTCCGCACAGAAGAAAGGGTACAGCGGGGTGGCGGTGTTCACGAAGATAAAGCCCGATCATATAGAATATGGTACGGGACATAAGGTCAGCGATGATGAGGGACGGGTGATCCAGCTGGACTTCGGCGATCTGCGCCTGATCAATGCCTATTTCCCTTCCGGTACATCCGGGGATGAAAGACAGGATTTCAAATACAAATGGCTGGAGGAATTTTTCGGTTACCTCGGCAAGCTGAGGGAAAAATATCCAAAGCTTATTCTTTGCGGGGATTATAATATTGCGCACAAGGAGATCGACATCCACGACCCCAAAGGGAATAAGAATTCCTCCGGCTTCCTGCCCGACGAAAGGGCATGGATGGATAAATTCCTGGCTGACGGGTGGATCGACACGTTCCGGCATTTTCATCCGGAGCCCCATCGTTACAGTTGGTGGAGTCAGCGCTTCCCCACCGTCCGGGAGCAGAATAAAGGCTGGAGGATCGACTTTATCAACGCAACCGAGCCCCTCCGGCAACAGTTACTCGACGCCGATATCTATCACGATGTAAAACAAAGCGATCATTGTCCCGTCTTCCTCGAGCTCAGGTCCAGCACCGGGAGTCCCGCCAGAAAATAATCCGGATCTCTTCTACTTATAAGGTCCAGCCTATATCTTTACGCCCGACCAAGTCTACCTTATTATGGATACGCTCGTCATCATATTGTTTATCGTTATCATCCTGCTGATCGTAACCCTCAGAAGTAAAGTGCTGGAACGCCTGGATCAGCTGGAGGCAGAGGTCAGGCGGCTGGGCAAGCTGCTGAACCGTCCTTCTTCCGATACGGGGACCGTGGCCCCTGGCAAGGACAGTCCTTCGCCGGCGCCGCCGCCCGTGGTGACACCCACCGAACTGGAGCCATACAGGATCCCTCTTCGCAGCAGACCCGTGGAAGCGCGTCCTCCTGTACCGGCGGCGGCATCCGCAACCCCGGTCGTCCCTGCACCCAGACCGGCGGCGGCAACGGGAGCCGCAGCAGGCGGCAGCGCAGGACCGGCCACGACGGGTGGCAACAGAACAGCACCGCCGCCGCCCGAACCGCCATCACCTGGTTTCTTCGAACGGTATCCCGACCTGGAAAAATTTATCGGCGAGAACCTCATCAGCAAGATCGGGATCGCCATCCTTGTCCTGGCCATCGGCTTCTTTGTAAAATATGCGATAGACAGCAACTGGATCGGGCCTGCAGGGCGGGTTGGCGTCGGCCTTTTATGCGGGGGCATCCTCGTGGGAGTGGCGCATATGCTGCGGCGCAGCTACAAGGCCTTCAGCTCCGTGCTGGTAGGCGGCGGCCTGGCCGTTTTTTATTTTACGATAGCGCTCGCCTATCATCAGTACCATCTGTTCGGGCAGACGGCTTCTTTTATCATCATGCTCGTCATAACGGCTTTTGCGGTGATCCTCTCCATGTTGTATGACCGGCAGGAACTGGCCATCATCGCGCTGGTTGGCGGCTTCGCCACGCCTTTTATGGTGAGCAGCGGCAGCGGTGATTACAAGATCCTTTTCAGCTATCTGCTGATCCTGAATACGGGGCTGCTGGTCATCGCCTATAACAAGGCCTGGAGATTGCTGAATCTGCTGGCTTTTATTTTTACGGCGCTGCTGGTCGCCTCCTGGCTGCTCACGCTGCCCGACAAGACGACGATGGATGTTTTCCAGGGCGGATTCCTGTTCGCCACGGCCTTCTTTATTCTTTTTCTGGCGATCAATATTGCCAACAACATCAAAGAAAATAAACAATTCATCGCCTCCGACTTCGGCATCCTGCTGGCCAATACCTGTCTTTATTTCGGAGCGGGTCTGTACCTGTTCAATCATATGAAGCTGAATAAATACGATGGGTTGTTCAGCGCCTCCATGGGTGTTTTCAATCTCGCCCTGTCTTATTTCCTGTTCAGGACAAAAAAGGTCGACAGCAATATCCTGTACCTGCTCATCGGCATCACGCTTACGTTTATCTCGCTCACGGCGCCCATACAACTGCATGGGCATTATATCACGTTGTTCTGGGCGTCGGAGTCGGTGTTGCTGTACTGGTTGTTCCAGAAGTCGGGCATCAGGATCATCCTCCTGGCTTCGAGGCTGGTATGGATGGCGATGATCGTAAGCCTGTTCATGGACTGGGCAGCCGTCTACGGGAATATTTATACCGACCTGCCGGTAATATTCAACAAGGGGCTGATGACCACGCTATATTCCGCGGCATGCTGTTATCTCCTTTTTTTCCTGCGCAAAAAGGTTGCGGAAGGGACGGGTTTCGCGGCGGACACGGTGAGCGCCGTGGCGGCGTTGGGAGTCGGCGTCACGGTCTCCCGCTATGCGGATATCCTTATCGGCAGCGTGCTCCTGTTTGCGGGGGGCGCGCTGGAGATCCATCATCAGTTCAGCTTCCATTATCCGGACACCAACCTGTTCATCCTCTACCTGCTGCTGTATGAGTTCGCGCTGACCTGCCTGATCTCTTTTGCGGGCAAACGCTGGAACTTGTTTCAGGCCAACTCGTATATCGGATGGCTGCTGGTAGCCAGCATCGTTTTTTATCTCATGCTCTTGCCCGACGTATTCATGATCCAAAGTATGTTGCTGGACTCGGGTCGTTACATGGGACATTTCATGGCCCATTGGGTCTCCGATCTGCTGGTGATCGGGATGATCTGGCGGCTGACCGACTGGTTGCGGACCACGACGATACAACCCGGTGGGGACGATGCACATCCGGAGAACGTCACCGGCATCTACCCTCCCTTTGCCTGGGCGCTGTGTACCCTTGTGGTCGTTTTCCTGAGCGCCGAAGGGCAACTGCTGACGAACGCCCTGTTCTCTGGTAAGACAAATTCTCTGGCGGAGATCCAGCGGATATATATCAGGACAGGGCTTCCTATATTATGGGGCCTCTGCTCTTTTGCGTTCATGTGGCTGGGGATGCGTAATAAATTCAAGCCCCTGCGGATCATCTCGCTGGTGCTGTTCCTGGTCACCTTATTAAAGCTGTTCCTGTTCGATATCAGCAATATCCCCGTCGCCGGAAAGATCGCTGCTTTCTTCTGCCTTGGCGTATTACTGCTGATCGTTTCCTTTATGTACCAGCGATTGAAAAAAATCATCATAGAAGATGGAGAAAAAAATATCGACAAGGGTTGAGCGGGCTGTCCGCCTTCTCGCCTGCTGCATGGTCTTCCTGCCGGTGGCAGGGTTGGCGCAGGGGCCGGCCGCGACGCGGTCCTTCGCCTATCAGGCGACGATCGACACCGTAAAACAAGCCGGTTTCTACAAGATCACGCTCCAGCCCGATCTGCTGGCAAAATGCCGGGAGGACCTTTCCGATCTCCGCATTGCGGATAAGGAAGGCAACTTCATTCCTTATGTGCTGAAGAGCGATCTTCCCGTGTTCACGACCCAGAACTTTATCGGCTTCCCCATTCTCTTCAATGAAAAACTTAAGGACAGCTCTACGGAGCTGGTGATCGCCAACGGATCTTCGGGCTCGCTCAGCGCCCTGTTGCTGGTCATGAAGAACATCAGCGCCCGGCGGTCGGCCACGCTGAGCGGCAGCGACGACAGGCAGAAATGGTTCGTCATCCGGGAACATATAGAATTGCAGGAGGCGGGCAGCGATACGGCCGACCATTATGTGCAGGCGATCAGTTTTCCGCCCAGCAACTATCGCTTTTTCAAGCTGATCCTCGACGATAAAGGATTGTTACCCGTAAATATGCTGAAGGCAGGCATGTACACAAGGAATTTCACCAACGGAAAATATCTTGGCGTGCCTTATCCCGCCCTCAGCCAGAAGGACAGCAGCAACAAGCATTCTTATATCCTGCTTCAGTACAGGGACCGCTACCGGATCGATAAGCTGGAATTTATCGTTCAGGGGCCGGCATTATACAAACGGCAGGCATCGGTGTATGACAACAGGAACGGCGGTTACCGGCTGATGAAGACCATAGCCCTCAGCCCGTCGGAAAATTCTTTTCTGATGCCGGCAATAAGGACCGACAGCCTCCTGCTGGATATCGCCAATGAAGATAATGCCCCGCTTGTCATACAGGCCGTCCGGACCGCCCAGCTGAACCAATATCTGCTCACATACCTGCAGCCCGGCTCCGGTTATTCTCTGCTGGGCGGCGATCCGCAGGCGGCAATGCCAGCCTATGACCTCAAATATTTTACTGATAGCCTTACGAGGGACCCGGAGGAGGTCGCAACGGGGCCGCTGAAACCCGGTCATGTCCCGGGACCTGTCCAGCCCGTTGCCACCGATCATTCCGGCATCTGGCTCTGGGGCATTCTCGGTCTGGTGCTCGTATTACTGGCCTTTCTCAGTTTCAAAATGATAAAGGCCATTCCGAAAGACAAATAATATTCAACCGACCAAACCATGATCGTATATAATCTTACCATCAAAGTAAGCTGGGGCATACTCGACAACTGGCTGCCCTGGGAGTTGCAGGAGCATATCCCAGCTGTAATGGCTACAGAATTATTCGACGACTACAAGTTCTATCGTTTGCTGGACGAGGACGAGACGGAGGGGCCGACCTTCGTGCTGCAGTATTTTACGGGCAGCCTGGAGCGCTATGAGCAGTATATCACCGGATACGCTTCACGTTTCAGACAGGAAGGTCTGGATAAATGGGGAGACGGGTTCATCGCGTTCCGGACGCTGATGAGTTTGTATGATCCGGGTTCTTAGGGCAAGGCTGCGGGTCTGTATGGTCTCCGCCACCATAGACCGATGCGGTAATTTGCGGGTGCACGATCGCGGATTGCAGGCTGGGCCAGTCTTTCGTCAGGACCATCCCGCGGCGGGGAGGAGACAATTCCGTGACTGTTTGTGCACTAATTGTGGAAAACATTATAAAAATATAGCCGGGATCGGAATTTATTGTAAATTCCTTCCAAAGCCTTCACTGGCAAGGATTTCAGCCTGCGACGCGTGAAACCTGCTGCTGGCCTGCATTTCATCAGATCGCCTCCGGCATGATCCAGGTGATCCACGATGCGGGAACCTCGTATAATCCTTGTCCAACGTGGTTTAGCGCATACTGGACGAAGCGTTAAAAAAACCTAAAAAAATTTTGTCGGATTCAAAAAGCGGGTATATTTGTTGCAGCTAATAAATAAAAAAATTACACTATGAACAAAGCTGAATTAATCGCAAAGATTGCCGATGATGCAGGCATCACAAAAACTCAGGCAAATACTTCCCTGGATTCTTTTGTTGAAGCAGTTACCAAAACGTTGAAAGGCGGTGGTAAAGTTACCCTGGTAGGCTTCGGTACTTTTTCCGTATCCAAAAGAGCTGCCCGTAACGGTCGCAACCCTCAGACAGGTGCTGTTATCAAGATCAAAGCCAAGAAAGTAGCTAAGTTCAAGGCTGGCAAAGAACTGTCTGCAAAATTATAACGCTGCACCCATTTCCGGGTTCTGAAAAGAGCTCCGATACCAGGAATTCAGTTACCCGGTACCGGAGCTTTTTGTACCTTTACACTATTATATTTTTATAAATCGAGCACACTCAAAAAAGTTTCTATGGGAAGAGGAGATAAGAAAACCAAAAAAGGAAAGATATTCAAGGGTTCATTCGGCAAGAGCCGCCCTGCCAAGCCTGCTAAAAAAGCGGCGCCGGCAAAAAAGGAACCTAAGTAATCAGCGGATTGGAGCGGTCACGCAGGGCTTGCCAAAGATTGGCGACTTTGTTGGCCGCTCCAATCGTATTTATGGCGCAAGCCTGTTCATCTTCCAGCACCCGTTCTTTCCGAGGTCATACCTGATCCTGTCATGCAGCCGGTTAGGCCTTCCCTGCCAGAATTCGATATGGGTAGGTTTGATGCGGAATCCACCCCAGTAAGGCGGACGTCCGACCTCTTTTCCCCGGAACTGTTCCCGCACTTCTTTTTCGTTCTGTTCCAGCCATTCGCGGTCGCCGATCACTTCACTCTGCGGGGAAGCCCATGCCCCGATCCTGCTGCCTTCGGGCCGGCTGTTCAAATATTCGTCGTTCTCCTTGTCGCTGACCCCGACGCTGAGACCGCTGATACGGATCTGCCTTTCCAGTTCTTTCCAGAAAAAGACCAGACAGGCCCGGGGGTTCTCCAGCAACTGCTGTCCCTTTGAGCTATGATAGTTCGTAAAGAAAGTGAAGCCCCTGTCATCGAACCCTTTCAGCAGCACGATGCGCGCATCGGGCATGCCATCGGCGGAGGCAGAAGCCAGGGTCATGGCATTTATTTCGGCTATATCTGCATGGAGCGCTTCGTCCCACCATTTTCCAAATTGCGCGAACGGATCGGACAGCGCATCTTTCTCCGAGAGAGATTGCAGCTTGTATTCTTTGCGGATATCTGCGATGGTACTCATGTCGCGAAATTACGACTTATCCGTTGGGGTCGCCGGTGGGGCCCGTTATTTTTGCCAGCAACGCTTCCATATCGCTGACGCGCCTCAACTGGCCTTCAATTTTCTTATTGTGCTCCGATATTTCCTGCAGATCATGATTAAGCTCTTCGAGGAAGGCGGATCGTTTCTGGAATTGCTGGCGCTGGAAATTCGACTCTTTGAGCTTCTCTTCCGTATCGGCGAGGATACGGCTGAGACGCTGGTTCTCCTCCCGGATGGAGATCTGCCTCAATTTCATCTCATCGTGTTCCTTGCCCATCTTGAAATAAGCTTCCTGCAGCTCTTCGTAATCCGCGCTTCGTTTATAAGGCTGGGTCAGGTAGGTCTGCAATTTCTGCACCTTGTCCTGTAGCAGGTTATATTCTTCATAAGCCTTGTCCAGACGGAGGCTCATTTCTTCTGCCAGTTTCTGCTGGTGGCGGAGATAGCTGATCTCGCCGTCTTTTTCGGAGATCACCTGGCCCGATTCTCTCAGCTGCTCGTTCAGCTGTTCATTGATGCGCTGCAGTTCCTGGTTCTTCCGCTCAGACTCTCCTACCATCTCGATATGCTCGAGGAGGCGGTGGATGCTGCTATTGTGTTCGACCAGCCTTTCCTGTGCAAATTTCAGCTGGGACAGATAGTCTGTTGCAGGAGAGGCGGCGACAGCCGGTGGAGGTGGGGCAGATTCCAGCGCTTCATCTCTCAGCAGCTCGGCCTTGTATTCCGCATCCTCCAGCTTGCCCTGCACTTCATCCAGCTGGACCTGCAGCCCTTCGATCTCCTTGCGTCTTTCTTCCAGTTCGATGGTGAGAATATTCTCATTCTCAAGGACCTCGTTCAGGCGGTCGCGCAATTGATGCTGCGATCTTTCCTGCATATCCATGTCATTATAGTACTTCAGCTTCCAGTTATCATTTTCATTGATACCGGTCGGAGGTGTCTGCAGATTGATGCGCAGGCTCCTTTTTGAATTCCAGAAAAAATGGATCGTGAAGCCCAGTATAAGTGCTCCCAGTTCGCAGATGATTATTTCAGGAATGCCCATGGTCAATTGAAATCCAAGGATTGCGTTCAGGTTGATTAAGGTGGTCATAACGGTTTGGGACGGGTTTTACCTAACTACTACTAATGATAATTGTTTTAACTGGCTTTCGCGGATGGATAGATAATTGATTGATACCGTTTTCCAAGGGATCAGAGGGGAGTAATAATAAAAGGTCCGCTAAAAGGCCGGGTTAGGCGATCGGTAAAATACTATGCTTCCGGCAGATATGCAAATTATTTACATGATAGTGCGTAAGATCAACAAGATCAGTCTTTTACAAGCGTTCCGACATCCTCGCCGGTAACCACTTTCAGGAGGTTTCCAGGTTTGTTCATATCGAATACGATGATGGGGAGCTGATTTTCCATACAAAGGGTAAAGGCGGTCATATCCATAACCTTGAGGTTTCTGGAGATACATTCCTGAAATGTGATCGTATTAAATTTTTTTGCATTCGGGTCTTTTTCGGGATCTGCCGTGTAAATCCCGTCTACACGGGTGCCTTTCAGGATAACTTCGGCGCTGATCTCGATAGCTCGGAGCGAGCCGGCCGTATCCGTCGTAAAATAGGGGTTGCCCGTACCCGCTCCAAAAATAACCACCCTGCCTTTTTCCACATGCCGGATGGCCCGGCGTCTGATATAGGGTTCTGCGATCTGTTCCATCTTGATCGCGCTCTGCAGACGGGTGAAAACATTGATCTTTTCCAGTCCTGCCTGCATGGCCATTCCGTTGATCACTGTGGCCAGCATTCCCATATAGTCCCCGTGTGCCCTTTCAATGCCCGTCTCCGCCTCGTTGGTACCGCGGTAGATATTACCGCCCCCGATCACGATAGCCACCTGTACTTTCAGATCGACTATACTCTTGATATCTTTTGCATATTGGGCAATAACAGCGTTATCGAAACCAAAGCTCTTATCTCCCATTAACGCTTCTCCGGACAGTTTGAGTAAAATTCGCTTGTACTTAGCCTGCATGATCAGATTTATAGATTCTTATTCGTTGTGCAAAGAAAAGATTTTTTCATGAAGGAAAAGGGGGGGGCATAAAAAAAAGAGGTCGTCCCGAGGAGCAAAATTTTGAACGGCCTCTTTTTTTCATGTATGCCCTGAATGGCTTCGCCATTCAGGGGGAGCAGGTGTTTACTTACCTGCTTTTTTTGCTAAAGATCTGTTTATCCGAGCTGGACCCGTTTGAACTGGGTCACTTTCACGCTGGAATCCACACTTTTCAGGTATTCGCCAACGGTCTTTGAGGCGTCCTTTACAAAGGGCTGTGCGGCCAGGGTATTTTCTTTAAAGAAGGCATTCAGCTTGCCGATGGCGATCTTTTCGATCATTTCATCGGGCTTACCAGCCATCTTTGGATCGTTTTTGATCTGTTCGGTTACGATAGATTTTTCCCTCGCTACGGTCTCGGCCGGAACCGATTCGGGATCAACAGCCACTGGGTTCATAGCGGCGATCTGCATAGCTATATCCCTGCCGGCCTGCAGCAGGGTGGGTGAATTCTTTGTCAGTCCAACCAATACGCCCATCCGGTTAGCCCCGTGGGTATATGCGGCGACGCCATCGGCATCCACTCTTTCAAACCGGGTCAGCTGTACTTTTTCCCCGATCTTGGCCACCTGGTCATTGATCTTATCGGAGATGGCGGCTCCTTCCAGTTTGGAAGCCAGCAGCTCATCCAGCGTTTTTACATTGTTGGCCAGAGCGGTATTCATGATGCTCTGTGCAAAGGCCACGAAATCCGCATTCTTGGCCACGAAATCCGTTTCACAGGCCAGGGTAATGATAAAGCCAGTTTTGTTGTCGGGTGTGGCCGTGGCGATGATCACGCCTTCTTTTGCTTCACGGTCGCTGCGTAAGGCGGCCACTTTCTGACCTTTTTTACGCAGGTAGTCGATGGCTTTTTCAAAGTCGCCATCACTTTCTACCAATGCCTTGCGGCAATCCATCATGCCGGCGCCGGTTGTCTGGCGCAGCTTATTTATATCGGCGGCTGTTACTGTTGCAGTTGCCATATGATCTGAGTTTGAGAATTTAAAAATCGGAATACGCTGTTCAGCAGGACTCCGCAGCCCGGTCAGGCGGTGCGGGCGGTCAGCCTTGCGGGCTTTCCGGGGTCAACCTGCTGGTCTACCTCCCTCCCGGAGCACCGGTACGTCTTGGTGAATTCGGCACCCGGCGTTTAGGCTGGCTGCTTCCCTTCACCTTTTCTCCGCGTCCGCGGGCCGCTTCGGCTTCCGCCTCTGCCTGCAGACGGGCTGCTCTCTTTTCATTTTCATCTGTACCCGTATCTTCCACATCATCTTCCTTGGCGGCTTGTCTTTCGGCAAGGCCTTCTGCGATGGCTGCGGTGATATAGTTGCAGATGATGGCGATGGACTTGGTCGCATCGTCATTGCTGGGGATAGCGAAATCCACCTTATTGGGATCGCAGTTGGTATCCACCATACCGAAGGTGGTCACGCCAAGGCGTTTGGCTTCGGAGAGTGCGATATGCTCATGGCCGATGTCCACGATGAACAGGGCGGCAGGCACGCGTCCCAGCTGAGCGATACCACCCAGCACCTTTTCCATCTTATCCTTATCACGGGCCAGGGTGAGGCGTTCTTTTTTGGTGATGCTGTCGAAGGTACCGTCGGTGAGCATCTTGTCGATGCTCTGCATTTTCTTAACGCTCTTGCGGACCGTGTTGAAATTGGTGAGCATTCCACCCAGCCAGCGTTCGGTGACGAAGGGCATATTCACTTTTTTCGCGCATTCGGTAACGATCTCCTTCGCCTGCTTCTTGGTGCCGACGAACATGATCTTCTTACCGCTCTTGGCGACTTGTTTCAATGCCGAAGCCGCTTCCTGGAGGCTCTCGGTGGTCTTGTTCAGGTCGATGATGTGAATACCTTTCTTCTCGGCAAAGATATATGGCAACATCTTGGGATTCCACTTCTTACGCAGGTGACCGAAATGTACACCTGCTTCAAGGAGTTGCTGTTGTAACGAAGTGTTATTTTCCATTGTGTGTTTTTTAAGCTTTAAGCTGCAAGCCGCAAGCTTTAAGCCAGCTATTTAAAAATTTTAAGATCGACTTATGCATCCTGCCTGCAACCCGGCGCTGGTGGCTTGTAGGCCGAAGCTCCTGTTGCCTGGTGGATCTGCTGTTAACGTTTGCTGAACTGGAAGCTTCTTCTTGCTTTCTTACGGCCGGGCTTCTTACGTTCCACTTTCCTCGGGTCGCGGCGAAGGACGCCAGCTGCCTTAAGGGCGGGACGGAATTCCGGATTGACTTCCAGTAAAGCACGGGCGATCCCCAGCTTGGCTGCTTCAGCCTGGCCTTTCATACCACCGCCGGTGGCATTGATCTTCACATCGTACTTGTCGGAAAGCTCCACTGTCTTCAGGGGCAGTTCGACCTGATTCTGCAGGTACACCAGCGAGAAATATTGTTTGTAGTCCTTATCGTTGATCGTGATCTTACCGTCGCCCTTGCTCAGGAACACCCGGGTTACGGCCTGTTTACGGCGACCAACCGCATTTTTCTGTTTTTCCATATTGGTGAAATTAGAAAGTTAATGTTTTAGGTTGCTGGGCCGTGTGCGGGTGCTGGGCTCCGGCGTAGACGAATAATTTTTTGTACATCTTGCGTCCCAGGCGATTCTTCGGGAGCATGCCTTTGACCGCTCTTTCGATCACCGCGTCCGGGCGACGTTTCAGCAGGCTCTTGGCCGATTCTTCCTTCTTGCCGCCGGGGTAACCGGAGAAATTGATATAGATCTTGTCGTCCAGCTTGGTGCCGGTGAAGACCACCTTATCGGCGTTGATCACCACGATAAAATCGCCGCAATCTACGTGCGGGGTGTAATAGGCCTTGTTCTTGCCGCGCAGTATGGCAGCAATCCTGGCACACATGCGTCCGACGGTTTGATTAGTACCGTCCACAACATACCAGTCGCGTTTAACGGTAGCCTCGTTCGCATGTTTGGTCGTGAAATGTAATTTGCTCATTGTGTTATTGTTTTACATGAAGCCGCCGCTATCCCGGAAGCATTAAAATGATTTCCCTTTAACCAGCGGGCCGGTGACCCGCTTTTGAAAGGACCGCGAAGGTAGGCCGAATGGGCATCAACTTCCAAGAAAAAGCAGGGTTATTTTACATGGACCTTTGTAAGATATTGATTATCAATAAAGGATTTGATAGGGTTAAAAAATGATGCAAGCAAAATATGGCCGGCAATAAATTGGATGGTTTAATTTGTTGGCAATTTGCCAACAAATTCCTACTTTTGTCGAACTTGGTATTACAAATACACACGAAAAAAATGCGTAATCATGATTAGATTAAAATCACCCCCAACAAAAAATATTTATGCGTATCGTCCATTTATTAAAGCTGAACGAATTCGGAAAAGGCATGCGGAGGCAAGGAAAAGCTTATCGACCTGGATGAATGTGGTTTTAAACGCTCAATGGAAAACGAGACAAGATGTACTAAATGATTTTCCAAGAGCCAAAATGATTAAAAACAACCGCGCAAGGTTTGAAATCGTCCACAACACTTATCGGCTGATAGCACAGATCCATTATGAAGAAAAGTTTACTGAAATCAGATTTATTGGAACCCACACAGAATATGACCGGATCGACCCGGAAACTATATAATATATGAAACAATGGTTATTAATAGAAGATGAAAAAGAATACAAAGAAGCTATTGCACGCTTCGAAGTGATAAGAGAAGCCAAAAAAGGAACTTCAGCGTACAGGGAAATGCTTCTGCTGGTCCATCTCATATCTACATATGAAGAAAAAAGTTGGAGTCTTCCTGAAGTTGATCCCATCGAAATGATCAAGATCCGTATGGAAGATTTTGGATACAATGCATCTGACCTTGCGAAAGAATATGGAGACAAAGGGACAGTAAGCAAAGTGTTGAATTATAAACAAGCTCTTTCCCTCACCATGATCCGTAAGTTCAGTAAATTGCTCCGTATACCTGCCGATTCATTAATGAAAGAATATAGATTACACGCATAATGTCGACGTACAATCTTGGTCGTTCCGTTTTTGGCGACCCAAAAAACAAAGGCAACTTATTAACCCTCGCAGAGGCACATGCCCTGCTCGATGAATGGGTGCCCAACGAGCGGCTGCGGCTGCACATGCGGCAGGTAGGCGCCGTCATGAAAGCGTGGGCCCTCGAAAGAGAAGGGGCCGACGAACAAACTGCATTGAAATGGGAACTGGCCGGTCTGCTGCACGATGCCGACTGGGAGAAATATCCCGACAGTCATTGCAGCGTCATTATCGGGAAGCTGGAGGAAATGAACATAGACCCGGAACTCATTCATTGCATCGCCTCGCACGGGCCACGATATTTTGGCGTGGAGCCGGAAAATACCATGGATAAGATGATCTATATGTTCGATGAGTTGTCCGGCTTTATCCATGCCTCCGCGCTGATCCGCCCTACCCGATATGAAGGCATGGACGTGAAAGGCATCCTCAAAAAATTAAAGACCCCATCCTTCGCCGCACAGGTCAGTCGCGACGATATCAACGATGCGACCGGCCGTATCGCGACCCCTCTGGAAGAGATCATCCAGTTCATTATCGATCATCAGAAAGGGGTCCAGTGAACGAGAAATCCGGGGCATCGGCCAGGTACCCGGGCCCGGATACCCAGGAACATCCGCAACGCAACGATAAATAAACGACATGGATTACAAAATACCAGCCCAGACCCATATCGGGCATGTACACCTGAAAGTAGCCGATATCGAAAGGTCGCTGGGGTTCTATCAGAAGCTGCTTGGTTTTGAGATCATGCAATGGTATGGTACGAGCGCCGTCTTCATTTCCGCCGGCGGCTACCATCATCATATTGGGCTGAACACCTGGTACAGCAAGAATGCGCCACCCGCTCCCCAGCATGCCGCTGGGTTATTCCATACCGCCATTCTGTACCCGACACGCAAAGACCTGGCCCTGATCCTTAAAAGATTGATCGATGCGGGATATCCGCTTACGGGGATGTCCGATCATGGTGTGTCGGAAGCGATCTACCTCGATGACCCCGACGGCAATGGAGTTGAGCTATACTGGGACCGCCCAAAGGACCAGTGGCCGAAAGATGAGAAAGGCAACCTGCTGATGGGGACCGAAGCGCTCGATGTCAAAAGCTTGCTGGGGGAACTGTCAGAGGGCCCCCTTGCGTGATCCTTACATATTCATAGCTGTTACCATCATACGCATTCATCGAGAGGTCTAAGGTGTCATGGCGCAGATCGATTATCTGGGGCATTGGAAAGGAGGTCACGCTGAATACGACGGCGGGTGAAGACGATTGCTGATTATATATGCTCTTTACATTTGAAATTTTATAGGTCCCCGTTTCATAGACAGTTCCATTCAGCCATCTATTGTAGTTCACCCCATCCATGCTCAGGACGACCACCGAGTCCGTATGAGGATAGAGGACGCGCCCCGTAAACCCCTGGGTGTAAAGGATCAGTCTCCAGTTCCCGGTCAATTGGGCATTTACGGATGCACTTTTCTTACATCCTCCGGATAAAACAGCGGCGCCCAGGGCAAGGGTCAGCATAAGGCATATCGATAAGGGGAGTTTCATGCGCTTATTTTTAAGGATGACAAGGCAACACGCGCGTTCGTTGCATCTCCGGCGGGTAGTCCGCCGCAAAAGGGAAAGCCGGAGGCATCAAGCCCGGATCGGGCAGCAGTAAAAGGAACCGGGGGCCGAAGTCGCGGGACCGCGCCCGTCAAAAATCAATCCCGAACCATTTCTTCCTTTCCTTCTTCTGATACTTCTCGTAATTGAATTTGTAGAGTTTGCCGGGGCGGTGGGGAACATCGGTCTCCAGCTCACCGGTGTCCTCCAGCAAGCCCATGGAAAAGAACTTTTTACGGAAATTACGCCGGTCGAGCTTTACATCCAGGATGGCCTCGTAAAGATTCTGCAACTCCCGCAAGGAGAATTTTTTGGGCAGCAGGCTGAACCCCAGGGGATGCTCCTGGATCCTTTTCTGCAGCCATTCGTAACAGACATTCAGGATCGCCCTGTGATCGAATGCCATATCCGACAGCGTGGTGACGCGATGCCAGTGGAGCTCGTTGTCGTGGATCATCAGTTTGTGATGCTCGATATTGATCAGCGAACAAAAAGCGATCGTGACTACCCGCGCCGCAGGATGACGTCCGACATCCCCAAAGCCTTTGACCTGTTCCAGATATACATCGTCCATACCCGTACGTTCCTTGAGGATACGGTAAGCCGCCTGTTCCAGGTCCTCATGGTTGTGCACCAGGTCACCGAGCAGCGACCATTTATTGTCGAACTTTTCAAAATCGGATTTGATCAGCAATACCTTCAGCTCATTATCGTCAAAACCGAATATTACACAGTCCACTGAAATACCGATAATGCCGTCGCTTTCCAGTTGCCGGAGAATGGTTCTGATATTTTTCTGGCTCGCGACCGGGCTTTCAGTAGGCCCGGACAGATCATCAGGAGGTGCTTGAAGGTTCATAGAACTACGAATTTAATATACTGCTGAAACTTTTCTATACTATTTTTATCCGATTCCTGATCAGGACGACGGATGCCTTAATTTTACCAAATCAAAATCTATCTATGTATTCTTCCGATCAGATCCTTAAAGGACAGTCCCTTACAAAGACCCTGCTGGCCGACGCCAGGAAGCAATCGCTGAAAATATCCGACCTGGAGAGCCTGAAAGACATCCTCCGGTTCCACGAATACCGCTATTCCATTCTGAATGAACCGCTGATCTCCGACTTCGAATACGACACGTTGTACAAAGAACTGGAAAGGGTCGAGGCTGCCCATCCGGAACTGGTAAAGGCGGATTCCCCCACCCAGCGGGTGGCCAGCGGGCTGACCAAGGAATTCCCTACCGTCCAGCACCTGGTGCCGATGCTGTCCCTCGAGAATTCTTATAATGAAGAAGACCTGCTAGACTGGGACCGTAAGGCCCGGGAGCTTACCGGGCAGGAAGAGCTGGAATATTGCGTGGAACCAAAATTCGATGGGGCCAGCATATCCCTGACCTTCGAGAACGACCTTCTGCTCAGGGGAGTGACCCGTGGGGATGGTGTGGCGGGGGACGAGATCACCACCAATATCAGACAGATCCGTTCAGTCCCGCTTTCTGCGGCTTTTTCCCGCTATGGTATCCAACAGATCGAGATCCGTGGTGAGGTGCTGATCAATAAGGCAAACTTTAAAAAGTACAACGACCAGCTGGCGGAACAGAATATCGCACCCCTGGCCAATCCCCGGAATGCCGCGGCCGGGTCCCTGCGGATAAAAGACTCGCGGGAGGTGAGCCGGCGCAACCTCGAAGCCTTCCTTTACCACGTGAGCTATTTTACCACGATCGAGGGATGGAGCATGGCGGACGGACATCTTTCAGGACCAGAAGGGGAGACAGGGGGCAAGGGGACGAGGAAGGGCTCACCGGCAAAACAGACCGCACCGGCGAATCGGGTCGAACCCCAGATCCACGAAGCCCTGAAGACCCACAGCGGTTGCCTCAAAATGCTCTGGGACCTTGGTTTCCGCAGCCCCCAGAAGGAGAAAAGGGTGGTGAAAGGCATCCAGGCCGTATTAGCCTATTGCCATGAGTTCGAGCAGCAGCGGGATGAGCTGCCCTATGAGATCGACGGGATGGTGATCAAGGTCAACTCCATTCCCATGCAGGACAAAATGGGCATGACGACCCACCATCCGCGTTGGGCCATCGCTTTTAAATTCAAGGCAAGACAGGCCACCAGCATTCTCCGGGAGGTAAAGTTCCAGGTGGGCCGGACCGGCAGCGTCACCCCAGTCGGCAAGATCGATCCGGTGCCGCTGAGTGGGGTCACCGTCAGCTCGCTGTCCCTGTTCAATGAAGAATTCGTACGCGAAAAGGACCTGAAGATCGGGGACACCGTCCTGGTCGAAAGGGCGGGAGACGTGATCCCCTATATTGTAAAACCACTTACGGAGCTGCGCAGCGGACGTGAAACGGAAATCGCCTTCCCGACCAAATGTCCCGTCTGCGGGCACAAGCTCTTCAAGCCGGAGGGAGAGGCCGTATGGCGCTGTGTGAATATTGACTGTCCGGCGCAGGTAGTGGAACGTATCATTCACTTTGCCAGTAAGGATGCCATGGATATACGCAGTTTTGGCGACGCCATTACCCGAAAGTTCTTCGAGCTGGGCTATCTGAAAAATATACCGGGCATCTATGACCTTCCTTATGACAAGATCAGAGGGCTGGAAGGCTTTGGCGAAAAAAGCGTGACCAATCTGCAGGCAGCCGTGGAGACGTCCAAACAACAACCCCTGCACCGGCTGATCTTCGGTCTGGGTATCCGTTATGTCGGAGAGACCACCGCCAGGGTGCTGGCGGCGACCGTCGGTCACCTGACCGATCTCGCCAACTATTCGCTGGAAGACCTGCAGAACCTGGAGGATATAGGGCCCAAAGTGGCTGGCAGCGTATATGAGTTCTTCCACGACCAGGGCAATCTGCGCCTGCTGGAAAAGCTGGGATCCCTCGGGTTGAACCTGAAAAGCCTCAAATCCTCCCAGACGACCGGGGGCAACCTGGATGGTCAAACGTTCTTATTCACGGGAACGCTCCAGCGGCTTAAAAGGTCCGAGGCGGAAGAAATGGTCGAAAAGAACGGCGGGAAGCTCCTCGGCGGAGTAAGCAGCAAGCTCAATTACCTCGTCGTAGGGGAAGATGCGGGCAGCAAACTGGAAAAAGCCAAAAAGATACCGTCGATCCGTGTACTCACGGAGGACGAATTCATTGGGCTTATTGGTGCCTGAACGTTGTCTCCGTGAACCGCCCCTGTCACTGCCCTGGCCCGGCCTCGCGGTCCAAAACATATAAGAATATTTTCTTACGTTACTGGTAATTCGAAAATCTTTTCCGTAACTTTAAGAAAAATGCAGGCATGATTAGAAAATTAACCGGCGAAGTGTGGAAACCTTTGCAGTTTCCCGGCTGGAAACAACTCCGAAAAAAATATTCTCTCTCATCGCTGGGTCGCGTTGCGAGTTACTCAGAAGATGTGATTGCCGATGGCAAATTGCTCAACGGCTCCCTTACTACCGGTTACAAAACACTTAACCTGCACAGGCCCGGCAACAATGGCACATTGTACATCCACCGCGAAATAGCCCGTCTCTTTTTATCAAAGGCATCTGCGAAGAACAAATATGTGATCCATGTAAATCACAACAAGCTCGACAATGCTTCGAAGAATTTGAGGTGGGCTACGCTCGAAGAGATGATCGCACATCAGCAGAAGAGTCCTGCAAAGATCGCTTATAAGAAAGTACAGGCCAACCGCACCATCGGATTGAAGCTGACCGCCACCCAGGTAAAGAGCATCAAGAAAACGCTGGGCAGCAAGAACAGACAGCTCACGATAAAGAAGCTGGCTGAAAAATACAAGGTGAGTGAAATGACGATGTATCGAATCAAGAGCGGTGAAAATTGGGGAAGGATCAAATAACGAGAACCGATAATGCTGCAAGCTGCTACCCTCCGGTTCCTGAGAGGACTGAAAAAGAATAACAATAAGCCCTGGTTTGAAAAGAATAAGGGCGCCTACCTGGAAGCTAAAGAAGATATAGAAAATTTTGTACAGCAACTGATCGATGGGATCGGAAAGACCAATGCAGGTATTGCCCCGCTGAAGGCAAAGGATTGCGTGTTCCGTATCTACCGGGACGTCCGGTTTTCCAAAGACAAGACTCCCTACAAGACCAATATGGGCGCCTCCTTTAACAAGGGGGGCAAAAAAGCGCCGGGTGCAGGCTTTTATTTCCATTGCGAACCCGGAAAGAGCTTTGCCGGCGGCGGGACCTGGATGCCAGAGGAACTGGGCAAGCTCCGTCAGGAGATCGATTACAATTTCGACGAATGGAAAAAGATCACCGGACAAAAGGATTTTAAAAAATTATTTCCGCTTGGCGTGGAAGGCGCGGGCGACGACCTCCTAAGGCCTCCCAAAGGATACGATGATCAGAACCCCGCCATACGATTCCTGAAAATGAAAAGCTATATCGTCACCCGCGATTTCACTGACGAGGAGATCCAGTCGAAATCCCTGCTGAAAGAAGTGCTGAAAACATTTGAAACGATGAAGGAATTCATCGCCTTCCTCAATCGTTCCATCGAATAGCCCCGAAGAATTTCCGGGGCCGCTCAGAACAATCCCTTCTCCAAAAGATATTCGGCGATCTGCACGGCATTGGTAGCGGCGCCTTTCCGGAGATTATCGCTCACCACCCACATATTCAGGGTCCTGGGCTGTGTCTCATCCCTCCTCAGTCTTCCTACGAACACTTCATCCTTCTCATGGGCATCCTTTGGCATGGGATATTGCTGCGCGGCAGGATCATCCACCACGATCACACCGGGCGCCGCACTGAGCAAAGCCCTTACCTCCGTCAGATCGAATTCTTTTTCGAACTCTACATTCACCGCCTCGCTGTGGCCACCCATCACCGGAATACGCACCGTAGTTGCCGTTACCCGGATGCTGTCGTCCCTCATGATCTTTTTCGTTTCATTTACCATTTTCATTTCCTCCTTGGTGTATCCGTTATCGAGGAAGGAGTCGATCTGTGGGATGGCGTTCAGGTCGATCTGGTATTTATACGCCATCTCCCCCTGTACGCTGTTCCTTTCATTCATCAGCTGGGTCACCGCCTTGACACCGGTACCCGTGACACTCTGATAAGTGGAGACCACGATCCGTTTTACTTTATATTTTTTGTGCAGGGGGTTCAGCGCCACGACCATCTGGATCGTCGAGCAATTGGGGTTGGCGATGATCTTGTCGTCCTTTGTAAGCGCATCTGCGTTGAGCTCCGGCACGACCAGCTTCTTGGTGGGATCCATTCTCCAGGCCGAAGAGTTGTCGATAACCGTGATGCCTGCGGCCGCGAATTTCGGCGCCCATTCCAAGGAAGTGTTCCCCCCGGCCGAGAACAAGGCCAAATCAGGCTTAGCGGCAATCGCATCGTCAGCGCTCACGACCTTGTACTTCTTGCCCTTGAATTCCACTTCCTTGCCTACTGACCTCGCCGAAGCGACGGGGATCAGCTCCGTAACGGGAAAATTCCTTTCTGCCAATACTTCCAACATTTTGGTACCTACCAGGCCGGTGGCGCCTACGACTGCAACTTTCATTTGTTTGTTCCTCCTGGTCCCCGCGTCTCCCGCCGGGATCCTTATTTTTTGGTTATTGAATAGACTGCAAAAAAAAACCTCCCCGGTCCGGGAAGGCTCTTATTATCTTGGTATACAAAACAATCAAACCCCTTCCCCCAGCGGGAACTGTTTCATGGTCTGCTTTGTATTCTTTATCATTTTTTTCATAACGGGCTCAAAAATAGGCATGAAAACCTTTTTTCCAAAATTTAATTTAAAAAAGCCGCCGCTGCCGGGATCAAGCGGTGTAATCGCACCGGGACCGAGCGCCGTGTTTACACCCGGCCTCACACCAGTTTGATGTCGAAATTCACCAGGTCCACGAACTGATGGATCCGGCTGTCGATATCGGCGCGGGTGATCTCTTTCAAACGATCCGGACCGAACTTCTCCACACAGAAAGAAGCCATGGCCGAACCTACGATGATCGCTGTCTTCATATTCTCGAATGAGATGTCCTTTGTATGGGCGATAAATCCGATGAAGCCGCCTGCAAACGTATCGCCTGCGCCGGTGGGATCGAATACTTCTTCCAGGGGGAGAGCGGGCGCCACGAAGACCTTGTCGCCGTGAAAGAGCAGGGCGCCATGTTCTCCTTTTTTAATGATCACATATTTCGGGCCCATCTTCTGGATCTCTTTGGCCGCCTTTACGAGCGAGAACTGACCGCTGAGCTGACGGGCCTCGCCATCGTTGACCAGCAGCACATCGACGAGGGAAATGGCCTTTTTCAGATCATCCAGCGCGATGTCCATCCAGAAATTCATGGTATCCAGCACGATCAGTTTTGGGCGTTTCTTCATCTGTCCGATGACGCTGGCCTGCAGAGAAGGTGCGATATTCCCCAGCATCAGGAACTCGCTGTCCTGATAGCTCGCCGGCACAATGGGGTTGAAGTCCGCCAGGACGTTAAGGTCCGTTATCAGCGTGTCGCGGCTGTTCATATCCATATGATACTTCCCGCTCCAGAAAAAGGATTTCTTGTCCTTCACGATCTCCACGCCTTCGAGGTTCACCCCGCGGCGACGCAGTTCATCCATTTCTTCCTGGGCAAAATCATTGCCGACAATAGAGATCTGGTTGACCGGTTTTACAAAATTCGTGGCTGCATAGGCAGCATACGTAGCGGCGCCGCCTACGATCCAGTCCGTTTTTCCGAACGGCGTCTCGATGGCATCATACGCCATGGAACCAACAACAATCAGTGACATAGAGTTAAATTATTTACCCCTCATCCCAGGAGGGGCCATTTAAAATTTATAAGGGCCCAGGGGGATCTTGCTTAAGGGCGTGCAAACCTACATAATTTTACCAGTATTTGCAATACGCCAAATTATGACACTAACGCTCGTTAGTGTATATTTGCCCATTCTTATGGCAAAAATTCAAAGTAAAAAGAACAGCACCAAAAAGGAAGTGATCATCGAAAAAGCCTCCAAACTTTTCCGGGAGAAAGGCTTTGGGGCTGCCTCCATGCGCGACCTTGCCGAACATGTCGGCGTAGAGGCCGCAAGCCTGTACAACCATATCCAATCCAAATCCGAGATCCTGCAGACCATCTGTTTCAAGGTGGCCAATGAATTCATGTCCAATCTCGAAGCCGTGGAGCTCAATGATCAGCCCACCCTGAAAAAAATGGAGACCATCATCCGGCTGCATATCCGCATGATGCTGGACCAATATGAATTCGTGTATATCGCCGATCATGAATGGCGGCACCTGCCCGAGCCCTATCTCTCCAATTTCCTCAATCAGCGCAGGAACTACCGGAAAAGGTTGGGGATCATCATCGAAGGGGGCATTGCCAAAGGCGAAATGAAGCAGATCGAACCCTATGTAGCCGTGCTTACCATCCTTTCCGCCATCAGCGGCATCGACTCCTGGCAGCGCTCCCGCAAAAGCACCAGCGCCGAAGCCCTGGAGATGAACATGGTGAAATACCTGATCGAAGGACTGAAGAAATAATTGCAGGCGGCCGGATGCCGCGCTCGCCGGATATTGCGGAGTCCCCGGACCAATAAAAAATAACACAACGTGGCCAGTCATTTCAGAACATTGCCGATAAAAGATATCCGTCGCGAAACCTCCGACTGCGTGTCCATTTCCTTTGCCATTCCTGCCGAATTGCGCGATGAATTCCTGTACAAGCAAGGACAGAACATCACGATCAGAAAAAGGATCGGGGAGGAGGAGATCCGCCGCTCCTATTCGATCTGCAGCAGCCCGCATGAGAATGAACTGAGGATAGCCGTAAAAAAGGTGCCCGGAGGCCGGTTTTCCCTGTTTGCCAACGAGCAGCTTCATAAAGGAGAGGAACTGGAAATCCTGCCTCCTACCGGCAGGTTCTATACGGAGCTGGAACCAACGCGCGCGAAGAATTACCTTGCTTTTGCAGCAGGCAGCGGCATCACCCCTGTCATCTCCATCATAAAGGCCACCCTGGCCACAGAGCCCGGCAGTCAGTTTACCCTTGTATATGGCAATCGTAACCGGACTTCCATTATTTTCCGGGAAGAGCTGGAAGCCCTGAAAGACCGCTATATGGACCGCTTTGCCCTGCATCATATCCTGAGCCGTGAAAAGACGGACGCCACCCTGAACTACGGAAGGATCGACGCGGAAAAATGCGGGGAGCTGACCCGGAAGCTGATCGGACTGCAGCAGGCCGACGAAGTCTTTATCTGCGGACCTGCGGAAATGATCTTTGGGGTGAAAAGCTGGCTGGAAAAAGAAGGCATCGCTCCTGAAAAGATCCATTTCGAATTATTCAGCACACCGGTAGCCACGGGCGGAGAGGGACTGGGCTCCGGCAGCGGAAAGTCCGGTCCTGGAGGCAGCAGGGCCAGGAGTACAGGGGCCGGTTCAAAATCCGGAGAAGCCGGAGACAGCAGGGAAGGCCCTGATGCTTTAGCCGGAAAGACCAGCAAGGTGACCATCAGGCTGGATGGCTTCAGCTTCGATTTCGATCTCCCCTTTGACGGGGAACCGATCCTCGATGCAGCGCTCCGCGAAGGGGCCGACCTGCCCTTTGCCTGTAAGGGTGGGGTTTGTTGCACCTGCCGGGCCAGGCTTACGGAGGGAAAGGTCGAGATGGAGGTGAACTATGCCCTCGAAAAAGAAGAACTGGCAGCGGGGTTTATCCTGACCTGCCAGTCCCATCCGAGAACGGAAAGAGTTATCGTCGATTTCGATACGAAATAAAGAATTGAATACTACGCCTGCGCAACACCGGCAGACGGTCTCTTAGCGCCAGCGGGCAAGCCTTCTCTTAGCGCCAGCGGAGATCCTGCATATCATGTCCCAGATAACCTCCGCCCATGGTCGCGTACATGATCCTTTCAAGCACCAAAGCGACTACATATGTGATCACGATAAGGACGACGGCCGTCAGGACAAGGTATCCGATCCGCTTGTCTTCCGGCGTCTTTTTCATGACCGGGATCCCTTCATAAATGAGGTAGACGCCATAAAGACCTAAAATGGACAGGATGCGAAGGGAAGGCAGAATCGAAAATATGCCCGCAACCCATGACGCTGTAAAGGAATAGGCCACCAGCTGGGCCGATCTGCCAATATTCTTTTCCGAACCAAAAGTCGGCGCCAGCGCGTCTATCACATAGGTACAGAGATAATATCCGATGATGGAGCCTACAAAACTCTGAACGCCTAACCTCGCGCCAAATCCGATATCGCTGAACCGGCCAAAACCAGTACCGATCCCGATCAATCCAAAGCCAATAAAAAGCGCAACTGCAGGGATCAGCGCCATCGGTATGACATATTTACCCAGCAGCGTTTGCGGGGTCTCTGTTTCGTGGCTGATAGCGGCCCATTCCGTTTTGGGCGTAAGCAGGATGTTTTTTACTCGTGTTGTAATGGACATATCGTTAGAGTTTAGTTAATCCTAAGATAAAAATTCATTTCCGACCCAACAACTAAATATCACAGGATGCCCGCGTATTGCCCGCGCACTGGCCCTTGCGGCCTGCGTGATGGCGCGCTGCCACCATTTCTCAGGGCCATCCCGATTCTTTTGGCACACTTCCCGGCGCGGCTCCCCCGCCCCGGTTTCCTGCGACCCCCTCCCCCATGGGTTTTCAGCCCACGAGTAGGAAATTCTGTCTGACGATTCCCGGTAAATGGGTAGTATGGCGCTTGGGCAGCGCAAAAAGGACAGACCCAGCAGACGGTATTGAGAACTATTGGAGCTTGTTAAAGAGGTGCATTTATGGCATACATCACCAGGTCAGCTGCAAGCATTTATAGCGTTATTGCGATGAATTTGCATATCGTTTCAATCGTCGTAAATTGCATGACGGCCTCAGATTGACAATTGCCACGCAGGAAATAGAAGGTCGGTTAACGTTACTCCTAAACAGCCAGTAAAAAAGAAAAAGAAATAATGACTATCTACGTTCCCTGGGGATTGATTGCCATTTTCATTAGCTTTTATCTCTTTAGAGAATTTAACCGCGTAAAGAAAGCCAAGCGAGAAAATAGGCGGGAATATATGAATGAGCGAAGAAAGGAGCTTTTGGACAATGTGCTGAAAAAAAACAAAAAATCTACCCCAAATAACGATTAATTCCCAGTTAAAAGAAATAGCCCATGCTTTGGATAGCCCTGCTAATGATTGTTATATTCTTAGTCTGGATAAATCGACGCAACCTGAGAAGATAAACAGCCGTTCCCGGATAACAGACGCAAAATAGATTGTGTCGAAGACTAACGAAATCTCATCTATCGTTTTCCATACCCGTTCCCTTCCGACTTTTATTTTAATTAACTGATCTTCAATTTCTCCCCCTGTATTATTTTCTTGTCCCCTTCTTATATAGCCGCCCCCGTCCCCGCACTAACACTCGTTAGCATTTTCTCCAAAAATCGCTTATCTTTGGTGTTTAAATTCTCAGCTTATGCCCGTGCAGGAATTGGAAAAAACATTCCAGGATAAAGTCGACCAGGAGATCCGGATCGAGCCGAAGGACTGGATGCCCGATGCCTATCGCAAGACCCTTATCCGCCAGATCTCCCAGCATGCGCACAGCGAGATCGTGGGAATGCTGCCGGAGAGCAACTGGATCACCCGGGCGCCGACGCTCCGCAGAAAGGCCACCCTCATCGCCAAGGTACAGGACGAGGCCGGGCATGGACTCTATCTTTATTCCGCCGCCGAAACCCTGAATATCAGCCGGGATGAGCTGATCGGCCAGCTCCACAGCGGGAAGGCGAAGTATTCCTCGATATTCAACTACCCCAGCCTGACCTGGGCGGACATGGGCGCGATCGGCTGGCTGGTAGACGGCGCAGCGATCATGAACCAGGTCCCTTTATGCCGGGCTTCTTATGGTCCTTATGCCAGGGCCATGGTGCGGATCTGCAAAGAAGAAAGCTTCCACCAGCGCCAGGGGTTCGAGATCTTGCTTACGCTTAGCAAGGGCAGCGATGCGCAGCGGCGGATGTGCCAGGACGCCATCAACCGCTGGTGGTGGCCCTCCGTCATGATGTTCGGGCCCAATGACGACGAGTCTCCGAACTCAGCGCAGAGCATGCAATGGAAGATCAAACGGTTCAGCAATGACGAACTGCGTCAGCGCTTTGTCGATATGTGTGTGGACCAGGCAAAGATCCTGGGTATGACCCTGCCCGATCCGGACCTGAAATGGAACGAAGAAAAACAACATGTTGATTTCGGACCCATCGACTGGAACGAATTCTGGAATGTCGTCAACGGCAACGGGCCCTGTAACAAGGAAAGGCTGGCAGCCCGCGTGAAAGCGCATGAAGACGGCGCCTGGGTAAGGGAGGCCGCAGTGGCTCATGCGGAAAAACGAAAGGCGAGGGAGCAGAAAAAGGTCGCGTAAACAACCGGGATATCTTTTGATCACAGCAATCACAACGCAATATGTCACAACAGCAATGGCCCCTCTGGGAAGTGTTCATACGCAGCAAGCAGGGGCTGGATCACAAACATGCGGGCAGCCTGCACGCCGCAGACGCGCAGATGGCCATCGAGAATGCAAGGGATGTATATACCCGCCGCATGGAAGGCGTCAGTATCTGGGTCGTGGAGAGCAAGCATATACATGCTTCCAATCCCGATGAGGCAGCCTCCTTATACGATCCGGCCAATGACAAGGCCTACCGGCATCCGACCTTTTACGATCTGCCGGATGAACTGAAACATATGTAAACGGACGATAAGCAAGCATCCATGCACAACCCGCAAGCGCTTATAGATTATACCCTGCACCTCGCCGATAACTCCCTTATCCTCGGTCATCGCAACAGCGAATGGACGGGATACGGACCCGTGCTGGAACAGGATATCGCCATTTCCAACATCGCCCTGGACCTCATCGGCCAGGCAAGGAATTTCTACCAGTATGCGGCAAAGCTGATCAATCAGGGTAGCTCCGACCGGGCACCCGCGACAGCAGTAACCGAAGACAGCCTCGCCTATCTGCGGGACGCATGGGATTTCAGGAATTGCCTGCTGGCAGAGCAGGACAACGGGGATTGGGCAAAGACGATCCTGAGACAGTTCTTTTTCAGCGCCTGGCAGTTCTATCTGTATCAGGAATTGCAGACGGGCAAGGATACCGGGCTGGCCGCCATCAGCGAAAAAGCCCTCAAAGAGACCACCTATCATCTCCGCTGGAGCAGCGAGTGGGTGATCCGCCTTGGAGATGGTACGGAAGAAAGCCATTCCCGCATAATAAAGGCATTGGACGATTTGTGGAAATTCACCGGCGAAGTATTTATACCTTCCCGTTATGAAGCGCAACTGAGCAGCGAGGGGATCATTCCCGATCTTTCCCTCCTGCGCGAGAAATGGGAAGAAAAAGTAAGAGACATATTTGCCCAGGCCACCCTTTCCGTCCCGGAAGGCAAGGGCGGAGCGGACATCTGGATGCAGACCGGCGGGAAAGAAGGAAGGCATACCGAACAGCTGGGGTATATCCTTGCGGAGATGCAGTTCCTGCAAAGGGCTTATCCGGGTTGCGAATGGTGAGCAGGGCTAGTGGGAGGGCGCAGCCGGACGAGCGGAGGATGGCGGCGGGAGGAAGCACAGTGTCGCGGCGGGCCCATGAGGCGCGCGGTGATAAAATAAAACACATGGCCGAAACAGCAGACATACCGACAGAAAAGATCTGGTCGCTCCTCCGGGAGGTGACCGATCCGGAAGTCCCCGTGCTTTCCGTAACCGATCTGGGGATCATCCGCGAAGTGAAGGTGCAGGATGGGACCGTGGAGCTCGTCATTACCCCTACCTACAGCGGCTGCCCCGCCATGGACATGATCCGTACGAATATCCGGATGGCTTTGCTGGAACATGGATATGAAAAGGTCACGATCACCACGGTGCTTTCCCCTGCCTGGACCACCGACTGGATGAGCGAAGAAGGGAAAGAAAAGTTAAAAGCCTATGGCATAGCGCCCCCTACCCCCCGTCAGAATGTCTGCCACCCGGACCTGTTCCGGCGCGAGGAGGCGATAAGCTGCCCGAGATGCCATTCCTACAATACCCGCATGATCAGCGAATTTGGCAGCACGGCCTGCAAGGCATTATACCGGTGTGAGCAATGCCGGGAGCCCTTCGATTATTTCAAGTGCCACTGACGAACAATCCGCCTATATTCCGTTACTTTATTCATTCCTTAATTTACAAGCATGTCCTCTGTACTGTTTACCATCGAAAATAATATTGCCTTTATAACGCTGAACCGGCCGGAGAAGCTCAATGCGTTCAACCGCGAAATGGCGCTGTTGCTGCAAACCAGGCTGGATGAATGCGCCAGCATGCACGAGGTCAGGGCCGTTTATCTGACGGGCGCGGGGAAAGGCTTCAGCGCCGGTCAGGACCTGGCCGAAGTCACCGATCCGGAAGGCGCAGGCATGGCCAAGGCCCTCGAAGAACATTATAACCCCATCATCACCAGGCTCCGCAAGCTGCCCAAACCGGTCCTTGCCGCCGTCAACGGCGTGGCAGCCGGCGCCGGGGCCAATATCGCCCTTGCCTGTGACATCGTGGTGGCGGCGCAATCGGCCTCCTTCATACAGGCCTTTTCAAAGATCGGCCTCATCCCGGACAGCGGGGGGACGTATTTCCTGCCCCGGCTGGTCGGCTGGCAGAAAGCGAGCGCGCTGGCTATGCTCGGAGATAAAGTAAGCGCCACGGAGGCGGAGAGGATAGGCATGATCTATAAGGTCTTCCCAGACGAGAATTTTGCCGAAGCGGCACAGGCGCTCGCCTCCACGCTGGCAAAGCTGCCCACCCGCGCGCTGGCGTATACGAAACATGCCCTCAATTATTCCAGCAATAATTCTCTCGAAGAGCAATTATTAATGGAGGACGAGTTGCAGCAGCAGGCTGCCTCAACCGCAGATTACCGGGAAGGGGTGAGCGCATTCCTGGAGAAGAGGGCGCCGCAGTTCAGGGGGGAATAGAAGGCCGCATAAAAGATCGGCCCGTGGGCGCAACGGGGATGGACAGCCGGATCGCCACAGTATGCATATTCAGGATAAAACCTCACGCAATGAAAAGCAGAACAACCCGGATCATTGATGCCATGATGAACAAAGACCTCTTCAGCCAGTGGCTGGGCATCGAAAGGCTGGAAGAAAGAGAAGGCTACTGCCGGCTCCGGATGACCCTGAGGCCGGAAATGTGCAATGGTTTTAAGATAGCGCATGGAGGCATCTCCTATTCGCTTGCCGACAGCGCCCTCGCCTTTGCCTCCAACAGCCTGGGCAAGCATGCCGTATCCATCGAAACATCCATTTCTCATATCAAACCCCTGCTGGCAGGCGATTCGATCATTGCCACCGCAGAGCAAAAAAGCGCGGGCAACAGGATCAGCATCTTCGACGTACGGGTAGAAAAGGAGAATGGTGAACTGGTGGCTCTTTTCAAAGGCACCGTCTTCCGGAAGGACACCGAGTGGGAGACCGCTAAGGAAAAGCTGAGGCCGGCAAAAAAGCACGGGCCCGATAAAAAACTATTATGATCTACGCATTCAAAGGACACCGGCCGGTGATCGATGGATCAGCTTTTATACATCCGCAGGCCGCCGTCACCGGAAATGTCATCATCGGCAAAAAAGTATATATAGGCCCGGGGGCCGCTCTCCGCGGCGATTGGGGGAAGATCATCATCGAAGACGGTTGTAATGTGCAGGAGAATTGCACCATCCATATGTTCCCCGGGGTGACCGTCCTGCTCAGGGAAGGAGCGCATATCGGTCATGGGGCGATCATACATGGAGCAAGCATCGGCAGGAATTGCCTGGTGGGGATGAACAGTGTGATCATGGACAATGTGGAGCTGGGAGACGAGTCCATCGTAGGCGCGCTCTGCTTCATCAAGGCAGGCGAAAAGATCCCGCCCAGGAGCATGGTGGTCGGCAATCCCGCCAGGATCATCAAAGCCGTCACCGATGAAATGCTGCAATGGAAGACGGAAGGCACGGCCATTTATCAGGCCCTGCCCGCAGAAATGAGGGAAGGCTGGGCGCCCTGCGAACCCCTCCGCGAGCCCCCGGACGGGGACCGGCAGCCAGCATCGCCGTCAGGGGACCAGCAACCAGGCACGCCTCCTCTGGGCGCCGGGTACAAGCCCCTTCACTGAACTACGGGCGGCCTGGCCTCCTGTCAGAATCCTGACGCATCATCCCGCAGTGCATGCGGCCGGCACCGGCCGCATGCACTGCGGCAGGCTACACCCCCCAACTATCTGCAGGAATTCCAACAAAATTTCCGAACTTCAGTTCAAAGAAATTTGTGTATGAAAATGGTCAAAGATATCATTGCCAGCAAAGCCAGGGTATCCAATTTTATTATGCCGGACGCACTGGTGATCGATGCCCTGAATATGCTGAGCTCCGTCAATCTGAGCTATCTCGTGGTAATGGACGGCAATTCCTACAAAGGGATCTTCTCGGAAAGGGATTACAGCCGTAATCTGGTGCTGAAAGGCCGTTCCAGCTCCAATACCAAAGTACAGGAGGTCATGTCGACCGATTTCCCATTTGTCGAACTGAACGATACGGTCGAATACTGTATGAATATGATGAACACCCATAAGACGAGGTATCTGGTAGCCTATGACAAAGGCAGCTTTGCCGGGGTGATCACCATCCACGACCTGTTGCGCCAGGTGCTGTCCAACCGGGAAGACGTATTCGACTATTCGGCCGCCCATGAACTGATCGACAACGACGAAAGCGGCAAGGTCTTTTAGTCCCGATCGCCCGCCCCTTGCGAAGTCTCCCCCACAAAACCTACCTTTGCACCTCATTTGAACGAAAAAGGAGCATAGTGGAGAAATCAAATTTTGTCGACCAGATACGGGTTTTTTGCAAAAGCGGGCATGGCGGCGCAGGCAGCAAGCATTTCATGCGCACCAAATTCAATGCCCTCGCGGGCCCGGATGGGGGAGATGGCGGCCGTGGGGCCCATATCATCCTCAGGGGCAGCAAGGACCTCTGGACGCTCCTGCACTTACGGTATTACAAAAATGTTCACGCGGAAGATGGCGAAGCCGGCAGTGGCAACAACAGCACGGGCCGCTTTGGCAAGGATGTTATCATAGAAGTCCCGCTGGGGACCATCGCGCGGGATGAGACATCCGGGGAAAAAGAGGTTGAAATACTCGAGGATGGACAGGAAGTCGTCTGGGTAAAAGGCGGCCGCGGCGGGCTGGGCAATGCCAGTTTTGCCACCCCCACCAACCAGGCCCCCGAGCATGCGCAACCGGGCGAACCCGGCGTCGAAGGCTGGAAAGTGCTGGAGCTAAAGGTATTGGCCGATGTAGGGCTTGTTGGTTTTCCCAATGCCGGCAAATCGACCTTATTATCCGTCATTACGTCCGCAAGGCCAAAGATCGCCGATTATGCCTTTACCACCCTCGTCCCCCAGCTCGGAATGATTGAATACCGCGACGGCAGGTCTTTCTGTATCGCCGACCTCCCCGGCATCATCGAAGGCGCCGCAGAAGGCAAGGGGCTTGGCCACCGCTTCCTCCGCCATATCGAACGCAATCCCGTCCTGCTCTTCCTCATCCCCGCCGACAGCAAGGACCATGGGCAGGAGTTTGCGATCCTCCGGACAGAGCTGGAAAAATACAATCCGGAACTCCTTCATAAGCAGTTTATCATCGCCGTCAGCAAATCCGATATGCTGGACAACGAATTAAAAGAGGCCATCGGCAAAGAGCTGCCCGCCAACATCCCCCATTTATTCATTTCTTCCGTCACGCAGCTGGGCATCACCGAGCTCAAAGACCTGCTCTGGAAGATCCTGAACGAAGACGGGAAAAAGAACGCCTGAGCAGATGGCAGCATCCCGCAAACCACGATCCGGAGAACCCACGACCACAGACACTGGAAGACCCGGGCTCGGGCGCCGACCGAAGTGGCCGACAAAATCCGGCTTTTGTCTTATATTGCATAAACCCAAAAGCCAATCTTATGAGCTTGCTGCGCCATCCCATCTGGCATACCATCGGCCGCTATATTTCTATTTTCCTGCAAGCTGTATGGCTCTTTTTCCCCGGTATCCTTTTTATCGGGCTGACCGCATGGTGCTTCTGGAGCCTCGATCAGGGCAAGGACCTGGTAGTCGCTTTCACCGAGAACCAGAAAGCACGCATCTATTTCTTCATCGCCATCGCCTTCTGGACCTATGTGAGCTGGTATTCGTCGCGTGTCGTCTGCTATCTCAAAGAGGACAAGCAGGGAGAAAAGACCATGCTGCTGGAAGCCTTTCCGCGTGTGCTTGGCTTCGGCTGTCTGCTGACCATCGCGCTGGCCGCTATGCAATCACCCTTATCGGCGCATCCAGTCTCCGGCGCTAAAGTCGCATGGCTGTTGCTGGCTGGGATCGTTGTATTTGCCCTGCTCGACAGACTGGTGGCGGCCTGGTCCGACCGGCAGGAGCGGGTGGTCAAGATCCTCTTCTATACGCTGCTGGGCCTTTTTGTTGTATTCCTGCTTTTTATCGGCGCGGACAGGGCCGTCCTGCAGAATAATATCGCGGGCCTGTTCTGGTCGGTGTTCTATATACAGGTCCTTTTTCTGCTTTTTATCAACCTGCGCCGCAAAAAAATGGAGCGGACCCAGATCGAGGCGATGGCCAAAGCCGCCAATCCCCCTCCCGGGTACCGGCTCGTGTACCGGGTCATGAACTTCCTGCGCATACCGGCAGGAGAGCGGGGATATTTTATTGCCTTCAACCTGTTCTGCCTCCTCGCCCTGGTCATCTGGTGGACGGAGATCAGACGGATGGACTTTGCCGTAAATATCGGGCCCTTCCCTTCCGTCATACTCGCCTTCGCCGTGCTGCTGGGCTTTGCGAACATGCTTACCTGTCTGTCAGTAAAGACAAGGATCAATTTTCATTTTATCGTATTCCTCTTCGCCTTTATCATCCCTTCGGCGGAGAACCATTATGTGCGCACCACGGAGCTCGCCAGGTCTGCACCCAGAGGCATCTTTCATAAAAGACAGGCCATCAGCGAATACTTCCAGAACTGGATCGGACAAAGACCCGAGCTGGACAGCGCGTCGATAAAAGAATATCCGGTCTATTTTGTGCTGTCCAACGGCGGCGCATCGCGTTCTGCCTACTGGACGGCATCCGTGCTGGGCAGGCTGGAAGATTCATCGATCGCCGGTGGCGACCTGTTCTCGCGCCATGTCTTCGCCTTATCCGGGACATCCGGCGGCGGCGTCGGAGTGGCAAGTTTCTTCGCCCTGCTCAGAAGTACCCGCGGCGTCGCCGACCGGAAACCGCTCTTCGAGCAATCGGCAAAAGATCTGCTGGGCCAGGATTTTCTCAGCTTTACGATGGTCAAGCTGCTCGGGCCCGATTATTTCAAATACATTTTTCATACACTTTCGCATAACGACCGGACCGGCGCCCTGGAGCGTTCTTTTGAAGAGTCCGGAGATACCCCCGATCCTTCGCGTTATTCCCTGCATTTTGGTATGACGATGGATTCCTGTGTGACGCAGACCGGACAACCATCCGACCTGCCCATACTCTGTATCAATACCACCCGTATGCAGGACGGTAATCCGGCCGTGGTCAGCAATATCGAGATCAGAAAAGAGACATTCAATGGCCGTGTCGATGTGCTGGACCTGCTGGACAGCTCGCAGACGATGAGGCTGAGCACCGCTTCCTTGCTGGGCGCCCGCTTCCCCTATATAAGCCCCGCAGCAAGGATCGACCAGCGTATCGCCAGCAAAGACGGAGCCCCGGACAATGAGGACAGCTGCTGCCGGGCGCATTATTTTGTGGATGGCGGCTACTTCGATAATTCTGGCGCGGGTGTCGTACAGGAAATGATCACCGCCATCATCCAGCATATTTCCACCTCGAAGGACCCATCCCTCCGGGCCCGTTCCCGCAAACTGAAATTCATCATCCTCCATATCACCAACAGCCCGCTGGGCGAAGCGAGGATCCAGCAGACCGATCCGCTGACCAATGACCTCATGTCCCCCGGCCTGACCCTGCTGGGCGCGTATAATATGCAGACGGCCATCAACGACAAGCGCCTGACAGGCTATCTTTCCGAGATCAACCGCACAGCGGACAGCACAAATATCCATGTCGCCGAATACCTGCCCATCCATCTCTACAAGGACTGGACGGACAAAAGGGATAGTTTTGCCGTGGAGAACTATACGATGAACTGGTTTATTTCCGATACGGTGCGGCACAGAATGGACAGACGCCTCAACGAACAGCCCGCGCTGAAGGAGCTGATCTTTGCGGAGAAACATCCGCAAACACATTGAGCGATTATATATTATTTTTTATTTTATACGAATTTCTTAACATTAAATTCATAAATAACTATTGCATCCAAGAAAATTTGGTCATATATTTGCATTACACAATACGGAAGAACAATTCCTCGTTCTCATCCGGATACAACTAATCATCGCTGCCAGATGCGATTGTCCAGCCTCCCGGGATTGCTCCCATAGCCGAATTCAGATTGTCCCGCCATTCAGTTTCAGACTTGCCCTCCTTTTGGATTGTTCTGCCCAATAGCATTGCTTGCATCATGCTCATCAGATTGCCCATCGTCATCTTATCGCATTGCTTTCCAGTTCGTTCGCGTCGTCAGGCTTGCCCGGTTGCTTCCCATTTTTGTCGGTTGCCCTGTCATATATAATCGACATCGTCACAAAAACCCATTTTATATGAAGAAGCAAATCATCAATGCCCTGAGCAAATTTAGTTTTGGAATACTGTTCCTGATAGCCACCGTTGCCGTCCAGGCCCAGTCTCCCGCGCCGGTAAAGGAAAATCCTCTGGAAGTAAAATACATGGGTACGCAGGAAGACATGATCGTCTTCAACGTCTCCTACAAGAACCCCAGCGGCGAAAAATTCAGCATCATCGTCAAAGACCAGGAAGGTTCGCAGCTGTACCAGGTCGTTTACAATGAAAAGAGCTTTAACAAGCAATTCCGGCTCCCCAGCGCAGATAAGAACAAGGTTACGTTCATCATCCGCAATAATAAAGAAGCCGATATAGCAAAGAGCTTTGCGATCAATGTCAACAGTCATTTCGTCGAAGACTTCGCCGTAAAAAAGATCGACTGATCAGCTATTCAGACCGATCGGCGAAACCGATCCGCGGACGGGCCCGGCCCATCCATTCACAATCATCAGATATTTCATTCCATAACACGCAAAAACTATTTTTATGAACAAGATTATCTCAACCACCCGCAAATCTTTTGGCCTGTTCATCCTCGCCACTTTTCTGTCCTTCACCGCAGGCAGCCTGACTGCACGGGCCAGCAATGAGCCCAGAGAACATCACACAGGCAGCGCCACCAACGCCGAAGTAAAATACATCGGCAACAACGAAGGCAATCCCCTGTTCAACGTTCTGTATAACAACAGCACCGGGGCCCGCTTTACAGTAAGGATCCTCGACGGAGATGGCAACCAGATCTTCATGGCCTCTTATGCCGATAAGAAATTCGACAAGAAGTTCAAACTGGCCACGCCCGAGCTCAGCAACAAGCTGGTGTTTATCATCAGGAACAACGAAGACCACTCCGAACAGAGCTTCGAGGTCAGCACCGACAGCCGTCTCGTAGAAGAAATCGAAGTAAAAGAAGTAAAATAGAGGTTAGCGCTCCATGTTAATTTTTGCAGTAGGTTTGTTACTGCAAAAATTAACATTCTATGAGCCTGAAAAGATTCTTTCTGACGATCACCCTTTCGACCCTCCTGCTCCGTGGTTTTGCCGACGAAGGCATGTGGCTTCCGCTCCTGCTGGGCGAACAGGTGTATAACGATATGGTGAAAAAAGGGCTGAAGCTCACCAAAGAACAGCTCTACAGCATCAACAAGGCCTCCCTGAAGGACGCGGTCATTATCTTCGGCCGTGGCTGCACGGGTGAGATCGTCAGCAACGAAGGGCTGATCTTCACCAACCATCACTGCGGCTACGAGACCATCGCCTCATCGAGCTCCATAGAGCATAACTATCTCCGTGACGGATTCTATGCCGCCAGCAAACAGGAAGAGATCCCCGCCCGCGGTCTCTATGTCGACTTCCTCGTCAGGATCGAGGACGTTTCAAAGGAAATAGAGGATTCCGCAAAGGGGCTCGCCGGCGATGCGCGCGCCGCCAAAGTACAGTCCGTTATCACGTTCATCAACAAGCGTTATTCAGACGATACTAAAAGCATTACGGGAAAGATAAGCCCGCTGTTCAAGGGCAACCAGTTCCTTGTCTTCCTCTACCAGCGTTATAACGATATCCGCCTCGTGGGCGCGCCTCCCGAAAGTGTGGGTAAGTTCGGCGGTGACACGGATAACTGGGAATGGCCCCGGCATACCGGCGATTTTTCCGTCTTCCGCGTATACATGAGCAAGGATGGCAAGCCTTCTGAATACTCGCCCGAAGACGTTCCCCTGAAACCAAAATATTTTCTGCCCGTCTCGCTCAAGGGTCTGAAAGACGGAGACTATGCCATGGTCTGGGGCTATCCCGGCAGCACCAACCGTTATGAGACCTCCTTCGGGATAAAGCAAAAGATCGATATCGACAACCCCTCCCTCGTAAAGCTGCGCGAGCTCCGGCTCCGGTATATGTACAGCGAAATGACCAAAGACCCTACCGTAAAGCTGCAACTGGCTTCCTCCTATGCCAGCATCGCCAATTACTGGAAATTCTATGACGGCGAGACAAAAGAACTGGTCAAATACCATATCTACGATCAGAAAAAAACAAACGAAGCCGCTTTTCAGCAGTGGACGGAGGGCAAACCCGAATTTGAGCATGTCTTTTCCGACTGGGCCAAAGCTTATGAAGCCTGGCGGCCTTATTCCAGACAGCGTGTATACCTCACCGAGGGCATATCCGGCAGTCCGCTGATGGCGTTTGCCGCCTCTCTTATCGAGATGGAGTATTCCCTGGTGAACCCGGGCGGCGCCGATCCGAAGAAAACGATCCAGGCGGCCAGTGCGGCCCGCTCTGCCTTCCTCAAACAGGAGAATAAGGTTTCGGACCAGGCGATCGTCGCGGCTACCACCCAGCTCTTTTATAACGATATCGATAAGAATCAGCATCCCATCGGCTTCTTTGAAGGCTTGAAAGGCAGTTTCGGCGATCTGCGCGAGGAGAGCACTTACCAGAAATATGCGGCAACCTTGTTCAAAGGCAGCTTTCTGTTCGACGATGCGCGCTGGAACGCCTTTGTCGCTCATCCGGACGCCAACATTTTACAGGAAGATCCCGTTTACCGCCACGCCAGCGCCTTCTGGAAGAACTGGCAGAAATACCAGCCTTTTTACCAGGATTTTACCACAGCCAACAATGAGCTGGGAAGATTGTACCTGAAAGGGATCCTGCAGATGGACCCAAAGAAGGTCCGGTACCCCGACGCCACGTTCACCATGCGGGTGTCCTATGGCAATATCCGGTCTTACGATCCCCGTGATGCCGTTCATTACGATTACGTATGTACGATGAAAGGGGTGCTGGAAAAATATGTTCCGGGAGATTATGAATTCGACCTCCCTCCGCGGCTGGTGGAGCTGGCCAGAAAAAAAGATTTCGGGCAATATGCGGACAAGCAGCGGAACGATCTGGTGGTCAGCTTCATCACGACCAACGATATTACCGGGGGCAATTCCGGCAGCCCTGTCCTGAATGCCAGTGGAGAGCTGATCGGTCTCGCCTTCGACGGAAATTATGAGGCCCTTAGCCATAAGATCGCTTTCGATCCGGTGTACAACCGTACCATCTGCGTGGATGTCCGTTATATCTTATGGTGCATCGACAAGCTGGGCGGAGCCCCCAATATCATAAAAGAACTGAAGCTGGTCACGGCCGCCCCGCGTCCGGCAAAATAAGAGGAGAAGACCTCAGCTGCTGTACCGGAATGCCCCGGTAGGTATTGCTGGCAATAGTGCCCGGTATGACGACATACCGGTATTTTAATCCGGAGTAATCGATAGCGACCGAAGAAAGCTCGATCCTGCCGGCGTAAAAGAATTCGCTCAGCAGCCCCTCTGCATTCAGGATAGTGGTATCGCCACTGAGAACCCCCTGTACATATGTCAGGACCACACCCTTGTCCATAACGGATTTGGTGATGGCCGGCGCAGGGATCTCCTGAGCAAAGATTTCATATCCGTAGCTCGGGCTGGAAGGATCGTTATCGACGCCCTGATCGATCATTTTGAGCGTGATCCATTTGGAATAAAGCACACTGTCCTTCGCGGCTGGGGTGGAACTGCTCTTCGAACAGCTCGTGGTCGTCATCATACCGATGCATAGGACGAGAAGAATTACGGGGAAGATAAAGCTGAGATTTTTCACAATTTTACAGTTTAGGTTTGATTCAATATGGGCTCATTTTTTTCTGGAGGCGGATTTCTTGCGGGCGGCCGCGGGTTTCCGCGAAGCGGGTCTTGTTTTTTTGGGTGCGGCTGCGGGTTTCTTCTGCTTGCGCGCGGGAGCTGCTTTCCTGGGCACGGCTGTGGTTTTCTTCGGCTTGCGCGCGGGGGCGGATTTCGCAGGGTCAGCCGCAGGTTTCTTCAGCCTGGCCGCGGATTTCGCCGTTGCGGGCGGCGGTTCCTTAGCCACCGGGGTGTTGTCCTTCCAATGCCAGAGATGCAGACAGGCATAAGTCCGCCAGGGGCTCCACTTCTGCGAGATACGCAGGAGCTCTTCCCGGAACGACCGCTTATCCTCCCTGTCCAGCTTGTACAATCCGATCATGGCATTCTGTATGCCCAGATCGTCCACAGCAAACACGTCTTCCCTCCCCAGGGCGAACATCAGCATCATTTCGGCCGTCCACCTTCCCACGCCCTTTATCCGCGTCAGATAGGCGATCACGGCTTCATTCTCCATCTTATCAAGCTGCTGATGATCGAGTCCTTCCTCGATGGCAAACCTGGCCACATTATGCACATACCGGGTCTTTGCATTGGACAGCCCGATCGAGCGCAGCGTTTCAAGGGATGTGGCAAGGATCTCTTCCGGCAGGGGAGTCCTGCCCTCATATAAATTGAGAAAGCGTTTATGAAGGGTGTCCGCGACCCTGGTGGAGAGCTGCTGGCTCATGATCGAGGCGACCAGATAATGTGGTATATCCGTCCGCTTTTTCAGATTGAAGGGTTCGTGCTGACCGATCAGCTTCCGGAACCGTTTGTCCTTTGACAGATGAAGAATATATTCCAAGGTTTCGTGTTTATTGGTGATCGAGGTAGGTCCGTGACAAGCATCTGGGTCCGCGACCGGTGGCGTCAGAGCATGGAATAGCTGATCCTTCCATCCTTCTCATCCTTCAGGACGATACCCAGCCCCAGCAGTTGTTTACGGATCTTGTCGGAGGTCGAATAATCCTTTTTATCTCTCGCGTCCTTGCGGATCTCGATCAACAGTTCCACCACCCCGCCCAATTTCTGATCGCCTGCGCCGCCATCTTCCTTCAGACCGAAGATGTTTTCCAGATAGCTGGTAAAATAAGTCTTCGTCAGACCGAGCGTAGCTCCGCTGATCGCATCGGAAGGGATCTGGCCGTTCCGGATCGAATTGATCACCGGCACCAGCTCGAACATATTGGCCAGCACTTTTGCCGTATTGAAGTCATCGCTCATGAACTCATCGAATTCGAGCAGCAGTTTTCCCACTTTTGCATCCAGCTCCGGGTCGGATGCGGGGGACGATCCGTTCGACGAACCCGCTGGGGTCGGGGTCGCGGGGAGCCCGGATGCCGCAACTGGGGCGGCGGCATGACCGGCCGGCTCCAGTTTCTTCAGCACCTCGTATGCCTCCCAGAGACGCTTGAGCCCTTTCTCGGCGGCCTGCAACGCTTCGTTGCCGAAGTCCAGGGTGCTGCGGTAATGCGTCTGCAGGATAAAGAACCGGATGGTCATGGGTGAATAAGCCTGTTGCAGCAGGGGATGATCGCCGCTGAACATCTGGGTGAGCATGATCTGGTTGCCATAGCTCTTCCCCATTTTCTTCCCGTTCACCGTGATCATATTATTATGCAGCCAGTAACGGGCAGGCACATGTCCATTACAGATCGTGCTTTGCGCGATCTCGCTCTCATGGTGCGGGAACTGCAGGTCCATGCCGCCGCCATGGATATCGAACTCGCCGCCCAGATATTTGGTGCTCATGGCCGAGCACTCGATATGCCAGCCGGGAAATCCTTCGCCCCAGGGGCTCTTCCAGCGCATGATATGCTCCGGCGGGGCCGATTTCCAGAGGGCGAAATCCTGACGGTTGCGTTTCTCATCCTGTCCATCGAGGTCCCTCGTGGTTTCCAGCAGGTCATCGAGAATCCTGCCGCTGAGCTTGCCATAAGGATAATGTTCTGCATATTTCTTTACGTCGAAATAGACGGAGCCGTTGACCGTATAGGCATATCCAGCGCCGATCAATTTTTCGATCATGCCGATCTGCTCGACGATATGCCCGGTAGCCGTCGGTTCGATGGTGGGGTCAAGATTATTGAACTGGTGCATGGCCCAGTGAAAAAGGTTGGTATATTTCTGCACCAGCTCCATCGGCTCGAGCTTTTCGATGGTTGCCTTCTTCGAGATCTTGTCCTCGGCCTCCCTGCCCTCTTCCTCGAAATGGCCAGCGTCGGTGATATTGCGCACATAACGGACCTTATAGCCGAGGTGAAGCAGGTACCGGTAAATAAAGTCGAACGTAATAAATGGACGCGCGTGCCCCAGATGACTTTCGCCGCTCACCGTCGGACCGCACACATACATGCCCACGTATCCGGGTGTAAGCGGTGTAAAGATCTCCTTCTGGCGTGTATATGAATTATGGACTCTTAATGGGTTCATACCGATGTTATTCGAATTTCCGAAGATACAATATTATGATTTCGCGGACAAGGCGCTTTGGGAACCTTTTATGGTAATTGCAGATCGGCGACGATGGGACAATGATCCGAATATGGGGGAGTAAATTTCTGGCATTGAAGGACCGGCAGGCGGGGGTCGGCAAGGATATAATCGATCCTCAGCGTTGGGGAGATATACTTATAGGTCCGGCCGATGCCAAACCCTTTTTTGATGAACGCATCCTGCCAGTTTCCCTTGACCTTAAAATATGACCAGGAATTGGGAATATCGTTGAAATCGCCGCACAGGAAGCCCGGATATGGGCTTTTATCCATCTGCTCTCTTACGGCCGTAGCCTGTTCGGCCCTGCGCACAAGCGCATACCGGAGCTTTCGCACGAGGGAGCGCGAGGCTTCGATGGTGCCATCGCCGCCTTCCTTGATCGTCGCTATGTTCTGAAAATCCTGTCTGCGGAACAGCACCGACTGCAGGTGTGTGGTAAAAACCCTTATTCTGGTGCCGTTCACATCGATATCCGCCGCAATAAGGCTCTCCGTCTCTCTTTTCTTGTACTCCTCCGGCAGCTTATAGCGCAGCAGCAGGGTGTCGGTGATCGGATACTTCGAGAAAATGATCACCCCCGCCTGCAACATATCGTCATACATATGATAATCCCGCGAGAAATAATAATACGGATAGCCCATTTGCTTCTGGAGATAAGAAATATTGGGCGCCAGATAGGGAACGGCTTCATATGGATTATGCCATTCGAAAAACTCCTGAAAGCATACTACATCGGCCTGCTGCTCCCGGATAAAATCCATCATTTTGATGCGATGACCCGAGGCGCCGCCTTTTCTGGTGATGAATTCATCCCAGCTCCGCACATTCCAGGTAAGCACCCGGAGGGAATGGGGCGGTTTTGCGGCGATGAAATGCGTTGCGGGATGAAAAGCGAAAAAACTATGGATATTTGGCCCTCCGATCAGCAAGGCCACAAAGGAGATCAGCGCCCAGCGACGGCCGGAACGGAAGAACAGACCGGATAAAAAAAACAGGATCACGGTGAGGAGCAGGAATGGAAAGATAAAGGCCAGGATGGAGATAAACCACCATTTCTGCGGGTACAGCCAAGGATTCGCGCAGGCCAGCAGGAACAGGAAGACCGCAACGAGGTTCGAAATGACGAACAGGCGACGTGTAAATTTTCGGAGAGTCGACATGGATGGGCCCTAAGTTACAATTCTTCTTCGTCTGCTGCTCTTTTCAGGATCTCTTTTTCCTCGTCCGTGAGGAACCGGTAGCCCTGATGATTGATCTTGTCCAGGATCTCATCGATGCGCTGCTGGGTCACATTGGGGATCTTCTTAAAAGGTTGCGTGCCCGAGACCTTGTAATAGAATTCATCCTTTGGCGATCTGGCCTTCTTCTTTTTGTTGGGGTTGTAAAGATCATTGCACCAGCCGAAGAAATGGTTCATCCAGATACTGCCGTCATGACCGCGGCGCAGCATATAAATAAAAAAGAAGCCGGCCCCCGCACCCGCAAGGTTGGCCGCATAGGCTGCGACATCGCCACGGGGAATGCCGGAGAAATCGACGAGCAGAAAGATAACGGTGAGTATCCAGAGGGGTATGCCCCCGTTGATCATGGGGAAGAGCCGGTAATCGGGCGCAACGGTGGTCGTGGCCACCGCAACGGCAACAACGGAGGCGTTGGCGCCCATCAGCGTGGCGATCTGGATATGCGGCCGCAGGAAAGGCAGCATACTGAACGTAAGCATGTAAAAGGCCGCTCCCGCAAGACCGCCATAGAGATATACCGGGACCAGTTTGCGGTTGCCCGTCATGTCCTGTAATATGTACCCGAAGCCCCATAGCCAGAGCATATTGGAAATGAACTGGATGATATCCTTGTCTGCAAACATATAAGTCAGCAGGGTCCAGGGCCGCAGGGATAATTTATCGAGGCTGGCCGGCAGGACGAACCAATTGAGGATCCTGGTAAAATAATCGTCTGTCTTCGGGCCAAGTATATAAACAACATTGATGAACTGAAAGATCGCAAAGAATACGGCATTTATCACAATAAGCTGAACCAGCGCATTCCCATCCTGCCCCAGCATCATTTTCTTGCGATAGTTATCTTCCATTACACGCATACGATTAATTGTGAAGTTACGAAACGCCGATGCTTAAAACGACATATCCAGCTGGAATAGTGCATGTGCTTTTAACAAGCAAAAGGGGGAAAGAGTTTAGTAAAAATTGCGCCGGTTGGTCCTGTTCCACCAGATCACCAGCAGGAGTCCGACAAGACCTCCGCCAAGGTGGGCCCAGTGGGCCACATTATCACCGGCAGAGCTCCGGATGCCGGAGAACAATTCTATGGCAGCATAGCCCAGGACCATCCATTTGGCCTTGATGGGCACGAAAAAATACAGGTAGATGAGGTTATTGGGGAAAAGGTACCCAAAGGCGGCCAGACAGCCGAATACGGCGCCCGAAGCGCCAAGGGTGGCTTCGTTGATAGGATAGCCGGGCGAGTAGAGCGCTTCCTGTATGGCTTCAGGGGTATATTGTTGTTGCAGCCGGGCTATTTCGGCCGACATTTCTGGGTACAGCACCGCCAGGTGGCAGACGGCAGCCCCGACCCCGCTCACCACATAAAAGATGAGGAAACGCTTGCCTCCCCAGTAGTTCTCCAGGATCGCGCCGAACATCCAGAGCGCGAACATGTTGAAAAAAATATGATCCCAGCCCCCGTGGAGGAACAGATAGGTGACCAGCTGATGGGGCCGGAAATAGACGGAATGGAGATCGTGAAGGGCGAACAGGTTGAGCATTTTTATCTCGTTTGCGCCCATAGCTTGCTGCGCCAGAAATACCAATACATTGATAATAAGAAGGTTCTTGATAACAGGTGGAATCATCTGAAAACTACCCGGCCGAAATTCTGTCATATTCTTTCCATTAAAGGGTGCAAATTACTATATTTTAAAGTATTCTTCCAGCTCCTTTAGGGTATCTGGGCTGGTATGCAGGTCCCGGATGATCCTTCCTTTCTCCATCAGCAGGATCCTGGAGCAGACATCGGTGATATGGTTCAGGTCATGGCTGCTGATCATGACGGTGAGACGGCGCTGTTCATGGAGATCCTTCAGCATCTTTATCAGCCGCATCTGGCTGCTCGGATCGAGGTTCGCAAACGGTTCATCGAGGATCAGGATCTCGGGGTCCTGCAGCAGGGCGGCGGCAATACCTACCTTGAACTGATTGCCCTTGGACAGGTCCCGGATATATTTCCCGCTCTTTAAAACAGCCCCGTCGAAAAATGCCGCGAACCCGAGCAGGAACTCATCGACATGGGCCTTTGACTGGCCGGCCAGCTTGCCGGTGAAATAAAAATACTCCTCCGGCGTCAGGTATCCGATCAGAAAGCCCTCATCGAGATAGGCGGCGGTATAGCTCTTCCAGTCTTCCGAAACGGTAATATTCTTCTCCTTTAAGAGGATCTCGCCTTTATTGGCACGGATGAGATCGAGCAGCAGCCGGAAAAAGGTGGTCTTGCCGGCCCCGTTATTCCCGACCAGACCGATCATCTCACCCTGACCGACTTGCAGGGCCGGGATATCCACGACCGCTATGCCTCCGTAGGCCTTGATAATATTGCTGACACTGATCATAATCTTATTTTTGGCGGAAGCCTTCCAGGATTGAGTATTTACGTTTGTTGAATTCCCGGGTCAGCCAGTCCACCCACCAATCCTGCAATAAAAAGCTGATCAGCCCCGCGATGCCCAGACCCACAATGCCCCCCCATGAATAGCCCGAAATCAATTTAACAGGCAGATAGATCGCCATCGGGATCAGGAATATGAACAGGGAATAGATCCACTGGGCTGCTCCCGTCCCCTGATAATTAAAGGCGGCTTTTTTACCGATGTCGATCGCCTTATAGCTCCGCGTGGCAAAGTAAACGACGATCACCGTATTGATCCCGATATTATAGAAATAAGCAGCCAACTGTATGAAGATAAGCTTCCAGCTCAGCAACCCGTAAAAGGAGGACAGCAGCAGCAGAATGGTGCACACCGCCGTGAACAGCACGAACTTGCTTTTGATATAGGTTCGTACGGAGAGATGACTGGCCATCAGGCCATCAAAATGGCTGCTCTGCCAGGCGAAAAGAAATTGTCCGTAATTGCTGATGAACAAGCCCGTTACAAAGACGCCCCCGAAGATCAGGAAGCCATAGGATCCGCTGGCAATATATTGCGGTTTGTACAGGATGAGCCCATAAAAAAGGAATACGCCGCATAACATCAGCAACGAGCGCGGGCGTTTGTTGCGCAGGATGAGTTTCAGCTCCAGCGCAATCAATTCGCCGATGGCGCCGAACCGGTTGAGGAATGCATATTCAGCGCCTTCCTTTCGCGTATCCTTTCTTACGATATCTTCCAGAAAAAGGTTCCTGTACAAAAAATAATAATTGTTGATAAAAGCCGCAGCCGCCATTCCCACAGGGACCAGCGCCAGCCAGGGAAAGAACAGCAGCCGGGTGAATGCTGCCGAGGAGACAGCCCTCAGAGAAAAGAACCCGAAATAATCGGCAAGCCCGCAAATGGAGATCACTATACAAAAGCTCACCAGCCACCAATTGTTCAGAATGGTTTTTCGTTTGATATACAGGATCATGAAATGATTGAAGCCGGTCAGGAAGAATATGCAGACCAGAAAACCGGTCATTGCGCCCGCCCCATACTCCTGGCCGATCCGCCACACCGTGAAAGGCACGAACAGGAATACAGGCAGGAGATTAAAGAAGGAGAACAGAGACCGGACATTGAGGAACCGGATCAGTTGCCTGCGCCTGATATTCTGCACAAGGTATGGCTGGATAGACAGGGTAGGCAAGTCCTGCCACATGAACCGTAAAACAATGTCGAAGAAAAAATAATACAGGACCCATCCGCAGAAGACCTTCACCGGATCCTGTCCGGGAAAGTTTTTTGGGATCAGCTCTTTAAGGTAGAACCCCACACCGATCGCCACCGCCAGCAGGTATACGATCACGAAACCCATGAAGATCTGTATGGCCAGGCTCTTGCCAGCGTTGCGCGAGCGCCAGAACGATTTCCACTGATGCGAGAGAAGGGTTAGAATGATCAAGCGAACAGGCCTTTTTGATGAATGATAAATATACGCAAACTCTCTATCCTCTCCATTTCAGCTGGACAACATTTTCTATGTGATGGGTATGCGGGAACATATCCACCGGCTGGATCTTCGTCACCGCATAGCGGGCGTCCAGCAGGTTGAGGTCCCTTGCCTGTGTTGCGGGATTGCAGCTGACATAGACCACGGTGGGCGCCTCCATCTCCAGGATCTTCTTCACCAGTTTCTCATGCATCCCCGCGCGCGGAGGGTCGGTGATGATCGTGTCCGGGCGTCCATGGGCGGCAAAGAAATCGTCGTTGCAGATCGCGCTGACATCCCCCGCAAAGAAGCTGGCATGCCCGATGCCATTGAGCTCTGCATTTTCTTTCGCGTCATCGATGGCCTCGGGGATCACTTCGACGCCCACGACCTTTGCAGCCTGGCGGCTTACAAAAATGCCGATGCTGCCCGTGCCGCAATAGAGGTCATAGACCATCTCCTTCCCGCTGAGCTCCGCAAAATCCCTCGTTACCTGGTACAGGCGCTCACCCTGACGGGTATTGGTCTGGAAAAAAGACTTGGGGCCGATCTTGAACCGGAAGTCTTCCATTTTCTCTATCACATAGCCTTTCCCGTGATAGACGATGGGTGACTGGTCGTTCATGCTGTCATTCCATTTGGTATTGATCGTGTAGAGCAGGGTCGTCAGGGATGGGAATTTCTCCAGGATATGGTCAAGGAGGCGTTTCCTAAGCTCTTCGTTCTCTTCGCCGAACACGATATTTACCATGACTTCCCCCTCCGTGCAAACCCTTACCTGCATGGTGCGCAACCAGCCCTGATGCAGCTTGATATCATAGAAGGTCCCCTGATTGGCAATACCAAAATCCCTTACCGCATGCCGCAGAAGATTGGTGGGCTCTGCCTGAAGGTAACAGGTATGGATATCCACCACCTTGTCGAAGATGCCCCTCGCATGAAAGCCGGCGACGTTCTGGTCGGGGGTGATGGAGGGATCGTTCAGCTCGGAGGACAGCAGAAATCGTTTGTTGGAAAAAGTATATTCCATCTTGTTCCTGTAGTATCTGGAATCGGGCGCTCCCAGGATCGGCATCATGGGAGGAAGGGATACCTTGCCGATCCGCTGGAGATTGTCCTGCACTTGTTGCTGCTTATATTGCAATTGTTTTTCATAAGGCAGCATCTGCCAGCGACAGCCGCCACATACTCCGAAATGCGAGCAGAAGGGCTCGACCCGGTCCGGGGAATACTGATGCCAGGCTGTCACAAAACCTTCGGCCCAGTCCTTTTTGTTTTTGAAAAGTTTAACGTCCACGATATCGCCGGGCACCGTATTATCTATGAAGATCACTTTCCCGTCGACACGGGCCAGCGACTTGCCTTCTGCGGCGTAATCCTCTACCAGGACACGCTCGACAAGCACATTTTTGTTTTTTCTTCGCACGCTGCAAAAGTAAGGAGTTAGTTGTTTAATTTTGCGACCGCTTAGTATAACAATCCGATATGAATAAATTCCTTTTGTCCCTGGCGGCTTGTCTGATCTTTTTGCAGGCCCGTTCCCAGAATGGACATCGTATCCAGATCACCCTTAAACCATACTCCCACAGTAAGGTATACCTGGGCTATTATTACGGCAAGCTCAAAGCGCTTGCGGACTCGGCTATGCTGGATGCGTCGGGTAAAGGCAGCTTTTCCGGAAAGGAACTTTTACCGGGTGGCGTGTATTTTGTCGTAAGTCCCGCCAGAGTAATCCTCTTCGAACTGCTTATCGATAAGGGGCAGGACTTCGCCGTCGCAGCCGATACGGCGAACCTTCCCGGCAGCGTGGTCTTTACCGGCAGCAATGAGAACGTCGTTTTTCAATCCTATACCCGGTTTACCAACAAGACGGGCGCGGAGATCACGGCAGCGCAGAAAGAGCTGGCCACCGCCCGGACCAGGGCCGATTCGGCGCGGCTCACCGAAAAGATGCGGAAGGCTAACCTGGACATCCAGCATTACCGCGAGGAGCTGTCCGCAAAATATCCTTCTTCCCTGCTGGCGACCCTTTTTCATACCATGAAGGAGCCGGTGGTGCCTCCGGTCCCGGCTGCGGCAAAAGGTGGAGCCAGGGGTATGGGGCCTTCCGGCGCCGGCGGGGCCGGTTATGACAGCCTTTTCGCTTATCATTTTTATAAAGCACATTTCTGGGACAGTATTTCCTTTACCGACGAACGACTCCTGCGCACACCGGTCTTCGAGCCCCGGCTGGATAAATATTTCAGGAACCTGGTGCCTCCGCAGGCGGATTCTATCGAAAGAGAGGCGGACAACATGCTGCTGGAATCCCGTACCAGCAAGGCCATGTTCCAGTACCTGATGGTCTATTTCGTTCAGAAATATGTGAATCCCGAGTATATGGGGCAGGACGCCGTCTTTGTCCACCTTTTTGAAAAATATATCAACGCGGGGCAGGCCGATTTCTTCACGGAGAAATACCGGGAGTTCCTCAACAACCGGGCTTACAGCCTGATGGCCAATCTGATAGGACAGCCGGCGCCCAACCTCGAAATGGTAGACAGCTCCGGCAGGCCGCAACCTTTGTATGGCGTGGACGCCCCCTTCATCCTCATCTGCTTCTGGGACCCTACCTGCGGTCATTGTAAAGAAGTCGTCCCCAAAGTGGACTCCATTTTCCAGGCCAAGTGGAAAAAGGAAGGCGTGAAGGTCTATGGCGTGATGGTGGACGGAGGCAAGGAAGCATGGCTGCAATTCATCAGGGACCACAATTTAAAGGATTGGATGCACGTTTATGAGACCAGGTCCAGACAGGATTCTGTCGAGGCCGCCGGTCAGCCGGGCTACAAGCAGTTGTATGATGTTTACCAGACGCCGATCCTGTACCTCCTGGACAAGAATAAAAATATTATAGCCAAAAAACTCTCTTACCAGCAATTCGATGAAGTCATCGATCTGAAAATCAGGAATGCTAAATCCAATTGATATGAGGAAATCTGCATACAAGGGCCGGAACCCTGAAAAGGGTTGGGCGGTCGTCTGCGCCCTGACCTTCTCCCTTGCCTTGCTGTCGTCTTTTCCCGTTGCCGCACAAACGCTGTTCACTTGTGCCGGTTCGGCCGTCGGTAAAGCGGATTTTCTGAAAGCCTACAATAAGAACAACAATGGCGAGAAAGCCACCGAAAGATCTTACCGGGAATACCTTGAACTCTATATCCGCTACAAGCTGAAGGTAAAAGCCGCCTATGAACAACGGCTGGACACCCTTCCAGGCCAGCTGGCGGAATTGCAGAACTTCCGCTCACAGATAGCGGAGACCTATATGAACGATGAGGAGAGCCTGGACAAGCTGGTGAACGAATCATTCGTCCGCGGCCAGAAAGACGTCCATCTGGCGCATATCTATATTGCCATACCAAAGAATGCGTCTCCCGCCGACACGGCCAGGGCCTGGGAAAAAGCCATGGCGGCATGGACCGCGCTGAAAAAAGGGAAGTCCTTTGCGGCAACCGCCCAGGCATTTTCGGAAGACCCGTCCGCCGCCAAAAATGGTGGGGATATCGGATATATCACGGTCTTTACCATCCCTTATGAAATGGAGACCCTTGCGTATTCCAATGCTCCGGGGCAATTCTCGAAGCCCTACCGCAGCAGGGCCGGTTATCATATCTTCAAGAACCTTGGGGAAAGAAAGGCCATCGGAAAAATGAAGGCGGCGCAGATCCTTCTGCCGGTGCTTCCCGAGGCATCCGAGTCGACCCGCATTGCCGTACGGGCCCGGGCGGATTCCATATATGCCAGCCTCCTGAAAGGCGCCGATTTTGCCAAAGAGGCCAGACTGTACAGTGGCGATAACTTATCCTACCAGAACGGGGGCGAGATCCCCGAGTTCGGCGTAGGCAGATATGATTCCGCCTTCGAGAATGCCGCTTTCTCCCTTGAAAAGAATGGGGCGATCAGCCGGCCGGTCCTCAGCCATTACGGCTACCATATCATCAGGCGGATAAGCGTAAAGCCCTTCCCCCGGCAACTGGACAAGGAGACTTCCGGACTGCTGAAGCAGCAGGTGATGGGAGACCCGCGGATGGATGTTTCGAGGAAGGCCTTTATAAGCCGGATCTACCGGCAGGCCGGACTACAGCGGTCCACCGTCCCGGAAGCCACGCTATGGTCGCTTACGGACAGCGCCATGCTGAACGCGGGACTGAATTCGCAGGCAGGGCTCGACACGAAGACCGTCCTGTTCACCTTCACCAGACAGCAGTACACGGTAAAAGGATGGCTGGACTATATGCGGGCGCTGAAGGCTTCGGGCGCTGGAAGAGCCAACAAGACGGACAAAGAACTTTTCGAACAATATATCCAGGTCGTTGCGGTGGAATACTATCGTAATCACCTCGAAGAATTCAATCCTGAATTTGCATTTCAGCTGGCCGAGTTCAGGGAAGGCAATCTGCTGTTCGAGATCATGCAGCGGAAGATCTGGGACAAGGCCTCCACGGACAGCGCCGGCCTCCGCAATTACTATGAGACCCATAAAGACAAATATTGGTGGGATGCCAGCGTAGATGCCATCCTTTTTACCTGCAACAATGAAAAGACCGCGGAAGCGCTGAAGAGCGGGTTGTTGAAAGACCGGTCTGCATGGAAGACCCTGACGGATAGTGTCGGCGCGGCCGTACAGGCCGATTCAGGACGTTTTGAGCTGGCCCAGATACCCGTACCGGGCGGGAGCCAGGGATCCGCCGGAGCAGCTCAAGGATCAGCGACCAACACCCCGGCCAACACAGCAGGATCCACCCCCGCCGCTAAGGGCCATAGTCCCTATACGCCAGGGACTTTTACGACCTTCGCCAGCAACCAGGCCGATAATACGGTGAGCTTTGCTTTTATCCTGAATGCTTATACTGAACGGTCGCCCCGGAATTACCGGGATGCAAGGGGATTTGTCATCAATGATTACCAGGTCTTTCTGGAAGATCAGTGGATCGCCGACCTGAAGAAGAAATATCCCGTGAAGCTGGACGAGAGCGTGTTCGCCAGTTTGCCGAAATAATAATCAGAAAATCGCCTTCACGACATTCCAGATGACCTTGGGCTTGCCCAGCGTATAATAATGCAGCACCGGTACTCCGGCCTTTTTCAATTCCTTGCTCTGCTGGATCAGCCATTCCTGGCCTACCTGCTCGATCTCCGCATCGTTCTTACATTTCAGGATCGCATTGGAAAGATCGGTGGGCAGGTCTACATGGAAGACCTTCGGCAGCATATTGAGCTGCTTCTTATTGGTGATGGGCTTTAATCCCGGTATGATCGGCACGTTGATGCCCTGGTCGCGGCAGGATTTTACAAAATCGAAATATTTCTGATTGTCGAAGAACATCTGGGTGGTGATGTATTCGGCCCCGGCTTCCACTTTAGCCTTGAGATACATCAGATCGTTCTCCAGGTTGGGCGCTTCGAAATGTTTTTCGGGGTAGCCGGCCACGCCGATGCAAAAATCCGTTTTCCCGCCGTTCTTGATATCTTCTTCGATATAAATTCCATGGTTCAGGCAGACCACCTGTTTGAGCAGATCGAGGGCATAACTGTTCCCGTCGGGTTCCGGCTCGAAGGAAGACTCGTTCTTTGCCGCATCTCCACGCAACACCAGTACGTTGTCGATCCCGAGGAAATGCAGGTCGATCAGCGCATCCTCCGTCTCTCTTTTGGTAAAGCCACCGCAGATCAGATGCGGTACCGCATCCACCTGGTAGTGGTTCATGATGGCGGCGCAGATACCCACCGTTCCGGGCCTTTTGCGGACCTCCACTTTTTCAAAAGTGCCATCTGCCTTCTTCTTGAACATGGTCTCGCTACGATGGTAGGTGACATTGATGAAAGAGGGTTTGAATTCCATCAGGGGGTCCAGATGGTCGTAGATGGAACTGATCGTTTTTCCTTTCAGAGGGGGCAGGATCTCGAAAGAAACCTTTGTACTCTTAGCCTGTTTTAAGTGTTCAATAACCTTCATAGCAGATTTAATATAATAATTCCGCAAACTTAATAGATTTTTGGCTTAAAGCAGCATTTTAGGGGTGCAGATCGCCCTCGCGGGCCTGAGGACTCTTGTAAGTTGCCGGTTGCAGGGCCCGGGGAGCTCCAGGCGCTGTATCCGGAGGCCCGCAAACCCTAAAACCGGTATAAAATTCCGCCTTGCGGCTTGCCGCGTGAAGCCAGGAGCTTATTTTTGCGCCATGAGCCTCACCATTCATTCGCAGGACCTTGTGAAGAGCTACCGAAGCCGGACCGTGGTAAACCATGTTTCCGTCAAGCTCCAGCAGGGAGAGATCGTAGGATTGCTGGGCCCGAACGGCGCCGGCAAGACTACCACTTTCTACATGGTGGTCGGCCTCATCAGACCCGATTCGGGGGATGTCTTCCTGAACGATACCAATATCACCAGGCTGCCGATGTATAAAAGGGCCCAGATGGGCATTGGATACCTGCCGCAGGAGGCCTCCATATTCCGGAAGCTGAGCGTCGAGGACAATCTGATGGCCGTGCTGGAAATGACCAGACTGACGCGGGGTGAACAGAAGAAGAGGCTGGAAGCCCTGCTGGACGAATTTCATCTGCACCATGTACGGAAGAACAACGGGGATTCGCTCAGTGGCGGGGAAAGGAGAAGGACCGAAATCGCCCGTGCCCTCGCCGTGGACCCGAAATTCATTTTGCTGGATGAACCCTTTGCCGGTGTGGACCCCATCGCCGTGGAAGATATTCAGACCGTAGTAGCCCGCCTCAAATACAGGAATATCGGCATCCTGATCACCGACCATAATGTGAACGAGACCCTTTCGATCTGCGACCGGGCCTATCTCCTCATCGACGGGAAAATATTCAAGCATGGAACGGCCGAAGAGCTCGCCGAGGACGAACAGGTCCGCCGTCTCTATCTGGGCCGCAATTTCGAGCTCAAGCGCAAGGACTATCTGCACGAAGAGGCCCGGAATGAGGCCGAAGCGGGACCTGCGGGGCAATAAAGGCAAAGCATTATTCTTTTTATCCCGATGATTCTTTATTTTGCCAATGTATGAAGCTGCTCAGCCCTGCCATATCAAGACTTGCCCGTCTCCGCCTCTGGCGCATCGAACAATGGATGCAGGACCCTATCGCGGTACAGCGGGAAGTGCTGCAGCATCTCGTCACCTCCGCGCAATACACCGAATTCGGCCGGAAATACAATTTCTCAAAGATCTTCTCTATAAAAGAGTTCAAACAGGCCATCCCCATCCATGAGTACGACGACATGAAACCCTATATCCAGCGGATCATGAACGGGGAACAGAATATCCTGTGGAATACCCCCATCAACTGGTTTGCCAAGAGCAGCGGCACCACCAGCGACAAGAGCAAATTCATCCCGGTCAGCGAAGAAAGCCTCCACGACGGCCATTATAAAGGCGCCAAGGATATCCTGACCATGTATTATAATTTCAATCCCGAATCCGACCTGCTCACCGGCAAAGGGCTGGTGATCGGCGGCAGCCATACCATCAGCCAGGTGAACGACGACGTTCATTATGGGGACCTCAGCGCCGTGCTCCTGCAGAACTCGCCTTTCTGGGGCCATTGGATCCGCACCCCCGAGCTGAGCATCGCCCTGCTGGATGAATGGGAAGACAAGATAGAACGGCTGGCCCGCAATACGATCCCCGAGAACGTTACCTCTATTTCCGGCGTCCCCACCTGGACCCTTGTGCTGATGAGGCGTATCCTCGAGATCACGGGCAAGAACAGCCTGTCCGAAGTCTGGCCCTCCCTCGAATTATATATTCATGGCGGGGTGTCTTTCACCCCGTACAAAGAGCAGTTCAGAAAACTGATCGGTAAGGATATCCATTACCTCGACATGTACAATGCCAGCGAAGGGTTTTTCGCGGCCCAGGTCAATCCCAACGACGATGGGATGCTGCTGTTCCTCGACAACGGCATTTTCATGGAGTTCATGCCGGTGGAAGAATGGGGCAAGCCCAGCCCGGAAACGATTGGTCTTCAGGATGTGGAGCTGGGGCAGCACTATGCCCTGGTCATCAACACCAACGGGGGATTATGGCGATACCTGCTGGGGGATACCGTCCAGTTCACTTCGCTGTCCCCATTCCGCATCAAAGTGAGTGGGAGGCTGAAACATTTTATCAATGCTTTTGGTGAGGAGGTGATCGTCGACAATACGGATAAGGCCATTTCCATTGCCAGCAAGAAGACCGGGGCCATCGTAAACGACTATACGGCAGCGCCAGTCTATTTCAGCGACAGTGGCAATGGTGCGCATGAATGGCTGGTCGAATTCGAGAAAGAACCGGACGACCTGAACCAGTTCATCTATGAGCTGGATAAGGCCTTACAGAATATCAACAGCGATTACGAGGCGAAGCGGTATAAGGATATTGCCCTGGGCCTGCCGGTCCTGCGCGTGCTGGAAAAGGGCGTGTTCACCACCTGGCTGAAAAGCAAGGGCAAGCTGGGCGGTCAGCATAAGGTCCCGCGCCTGTCGAATGACCGTAAATATCTCGAAGAGATCAGCTCGATCTTCCTTCACACACAGGCGTAAACGCCGGCAGGCCCCCGGGGCCCTGCCCCATTTTCCCGTGGCAATCTGCCGCAACCCGCGCTCAGGCCGCAGCCGCAGAGGGCTCCGCGGATCCCCCCTCTTCCCGCGCCATCAGCACAACGATGATCAGACTTACAAAGGACGAGGTATAGATCAGGTACAGGTAAGGCACATCGATGAAGCTGTAAAAAATGACCAGGCTGAGCTTGAGCGCCGCCAGCGGGAGGTTGGCGATCTTTCTTTTCTTCCCCCGGAAATGCCCGGTCAGCACGAATAAAAAAGGCACCAGAAAACTAAGCGTGACCAGGAGGCCATGCAGCAACACGATCCGGTGCGGCCCGAACAGCCCGGCAAAACCGATCCCGGTGGAAAAAACGGCGGGACTGTCCTTCCATACCACAGCGGCGAACTGGATATAGTTTCCTGGAAGATGCAGCAGTCTGAAAAAAGTCGACCAGCCGACCGGCCCGATAAAAAGAACGAACAGACAGATCAGTCCGGTGAGACTGAACACAAGGGCCTGTTTGTATTGTTTCTTCAGCAGCAGGTACAAAAGAAAGGCCGGTATCCATCCGGCGAGGGCATACCTGCTCAGCATACAAAGGGAGGCCGCAACTCCTGTAAGGACAGTATTCCGGGAGGCTATGGCGAGGACGAGCAGCACATAATAGGCGATGACCACCCCTTCTTCGGAAACGGTGATCAGGCCAGGCGAATTGTCGGCAAACAACCACCAGAACAGCAGGAAGGCCAGCACGCCGGTAAAAAAAGAAAAATAACTTCCGGCACGGGCGCGGTACAGGAATATAAAAACCCCGGAGACGAACAACAGGCCTGCCACCGTGGTCCACCGCATATCGATGCCCAAGGCAACGGCGGGAACAAAGGGCTGCCACATGGCGGGCAGATAGATCGGCTGTACCCCTTTCCAGATCTCGGGGATAGGTTCATAGATCTTCGACCACTGTCCGGCGATGAATCGCTGATCCATCACTTTTATGATCGGCAGCATGTCGGCATTATAGATGTCCAGCGTGATCTCCTCGAACCAATACAGACATTGCGTATACATGACCAGCGCCACCAGCCCGAGGATGACCAGACGGAAATGACTGGACCTCTTGTTCAATGCCCGGAAGCTGAGACGGCCGGACAGCGACAAAGAAGGCAAGGACAGCATCGCGATCGCCATACTGACGCCTGCTATAAAATAGATCAGGGAAATAGAATTCGTTCCGCCGGGTATTTTCAGGCCCCAGGTCACGCAAAGCGTTTCTGCTGTAAAAGCAGCCAGGAACACCGTTTTTATCTTTTTTTGCTGGACCATACGCGGGAATGGAAACACAAATAAAATATATTTTTTCACATGCAAGCGCATGAGTTTATATATTTGGTGGCATTTAATTAAAATAACAACGCATAGCAAATGAATCTATTAGCCAATAAGATCGCCATCGTGACCGGCGCCAGCCGCGGTATCGGAGAAGCCATTGCCCTCAAACTGGCTGAACAGGGTGCCCAGATCGCTTTTACCTATCTGAGCAGCGAAGAAAAAGCGAGATCGCTTGAGGACAGGCTGAAGGGGCTGGGCGTAAAAGCAAAAGGCTACAAAAGCAACGCAGGCGTTTATGCCGACTGCGAGACCCTGATGAACGACGTGCTGAAGGAATTCGGAACGGTTGACATCTGCGTCAATAATGCGGGCATCTCGAAAGACAATTTATTGCTGCGCCTGACCCCCGAACAATGGGATGACGTGATCAATACCAACCTGAAGAGCGTCTATAACATGACCAAACAGGTGATCCGTCCCATGATGAAGGCAAAAAAAGGCTCCATCATCAATATGAGTTCGATCGTGGGTATCCGCGGGAATGCAGGACAAAGCAGCTATGCCGCGTCTAAAGCGGGCATTATCGGCTTTACCAAATCCATCGCCCTCGAGCTCGGCAGCCGGAACATCCGCTGCAATGCCATCGCGCCGGGTTTTGTCGAGACGGATATGACGCATTATCTGAAGGATGGAGAAGGGGCAAAAGCCTTTCTGGAAAAGATCCCTCTCGGTCGTTTTGGCAGTGGCGAAGAGATCGCCAATACCACGCTTTTTCTGGCCAGCGACCTGAGCTCGTATATCACCGGACAGGTGATCAGCGCCTGCGGCGGGTTGAATATATAGGCCCCGATTTTTTCAATTTAACAAATTTGTTAAATTGCGGGTCCGATGCTTATTTTTGCGGTTGGAACCCTATTTTTGCCGCAGTTTGAAAACACGCAAAATCATATCTGTTTTTCTTTTATCTGTATTGTTTGTACAGTTTTTACCCCTTAAACAAACTATCGCCTGGCTGCTCGGCGGCCAGATGACCGAAGAATTGGTACATTCCGGTGACGACGGTAAATCCAGCCGTTCCGGCGATGACCAGCACAAACATTTTTTGCCCGTTTATTATCCGACCCTCGTACAGTCCATACCCCTTAACTCTCTTACCGCCCTGGCTGATCATGGTGAAAGCCTGAAAGGCAGGCATGCTGACGACATCCCAACCCCGCCGCCCAATTGCTGAGCTGTTCCTCTTCCTGAATACCTGACCATCATCGCAGGTATTACCCGTGTGTCCTTTCCCGGAGCCATTGCCGGAGGTCATTGCCGTCCTTTTGCCGGACCGCCGTCCTCTGCCTATCGCCTGGCCGACGCATGATCCTGTCCGTACCGCCATCTGTGCGCGGCCCGGAGATCTCTTCATTCCTTAAATAGTTCAGCGTGCGTAAAAATATTTTTCAGAACGCGGCAGCGGATATCCCTGCAGCCGTAGTGGTATTCCTCGTGGCCCTGCCCCTCTGTCTGGGGGTGGCGCTGGGGTCCAATGCTCCCTTATTTTCCGGCATCATCTCCGGCATCATCGGCGGTCTCCTCATCGGGGCGTTGAGTGGATCTTCCTTGAGCGTCAGTGGCCCGGCCGCCGGTCTGACGGCGGTAGTAGCCGTAGCCATCGGCAAAATGCCGGCTTTCGAAGCCTTTCTTTTATCCGTGGTGATCGCGGGGGTCCTGCAGATCGTCTTTGGCTTTCTTCGTGCCGGGGTCATCGGGGATTATGTCCCCAATGCGGTCATCCGGGGAATGCTGGCCGCCATCGGCATTATCCTGATCTTAAAACAATTGCCTCATCTGGCCGGATATGATAAAGATTTTCAGGGAGATGAGGCTTTCTTCCAGATCGACCGTAAAAACACTTTTTCGGAGCTGCTCTGGTCCGTTAATTATATCTCGCCGGGGGCGCTGTTGATCGGGCTGGTGTCCCTGCTCCTACTCTGGCTCTGGGACCTGAAATCCATAAAAAGCAAAAAGCTGTTCAAATGGCTCCCCGGTCCCCTGGCCGTGGTAGCCGTGGGCATCCTGCTGGCTGGAATCCTTACTTCGGCGGGCGGGCCTTTCGCGCTGGATCCCGGACACCTGGTAAACCTACCGGTAACAGCGGACCTTTCCTCTTCTGCAGGGCTGCTGCGCTGGCCGCAGTGGGATTACCTCGGTCACGGGGCCGTATGGGTGACCGGCCTGACCATCGCCCTGGTGGCCAGTCTGGAAACGCTCCTCAGCATCGAGGCGGTCGACAAGCTGGACCCTTATAACCGCAGGACCCCGACCAACCGGGAGCTGAAGGCGCAGGGCGTCGGCAACCTCGTAGCCGGGCTGCTGGGTGGATTGCCGGTGACCTCGGTGATCGTGCGTAGTTCCGCCAACGTAAATGCCGGCGGCAAGACCCGGCTCTCCACGATGCTGCATGGGCTCCTTCTTTTGCTCAGCGTTCTTTTTATTCCGGCCCTGCTGAACAAGATACCCCTCAGCGCCCTGGCGGCAATACTGATCGCTACCGGGTACAAGCTGGCTAAGCCCGCCCTGTTCCGGGAACTGCACCGCAAGGGATGGGATCAGCTTGTTCCCTTTATCGTGACGATCGTGGCCATCCTCCTGTCGGACCTGCTGATCGGTATCCTCATCGGAATGGGGGTTTCGCTGTTCTTTCTGGTGAGAAGCAATTTTCGCTCGGCGGTCATGGTCGTACATGATGACAATAAATATCTGCTGCGGTTCCGCAAGGATGTATCCTTTCTGAACAAGCCCATCGTAAAAGAAAAACTGGAAGGAGTACCGGAAAATTCATCCGTCCTCATCGATCTGACCAGGGCTGATTTCATAGACAAGGATGTCATAGACGCCATCAATGAGTTCATGCATCATGCACACCTGAAAAATATAAAAGTAGAGATCCGGAAAAGCCTTTTCAAGTCTGCACATCAACTGGTCGGCGAACAGAAACAATTAAATGAAAATGCAGCCTGAAAAGAGCATATTTTTGAACCATCAATAGTCCGTCTCAGGGATTGCCCTGGTTCTTGGAGCGATCCTGCCGGACGGAACAACCCATAAAAATATATGACACCCATAGAAAAACTATTACTGGAAAATAAGGCCTGGGCGGAAGAAATAAAAGCGGACGATCCCGGATATTTCGAACGGCTCTCTCATCTGCAGAACCCCGAATTCCTCTGGATAGGATGCAGTGACAGCCGTGTGCCGGCGGACAAGATCACCGGCACACAGCCAGGGGAGATCTTCGTACACCGCAACATTGCCAACCTCGTGATCCATACGGACGTGAACCTGCTGAGCGTTCTGGATTATGCGGTGAACCATCTGAACGTGCGGCATGTGATCGTCTGTGGCCACTATGGCTGCGGGGGTATCAAGGCCGCGATGACCAATCACGATTACAAGTACGTGCTCAATATGTGGCTGCGGAATATCAAGGATGTGTACCGGCTGCACAGCAAAGAGCTGGATAACATCGTCGACCTCGAAGCGCGTACGGACCGGCTGACGGAACTGAATGTAAAGGAGCAGGTCACCCACCTGGCCAAGACCTCCATTATACAGCGCGCCTGGAAGAATGACAAGCGGCCTCAGCTGCACGGATGGGTGTATGGCCTGAAGGACGGCCTGATCAAGCGGGTGTTCGGAATGGAGGCCGGGTCCCATATCGATCCGATCTATCAGTATGATGACCTGTAGGGGGGCAATACATTTACGGTCTCCTGAAAAATCCGGCTGATCCGGGGTTGTCCGGCGGAGATCGGCGTTCCTACTTCACCTTGAATTTGCGGATAGCGGTGCGGGTGAACTCGCTCAGCACCAGCCTGCCGCTGATGGCTGCCCTTTCGATCAGGAGGCGGTCCCAGTGTTCCGTGCCTTTCCAGAATGCTTCCTTCATCAGCGACATCGCTCTGGGATTGGCGTGCGCCAGGCTTTCTGCAAGGCGACGGATGGATTCATCCATGAGCTCGGCATTGGCATGGACCTCGGCATACAAGCCTCTTCTCGCAGCCCAGTCGGCGCTGCGCCACATCGAGGCGTCGATGGAGAGATGGCTGAATGCGGACAGTCCCATTCTTCTTTCTACGGCAGGGCCGACCACAAAGGGGCCAATGCCTACCGCCAGCTCGCTTAACCGGATATCGGCGCCTTCTGCGGCGATAGCATAATCCGCCGCCGCCGCGATGCCCACGCCCCCGCCGACACATTTGCCCTGGACCCGCGCAACGATAAAGCGCGGGCATTTGCGCATGGCATTGATGAGATGGGCAAATCCACTGAAGAACTGCAGGCCCTGCTCTTCGTCGCCGATGGCCAGCAGCTCATCAAAGGAGGCGCCCGCGCAGAATGATCTTTCACCGGCCGAACGCAGGATGATCACCCGGGTCTCGTCATCGTTGCCCGCTCCATGGACCTGATGCGTCAGCTCTTCCAGCAGCCCGCCCGGGAGGGAATTGCTGCGGGGATGAAAAAATTCGATCGTCGTGATACCATTGTGCTTTTCGACTTTTACATGGCCGCCTTCTTTGAATTCGCGTATCATTACAAGATTTTAAATGTTTTTCTTTTGCACCATCGTGAGGATGGTGGCAATGGCGACAGGGTCGCCCGTCTCATCATAGACCTCGACATACCACTTTACGATGCCTCGCGGCAGATCTTTTTCTTCTCTTTTTTCCTGGGCGATCTTTTCCTTGCAGGTGAGCTTCACTCCGATGGTGCTGCCAGCGTACACCGGCTTGAGGAAGCGGCATTCTTCCAGTCCATAGTTCAGCAACACCGGCCCTTTGGCGGCGTCGACGAACAGGCCGGCCGCCGCGCTCAGGATAAGATATCCATGCGCTACCGGCTTTTCGAACAAAGTCCCTTCGAGGGAAGTATGATCGGTATGCGCATAGAAATGATCCCAGCTCAGGTTGGCGAAATTCGCAATATCGGATCCGGTGATGGTACGTTTGTGCGTGATCACGGTATCGCCGATCTGTAATTCCTCGAAATATTTCCGGAAAGGATGTTTTTCCTCCACCCGCTGCGCGGCATGAGGTTGCCAGACATTTGTGATGGCGGTGATCACCGATGGAGAGCCCTGTACGGCTACCCGTTGCATATAGTGTTTGACCCCACGGAGGCCGCCCATTTCCTCGCCTCCACCGGCGCGTCCGGGCCCTCCATGCACCAGCAGGGGAAGAGGACTTCCATGACCCGTACTCTCTTTTGCGCATTCGTTATCCAGGACCAGGATCCTGCCATGATGGGTGGCGGCGCCCAGCACATATTCCTTCGCGATGACCGGGCTGGCCGTGACGATGGAGCTGCATAAGGAACCCTTCCCTTTTTTTGACAAGGCAATGGCTTCGTCCATGCCGCGGTAGGGCATGATCGTGCTCACCGGCCCAAACGCCTCCACGCTGTGTGGCTCTTCGCTGTCAAAAGGTTTTTCATTGAGGAGCAGCATCGGGCTCATAAAGGCTCCGTTCACGATATCCGCATCGGCGGCATTCACGCTGTCCAGCGATCCGTAGAGGATCTGTGAAGAGGCCAGCAGCTTCTGCACCTGTGATCTGACCTCATCCCGCTGCGATTGTCCGGCCAGCGGTCCCATCCTCGTCTTCTCATTATCCGGGTTGCCGATGGTAGTCTGGGACAGGGCCTTCGTCAGCGCCTTCCAGGCATCTTCCAGCTTGTTCTCCGGCACAAAGATCCTGCGCACCGCGGTACATTTCTGACCGGCTTTCACCGTCATTTCCTTTCTCAGCTCTTTGATAAAAAGATCCCATTCCGGCATGGCAGGCGTCACGTCATCCCCCAGCACCAGACAATTGAGCGAGTCCGCTTCCAGATTGAAAGGGATATTGTCCTGCATGATCCTGGGATGGGATTTCAGCTTCAGTCCGGTAGTGGCCGAGCCGGTGAAGGTCACCGTATCCTGCGCCTGCACATGGTCCAGCAGGTCGCCGGCGCTGCCGCAGATCAGCTGCAGGGCGCCCGGTGGCAGGATGCCGGAGGCGATGATCTCCCTGACCACGGCCTCGGTAAGAAAGGAGGTGATCGTTGCGGGTTTTACGACAGCGGGTACCCCTGCCAGTAAGTTGACCGCTATTTTTTCGAGCATACCCCAGACGGGGAAATTAAAGGCGTTGATATGAATGGCGACGCCTTCTTTGGGCACCAGGATATGCTGGCCCATAAAAGTGCCGTTCTTTCCGAGGCTTAGCCCGTCACCGTCAAGGCAGAATGTTTCGTCGGGGAATTTCCGCCGGAGCGAGGCATAGGAGAACAGGTTGCCGATGCCCCCCTCCAGGTCTATCCAGCTGTCCACTCTGGTGGCGCCTGTCTGGAAGCTGATCTGGTAAAACCTTTCGAGGCGTTCAGGCTCCTTCAGATAAAGGGCCAGTGCGCGGAGCATCCGCCCTCTTTCGGGGAAGGTCATTTTGCGCAAGGCCGGGTTGCCGGTCTTTCTCCCATAGTCCAGCATCGCGCCGAGGTCCAGCCCCTTCGTACTGGCATGAGCGATCAGCTTACCCGTGGCGGCATGGTGTAAAGGCTGTCCTTCCCCATCCCCCATGATCCAGTTCCCTGCAATGTAATTTCCCAGCTTGGACATAATACGATCGTTTCGTTGATAAGAGGGTGAAATTAGAAAAAGTTTCGGGTATGGCAATCCGCAGAGATTCCAGGGCGGCCCTTTTGGTTTTGGTCCCATGCCAGTCTGTCATAAAAAAAGATTGGTAAAAAGTTTGAACGCATTCGTTCATGGAAAACATTTATTCGCTGATCGGGGAGACTGCTCTGCACGATGCAGATCTGCTGGATGCTTATTCCAGAACGATCACAGGAGTCGTTGGCCAGGTGGCCGAGGCGGTGGTGCATATACAGGTGATGAAGCCGGCGACCGACAGAAGGACGCGTGAGCAGCAGCTTACCCCTGGCTCGGGATCGGGATTTATCATATCGACGGATGGATTTGTAGTGACCAATAATCATGTCATTGAAAATGCGAAGGAGATAAAGGTTTCCCTGGCCGATGGCAGAACAGTAAACGCGGAATTGAAGGGTACGGACCCATCCACGGATATTGCCGTGCTGAAGATCTATGAGACGGGTCTGAAGCCGCTGACCTTTGCCAATTCGGATTCCCTGCAACCGGGCCAGATCGCCATTGCCATCGGCAATCCGCTGGGGTTGCAGCATACGGTCACGGCGGGAGTGGTCAGCGCGCTGGGAAGAACACTGCGCGCCAACAATGGCCGGCTGATCGACGATATCATCCAGACCGATGCCTCGCTGAACCCGGGCAATTCGGGTGGACCGCTGGTCAATTCTGCAGGCAGGGTGATCGGGGTCAACACGGCTACGATCCTTTCGGCGCAGGGGCTTTGTTTTGCCGTTTCGTCCAACCTGGCCGCTTTTGTGGCGGGGAAACTCATCATGGAAGGCAAGGTGAAAAGGGCTTATCTGGGAATTGCAGGACAACTGGTCAATCTGACCGGGCGCATGATCGCCGCCAACCGGCTGGAGAAGCATACGGGTGTTTACATTTATGAGGTCGTTCCCGACCAGCCCGTTAACAACCATGAAATAAAGACGGGAGACATCATCGTTGGGTTTAATGGCAGGGGCATCGGTACCGTCGATGAGCTGCACAAACAATTAAGCGATCAGGTGATCGGACATTCCGTTCAGCTGGAGGTGCTCAGGAACGGGCAGAAAAAGCTGCTGAACGTGGTCCCCGGGGAAATGCGCTGAGGGGGGTTGGGCGGGGAGGCGGGGTATCATCCGGAGTAGGTGATGAATCCAGAGCAGTGGACCAGGCGGCCAGAACAGAGAATGACCAGGCCGGACAAAAGATCAGGCGGATCGAGGATCAGATCAGGCGACCAGGCGGATATCGATCTCTTTGCAGAGTATGTCGAATATCTCGTCGACGGACCCTTCGCCCTTGACATAGACCACTTTATCGTATTTCTTGTAATGTTCTGCCACAGCGGCAGTCTTTTTTTCGTATTCGGCGATCCTCGCGCTGATGATCTCTTCGTTGGTGTCGTCGCTGCGACCGGATGTAAGCCCGCGGTTGAGCAGCCTCTTGACCAGCTCTTGCTGGGAAACCTGGAGGGCAAGAGGCTGCTCAACCGCGGGCTTACATCCGGTCGCAG